>JGI1358J11329_10002742_pt1 | contig 13408 bp, 12 predicted proteins | sample Subgroupgradi54m_FD_11329 | JGI IMG/M metagenome (IMG submission 11329)
CAGACGGGCTTAGCGGCTGATGTCTCAGTGATTGGTGCCAGCTGCGAGCTCCAACTGTGTTTTGGCAATACGCCCGCCGGTAGGTGGGTGGCCGCCAATGCCTACAAATATGGCTTCCTAGTCCGTTATCAAAACGGCAAGGAAAATTTAACCGGTTACGAATATGAACCTTGGCATCTGCGCTACGCGGGCGGTGATTTAGCGGCTGAGATAAATAAAACTGGCCAAACACTGGAACAATTTTTTGGTCTGACAACATACACCGACTACTCGACTACATCTTATCAGCTAAAGTCTGGCTACTAAGCTTGCGGGTTAATATCGTGGCCGCCGAATTTATTACGCATGGCGGAAAGCAGCTTTGTCGCGAAGTTGGTTTGGCCTTTTTGGCTGGCTAAGCGAACATCGAAAGAACTTTGGATGGCCGGCAGTGGTATGCCTAGATCTTTAGCTGCCTCTAGCGTCCAGCGAGTTTCACCGCTTTCGGCCACCACGCCATCAATTCCATCTAGGTTAGGATTTTCCGAAAGGGCCTGGCGGGCCAGCTCATTAAGCCAAGAATTAACGACACTGCCATGCTGCCAGACTTGCCCAGCCCCAGCCAGGTCAAGATTTTTATAAGGACCTTCCTTCAAGACCCGATAACCTTCGGCCAGTGATTCCATCATGCCGTATTCAATGGCGTTGTGGACCATCTTAACAAAGTGACCACTACCGCTGGGGCCGAAATATTGGCAGGCACCTGTCGGCTTGGCAAGTGTACTAAGAGCTGGCTCTATGGTTTTGAAGGCACTCTCTTCTCCGCCGACCATCAAGCAAAAGCCATTTTTATAGCCCCAGACGCCGCCGCTGGTGCCAATATCAAGTAATACAGAGCCTGCGGCACTGACTTTCCCGGATCTTTTGGTCGTTAACCGAAAATCAGAGTTGCCGCCATCAATAAATAGACTGCCCCTCGGTGCCAACTTTAGCCAAACAGCCAACTCCGAATCGACGACACCGGCTGGCAGCATCAGCCACAGCACCAATGGCTGGCCGTTGAACTTGTCTATAACCTCTGGCTTCTCATAAGCTGCCTGAGCGCCGTGCTTGGTAGCTTCATCGATAGGTGCATGGCTACGGTTGTGGGCAATAACTTCATGGCCGCCCTCGGCCAGTTTGCGAGCAATTTGGGCACCCATCCTCCCCAAACCGGCGACTGCGATCTTCATGCTACTGCTTCTCCTACTTTGTCATTGAATATTACAACTTCTTTGACACTTTTGAGTATTTGCGACGGTACTTGCTCTAGCGGTGCGTCTTTCTTAAGAGCCTCGATAGCCTCCTGCTTGGCTTCGCCGGCTAAATAAGTAACGACCGAGTCCATAAGCTCTATGGCCGGAAATGTCATGGTGATCCGTTTGTAATCATCCCAGTCGTAACCGACTGCCATTGTTTTGGCATTGATGGCCGGACTGCGAGGTTTTATGCCGGCGATGTGGCTGTCCGGGCCAATGCCCATAAAGCCTAGTTTATAATCGGCATTCTTAATTTCTCGCGCCAGTATTTTATCGAACCGCTTGACCGTAGCCTCCATACTGCTACCGTTTAGTACGGGAATTAAGTTAGCGCCCGGTAGTTTGAACCCGGTTTGCTTGAGCTGAAACCAATTGGAATCGGCGTGTCCAACTGGTCCGTAGCGTTCGTCGATTAGGGTAACAGTCAAATTTTTTAGTTTGGTTGATTTGATTTTATCGGCTACATCAGTGGCGATTTTCATGGCGGAGCCGCCCGTAACTAGCCACAAGACTTTTTTGCCTGCCGCTAGGTGTCGGCTGATGGCAATGGTCAAATGGGCGACGACTGGTTCGATAGTAGAAATTTTGCGAAAACTTATAGCCATCTGCCCTAATTATACTTAAGTATCCACAAGTCATGCACTTATAAACAAAAATGAAAAGCAGCTCTTGTTTAAGGAGCTGCTTTTCGACGAGTCACTATTGCTAATGAACCGCCATCACCTCACGGTGGTACTTCCAAATCTACTCTTGCAGCTTCGACCTGTCAACAATTAATTTGTGTTTTAATGTTGTAATTTAGTCAATGGCTGGGACGGTAGGATTCGAACCTACGAATGCTGGTACCAAAAACCAGTGCCTTACCACTTGGCCACGTCCCAATAGCCCAATTTATTGTAACACCTTAAAGGTTAAGTTTTACAGAGGACGTAAAACAAATTATAATTGTTTACTAGAGATGCCAAAAACTACCAAAAACCCGGCAGACTATATTCTGCCGCTATATATGAATGGCCTGGCCGGCCGGATGCTGCGGATTGCGCCGCCCAAAAATAATCAGCGTGAAGTACTTTTTATTTACGGTCACCACGCCAGCCTAGAACGGTACTTCGGCGTTGCCGACCTTATGAGTAGATATGGTGGCCTGAGCGTGCCGGATTTACCGGGTTTTGGCGGGATGGACCCATTTTACAAAATAGGTGAAAAGCCAACGCTTGATAACTTTGCTGACTATCTCGCCTCATTTATTAAACTGCGATACAAAAATAAACGATTCGTCGTGGCAGGCTATAGCTTGGGGGTGGTGATAATAACTCGGATGTTACAAAAGTATCCCGAGCTGACCAAAAAAGTCGATATGGTGATCAGCATTGGCGGTTTTAGTCACCGAAGCGATTTTTCTTTTAGCCGCCAGCGATATTGGATCTATCGCCTAGGGTTGGCCTTTTTCTCATATAGACTACCGGCAGCACTCTATAAGCACATTGTTCTGCGGCCCATGTATATCCGCTACATTTATCGACATATGTTTAATGCCCAGCAAAAATTTAAGGGTAAAAGCGGCGGCGAACTGAAACGAACCATCGAGATGGAGGTCGATCTTTGGCGATCAAACGACCCCCGAACTTACATGGCTACCGGCCATATGATGATTACCCTTGATTTGCCATCACTTGGGCATGTGGGACTGCCGATATATCACGCCGGAGTCGTCGGCGACCACTACTTTCATAACATAAAGGTTGAACAACACTTGCGCCAGATCTATGCAGACTTCCATTACGGCAAGATCAAATCATTAACCCACGCACCGTCAATCGTAGCCACGGCCGAAGACGCAGCCATGTTTTTGCCCAAGGAGTTTATTCGCGTTATGAAGAAGTTAGGCTAAACTGTAAGTAAATATGAAGATAGCTCTAGTCTGTCCTTTTAGTATGTTTGGTCGGCCTGGTGGTATACCTCAGGTCGTGATGCATCTACATGAGGGTTTAAAGAAAAAAGGCCATACGGTAAAAGTTATAACCCAGAGACCTTCAAACTTTAAAGGTACCGTACCAGAGGATTATATATTATTCGGCATCACAAGGACTTTTACGGGTGGTTTAGGCACCGAGGGCAACTGGGGTATGCCTTCGGACGGTGAGGAAATCGCACAGGTGCTCAAAAGAGAAAAGTTTGATGTTATAAACTTTCATGAGCCTTGGATGCCAATATTAGCCTGGCAAATGCTTAAACATTCCAAGGCCGCACATGTTGGCACCTTCCACGCCAACCTTATGGACACCACTGCGGGTAAAACCTGGACAATTTTTAGACCTTACGGCGTTCCCCTTATCCGAAAAATGGATATTATAACGGTCACTTCACCCGCTTCGGCGGGGATGCTGCTTAACAGGGCGGACATGAAATCATCTAGAGACAGAGAATTAGTTAAGACCATGAAATATATTGCTTGCGGCGTAGACCTAAGTTTCTTTAAGCCAATTAAAAAAAGGCAACCCATAAGTGGCCCTAACACTAAAACTATCGTCTATCTTGGCCGACTAGAAAAACGTAAAGGCGTTGACTGGCTATTACTGGCTTTTGCGGAGCTTGTTAAAAAAATGCCGGAAGCGTATTTGGTAGTTGCTGGGTCAGGCTTGCGAGCTAATAAACTGCGCCAATTCGTTCGCAGCGAAAAGATTGAAAACGTTTCCTTCACCGGCTATGTTTCTGAGGAACAAAAACTTCATCTCCTCCAAAACGCTGATCTAGCCTGCTTTCCATCACCTTATGGTGAAGGCTTCGGCATTGTACTATTAGAAGCCATGGCCCTTGGAACACCGTTACTAGCTGGTAACAATCTGGGTTACATGAACGTTATGAAGGGACACGGCCGCATTGGATTGGTTGACCCGCAGGCAACTACTGACTTCGCTAATCGTCTAGCAGTCTTTCTAACTGACGCTGAACAGCGTAAGCTGATGACATCCTGGGCTTTAAAGGAAGTTAAGCAGTATGATTATCCGAAGATTGTCGATCAATACGAGGCGGCATATTTGGAGGCTTTGAAGCTTAAAAACCATGCTGGCAGCGATAAAGTTACAAGCGATGAAGATGCAAAGCAACCAAAAAAGATTATCCGTCGGCTTTTTGTTCGACGACACGCTTGACAGCCATGACGGCGTAGCTCAGTACGTAAAAACGGTCGGTAGCTGGCTTACCCAAAATGACCACCACGTGACTTATTTGGTTGGAGAATCAAAAATAAATCAGTGGGCTGGCGGCGAGGTATATTCGTTATCAAAAAATTTGCCTATCGCCTGGGGCGGTAACAGGTTGTCGATGCCTTTGTTGCCTAAATTGAAATTGATGCGAGAGGTCTTAGGGCAGAAAAAGTTCGACGTCATTCATGTTCAGGTGCCTTACTCACCGTTTATGGCCCAACTAGTAATTAATTCGATTGATTCCGGGACCGCTGTCGTAGGTACCGTACACATCTTTCCAGCAAACCACTTAGCGTTTTTCGGCTCCAAAGTTTTAAAAAAAATCTACGGCAAAAGTTTTAAAAGATTTGACAAGTTTTTGAGTGTTAGCTCGGCAGCTCAAACCTATGCTAAACAGGTCTTTAAAATGGACTCAGAAGTCGTCCCTAACGTGATCGATCTCACTGAATTTCGGACTCAAGATGGCCGCCGTAGGCCCGGCAAAGAGATTGTTTTCCTTGGGCGCTTAGTCCCTCGGAAGGGCTGTCAAGAGCTGCTGAAAGCTTTCAAACTACTGGCTGAAACTGTACCCGAAGCCTATTTAACTATCGCCGGCGATGGTCCTTTGAGGGGTGAATTGAAGAAGTTTGTAGAAGGGCACCATTTGGAGGACCGGGTTAAGTTTTTAGGTTTTATCAGCGAGGAAGAGAAGCCTCGACTGCTGGCCAGCGCTGACATTGCCTGCTTCCCTTCTCTATACGGGGAAAGTTTCGGCATTGTTCTTATTGAAGCTATGGCGGCTGGTGCCGGTGTCGTCGTCGGCGGTAATAATCCAGGCTACGCTAGCGTTTTAGGTGAAAACTCAGGTGCTTTGGTGAATCCGGGCGATAGCGTTGAATTTGCCACCGTGCTTGAAAAAATTCTGACCGATCGAAGTCTGTCAGAAAGGCTACACAGGCAGCAACAGGAGCAAGTGAAACAATATGATGTGGGCGAAGTAGGTGCTCAGCTATTACAGATTTATTCTCAAGCGATTGCCAGTCGCCACCAAAAACCGTAAGATAATATTAAATGGAACCTCGAAAAGTTACGGTCAATATCACTAACCGGACTATCGTGCGCACCATACTTTGGGTGCTGGCTGCTACTTTGGCTTATCACTTTATCGGTCGTGTGACCCATGTTTTGACGCTAATCTTCATTTCAGTTTTTTTGGCATTGGCGTTGAACCCGGTAGTCTCAGCCATCACCCGTCGGCTGCATATTGAAAGTCGCGTGCGGGCAACGGCGGTAGCCTACTTAGTTGTCATCTTTTTTTTGATCACCTTCTTTTCGCTGGTAATTCCACCACTGGTCCGTCAAACGCGCGATTTTATCCGGGATGTACCGGCGACTGTTGAAAACTTTCAGCACCAGGATTCGAGTCTGGCTCGGACGGCTCGCCGCTATCATATAGACGAAAAACTAACCCAAGGGGCACACAAACTAACCTCCCACTATGGCAATTTTGGCAGTGCTATTTTAGATACCTCTAAGCGTATTTTGGAAGCAGTGGTCTCATTTTTCGCGGTTTTGGTACTGACGTTTATGATGCTGGTAGAGGGGCCAATGTGGGTAGAGTTATACCTCGGCACGCTGCCAGATCAGCAGCGCCGGCGCCAGAGCCGAATTTTGAATCGGATGTACAGGGCCGTCAGTGGCTTCGTCAATGGCCAGGTTATTTTGGCGGCTGTCGCCGGCACCTTTGCCTTTATAGCCCTAGAAATTGCCAGTCGGGCTATTGGCGTCAGTATTAATGCCCTGGCTCTAGCCGGTATAGTTACAGTCTTTGGTGTAATCCCACTGTTTGGTAACCCGATTGCAGCCTCGCTGGTTGTGCTGGTAAGTCTTCTGAATTCGGTTACCCTTGCCATGGTAATGGCAATCTATTTCGTGATCTATTTCTTGATCGAAAATCACACTTTCCAGCCCTATCTGCAATCGAAGCTTAATGAGTTAACGGCTTTAATGGTATTTGTGGCTGCCCTAATCGGTGTCGGCTTCGGCGGCATACTCGGCGCTATAATCGCTATCCCCGCTGCCAGTACTATCAAGATTTTATTAGAAGATCATTTCGAGCGCCGCGAAGGCCACAAGTCGGCGCTCGAAAAAGAAACTCTTTAGCTACTCGCGCGACCAAACCGTTCCATGGCGAGTGTCATTGACTTCTATTGACTGCTCCAGTAGTTTTTTTCGCAGCTCGTCAGCTTTTTCCCACTTGCTGCTTTTACGAACTATTTCGCGCTGGGCAATCATACCCTTAGCGGCGGCGCTTATATCTTCTCGAACTGAAAGGTCGAGGCCAAGCAGTCGGTCTATTTGGTCTAAAAACAACTGTAATCTTTTTATATCGACGCCTTCTTGCTCGGCGACAGCAGCCAGCCTGGAGACTACAGCTAACGTCTGGCCAGTGTTCAAATCGTCACTTAGGGCTAGTTTAATTTCTCGCATGGCCGAGGAGTAGGTATTACCAGCCGTTTTTTTGTGACCCAGGTTCGGCTGGAACTGTAAGTCGGCCCAGGCCTGCAGACGATTTAAAAACGCCTGAGCGCCGTCTAAAGCTTCCCATGTAAAGTTCATTTGTGATCTGTAGCGTGCTTGTAGGTACAGTAAGCGCAGTGCTAGGGGATCATACCCCTTTTTTATAACATCATCCAGAGTATAGAAATCGCCAAGACTTTTAGCCATCCGCTGGCCGTCTACCAAAAGATGCTCACCATGCACCCAATAATTTGCCAGCTTGTGCCCATATGCGGCTTCAGTTTGAGCCGCTTCATTCGTATGATGAGTACCTATTAAGTCAACGGCTCCAGCATGGATGTCGATCGGATCATTCAGTGTCTCATGGATAATAACTGAGCACTCTAGGTGCCAACCCGGAAAACCGTCACCCCACGGGCTTGGCCATTTCATCTCATGATCGGTAAAACGTCCCACCGTAAAGAACCATAATGCAAAATCCTGTGGATTACGCTTGGATTTATCGGTTACTACTTCGCTGCGAACACCAACTTCTTTATCGGACAGCTTTTGTCTGGTTAATTCTCCGTAGCTAGGTAATTTACTGACATCAAAGTAAATGGCTTGCCCAGTTCGGTAGCCATAACCCTTATCAATTAAAATTTGGACCATGGCAATTTGCGGCTTAATAAAGTCTGTAGCTCGCACTATTTTTGGCCTGATAATGTTAAGTTTTTTTAAATCATCGTTAAAGGCAGCGGTGTAATTGTCGGCTACTTCCCAGACAGTTTTGCCTGCAGCTTTAGCGCCCTTTTCTAGTTTATCTTCGCCTGCGTCCGCGTTACTAGTTAAATGACCAACATCGGTAATATTCATGACATGGTTTACGCTGTACTTACTAGCTGTTAGGACTCGGCTTAGCGTGTCATATAAAGTGTAGGTGCGTAGGTTGCCGATTGTCTGGCTGTCATAAACAGTCGGGCCGCAGGTATATAAGCTAACTTCGCCTGGTTTTAAAGGTTTAAAATCCTCGAGCTTTCGGCTAAGAGTGTTATAGAATCTAGCTGGCATTTTTTTGCTCTGCTTCATCCAAAAGTTGAGCTGTAATCTTAATGGTCTCGGTCTTAATGTCATCAAATGGGCGACCATCGGTAATTTTAAAGCCACTGGCTAGCGGATGGCCACCCCCGCCAAAATGTTCGGCCAGTTTATCGGCAATGCCAAAGCCGTAGTTACAGCGGATTTTAGCTGTTATCTTACCATCTTGGTATAGCTTAAAGGCAATCGCTACATCAGTGCCTTTGGCCAGACGCATATCATCAATCACTAGCATTGAGGGGTTATAGCTGGGACTATATTTTTCAATCTCCTCCCAGGGAATGGCCACGATGGCGATTCGACTATCAGCTTGAAATTCCACCCTTTGCAGTAAACGGCCTTTATAGTGGATCAGCTCCGGATCGCGGCGCAGCGTTTCACGCCGCAGGCTCTCCAGTTCAGCTAAATTAACCCCACCTTCAACCAGTTCGCCAATAATGTGGATTGACCTAGCGGTGGTTGATTGGCTCATCAGCCCTAAGCTGTCACTTAAAATGCCCATGGCTAAAAGCTCTTTAGTCTCCTTATCGAGTTGCCAGCTAAGTTGGGCTGCCAGCTCGAAAATTATTTCGGCTGTGGCTACGGCTGGGTAATTAGCCATAACTGTGGCAAAACTAATCGTCGCGTCAGTCGTGTGATGGTCTAGCACAATTGATGGCTTGGCGGCCAGCCAGGCTTTAGCACCCGATTTGCTAAGCTGTTGCAGTAGGCTGTCGCTGCTGGTATCGACAATGATAGAGGCATCGAACTGTTTTGGCATATCGCGCGTGACCCTGCCCCAGCCGGGCAAGTAGTGTAAATAACTGGGTAAGTCAATGCCGCAGTAAAGCACTACTTTTTTTCCCTGGCCCTCCAAAATTGCTTCGAGGGCTAACGAACTAGCCAAACTATCAACGTCTGGGTTATCGGCCTGGACTATAACCACTTTTTTAGCTTCGTCCAGAATCTTTTTAACCTGGGCTGCTTCGGCCAATTTGCTCATTTGCCTTTAATTGTAACAGTTTAGAGTGCTTGTCGTCCCTCAAGAGCCCGGGTTAAGGTAATTTGGTCGGCATATTCCAAATCTACACCTACCGGTAGCCCACGGGCCAGCCGCGTCAGCTTAAGCTTCTTAGCCTCAAGCGCTTGGCTTATTAAAAGGGCCGTGCTTTCACCCTCGACGCTGGCATTGGTGGCCAGGATTATTTCCTTAACCTTATCTTCTTTAACCCGCTTTAAAAGCTCGGCGATATGCAGGTCCTCCGGGCCTATGCCTTCTAGTGGCGATACCAGGCCGCCAAGTACGTGGTAGGTGCCGCTAAAACTATTGGTTTTTTCAAGCGCCACAATATCAAACGGGTCGGCTACGACGGCAACCAGCTGCTTATTACGCCTGGGGTCGCTGTAAAGAGGACTTATTTTTTGGCCGCATTCAATGAGGGCAAAAGTTTTGGGGCAGAATGAAACTCCGCTATGAAGAGTTCTTAAGGACTGCGCCAGTTGCGCAGCCCGCCCTGGGTCGACTCTCAGTAGATAATATGCATAGCGCTCAGCGGTGCGCGGCCCAACACCTGGCAGCTGGCCAAAAGCCTCAATAACCGCGGCTAGTGACTCGGGGATAGCACTTAAGCTCATTTAGAGGCCCAGATTGCTCAGGGCTCCCATCATTGGCTGCATTTTCTCGGCGGCCAATTTTTGGCTGGCGGAAATAGCTTCCTTGACGGCTTCCTCGACCCAATTTTCCAGCTGGCCAATGTCGTCGAGATCAACAGCTTCGGGATCTATGGTGATTTTTTTGATTTTTTGCTCGCCGGAAATCTCGACTTTAACTGTGCCCTCACCGGCTTCGACTGTAATAATTTCTTTTTGAAGCTCCTTCTGAAGTTTGCGGGCCTGCATCAAAAGCTTGGCTTGGTCAAATTTACTCATTTTAGTAGAACTCCTTACCTGTTATTTTAGCACGTAGGTACTACGAGTGGCGGCTGAATTTGGCCAAGCGATTAAGCTATAGCGAAGTCCATAAAAGACATGTATGGCCACCAGTGAGGCAATTAGTGCCAGCGCTAGGTATTTAGGCAGTGGATTTTTGGGGAAGACGCTCCGCCACTCCATATACAAATAGCGCAAGCCGGCAGCTACACTCAGAGCAATTGCTGGTGCAGCCAAAGTTAAAAGCACCAAGCTGCGGTTAATACCAGCCGCTAAAATGCCAAACACCACCATGCCGAGCAGTAAATACAGCTTGCTTCTGGCCAACTTCAAGAGGGCGAAGCCGCCAAATAAGGCCAGGGCGATCTGCCCACCGTTAAACATTGGCAGTCGTCCTACTGCAAAATCGGCGTGGACCGGTGTGCGCCAAAATAGTGCCAAAACGTCCCATACAATCGACTTCACTCCTACTACAATAGACGGCCAGACGGCTGGGATGAGCAGTAGCGGCTTAAGGGCGGAAGGCTGCCTGACATTGGCATATACCAAAGGTGCAAAGATAACCAATAAAATAAGAGTTCCAAGTATTTTCTCGTCAAGGTTCAGGCCCTCCGTGGCCTGCCTTAAATTCTTTCTAGCCAATAGCCCGCCGAGCAGGATTAGCCAAAGTCCGCCAGGCAGGTAAAGGATCAGGCCGCTGGAGATTAACAGGGCTAGCCAAGCCGGCCAGCTCTTTAACCTAATTAGCCAGTAGTACGAGGCTAAAACAACTATTGGCGTAAGTAGCAATATCTCTGGTCCTGCGCTGCGAGCTAGTAAAACAAACCACGGTGTGGCGGCTAGAAACAGCGTCGTAAAGAAGCCGATCAGCCTGCCAAACCAGCCCTTCACGAGTTGGTAAAAACAAAATAAAAATAAAACTGCCAAAACTGCTGAGACGCTCCGCAGGGCCAGAGCACCATGGCCAAATATTTTTTGGACAGCGTAAGCTAAGATCTTGTGAGGTGCATAGACGGGATTATCTAGTATCAGATGCAGTGATGAGCTTGATGAGCGGGCATTTACTTCCGCGGGGCCTAGTCCTGTTGTTAACGTTCCGAGCCGCCAAAAATAGAAGCTGAAAATAAAAGCTGCCAACAAAAATACCGCCCCAGCAATTCGAGTAACTGCGAGCTTAGATTTCCTGCGCCGCCAACCAAACATAACCATAAGTATAACGACTTGCCTTTAAGCAGCCAAAAGGATTAGCTCTCAAACGGCTCTTCGTGTTTTGTATCAAGGTCGCGGAATTTCTGCCTGGTCCGGTCAAAGTAGAGCTCGAACTTGCCGGTCGGCCCGTTGCGATGCTTCTTTATAAAGACATCGGTAATATTTTGACGGTCTGTTTCCGGGTTGTAATAATCTTCTCGGTAAAGAAACATCACAACATCGGCATCTTGCTCAATGGAGCCGGACTCGCGCAGATCAGCTAGTTGCGGGATTTGGGGATTGCGACTTTCGACCGAACGGTTAAGTTGAGACAGGGCTACTACCGGCACATTCAATTCGCGGGCTAATATTTTAAGGCTGCGGCTAATTTCCGAGATTTCCTGAACCCGGTTAGCCACAGTTGCGAATCTCGAACCGCCGCTCATCAATTGCAAATAATCGACCATGATAGCCGCCAGTGGGTGCAGGTGGTGCAGCCGGCGGGCTTTAGTCCGCAGGTCGCTGACTGTGATGCCTGATGTGTCGTCAATAAAAATCGGTGCTTCAGCTAGTTCACCCATCGCCGCGCTGATGCGCTCAAAATCTTCATCATTGAGGCCCTCGCCCGTCCGCAGGCTCCAAGCGTCAACATCAGCTTCAGTGGCCAGTAGCCTATCGACCAGTTGCTCTTTACTCGTTTCTAAACTAAATATTAAAACTGCACCCTGTTTGGCTTTGATAGCGATATCAAGAGATAAGTTTAACATCAGAGCTGTCTTACCCATAGAGGGACGAGCGGCAATAATGTCGAGGTCCGAGCGCTGGAGCCCAGCCAGCATTTTATCCAGGTCTTTTAGGCCTGTCGGGATGCCGCGGATACCGCCTTTACGGCGGTGTAGGTCGTCCAAACGGTCAAAACTCTCGCCCAAAATTGATTCTAGGCTAGTGATGTTTTGACGGACGTGTTGCTGGCTGACTTCAAACAGGCGGGTTTCAGATTCTTCTATCAACTCCTGAAGCGACTTATTATCTTCAGCCCCAATAGCCGCGATTGCTTGCGAAGCCTTGATTAGCCGGCGCCGAACCGATTTATCAGCCACTATGTCGGCGTACTGTTCCATATGGGCGGCCGTTGGCACAAAGTTAGTCAGCTCGGTTAAATAGCTGGCGCCGCCAATCCGGTCCAGCTCACCGCTGCTTTTAAGTTGTTCGCTAAGCGTTAGAATATCGATCGGGCTGCGTTTATCGTGCAACGAGCGCATAGCTACAAAAATTAAGCGGTGCTGGTCATTATAAAAGTCCTCGGCCGATATTTGGTCGGCGATTTTGACAAATGAGTCGCTATCAATAATTAAACTACCAAGCAAGCTAGCCTCGGCATCTAGGTTTTGGGGTGGCGCGCTGGTAATATTGCTATCGCTGTCCATCTCTTTACGATTCTAACATTTCGGCACTGCCGAATATATTGCTAATGGCTGCCAGCTCAGATGATTCCTGTTCGGTCTTTTTGACTGGCTGAGCTTCTTGGCGGCTAGCTTTCTTCAGCGGCTTTTCGGCCAGGATACATTTTACTTCCATCCGGGCGTCACTAAACTCCTCGATAACATCACTAATTAGTTTTATGTGGCGCGCTTGCTCAACCTTATTTTTATGCAATGGGAACTGGAATGTTAGTGTCAGAACGCTCCCCTTAATTTCAGGTTTCGCTAGACGCAGGGCCGTGTAAATCGAGGCTGCCCGCTTTTTAATCTCGTTTAGTACTTCGGGCCATAGGTCCAGGCTAAAATTATCCTTAGTACTATCGTGGGTCTTGGGCTTAGACGTTTCAATTGTGGCTGGTTCTGCCACCATCTTAAGTGGTAAGCTAGCTACTTCTGCTACAGCCTCAGTATCTACGCCCGGCGTTAATTGGCTATTGTCTAAGGAGGTCTCTAGTAGTGAAATCTCTAGAAGTTCATAGGGTTGCTTGGCGCCGCTGACATCAAGCAGGTTTCTTAAGAGCCCGGTAGCCCATTTATAATGAGTCTCCCCGCTAGCTACTATTTCATTGCGTAGTTTCTTAGCCAGCTGGGCAGCTATGAGGGCCGGGCTATTACCGGCTTCTTTTAATTCGGTTAATAAGCTCAGGGCATCGCCTGGGGCACCACTATCAACCAATTCAATTAGCTTCGATATTGAGTCCGCTGGCGGTAAGCCCAAAAGCTGCCTGGCGTCCTGCTCAGTAATAACTTGCTTAACCCCACTTAACTGGTC
>JGI1358J11329_10002744_pt1 | contig 13407 bp, 11 predicted proteins | sample Subgroupgradi54m_FD_11329 | JGI IMG/M metagenome (IMG submission 11329)
CCCGCCGATCCCAAAAAATTGCCCGCTACTTTACATGATGCGATCGATCCATTTGCCAATAGCCCTTGGGTAGAAAAAGTGATGGGTGAAGGTCCGCATGACAAATATGTTCAACTCAAGCGCAATGCGGCTGAACGTTCGCCACATGCTTTGGGTAACAGGATAAAAAAAGACGAAATTAGGTATCATCACAGCGTGCGTCACCAGGGAACAAATGCCGATTTTTAGAACCGCTTCACTTTAATCATCAACCCTTGGAAATCCGTCGATTGGTCGGGTTTTTCAAGGTCGGTTTTGATGGAATTGGCCAGCGTTTCGGCTTTGATGGTGTCGCCGAATTTTTCGAGCAGACCCTGGGGCGCTCCGGAAATAGCGACGGTGATGCGGTCGCTCACCTGGTAGCCCGCGGTTTTGCGGAGGTCCTGGATCTGGCGGACGAGGTCGCGCGCCAGGCCTTCCTGTTCCAGTTCCGGTGTCAGGGTGGTGTCGAGCGCCACTAAAATTCCTTCGCCCGATTCCACGTCAAAACCCTCTTTCGGCAGGTATTCAATCGCCGCTTCCTCGGGCGTGAGTTCGTAATCGAGCACGCGGATATTGCCGTTGCCGAGGATTTCAAATTCCCCGTTTTTGCAGGCTAAAATTATTTGCTGGACGCTTTGCCCGTATTTGGGGCCCAAGAGGCGCGCGTTGGGGCGCAGGATTTGAGTGGCGAATTCGGAAGGGTCATTGATGAAGTCCAGCTCTTTCACGTTCAATTCTTCTTTGATGGTTTCCAGTTGATCGGAAAGTAGCGCGTGGTCGGCGGGGTCGGCCAGCACTATTTCGATTTTTGAGAGCGGCTGGCGGACTTTGATTTTCTTTTTTCCCCGCGCGGCCAGCCCCAGGCTCACGATGGTTTTGGCCAGATGGATTTCACGGATCAGCGTTTCGTCGTAGGCTTTCCGGTCCGGCGTGGGGTAGGCCGTTAAGTGCACGGACTCTTCCCCGGTCAGGTTTTGGTACATGGCTTCCGGCATGAACGGCGTAAAAGGCGCAAGCACCTGGCAGAGTTTGGTGAGCACGGTGTAAAGCGTGGAGTAAGCGTGGTTTTTATCCGTGTCATCCTCCGACTTCCAGAATCGGCGGCGGGAACGGCGGATGTACCAGTTGGTCAGGTCGTCCACGAATTTGTAAATCGCGTTGCTGGCTTTTTGGAGGTCGTACACGCGGAAATATTCGATTTGCCCGGCGATCAGCTCCTCGAGTTCGGCGATGATCCAGGTGTCGAGCTTGTGGGGCGAATTTTTTTGAAGTTTTTTCGGCGTCCAGCCGTCGATCGTGGCGTAGGTGACAAAAAAGCTGTACGCGTTCCAGAGGGGGATCATCATATTCCGGAGCACGTGTTCCACCCCTTGTTCGGAAAACCGAAGATCGCCTGCCGCCACGGCCTGGGAATTCAGGAGGTAAAATCGCAGGGCATCGGCGCCGTACTTGTTTAAAACTTCGTTCGGGTCGGGATAGTTTTTGAGGCGCTTCGACATTTTCTGTCCGTTTTCCGCCAGCACGATGCCATTCACAATCACGTTTTGGAAGGCCGGTTTTTTGAACAGGGCGTTCGCCAGTACATGCAGGGTGTAAAACCACCCGCGCGTCTGGTCCAGCCCTTCGGCAATAAAGTTGGCTGGGAAGTTTTTTTCGAGCTTGGCCTTGTTCTCAAATGGGTAATGCCATTGGCCGTACGGCATACTGCCCGACTCGAACCAGCAGTCGAAGACTTCCTCAATGCGGCGGTAGGTTTTTTGGTAAGATAATTTTTCCGGAATGCCATTGGCAATTTTTTCGGTAGCCACGATGTCCTGTAGGGTGCGTCCGGTGCAAAGCTGATTGAGGGCCAGGTAAACGTGCGCGTGAGATACGATCAAGAGTTTTTTACCATTGTATCTCGCGAGAACTTTTTTGAGCCGCTGCTTGAGCGCTTCAAAAGTTTCCCCATGGGGAGGGATGCCCAGTCGGACTTCATCATGAGTTTTGAATTTGAGGTCTTCTTTATAATTTTTTCCTTCCCAATCTCCAAAGTCACGCTCGCGCAAATCGTCTTCGACCATGATTTCGATCCCTAGTGACTCATTGATGATTTGGGCGGTTTCCATCGCGCGCTTAAGCGGTGAAGTGAGGATGAGATCGAATTTCTCCTTTTTGAGCGCTTCGGCTGCTTCTTTTGCCTGTGATTGACCCTTGGCATTGAGAGACACATCAATTTTCCCCTGAATGCGGCCTTCTTTGTTAAGGTCGGTTTCCCCGTGCCGTACATAGATGATATTAATTAGTAGTCCGATTTCCACTTCATCCACGATGTGCTTGTGCAGATCCTTCACTTTTTTGCCTGAAAGTTTTTCGAGTTCTTCGACCGAACTAATGACGAGGAGATCGGAAACGTCGTCCACGTTTCTCCAGATCGGCAGGGGGGTACCCCAGTATCGCGTGCGGGAAACGGCCCAATCCTTCGCGTTTTCGAGCCACTTGCCGAACCGGCCGACCTTCACGTGATCCGGTACCCAATGGATGGTTTCATTGGCCTTGAGCATTTGATCTTTTATGCCCGTCACCCGCACGAACCAGGCGGTGGTGGCGTAATTCATGAGCGGCGTGTCGCACCTCCAGCAATGCGGGTAGCTGTGGGCGTAGGGTTCGGAACGCCACACCCGGTTTTTGACTTCCAGATCTTTCACGAGCTTCCGTTCCATGTCTTTCACGGGCATTCCGGCGTAATCGGGTAAAAGCTCGTTGAACCGGCCTGTCATTTCCACGTCCATCACGAGGGGGAGGCCGTTTTTGTGGGCCGCTTCCATGTCGATTTCCCCGTACGAGCCGTTGATGGTGACGATTCCGGTGCCTTCGGTCACTTCCACGTAGTCGGCAGGGAAAACGTGATACACATTTTTATTGCTGGCCACCTCGGGCACGCGCCGGAGGTCATCGAGAATGGGTTCGTATTCCAGACCCACGAGGTCGCCTCCTTTCATTTCTTCAACCACTTCATACGCTTCCAGGTTTTTCATCACGAATTCCAGGCGTTCTTTGGCGAAAATCAGGAACTCGTCGCCCGCTTTCACTTTCACATAGGTGAACTCGGGGCCGACGGAAAGTCCCATCGTTGAAGGCGTGCTCCAGGGCGTGGTCGTCCACGCGAGGAGCGAGATCTGGGGCTGGCCCTTCACGGGGAACTTCCAGATCACCGAAAGGTCTTTCACTTCTTTGTAGCCCAGCGTCACTTCAAAATTACTGATCGGGGTTTCACAGCGCGGGCACACGTGCATGGCTTTGTGACCTTCGTACACCATTCCTTTTTTGTGAAGTTCGCTGAATACCCACCAGATCGATTCCATAAAATTCACGTCCATGGTGCGGTAGGCGTTTTTCATGTCCACCCAGCGGCCCATGCGGTCGACGGTTTTTTCCCATTCGTGGACGTACTTGAGCACCGAGGCGCGGCAGGCTTCGTTGAATTTATCCACGCCGAATTTTTTGATGTCTTTCTTCGTCTTCAGCCCCAATTCTTTTTCGATCAGGTTCTCGATCGGCAGGCCGTGACAGTCCCAGCCCCACACGCGGGGCACGCGGTAGCCCTGCATGGTCCAGTAACGCGGCACGACGTCTTTCAGGGTTCCCGCGAGCAGGTGCCCGTAGTGGGGGAGCCCCGTGGCAAACGGTGGGCCATCGTAAAAAACATAGTCTTTCGGTTTGGCTTGGCCACCAGGCTTTTTGAGCGATTTTTCAAACGTGCCGCTCTTTTTCCAGAACTTCATCAGTCCTTCTTCGAGCTTCGGGAACGATTGCTTGGGGTCGACGGGGGAGAACATATTTTTGAATAAAAAGAAGACGTTCAATTCTGAACGCCTCGGGTCCGATGCTTCGATCGGACGGTACCACCTAGGCTTTAACTTGATTTATTTTGGGCCGCTCTACTCATCCATTTTAGATTTTCTTCGGCCAGCTCGCCCCGTGATGGCAGGGCTCCTGCCTGCCGGCAGGCAGGCAAACGCTTTTACAGGGTTCAGTTTACTCGGGATGGGGGAAAAGGCAAGTTTTACCATGTCGCTAGCGTGAGGGAAATGGTCAATCATTTTTTGGGAGTCGCTCACGTGAGCGAAATGCACGTTTACATCTTGTCCACTATTTTCGCAAGTTTTATTCGATCAATTTTTTATCCTGAGGAACTTTTAAATAATTTTGCTTTGTAGAAACCCGTTTGCCGGTTTTGCTTTCCAGTTCTTTCCGGGCATTGCCGGCAATAGATCCGCCCTCATGGGCCGCTTTTTTACTCTGGTCGAACCCCTGCGCTTCTTTGCTTCGGGTGATTTCCGTTGTGGAGGCTTCGCCCAGCATGGAAAAGATGAGCTCGAGGTCGTTCATGTGGTCACGAAGGTTTTCGCGTTCCAGTCCTTTCAGTTTTTTGTATTCACCAGGTGTCATATCGAAGGCGGCCTTGGAGATTTCTGCGGTGAGAATGGCATATTCTTTTTGTCCTTTCACCCCTCGATTTTGCCATTCGTCCGTCAATTCTTCCCGGATGGCGATGCCGCGCATCCGTTTTTCGATCCAGGCATCCGAATAGCCCTTGGCCTTGTATAAGGCTCTTGTCCGTTTAGTGGCGAGTTCAGGATCTTCAATTTCCTGGACCCGTTCGTATCCCACTTTCGCCAGCCAGCGCTTAAAGGGTTCGGCCTTGGGGGAGGGAATGGATTGGATGATGCGGAAAATGCCTTCGGTGTTGGCGCAATTGATCATTTGTGGCCCTCCTTCTGTCAGAACAGAAAGGGGGGTGGCAATTTGCCCCCACCCTTTGAGGAGTTCAGGATCCCTTCGGCGCATGTCTTTTATATACCCCTCAGGCTGAATCGAATCCGTTAAAGCAGTCACGACATCAACGATCACAAACCACCATTCATTGTTATGAATTATTTTGCGGATGGTTTTGCCCTCGAAAAGGGCGAGTTTGGCTGTTTCCATAAATTCTTTTGATTATTGAATAATGCCTGCAGTATAGTAAACCTAAGTTCACCTGTCAATTGAATATTTTTAAATCCTTTCTGGCTAATTCAGGGAAAATCTTTAGGCAGTTACCAATCGCTTCTGAGTCTTTTTGCAAATACTCACTCCAACTCGTAACACTATTGGCCTTATCGGCCTCTTGACGATACTTTTTGAGTACGCCTATTGCATTCTCAGAAAGAAAAAGAATACCTACATCAATGGCTTTATCAATTTCTTCTTCTGCATTTTTAGTTTTGATACGCAATTCCCTCTCTTGATCCTCAGTAAGTTCCCTTATTTCCATTTCTACTTTTATGTAGGTATCAGAAAATGCTTTTGAATGATGTAGTGCAGTTATAATATTCTCATATGCCATGAATTTTCGTTCCCAAATTTTTTCCGCACGAAATTGCTTTAGCGAAAGTTTAACAGTTATCCAAGCAGTTACTACGGCGATCAACAACCCAATTGATGCAGATATAAGAATTTCCATTATAGATTTTTATTGAATTTCTATCTCCTGGGTGGGCCGCTGTGGAGCTACGGCTATTCGATCATTTTTAAAGATTCTCCATGTTAAAAGTAGTTGAACAATAATGAAAATTACGGTAAATAAAATGGTCATTGCGATCGATTTCCCGACATAGAAATAGAACTTGTTTACAATGAGTAGCCAATACAACAGTTCTACATATGTCAGAGCAAATAAATTCCCGATATGATCAGATGGTTCTTTTGATGCCATATACATTAAAGGACCCACAATGACTATGTACCACCAAAGTAATATTGGAATTGAATTTATTTCAGCGGGAATGAACATTTTTCCCAGAATCCAATTAACCCAAAATCCGAGTATCAGATAATCAAGGATCAGAGGAAGCGCAAGCAGAGAAAATGCCTTTTTCTCATTTTTTATTTTTTCCGTTATGCCAATTAAATACGCCGTCAAAAAAGCAGGTATCGCATAGGCAAAACCTAGTAGGAATGTAGCCAAAATATCAATTATAAGACCTCCAATCAAAATTTTGAATTGACGTTCAATAATTAGCCATATCAAAGCGACAACCGAGCCAAAGGAATTGATAATCCAAAAAAAGAATAGAACCGGATAGCCAATCAATTTATAAAATATTTTAGAAATCATCGGTTCAATTTCAAGCCATCAACTTTTTCTCTTTCATCACCGGCTCTTTGATCTCCACCTTCACCTGATGCAATTTGAAGAAATCCAGGTTGATGAAGTTTTCATGGTTTTTGTAGGCCGTTTCGTATTTGATTTCCACTATCCCCGCGTTGCGGATGGCTTTGAGGCAGTTGTTGCAGGGGAAGTGGGTGATGAAGAGGGTGGAGCCGGCGGTGGCGTTGCCGTGTTTGGCGGCCTGGAGGACGGCGTTGAGTTCCGCGTGCACGGCGCGCTGGCAATGGCCGTCGGGGGATTCGTTGTGGCCGGCCTCACTGCAATGCTTTTCGCCCACGGGGGCGCCGTTGTAGCCCGTGGAAATGATGGAGCCCTCGCGCACGAGCACGGCTCCCACCTGCGCCTTGGGGCACGTACTGCGGGTGCCCACGGTGCGGGCAAGCTGCATAAAGTATTCGTCTTTGGAAGGTCGTTGAGTGGTCATGGCTGGAGGCTATTGTAAAGTTCCATCACTTTTTTGTCCAATTCCTGGAGCGAGCCCTCGTTTTCGATCAGCACATCCGTGTGGCGCATGCAGCGCTCCATCTGCTGGCCTTCGGGGGGTTCGCCCTTGCCCCACTCGCGTTCGATGCGGGCGAGGACTTCCTGATGCGTTTTAGGGTCGCTCGGGCGGGCGCGCCGGAGGATACGGGAAATCAGGATGTCCTGATCGGCCTGAAGCCCCCAGATGTGCGCGTTATCCCCCTTTTTAAGCTCCTCAATTTCCGCGGGATTCCGGATGCCGTCGATGGCCCACTTGTCGTGTTTATGCCCCTCGATTTTCTGGAGCGCGAATTTGGCCAGTACTCCCGGGCCGTGGGCTTTGCGCATCGCGTTGCCCACTTCCATCAATTTTTCGCGTTCCTCCGGAACCCCCTGCTTCCGAGCCTCCTCCCGCACCATTTGGGACAGCGTGATGTATTTAAAACCCAGTCGTTCCAGAATTTTAACGACTTCGCCTTTGCCCGCGCCCATGGAACCGGTGAGTCCGATGATCATGTTAATGCGACCAGTTTCTGGCTTTTAAATACGTGCGGTGCAGGGCGTCTTTTTGATGATGAAGAGTGGAAAAGAAGAGGCCCAGGAGAATCAGGGCGCCGCCGATCATGTGGTAACTGGTGAGTTTTTCCCCCAGGATGCTCATGGCGAAGATCACCCCGAAGATGGGCGAAGTCATGCCGATGTTGCTGGCGCGGTTGGCCGGAATGATTTCAACCGCCCGGTACCACAGCGATTGGGCGCCGACGATGACCATGAGTGAAAACACGGTGAGCACCGCGAGCACTTTCACATCGAAAATGGGATTGAAATCGTGCTGGAAGTGAAAGAGAAAGGGGACGATGGTGAGGTTCAAAATCACCCCCAGCATATTGCGGGTGAGCACCACCAACTGCGGAGAAACTTCGGTGGAAAAACGTTTGAACACCGCGGTGGAAAGGGCGCCAAAGAAAGCGGAGGCAAGCAGGAGTAAATCCCCGCTGCCCCAGGTGAGGGATTGGGTGAGGCCGTGGGTCGCAATAAAGTACGCGCCGCCCAGCATGATCACCGTGCCGATGATTTGGGGCGGAGTGACGCGTTCGCGCAGCCACAGGCCGGAAATGATGCCCACCATCACCATTTGCGTGCGGCTGATGAGCGCGCCGTTGATGGCCGAGGTTTTTAAAAGTCCCGTGAACAGGAAAAGCGGCTGGATGACCGCGGAAAGGATTCCCACCATGATCAGCCCTCCGATCACTTTCAGGGGTAAGTATTTGATCTTTTTCAATTCCGGGAACGCGCCGAAAAAGAAGGCGATGGTGATCACGGAAAAAATCTGGGCGATGGCCGCGAGTGAATACGTGGAAAACCGCTCCAGCAGGATTTTGGTGAATGTGGAATAACTGGAGATAAAAACCGTGGAAATGAGAGCCATGACCGAACCCCAGAGCATTTGCTTTTTCATGTTGACCCCATTTTACCACACTCAGGCAAACGCCTTTCCCCATTCCTCCAACCGGTCGAAGGCTGCGGTGATAAGTTCCTTTCCCTTGGGCCCGCGGGTGGTGCCGCCGCCGAACGAGAAGCGCAGGTGATTTTCGCCCATCGGCCCGAAACCGATGCCGGGAACCGTGATGACGCTGGTTTCTTTTTGGAGCGTGAAGGCGGCCTGAATCGAATTTTCATGCGGGAATTTAACCTCCGGAAGAATGTAATAACTGCCCATCGGTTTGGCATCGTAATGGAAAAGGTGGGGGAGACGGTCGAGGCGTTCGCAGATCAGATTGCGGCGCTCTTCCATGCTTTTCACCAATTGTTTCACGGAATCCTGGGGGCCTTCGACCGCGGCGATGAAGCCGAATTGCGAGGCCACGCAGGCGCAGATGACGGTGGCGTCGTGGAGTTTTAAGAGCTGGTTCAAAATATCCGGCGCGGTGATGACCCAGCCGAGGCGGTAGCCCGTCATGCAGTACTCTTTGCTGGCGCTGCCGAGCAGGAACAGATTGGGCAAAATTTCCGGCACCTGGGCAAAGCTGAAAAACGGCGTGCCGTCGTACGTCAAAAAATCATACGTTTCATCCGCGATGATGAAAAGATCGTGGTCGAGGGCGATCTGGCAAAGCTCGCGGATTTGGTTTTCCGGAAATACCGCGCCCGTGGGGTTGCAGGGATTGGTGATCAGGATCGCCTTGGTGCGCTTGGTGATCGCCTTTTTGACGGCCTTCATGTCGAGCAGCCAGCCGTTTTTTTCGTCGGTGTTCACGAACACCGGCTTTCCCTGCGCCGCCAGGATTTCTTCCAGATGGGAGGCAAAACAGGGGGAAATCATGATCACTTCATCGCCCGGATTCACGCAGGCCATCACGGAAATCATGCAGGCTTCCATGCAGCCAGCCGTGATGCCGATGTGGGCATCGGGATCGAACGTGACACCGTATTTCACCTGGTAACGTTTGACCACCGCTTCCCTGGCCCCCTGCATGCCCGAAAGCACGGAATACTTGGCGGCCACGGGGCCTTCCACCGCTTCAATGATCGCCCGCTTCACATGTTCTGGCGCGTCTTCGGCGGGAATGCCCTGGGCGAGTAACAGCGGTGAATCCATTTTACTGGCGAGGAGCATCATCTCTTTGATCGGGGAGACGATCATGTTTTTGACACGCTCGCTCATCCCGTGTTCACGGAAGGCGTACTTTGCGGCCGATAGGGCGGAACGGTTGGACATTGGTTACATCTTAACACTTCTTTTTTGCAATTCCATGCGGACATTTTTAAGCGTCAGGTTTTTTTCGGCCAGCAGCACCAAAAGATGGTAGAGGAGATCGGCGGCTTCTTCGATGACGCGCTGTTTGGTTTCCTTTTTGGCGGCGTGGATCACTTCCACGGATTCTTCCAGCACTTTGGCTGAGATATGGGGCAGGCCGGCGCGGAAGAGGGAAGCGGTGTAGGAATTTTTTGGCAGTGTTTTTTTCCGCTCTCGGATCACCTCAAAAAGCTCGGTCAGCGCGTCGCCTTCATCGCCAAAACAGGACGGTTCACCCGTGTGGCAGGTGGGGCCGGTCGGGATGGCTTTGATGAGTAGCGTGTCGCGATCGCAATCCGGCAGAATTTTGAGCACCTTTAAAGCATTGCCGGACTCTTCCCCCTTTTTCCACAGGCGCTGGCGCGTACGGCTGTAAAACCAGACAAAACCGGTTTGGCGCGTTTTTTCATACGCTTCGCGATTCATAAAACCGAGCATCAGAGTCTGCTGGGTCTGCGCGTTCTGGATGATGACGGGAATAAGGCCACCAAGCTTTTGAAAATCCAAATCGTCCCCAGATCCCCGCCTACGCGAGGATGACACACAGGGGCGTATGCCTATTTGGTTTCGGGCTAAATACCTTTTAAGGGTTGGAATTTTGACTTTGCCGTAGTGAAACAAGCTGGCGGCCAGCGCGGCATCGGCGCGACCTAGAGTGAGAGCCTCCAAAAAATCTTTCATCTTCCCCGCACCGCTCGACGCGATCACGGGGATACGTACGCGGCTCGAGATGGCGCGCAAAAGCTCCAAATCATATCCCTTTTTCGTCCCGTCCCGATCGAGTGAATTGACGAGCAGTTCCCCGGCGCCGCGTCGCTCCATGTCGCCCGCAAATTCAATCGCATCCAATTCCGTCAGCTCCCGGCCCCCGCGGATGGTGAGGAGCCATTGGTTTTTAGCCCGCTTGGCATCGATGGAAATAACAATGCATTGAGAGCCAAATCGCCTGGCCGCCCGGGTGACGAGCCCTGGATTTTTCACTGCCGCGGTGCCAAGAGAGATTTTGTCCGCCCCCGCCTCCAGGAGCGCCTTGATGTCGGCGATGGATTGGATGCCGCCGCCCACACAGAACGGAATATTGATTTCGCGGGCGATGCGGCGCACAAGCTCAACGAGGGTACGCCGCTTTTCCACCGTGGCCGTGATGTCCAAAAACACAAGTTCATCCGCGCCTTGCTCGGAGTAATAACGTCCGAGAGCGACAGGATCTCCCGCGTCGCGAAGATTTTTAAACCCAACCCCTTTCACCACCCGACCGTTTTTAATGTCCAGGCAGGGGATGATTCGTTTGGCGAGTCCTGAGGGAGGGCGCACCGCAGCGAGCGCCAGTGCAAGACTCAGTTTTTTCTCGTAAAGCGCCTTGCCGATGATCGCGCCTCTGATTCCGGCCGCCTGGAGCTGCCGCAGGCTTTCAGTATCCGACACGCCCCCGGAGGCAATCACTTGAAAACCTAACTTTTTGAGTTTGAGAATCGGTTTTAGGTTCGGCTTTCCCAACATCCCATCGCGCGCGATGTCCGTGCAAATCACTTCGGTGACGCCGAGCCTTTTTAGCTCCCGGGCGTAATCCAGATAGTTTCGGGTGGTTTTGGTCCATCCTTGGGTGGCCACTTTGGTTCCGTGAAGATCCAGCCCCGCGATCACGCGTGCGGCTCCGAGTTTTTTAATGAGAGGAATCGCTGCGGTGCCCAAAATGATCCGATCAATGCCCGCCTTGAGGTACGTTTGAGCCGTTTTGACATCCCGAATCCCGCCACCCACTTCGATGGGAATCGAAACAGCTTCTCGGATCCTCAAAATCAGCGCCTGGTTCAGCGGTCGCCCCGTTCGCGCGCCATCCAGATCCACGATGTGTAGCCGGTCTGCCCCTTGCGCTTCAAATTGACGAGCCAACTTTATGGGATCAGCCGAATAAACCGTTTTGGCCGAGTAATCCCCCTGCCGGAGGCGCACCACTTTGCCGCCCAAAATGTCGATGGCGGGAATGATCAGCATGATGTGCAAAAGTTACGAAGTATTTGTAAACCCGCCTCGCCCGACTTTTCCGGGTGAAACTGGGTGGCGTAAAAATTATCTTTTTGAATGATCGCGGAAAAGGGAACGCCATACGTCGCGGTGGCAAGGGTGTAATGGCCCACCGGCAGATAATACGAATGCACAAAGTAGAAATAATCTTTTCCCACCCTGTTCCAGCCGATCTGGGGCACTTTGAGGTCGTCGGAGAATCGTTTCACCCGCCCCGGGATAATGCCAAGGCATTTCGTATTATCTTCCTCCGAAAATTCAGCGAGAAGCTGCAATCCCAAACAAATTCCGAGGACGGGGGCTTGGTGCGCCGCAAAAGTTTATCGAGTCCGCGTTTTTTAAGTTCTTTCATGGCCGCTTTCGCGGCTCCCACACCCGGAAAAATGATTTTATCCGCACGCGCCACAAGCTCCGGATCACCCGTGATCTCGTAACGCTGGCCGAGGCGACGAAGCGCGTTCGCCACCGAAGCGGTATTGCCTGAGTTGTAATCAATAATAGCGATCATTCAAGCGTGCCCTTCACACCGGCGATAGTGCCGGCGCGACGAGGATTAGGATTAAACACTTTTCCCAAAGCTTCTCCAAACGCACGGAACACCGCTTCCCATGAGTGGTGCGGGTCATTTCCGGAAAGGCCCTTGATGTGCAAAGTGCATCGCGCGCCTTGCGCGAATCCGTCTAAAAACTGGGGGATATCCCAAGCCTTGGCGTCTTCCACAACGGGCACGCTAGTGCCCGGCATTTGATCAAAATCCAAGAAACAATTTGTCCGGCCCTCAAAGCTGATGCACACCATGGCCAGCGCTTCATCCAAACAGCTGATGGAGTCTCCTTTGCCTTCAACCCCCTGCGCCAGATTTTTTTCCAGGAGTAGCTTGAACGCCGTCCCCAACACAATGCCGATGTCCTCCCATACCACATGGGTGAGGTTGAATTGAGTCGTTTCGTAATTCACATCGATGTTGAACCCGCTCCGCCACACGACGTGTTCCAGCATGTGATCGAGGAACGCGATGCCGGTTTTGAATTTGAAACGGATTTGGTCGGACTTTTCGATTTTAAGGTCGATTTTGGACTCGCGCGTGAGGCGGGAGAGGCTGACCGCTTTGGCCGTAGCTGACTTAACGGTTAAACCAAGTGGCTTCTTCATGGGATAAAAATTAAGAATTAAATCGAATGTTAACCGATTCTTCATGAGCGTCCAGCCCTTCCACACGCGAGATCGCCTGCACAATGGGTTGCAGAGTTTTTAGCCCGTCGCGAGTGAGAATCTGGTATTCCATGCTTCGCATGAACGTTTCCACGCCCACGGGCGACGCGTATTTGGGAGCGTTGCCGGTGGGCAGACAGTGATTGGTTCCGCTGGCGTAATCGCCCACGGCTACAGGAGCGTAATTGCCGATGAACACTGAACCCGCGTTGCGGATGCGCGCAAAAACTTTTTCGGGTTCTTTGGTTTGGATTTCCAAGTGTTCCGCCGAGTAATCGTTGGCAAACGCGATCATATCTTCCAGGTCGCGCACCACTACGATGGCGGAATAGGTGGAAAGCGCGGGCTGGATGTATTGCTGCCGCGAGCGAAGCGGCGCTTGCTTTTCAACTTCCGCTTGGGTTTTTTGAGCGATGAGTATCGACGTGGTCACCACCACCCCCGCCGAATCTGCCCCGTGTTCGCAGCGGGCTAAAATATCGGCCGCCAAATACGCGGGGTTACTCGTTTCATCGGCCATGATCAAAGCTTCAGACGGCCCAGAGAGCATATCGATTCCCACGCGGCCAAATACCTGTAACTTGGCCGCCTGTACATACGGATTGCCTGGGCCGGCGATTTTATTCACGGGACGAATCGTCTCGGTGCCGTACGCCAGTGCACCGATCGCCGCAATGCCTCCCACGCGGTAAATTTC
>JGI1358J11329_10002759_pt1 | contig 13373 bp, 13 predicted proteins | sample Subgroupgradi54m_FD_11329 | JGI IMG/M metagenome (IMG submission 11329)
CGCAGACGATGCAGTCTTGCTTGAACTCCATCAAAGCGGCGTAGGCGCCGACGAGCCGGTCCTGCCCTACCTGCTCCGGATATTCGTACTTGTTTTTCAGCGGCACCATCACGTCGCGGCCGATCAACAGGGGCTTCTTGATGTCCACGATGCGCAAAGCTTGCGTGAGCAGATCCGTCATCCGGGGTACGACGCTGCACACCAATGCCTGACTGACGTGCTTGAGGTCCGCGTGCCGCGTGACCGCCATGGTCCTGATATGCAGCGCCACTTGTTCCGGCACTCGCCATGACTGTGTGCCGATAGCGAAATGGGCCTTAAGCTTCCCCTTATCCCCGGCCCGCCCTTCACCAGCGCCGGGGCGGGCGAAGAGGCCGAAGGCGGTGGTCGTGTTCCCGATGTCGATGGTGAGGATCATTATGAACGGTTAGTGCTCTTCCTTTGGTTCGGTTAGGGTTAGTTAGTAGTAACCGCCTGAGGGTGGTTCAGGTTGACGGGGTAAACGATGCGGCTCAATTGGATAGTACTTATCGCAGCCCTGGCAATGACGAGACGTGCTGCCGTGATCTTGCAGAGGAATGAGCTTATGAGCTTCAAAGCAGTTGGATGGGCAAAAATACACTTGCGGAGATTGCTTGCTGCGATGCACAACTGCACCACCTGGGGTCTGCACATACAGTTCAAGGTCTTTGATGCGCTGGTTCCAGGCGTCCTCAGACGCCAGTTGCTGCTTTAGGGACGATTTCTCAGACTCAAGCTGGACAATCTGGCGCTGAAGGGTCAGGTTTTCCGACTGCAATTCATATGCTGCCTGTTGAAGATCGGCTGCCAACGTCCGTGCAGTTGTCCAATCTGGGTTTTTCTTACGAAGTGCCTCGGAGAGCGATTTGAGAATGTCTGAGACTGACTTGGCTGCCCTAAGGGTTGTCAATATTTCACCGACCACCATGTTTCCTCCTACGCTTCCATTGCTTCGGCGGCGATGCCGTCAGGGGAAAATCGGAGGCGTTCCAAATGTGCCAGCCGACTGGCTAGGCGACGCCATTAGGAGTGCCTCTGGGCCCCGATGATAGAGCTGCTGAAAACTCCTGTATGTCTCTATACTTAAAGATGCTGCTGTTTGGAGCCAGAGATGGTATGAATAGCTCAACGAAACGTTCCTTGACGGCTTGGTTCGGATCTGCGAGATAGAGCTCTTTTAACCAGTGCCCTCTCACCTTTCTTGTTCTAACTACCTCCGCGAAGAGAGCCTGAGCAAGCAGGTCAGTTTCTGGTAGCGAATAGCCGAGAATGATCAGGGTCTTGCACGTCTCTAAAGCCAAGCGAGCTGATCGCCAGAACTCTCTGTACGGCTTTTGATCGATTCTCTTGTTCCAGCCAGGAGGTAAAACGGAAATCTCTTCTGGAAGGGGTTTCCCATTTCTTGTCCGTACAAAGTAAGGGTAATGCTTCAAGCTAATGATCCGATTATTCTTATAGAGGCGCCAGTTTAGACTGCCATGCAGTTTTAGCACTTTTATCTTACTGGACGGCTGGGAATATGATCGATCTGTAAGCCAGTGCTTGCACCAATTATGCGTCTTTCCCTGAACACTTAGGCCATATCCATCGACAGGATTCCAAAGGGGAGATGGGTCAATGGATTCCTCAATGAGGAGGTCATAATTAAAGGTGATAACCGTATCATTTGGCTTAAGACGGGAAAGGATGTTTCGATGAACCTCGCTCCTAATTGGTCTCCCCGGCGATCTCTGAATATTACATGTAGTGTGAATGTACACGCGACGGATCAGCTCCTCCAGTTCATCCTGTCTTCTCCTCCAATCCTTTGGCTTATTGGACGTCTTAGCAAATCGGCCTATCGCGGTTCTGGTTTCAATATCACGGTAGTATCTCTCCAGGCTGATACCGGAAGTTCTACCGTAAAGTTCCCAGACAGACCGAAGTACATGTCCGGCGATTCTTGGCGTTCCGTGACCTTTTAGCTGGGCGGCAATGTCAAAGAAGTCGTTGTCAACGGGAGGAGGGATGTCAACCTTGTCCACGAGCCCACCGCGAGTCGCCCCCGCTCCAAAGATGAGCGCAAGTGGCCTAGGAAAGGACTTATATAGAGAATTCCTGGGACGCATCATTTATTCCTTTAGAGCGTCACTTCCCATTTTTCCGGTAGACGTTGAGGCCGATTTTGGTAGAGAACTGTCCCCCGGTATCTGATACGGGCAAAAAGCACGGTATGGAATTCCGGGGACACATCACTTATCTTTCACTTCTGACATCTGATCTCTGACTTCTGTCCTCTGGCCCCTGTTTACTGATCCACTTCACCATCCCCCGCCCCCGCCGCCTCCACCCCCGCCGCCGGATGAGCCGCCCCCGCCGCCGCCGGAGCTTGAGCCCGGGGCGGTTGACGACGATGCGATAGCACCGGAGAGCGAACTGCCGAGCGATGAGGCAAAGCCGCTCATACCTGACGCGCTCCAGGCGGACCCAGAGTACCAGCCCGGCGCGTAGGAGCCGCCACCCTGGCCTGCGCGAGCCAGCACATCGGCAAACTGCGCGGCCCACGCGTGCTCGACACCCAGTGCCAGCGCATACGGCAGGCATCGCTCAAACAGTTCCGGCGTTTTATTCGGAGGGTTGAGCAGGCGCAGCCGGTCCGCGTCCACCGCCGACAAGAAGAGCTTGAAGCCTTCGATCTGGTCCAGGAGCGTTCGGCCGGCGCGCGTGGGCGCCTTTAGGAGATGGTAAAACACAATATTGACCAGCACGATGAGCGCCAGCACCGCGATCGTTCCCGCCGATGTCATCCATCCCAGAAACGCGAGTCCGACCGCTTCTCCCGCCATAAAGGGAATGGAGAACGCGCTCAGCATCAGCGCCGGGACTACCGCAGCCATCCGATGAAATACATTCCCCTTCAGCGCTTCCCTCCAGAGGGCCGCGACACTCAGCAACAACATCGTGACGCAAAGGCTCCAGAGGGTCAACCATACCGAGAGGAAGATTACGGCAGCGCCGTTGAACGGCGATTGGACGAATCCGCTTGCGGCAAGGATCAGCATGGAGAGCAGCACGCCGGGCACGAAATGTCGGCTATTCGTCACGAAGTAGCGCGTTTCATAGCCGACGTGCAGTGCCTGCTTGACCGCCTGAATGGCCTTGCGGATGGTCAGGTGATTGGCTTGTGTGAGCTCGAGCGTGTTGGAAGCGCTCGCCAGCACGTTGGCGATCTGCTGCTCTTCCGGTGCAAGCGGCGGGGTCTTTGCGCGGGGATTTGCGATGAGCGTATAGACCCCGTCGGCCTCGTTGCAGCGGATGGAGAGGGCCTGCTTGACTGCCATATCGATCAGGGCGGCGGCAAACGTCTTGTCATCGAAGCCCATGCGCAGCACGTAGCGCATCCCGCCCGGAGACAGGTCCTTCGGCGGCTCATAGAGCGGCACGATGGTGCCCTTCGCCGGATCCCGCCCGACCCGCGCCCACACTAGCAGGTAGTATCCAAACAGGGCTAGGAGACCGATCAGACCGATCGTGATGCTGCGGTTGTCCCGAAGGACATAGCCGAGTTTCGCCCCGCCCGACGGCTCGGTGACAAGACCTTTGGGCCAGGAGACGACGATCGTCAACCCTTCATGCGATGAGAGGGGCGCTGTCGTCGCAAACGTGATGGTGCCGTCGAATTCTACCGCTGAGGTGAACTGTTTGTCGCGCGCGCCCTGCGGCCCGGTGTAGCCGTCAAGCGCGAGCTGCTGCGCGGACACCTGCGCAGGAAGGGTGATGGCCGCAGACGCTTCTTCGATCGGAAACACCCAGCCCGTGCCGGTGACGTTCCAGTACAGCTCGTCATGGTCGGCGAAAAATCCCAACTGCCGGTTCGTCTCGTAGACCAGCGTGTACGTGTAATCTCCCGGCGGCAGGATCGTGTCGGCATCACCTATGTAGACGCGCGTGCCGTTGCTCGCCGTGCCCAGATGGTACGGCTCACTCATCCCGCCGCGCAGCACCTCCCGCACGGTGAAGTTCGTCACATAGCGGTGGCCGAGCTGGTCGCGATACGTCGTGGGAAACTCGCGGTAGATGCCGTGGCGGATCTCGCGGCCGGCGGCGTGCACCTCGATGGTCTCGCGCACGGTCATGGACGCGTCGCGATGCACCGCGATCTCGCTGTGAAAGCGGCGGATGATCTCCGCATCGGGGGAGGACTCCGCGGTCCGCGCGAACAGGATGAGCGCTGTGCTTAGGCCGAGCAGCCAAGCGGCGCGCGCGGGGGTGGTCATGGGTGGCACGGGGGTGTTAGGAGAATGACGCGTTGGGAGCCTTCGCGTCTTCGGGCGCATCAAGCTGGAAGAAGTCTTTCCGGGGAAAGCGGGCGGCTTGCGCGATGAGCCGGTCCGGGATGCTTTCGACCTTGGTGTTGTAGTCGCGCACGACGGCGTTGTAGTAGCGCCGCGCGTTTTGCAGGGCGTCTTCGATCTCGGTGAGCGAGTGCTGCAGGCTGATGAAGTTTTCATTCGCGCGCAGCTGCGGGTAGTTTTCGGCGACGGCGAAGAGGCTCTTGAGCGTGCCGGTCAGCATGCCTTCCGCGGCGTCTTTGTCCTTGGGGGTGGTGGCCTGCATGGCGCGGGAGCGCGCCTCGGTTACCTGGATGAAGACGTTCTTCTCATGCGCGGCGTAGCCTTTGACCGCTTCGACGAGGTTGGGGACCAGATCATGGCGGCGCTTCAGCTGGACGCTGATGTCCGACCACGCCCCGTCCGCGCGCACCCGCAGCTGGACGAGCCCGTTATAGATGAGGGCCGCCCATAGCACGGTCGCCGCCGCGACCAGCATCAACCACATGAGTGTTACTTTCCCTTCTTCCTGTACACGTTCAGGCCGATTTTGGTGTCATCAATCCCCGGAACGTCCACATTGCCGCCGGTCGTGGCGATGATGATATTTTTGCCGGAGGCGGAGGGGCCGATTTCCTGTGTCAAATCCACCGTGATCGTCATCTTGCCGTGCTCGACCTTGATCTCCACGTTCTTCATCGTTCACTCCTTTTTCCCACAAGGTTTTCCGATTCGCCATCCCTCAGGATACGTAGAAAGTGTCAGGCACTTTTTGAAGCGGGAAAAGTGTCTGACACTTTTCTGATCTCCACGCTCTTCATCGCCCGCTTCTTTTTCCCACGTTGAACGCGGTGTAGGCTAGGTATCCGGAGGCAGCGAGAGCGACCCAACTGAGCCAGATGGGCACCGTCCAGCCGCCAATCATCGCCTCCCACCCCAACAGCAGTCTCAGCGCGTGAAGTGCCGCGATGAGCGAGAACACCACACCGGCTGTGGCCGTAAATGTTTTCTGATTCATCCCTTCGTCCTCCCCGCTAAACGCTGTACGCTTGAAACTCGTATCAGATACCGGTTTTCTGCCGAAATTGGTATCTGATACCATTTTCTAACGTTTTCGATGGACTCCGGGGACACATCACTTAATTCCTCAGTAGCGTTACTTCGCCCATCTCGAACGCGCGCATCATTCCTGAATCCAACCTGACGATGAGCCTTCCCGCTTCATCTAAATCGCTGGCCGTTCCCTCAAATCTGTTGTTCCCGGCGATGATGTGGACCACCTCGCCGAACATCGCCATCTGAGGCCGCAGGGCCTCGCGGACCGGGGCAAACCCTTCAACACTCCACACATCGTACCACCGCAGAAAGCGCCGGTACAGGCGCGCAGTCAGGTGAAGCGGGTCAAGGCTCTTCCCTCCTGCGGCAGCGAGCGAGGTCGCGGTTTCGGGCAGGTCTGACGGCTTGGTGGCGACATTGATGCCGACGCCGATGACCACTGTTCCTACCTCAAAACCCAACTTAGCTCCGGGCTGGGGGCTGGGGGCTGGGGGCAGTTGCCCAGAGCCCAGAGCCCAGAGCCCAGAGCGAGCAGATGTTGCGGAATAGGATTTAGTTTCCACCAAAATTCCCGCAACCTTTTTATCCTCGAGCAGCAGGTCGTTGGGCCAGCGCACGCGCGGCGAGAGCATGGCGCATTCGCGGACCGCCTCGGCTGCGGCCAGGCCGGCGACAAGGGCTAACTGCGGAGTCTCGGCGGCAGTTCGCGCGGGCCGGACGATGATGGAAAAGTAGGCGCCGCCTGCGGGTGATTCCCAGGCCCGACCCTGGCGGCCACGCCCCTGCTCCTGCTGTTGGGCCCAGATGAGTGTGCCCTCGGCCGCTCCTTGCGCGGCCAGCGCATGGGCGACGTCCATCGTGGAAGGCACGCGCGCAAACGCGCGCACCTCGCCACGCAGCGTATCGCCGAGTTCCTTGGCGAGCCGCGCCTCAAGGGCGGGATCGCGTTCCGACAACCGGGACGTTTCTATTTTTCTCACGCTCGATAACTTCTAGGTAGTTTCGTGATAACAGTCCGGGCATTCCCAGTACTCAACCGGTTTCTCCCGACCTTCGATAGGCACGGTTCCAAAGTAGTATCCGCCGCGGTAGATGCGATCCGGGCCAATTGAAACTGTAAGATGTTTTGCGCACACCGCGCAGCGCTTCGTCATGCGCGCTATAGTTTGTTTCGTCATGCTAGCTGTGGGCTACTCGGTGGAGCAACTCAGCGATGAACGTCTGGTACTTGATGCCGTGCCGGCGCGCCCGCACCTTGAGGGCTTGGAGATCCTGGCTGTTGATGCGGATGTTGAGGACGGTGTCTTTCTTGCGGTGGGCCAACGCTTGGGCAATCTCTTCCAACTCCGACTTACCCACGCTCACGTATTCCCCGCGCACCAGGGCGTTCTCAATCGCCTGTTCCCCTCGACTGAGCTTGATGCGTCTCATCGCAATTCACCTCGCTTGTACAGCCTGGTGTACTTCCGGCTGGGATACAGCGTTTTCAAGAAGATGTTCCCGCCACTTCTAACAAACGGCACGACCCAGATATAGCCTTTGTGCTCAAACAGCATGATCTCTTGCAGTGTTCGTACGGGATGGCGTCTTGCGCCCACAAACTTCGCCTGGGTGATCTCGTCAAATGATACGCCGCGCGTCTTCTTAAGACGTTCACTTTTCAGCAGGTCCCATCGAAGTTCAGTCATTCCCTGAGTGATTAAGTGTACCTATATGTATATACAATTGTCAATGTTTTACTTTAAAAGGAGCGCGCTTCTGACGAAGTTCATCGGTCAGGCGGTACTTCTCCTTGAGCGCGTGGATCTCATCGCGCAGCTCGGCGGCGTGCTCAAACTGCAACCCCTTGGCGCAGACGAGCATTTCCTCCTCCAGCTCCGAAAGCGTCTGGCGCACCGTGTGCTGTTCGAGCGTTTCGCCGGCCTGCTGGACCGTAAACTCTTCGGCCTGCCGCGCGCCCTCAATGCCCTCTTTGATCGCCTTGATGATGGTAGTCGGGGTGATGTGGTTCTGTTCGTTGTAGGCAAGCTGCTTGGCGCGGCGGCGGGTGGTCTCTCCGATCATCTGCCGCATGGAGCCGGTGAGGTTGTCCGCATAGAGGATGACCTCGCCGTTGACGTTGCGGGCGGCCCGCCCGGCCACCTGGATGAGCGCGGTGGCCGAGCGCAAAAAGCCTTCTTTGTCCGCATCTAGCACCGCGACCAGCGAGACTTCGGGCAAATCCAAGCCTTCGCGCAGGAGGTTGATGCCGACGAGGCAGTCGAACTCACCCTTGCGCAAATCGCGCAGGATTTCGACGCGCTCGAAGGTGTCAATCTCGGAGTGCAGGTACTTCACGCGGAGCTTCGCCTCAGACAAATACTGGGTCAAATCTTCGGACAGGCGCTTCGTGAGCGTCGTGACCAGGACGCGCTCCTTGCGCTCGGCGCGCACGCGCACCTGCTCGATAAGGTCGTCAATCTGGCCCTCACTCGGCTTGACGGTGATGGTCGGGTCGATGAGGCCGGTCGGGCGAATCACCTGCTCCACCACGGTGCCGCCGGCGGCTTTGAGTTCATACGGGCCCGGGGTCGCGGAAATGAAGACGACCTGGTTCATCAGGTTTTCGAACTCCTCAAACGTCTGCGGGCGGTTGTCGAGCGCAGACGGCAGGCGGAAGCCGTACTCCACGAGGACCTTCTTGCGCGCCCGGTCGCCCTCGTACATGCCGCGCACCTGCGGGACGGTCACGTGCGATTCATCCGCGACCATGAGGTAGTCCTTCGGGAAGTAATCGATCAGGCAGCGCGGCCGCGAGCCCGGGGGCCGGCCCGACAATTGGCGCGAGTAGTTCTCCACTCCATGGCAGTAGCCGAGCTCCTTGAGCATCTCCATGTCGTACTTGGTGCGCGACTCGATGCGCTGGGCCTCGAGCAGTTTGCCGGCGGCCTGGAAGGTGCGCACCTGCTCCAGCATTTCGAGGCGAATGTTCTCCAGGGCCGCGGTGACCTTGTCCTTGGTGATGACGAAGTGCTTGGCCGGATAGATGGCGATCTGCTCCAGTTCCGCAATGGTGTTGGCGCTGACCGGGTCAATCTCCCGGATGCGCCGGACCACATCATTCTCAAGTTCGACGCGAAAACCGGTCTGCTTGTACGCCGGGTAGATATCCACGGTGTCGCCCCGGGCGCGGAAGGTGCCGCGGCGAAAGTCCGTGTCGTTGCGGTCGTAGTGGATCGCGATGAGCCAGGAGAGCAGCTCGTCGCGCCGCGTGGGCTTGCCCTTGTGGATCCAGACCATCTGCTCGCTGTATTCATCCGGGTCGCCGAGGTTGTAGATGCACGAGACGCTGGCGACGATGAGCACGTCGCGCCGGCTCATCAAGGCGCTGGTCGCCGAGAGGCGCAGGCGGTCGAGGTCGTCGTTGATGGCGGAGTCCTTCTCGATGTAGGTGTCGGTTTGCGGCACGTACGCCTCGGGCTGGTAGTAGTCGTAGTAACTGACGAAGTACTCGACCGCGTTGTGCGGAAAGAGGCTTTTGAACTCGCTGTAGAGCTGGGCGGCGAGCGTTTTGTTATGGGAGATGACGAGGGTGGGCTTGTTGATTTTGGCGATGACGTTGGCGACCGTGAAGGTCTTGCCGGAGCCGGTGACGCCAAGCAGCGTCTGGAACTTCTTGCCTTCCTGGATACCGGCTGCCAGCGCCTCAATTGCTTGAGGTTGGTCGCCCTTCGGGGTGAGGTCAGTGACGAGCTCAAATCGGTCCATGGCAACGAGGGGACGTTTCTATTTTCTTGCGGCCAAACGGGAAAAATAGAAACGTCCCCATGGTCTAGAGGACTCGCAGGGAGACGTCGAGTGACGGAGCCGAGTGCGTGAGCCGTCCGATGGAGATGCGGTCAACACCGGTGCGCGCAATGGCGCGGACGTTGGCGAGTGTCACGCTGCCGGAGACCTCGAGATGGATGTGCCGGCGACGACCACGCAGACGCACCGCCTCTCGTAGGCGGCCCACCGGCCAGTTGTCGAGCAGGATGGCATCCGGCCGCTCCGCGAGCGCCGCGTCCAGCTCTCGCAGATTGCGCACTTCAATTTCCAGGAACTTCCCTTTGGCAGCGTGTTTGGCGCGCGCGATCATCTTCGCAATGGGCTGACGGCACGCCCGCAGGTGGTTGGTCTTGATGAGTATTGCGTCTGCCAAATCGCTGCGGTGGTTGACGCCGCCGCCGGATGCGACCGCGCACTTCTCAAGGTGGCGCAGGCCAGGCAGTGTCTTGCGTGTGTCGAAGATTTTCGCGCGGGTGCCACGGACGCGCTCAACGTAGCGGCGTGTGAGCGTGGCGATGCCGGAGAGATGGCCCAGGAAGTTCACGGCGGTCCGCTCTGCGGCGAAGATGGACCGCGCCCTGCCCTCCACGGTGAGGATCGTCTGTCCGTTGGCGAGCGCGGCTCCGTCGCGGCGCTTGAGTGCGCAACGCAGCGAGGGGTCAAGCGTCGTGAATGTGAGTGCGGCCATCTTCACGCCGGCGGCGACGCCTCGCTGCTTGGCGATGATGGCGGCGCGGATGCGGGCTTCGGGCGGCAGGACCGCACGGGAGGTGATGTCGCGGCCGGCGGCGTCCTCGACAAGGGCGCGTTTTATCAGAAGTCGATTGGCTTTACGGGAAGACATCGCCCATCCGTTTGTGATAGCTGGCGGGTCCTGTCGCTGCGCACCCCACTCGTCCTCCCCCCGCGGTTTCGTTTGGCTTCGCCAAAGCGAAACCAAACGTGCGGGGGTCTGGGCGAGCTGGGGGCCCCGCTCCGCGCCACCCGCCAGCATAACTACATGGCTTGCAGGACGGAGAGGTACTCCGAGACCTTCTTGAGCGTCTCGTGGATCTGCGTGCGCTGGACCTTGGTCTGCTCGAGAATCTCAGCAGGTGCTTTTTCGGTGAACTGCGGGTCGCGCAGGCGCGCGTCGGTTCTCGCAAGATGGTTGGTCAGTTCCGTGACGCGCTGCTGCAGGCGCTGGGTTTCCTTCGCGGTGTCAATCAGTCCGGCCAGCGGCAGGACCACCTCGATGCCGTCCACGATGCTGGAGGCGGCGTCCTTGTGCCGCTCGCTCTTGGCGCTGACCGTGACATCGCTCACTCCCGCGATGGTTTGCAGGAGCTGCTGGTGCTCCTCGAAAAAGGCGCGCGTCGATGCTTCCTTGGCCGCCAGGCGGACCGGCGGCTTGCTGGTCAGCGGCACGTTCAGCTCGGCGCGCGCGGTGCGGATGCTGGTCACGACCATCTTGAACCGCTCGAATTGCGCTTCCGCGTCAGGGTCAATGAGTTTCTTAGCGGTTTTGGGCCACGGCGCGACCATAATGGAGGATTTCTGCCCGGTCAGCTGCTGCCACAGCGTCTCGGTGACGAACGGCATGACCGGATGCAGGAGGCGCAGGCTCGTCTCGAGAACGTGGACCAGCACACTGAGCGTTGTATCCCGTTCTTTTTCTGACGTCTGATGTCTGCCCGCCCCGGCGATTTTTGTCGGCGGGCCGGGGACGTCCGATGTCTGAGCCAGTTGTACTTTCGACGCCTCAAGATACCAGTCGCAGAAATCGTGCCAGAGAAAATCGTAGAGTGCTGTGGCCGCGTCGTTAAAGAGCATGTCGTCCAGCGCCTTAGTGACCCGCGTGATGGTGCCCTGCAGTTTGGAGAGGATCCAGCGATCGGCGGCACTGAGAGAATGTCGAATGTCGAAGGTCGAATGTCGAATGGGGGCACTGGTTTCACCATTCTGAGACAACACGAATCGAGTCGCATTCCAGAGCTTGTTCGCGAAGTTGCGGCCGGCGGTGAAGCGCTCCTCGGAGAGGAACACGTCCTGGCCGATGGCGGTGGCGGTCACCAGCGTGTAGCGCAGCGCGTCGGTGCCGTACTTGTCGATGATGTCGAGCGGATCGATGATGTTCCCGAGTGATTTCGACATCTTCTTGCCGGTGATATCGCGCACGGTGCCGTGGATGTAGACGTTGGTAAACGGCGGTTTCTCCATGCAGAAGTAGCCGGCCATGATCATGCGCGCGACCCAGAAGAAGATGATCTCCTGCGCGGTGACCAGCGTGTTCGTGGGATAGAAATAGTCGAGGTCCGGCGCCTTCTTGGGCCAGCCCAGCGTGGAGAACGGCCACAGCCACGAGGAAAACCACGTGTCGAGCACGTCCTCATCCTGGCGGACCGGCCCCTTGCAGGCCGGGCATATGGACGGGGCCTTCTTTGCCACGACGATGCCCTTCTTCCCATCGCTCTTGGCCAGGCACGCGTCGCAGTACCACACCGGTAGCCGGTGGCCCCACCAGATTTGGCGGCTGATGCACCAGTCCTCGATATTCTCCATCCAGTTCAGGTACACCTTGGTCCAACGCGCCGGCGAAAACGTGATGGTCTTGTCCTTCACCGCCTTGATGGCCGGCACGGCCAGCGGCTTCATCTTCACGAACCACTGCGGGCTCAGGCGCGGCTCCACGACCGTGTTGCAGCGATAGCAGTGGCCGATGTTGTGCTGGTGCTCGTCAATCGGGCCCAAAAAGCCCTGCTGTTCCAGGTCGATGGTCAACTTGCTCCGACACTCGAAGCGGTCCAGGCCCTCGTAGGCCTTCGGCACGTTGGTCATGTGCGCGTCCGGCGTCATAACGTTGATACACTCGAGTTTGTGTTTGCGGCTCAACTGAAAATCCACCGGGTCGTGGGCGGGTGTCACCTTGACAGCACCCGTGCCGAACTCGCGGTCCACCGCGTCGTCGGCGATGATGGGCAGCTTGCGGTTGACCAGCGGCAGGATGGCGTGCGTGCCGATGAGCGCTTTGTAGCGCTTGTCCTTCGGATGGACCGCGATGGCGGTATCGCCGAGCATGGTTTCGGGACGAGTAGTAGCCACTTCTATATATGTGGCTCGGGGCTCGGGGCTCGGGGCTCGGGGTTTGCGGCTCTTCCCCTGAGCCCTCAGCCCTGAGCCCTCAGCTAAGGGATATCTAATATGATACAGTTTGCCCTGCGTTTGCTGGCGCGGGGCTTCCTCGTCGGACAGCGCGGTCTGGCAGCGCGGGCACCAGTTGATGATGTAGTTGCCGCGGTAGATCAGGCCTTTGTCATACAGCTGGATGAACACTTCGAGGACCGCTTCAGAGAGGCCCTCGTCCATCGTAAAGCGCGTGCGGCGCCAGTCGCACGAAGAGCCCAGACGGCGGAGTTGCCGGATGATGGTGTTGCCGTACTGCTCGCGCCAGGCCCACACGCGCTGGATGAACGCATCGCGCCCCAGGTCCTGCCGCTTCTTCCCTTCTTTCGCCAAAGCCTTTTCAACCACGTTCTGCGTCGCGATGCCGGCGTGGTCGGTACCCGGAATCCACAGCGCATTGAAGCCCTGCATGCGCTTGGCGCGGATGAGGATGTCTTGGATGGTGTTGTTGAGCGCATGGCCCATGTGCAGGATGCCGGTGACATTCGGCGGCGGGATGACGATGGTGTAGGGCGTGCGTTTTTTGTCCACGTCGGCCGCAAAGAGACCTTGGGACTCCCAGCGTTGATAGAGGGGTTCCTCTACATCCTTGGGATTATATTGGGGGGAAAGTTCAGGCATGAGAAGTTTGAGGTTAGAAGTTAGAAATTTGAAGTTGGATCAAGCCGGACGACGAACTCGCCGCGTCGCCTTTTCCAACTTCTTACTTCCAACATCCAATTTCTGCGATTGATCTTTCAGGAGTTTATACTCGACCGAGTCGACCAGCGCCTGCCAGCTGGCCTCGATGATGTTCTCCGATACGCCGACGGTGCCCCAGGAATCCTGCGCGTCCTGCGACTGGATGAGCACGCGCACCTTGGCCGCGGTGCCGGCCTTCTCGTCGAGGACCCGCACCTTGAAGTCGGTGAGATGCATCTCAGACAGCGTCGGATAGAACTGCCGCAGGGCTTTGCGGATGGCGTTATCCAGGGCGTTGACCGGCCCGTCGCCTTCCGCCACGGTCTGCTCGCGCAC
>JGI1358J11329_10002762_pt1 | contig 13369 bp, 10 predicted proteins | sample Subgroupgradi54m_FD_11329 | JGI IMG/M metagenome (IMG submission 11329)
GCCNATTGGTCGTCTTTTAAATCCATGGCTCACCTCCTGAATTCCATTCTACCGGAGGTAAGCTTTTATGAAAACCTATTTATGAGATAACTTCTAAATATCCCCGATCTTCCTCAACTCTCTAATCCTCTTATTTTAAGCATTCATTATTTGGATCAAAATGCACCATTTTCTATTTTAGGCCTGATCTATCTTTTCGATCACTCGATGGAATATACAGTATTCGTATTAATATCCCTAAAATACAAAGCCTAAAATAAAACGACTTTACGAGAGGAATTCGGCATTTCCCGATGATATTTCCAAATATTTTGTCTCGGTCAAAAATTTGTTCCTAATTCTATCCTCTTCTTTAAAGAGGATGTTGTTTTATATCCCTCTTGTGAGACATAAATAAATCCTTTTAACGGGCGTCCGGTAAAATCCATCAAAAAGATTAATTATTTAAGCTTCCCTGCTAATTCAAATTTAGATTTCCAAATAAAATAAACGGCCGGGTACACTAACAACCCCAAAATAAATGATGTGATGAGTCCTCCGACCATAGGAGCAGCAATACGTTTCATGACATCTGCGCCGGCTCCCAGGGACCACATAATGGGCAATAAACCCATGAAAGCTGCCATTACTGTCATCATTTTAGGACGCAACCGGCGCACTGCACCATGGATAATCGCCTCCTCCAAATCTTCGCGCGTATTCATTTTTCCTCGACGCACGGCATCCTGATAGGCCAATTCCATAAATAAGAGTAACAGAACACCAGTTTCAGCGTCGAGCCCCATGAGCGCAATCAAGCCGACCCAAACCGCAGTTGAGATATTATAATTTAAGATCCATAGTAAGCCAACTGCGCCAATGACTGAAAGCGGGACGGTCAACAAAACGATAATTGTCTTGACTACGGATTTTGTGTTCATATACAACAAAAGACAAATAAGGAATATTGTTAACGGAATCATAAAAAACATGCGTTGTTTCACTCGAAGCATATTTTCATAATGTCCGCTCCAGAGAAGTCCATAGCCTTCTGGAAGCTTTAATTCCTGCGCAACTTTTCGTTTAGCCTCATCGACATAAGTGCCAATATCTCGTCCAGCCACATCTACATATACGTAGCCGGCTAACAAACCGTTCTCATTACGGATCATTCCCGGTCCAGAACGTAACACAATATCGGCGATCTGTGTCAAAGGAATTTGCTGACCCGTGGGTGTGGCGATCAAAACACGTTTGAGCTTTTCTACGCTATTACGTAAATCACTCGGATAACGGACATTCACCGGATAACGTTCACGACCTTCCACGGTCGTCGTCACATTCTCTCCGCCAATCGCCGAAAGGATGGTCATCTGTGCATCCGAAACAGTAAGTCCATAACGTGAGAGTTGATCACGCTTTAAATCAAAATCCAGAAAATATCCGCCGGCGGTGCGTTCGGCAAACACACTGCGCGAACCCGGCACGTCCTTAAGAATATTTTCCAAATGTGTACCAATATCTTCAATGGTTTTTAAATCTGATCCCAAAATTTTAATACCAATCGGCGTGCGGACACCCGTCGAAAGCATATCGATGCGATTTTTAATGGGCATCGTCCAGGCATTGGCTGTTCCTGGAATCTTAAGAGCTTGATCCATTTCATTGATGAGCGCCTCGTGAGAAATATGATCCGGCCAAAAAGAACGAAAAGGTTTTTCCATAAAATCCGGTAAGAAGGAATACCAGCGTTTGACTTTACGCCACTCCTGTTCAGGTTTCAGCTGGACGACGGTTTCCATCATGGAAAAAGGCGCCGGATCAGTTGAACTTTCAATACGTCCTGCCTTGCCGAAAACCATATCTACTTCAGGAAAACTTTTTAAAATTTGATCTTGGGTTTGCAGAAGTCTCTGGGCTTCGGCAACTGAAATACCTGGCATCGTCGTTGGCATATACAAAATGTGTCCTTCCCATAAAAGAGGCATGAATTCAAATCCACGGATTAGTGTTCCAGGAATCTTTATTTGGAAAAACATCGCTGCCAAATTTAATATCGCCCACACGCATAAAATACCGGCCACGCCAGAAATCTGCTTCCACCATTTTAATACCCAGCGGCAAACCGGATCGTAAATCTTAAGCAACACCTGACTTATTGGATGCTGTTCTTCAGGATAATATTGACCAACCAAAAGTCCGTTGGCGGCTTTGTTTGCCCAGGGCCAACGAAATTTAAACGGTTCCACTCGCAACAAAAGCATCCGAATAGCTGGATTAAGTGTGACCACCAGGATAGACGAGATAGCCATGACAAAAGTCTTAGACCAAGCCAGCGGTCTAAACAAACGGCCTTCTTGGTCGATGAGAGTAAAAATCGGCAGGAAGGAAACAGCAATCACTAAAAGCGAAAAGAAAACCGCCGGGCCGACTTCTTTTAACGCTTTGATACAAACCGCCCGATAATCTTCTTTACGTCCGTCTTTATGCCAATATTCCAAATGTTTATACACATTTTCCATTTGGACGATGGCTCCGTCGACTAAAACTCCAATTGAGATGGCAATGCCCGACAATGACATAATGTTAGAAGTTAATTTCATTTGAAACATCGGGATAAAAGACAACAAAACAGCAACAGGAATAGTGATAATCGGAATAAACGCCGATGGAAAATGCCACAAGAAAATCAAAATCACCAAACTGACGATAATGATTTCTTCAGTCAATTGGTGTTGCAAATGGTCGATAGCCCGCAGAATGAGATCCGAGCGGTCATAAGTAATTTTCAACTTCACCCCTTCGGGCAAAGAGGGTTCAATTTCTTTGAGCTTGCCTTTGACTCGGTTGATGACATTCAATGCATTTTCTCCAAAACGCATAATGACCGTTCCACCCACGGCATCGCCAACTCCATCGAGATCCATAATACCTCGACGAATCTCCGGTCCGATGGCGACGTTAGCGAGATTCTTAATTAAAATCGGCGTGCCGTTTTTGTCGACACTTACAACGAGACCTTCTAAATCCGCGACCGATTTGGCGTATCCGTGTCCGCGCACCATGTATTCTGCACCGGAGAATTCTACCAACCTGCCGCCGACTTCTTCATTACCTTGGCGCACCGCTTCAATGACTTTAGTGATAGGAATGTTGTACGCCAATAATTTATTGGGATCAACGGTGATTTGATATTGTTTGACGAAACCGCCAATAGAAGCCACCTCAGATACACCCGGAACACTTTGCAGATGATACCGCAAATACCAATCTTGGAAACTGCGTAATTCCTGCAAACTGTGCTTCCCGGTTTCATCGACGAGTGCATATTGAAATACCCAGCCCACGCCGGTCGCATCAGGCCCTAACTCTGTCTGGACTCCCTGCGGAAGTCGCGGTAAAATTTTACTTAAATATTCCAATACCCGACTGCGGGCCCAATAAATATCCGTCCCGTCTTTAAAAATCACATACACGTAAGAAAAGCCAAAATCAGAAAAGCCTCGGACGGCTTTGACTCCCGGCACACCCAAGAGCGATGAAACAATCGGATACGTGACCTGATCTTCGATGATATCCGGACTACGATCCCAACGGGAATAAACAATCACCTGACTATCCGACAAATCCGGAATAGCATCCAAGGGAATATTTTTCGTTGACCATATCGAGGCCACGATCGCTATCGCCACAAAAATGATCACCAAAAATTTATTACGGACAGAAAAATCAATCAGCTTTTCAATCCACGTTTCTTTAACCGTATGATTATTGGCCATGGGTCTGCCCTCCCGAATCTGCCATTCCTTCGACGGCGGCCTTCAATCGACTTTCGGAATCCATAAGAAAATTGCCACTGGTCACAACGATCTCATCTTTTTTAAGTCCAGATTTAATTTCATAAAATTCGTCAGTCTCTGCCCCAAGGGTCACCTGCCGTGGTTGAAAAACACCATTACCCACATCCACGAATACGATATCTTTGGTACCAGTATGAAATATTGCCTCATGAGGAACGGCAAGAATTTCACCTAAATCGATATCCATGGTCGCATTGACATACATACCCGGTTTTAAAACTCCTTTGGCGTCCTTAATCTGAATGCGGATACGCACCGTTCGTGTCATCATATCGACCATCGGATCGACCGCACGCACCATACCTTCAAAGTTCTCCTGTGAAAACGACGGCACATCCACCTTGACCGGCGTTCCAACGTCAACATAGGGAAGTTCATATTGATAAATCTGCGCATAAACCCACACCGGGCCGGTCTCAACTAACAGTAAACTACGATCTGGCTCACCCCTTTGTTTTAATTCTTCAATAAGCCCGTCGTGAAAACCCATATGAATCAGTCGTAGATGTATGACCTCGATGACACTTTTGGCTTGCTCGACGATTTCCGGGATGCCACTGTCTTCTGCCTTTTTTAACGCGACAGCAGCTTGCAGATATTCGGCCTGCGTCTGATAAAGTTCCGTATCATGAGCTACCGTCCCGACGGCACGGATGGTTTTTGTCAAGTAACGGGGTGTCACCTTCTCTGTTTTAACACCCATCAATTGTTGCTTCGAAGAAGTCAAAGACACGGAGGCATGACCTTCGACGGAAGTATCTGCGCTGGCAGCTTCGTTGTTCTCTTCATACACAGGAACTAAATCCATATTCATGGGGGATTTGCCGGGTTTATCGGATTTGTATCCGGGAATCATCGGATCCGTCCAATAAAGGATTTTCTTAGAAGACATCTTCTGAGATGATACCTCCTGACCTGGGGTTTCTCTCTTTACCAATTTCATCTGGCAAATCGGACAAATACCAGGCTTGTTACTGGTATAGTGTGGATGCATGGGACAATAATAGATATCCCCACCAGTATGTTCGTGAGTTTGCTCGACGTGGTTTTTAGATAAAAGGACGGCACCGCCAACTAATAAAATCCCGATGCCTATTAAAATGAATATATTTTTACGGAATGGTTTCATGGGCTTTCTCCTCGATTACCCTGAACCAGACTAAGCGCTTCGTAGTCGGTTCAGGGTAACCATGAACTAGACACGAAGTGCTTGTCTTAGTTCATGGTTAAATCTCTTCCTACTTCTTTTTGTAATGCTGCCAATTCTTTCCAAGCATTCGCCAGCGCTTCATAATAAGCAATTTTGGTATTAAGAAAATTAATTCGGCTTGAAACAAAATCCGTCGTCTCAACATGCCCTGCTTCATAACCGGCTTGATCTGAAGTAATCATCAATTGAGCCTGCGGGACAAGAGCATTTTCATAAAGTGAAACGGTCTTTTGTGCCGTGATAAAACGATAATAGGCAGCCTTAACTTCATATTCGGTAGAATTTTCCTCTTGGCTTAGTTGCGCCTGAGCGGCATTTAAATGTGCCTGTGCTTCTTCAATGCCCGAACCTATGCGGTTTTGCCAAATCGGCAGCGTGATTTTCACGGGAATCATCCACGCATCCCTGCCAGCGTCTGGAGAGTTCGAATCCCCAACGCTGATGCGGCTATATTCAAACCCAATACTAAAGTCCGGCGCATTCTCTAATTTAGCGAGATTTAAAGCATGCTCACTCTTTTGAGCCATGGCCAGAGATTCTTTTAATTGAGGACGACTTTCGCGGGCCTGACGCTCTACGTCTTCCCATGAAAGATTGACCTTTGGCATTTGCAAATCCACCGTCGGAATTTCTACCGGAGAAGAACGGTTGAGAAGCGATTGCAATAAAATTTTCATCGTATCTCGCTTCTGTTCCAGCATAAAAAGCCGTTCAAGATTCTCGGAGATAGCCATCTGTGTTTTGATAAACTCGCCTGGCATGATTTTATTGGTCGAATAACTTGCCTTTAAGGATGCCTGGGATTGCTCTAACGCATTTTTGATTTCTTCAACGAGGCTTATGGTTTTTTCTGTAGTCACTAAATCGTAATAAGCCTCGGAAACTTTAAAAATGATTTCCCGCTCGACCCGTTTCATCTTAGCTTCGCTGGCCGAGGCTTCGGCTTTGGCAACATTGCGCCGTCCAGCTAATTTACCGGGGAAAGGAACCATTTGCTCGAAATCATAACGATCTTTTTCCGGGCCATTGAGGGTATCTGGCGTAGGACCCATATAAGTATAGCCAGCTGTCGGATCTGGCAAGGCTGAGGCCTGAGGCACACGCTTTTGGGCGGCTTTCCAGCCCTCACGAGCGGCTTTGATTTCAGGATTATTTTTCAAAGCTTCTTCAATAAGAGACGTGAGATTAGCTGCTGTATTTATTTCCTCGGCGAAAACATTGTTTATTGCCGATAATATATAGAGGAAGCAAAAAACCAACATCCAACTTATAAATCTATTTTTTATTTTGATTAAATAAAAAATGTCCATGTCCAAACCACCTTTGCTATAAATGAAACAAGAATATTATAGAACCTTAGCGATATAAAAAGGCCTTAAAACAAAAAATTTGTGGTTTGAATACTAAATGCGAAGGACTGAATTTTGAAGGTAAAGCGGGACGGGACTTTTAAATCTAGAAGGAGAAGAATAAAAGACTGGGGATTGAGATTGCTCTTTTACAAGTTGAGTCAAAAGCCGATCCACAGAATGATAATTTGAAAGCCAAGATGCAAACGTGAATGGTTTTAGTTCAACATTCTGATTCTTTAGGAATGGACTGATTTTGTTACAATGACAAGTTTTCGTCGAGGAAGTATCTTGATTTTGGCTAGCGTCTTTATGACAGCATACTGCTATTTTTTCTGAAACTTTTGATGAGGAAATCGAATGCGCAAAAGATCGTTGTGGAAAGCAGCAGGAAATCGAAGCCACAGCGAAAGCTAAAATGATTCCAAAAATAATTTTATGTTTAAAAATTTTCATACCAATATATTTATATTTCCTAAATTAGTAAAAGTCAAGTTGAAATCTTTAAGTCCTCAAAAACTTTTATAAAAAAATAAAACTCTCCTCGAGATTAAGAATATCGAAGGGCAGAAATTTTTAGAACCTGCTCTTCGATATTCTCTTAACTATTGCTTTGTCTTTTTAACTTCTTCCTCAGCAGCTTTGCTGTATTTTTCAGGATCTTTTTTGAAATCCTTGACACACATCGGGCAGCAAAGATTGTAAATCTTGCCCTTGTATTCATATTTAACAGCCTCTCCCATGGCACCTTTTTCACCGGGAGCAGGGATCTTATTACCGCTGACAGGACAAATTTTATTGTCGACCTCAATAGCCTGAGAGGTGGTTGCTTTTTCCTGATTATTCATCATGGAATTTTTTTGATGCTCCATCATCTCCATACTCTCATCATGTTTCATCCCTTCGTCGGCATAAATATACCCAGTGTAAAACAATGAAATCGTTACAGCGAGAAAAATAGTGAATTCTCTTTTCACTTGGATCTCTCCTCTTCTTAATATAACGTGGAGACAGGGCTTAACTCACCCTGTTTCCACAGTTGGGTCATTCTACCTTATTTGGTAATTTTTAAGGCTAACGCACCCGGTTTCTCTGTTGTTACAACAACATGATCTCCTTGATTTAAAGAAGCGATTTGCGAATCCCGTGCCATAAAGCCATAGACTTTTCCATCCTCACTATCTCTAACAGCGAAGAGATTTTTTGTCTTATCAATGGAAACAATTGTTCCATCAGTAATTTGATAACCAACGCCTGCGATTCTATCATATCTCGCTGCGAAGGCCTGTGAACTAATGGTGATCAAAGAAATTGCTGCCATTAATAGAATTATTGATCTTTTCATTTTAGTCCTCCTTCTTTTAAACTCCTGAAAGATAAACTCATGTTCTCAATTCATTTCTAAAAGTAATGAACGAAAAAAAGTATTATTTTCAAAAGAGTTTAAAGGCGAAGGACGTGATTGAGAATATAGCTAGGAACAGATTTCTGAAGTGATGTGGGGGGAGACTCATCCTTAAAGGCGCGGAGTAAATCTAAATTAGATGGATATAACAAAACAATCGTTAGAAATTTAGAATGATCATTCTTAAGCGCTTTGGAGAAATCAAATTTTTCCGGACTATTATCATTTAATACAACTATATTCTTACATTCGCATTTACAAACATCAGGGGCGTTGTGGTAATCGCGGGTTTTGCTTCCCTCCATCTGAGTCATAGTAAAACAACTCATCATCTTAGATGGCATAGTGGTTGCCATGCTACAGGGAGGACAGCAAAGAAGGAAGTAAAAAGGTAGGGAAGTAAATAAAATAAAGCTAACTGATTTTTGGGAAAATTTTTTCTTGTTAGCATTCATAATTTTCACCCCTCTCCACTTGGCAATCTGAAGATAGCATAGCTTAAACTGTAAGTCAAGTATTAGTCTTCTCCAATGCAAAATGAGCATGAAATTTTGATAAAAATAGCGTAATCGGAGCTAGTAAATTAATGCCACCGTGAATAAAGACGAAACAGGTCAGAAGTATTTTGATGTTACGATGCATATCAACTATTGTCTTATTTTAATAAACGTGCTGCGTTAAGTATCGCAAAAAGTGTAAAGCCCATGTCGGCAAAAACTGCTTCCCACATTGTTGCCACTCCCACTATCCCAAGAAAGATAAATATTACTTTGATAGCTAAAGAAAGACCAATATTTTGCCAAACAATTCTTGCTGTCCTCTTTCCTATTTTAACAGCTTCAGATACTTTTGAAAGTGCATCCGTCATTAAAACAACATCTGCGGTTTCAATAGCGACATCTGACCCGATAGCGCCCATCGCGATCCCGACGTCCGCCCTAGCAATGACCGGAGCATCATTGATTCCGTCGCCAACAAAAGCAACTTTGCCTGTTCTCTCTTCCTTCATTAAATCTTCCAAAGCTTTGACTTTCTCTTCCGGTAACAATTCTGCTAAACAAGAATTTAATCCAAGCCTATCGGAAATATTTTTTGCAATCGTTTTACTATCGCCTGTCAATATAACAATATTCTTGACTCCAAGTTCTCTTAAATCTTGGACTGCTTTTAAAGCATCTGGCTTTAATTCATCTCCGATAAGAATGTAACCTGCATAAATTTTATCAATAACAACATGAACAACGGTTCCATCGAAGTGACATTCTTCATGCGTAATATTTTCTTTGTGTAGGAGACGGTCATTACCGACAAAAACCAAATGATTTTCTATTTTTGCTTTGATGCCCTGGGCCGGAATCTCTTGATGATCTTCAACGACAGAAGAATTTATCTCTTTTCCGTAAGCTTCAAGGATGGACTTGGCGATGGGATGATTAGAGTGAGATTCTGCATAGGCCGCCCAACGTAGCATATCTTCCTGATTAAAATTACTTTTAGGAACAATTTTATTTACTTTAAAAACACCTTGTGTCAATGTTCCCGTTTTATCAAAAACAACCGTCTTAACTTGAGCTAACAAATCCAAAAAATTGGCACCTTTAACTAAAATACCTCGACGGGATGCGCCGCCGACGCCTCCAAAATAACTGAGGGGAATACTGATCACTAAACCGCAAGGACATGAAATAACAAGTAAAATCAATGCCCGATAAACCCATTTTAAAAATGGTTCATGCATCAACAATGGAGGAAGAACGGCAATCAAAACAGCTAAAAAAACGACAGTAGGTGTATACCACCTGGCAAACCTGGTTATGAATTTTTCTGTCTTTGCTTTATTAGCCGTTGCATGTTCAACGAGATGAAAAATTTTAGCTATCGATGATTCTGCAAATGGTTTTGCTACTTTAATCGTCAAAAGCCCGGGTTGGTTCATCATTCCCGCCAGAACAGTTTGGCCATCTTCGACATTGCGAGGAACCGATTCTCCAGTTAAAGCAGAAGTATCGACTTGTGATTTACCTGATAAAATTTCTCCATCCAAAGGGATTTTCTCACCTGGTTTAACAATAATGATATCTCCGACTTTGACTTCTTCTGGTTTAACCTTTTTTATCTGCTCGCCGATTTTAAGGTTGGCATAATTGGGACGTACTTCAAGCAAAGATTTTATGGATCGATGCGTACGGCTGACCGAAAGTCCCTGAAAAAATTCGCCTACTTTATAAAACAACATAACGCCAACGGCTTCCGGTAATTGATGGACTAAAATCGCTCCCACCGTAGCAATGCTCATCAAAAAATTTTCATCCAGGACATTTCCTTGAAAGACATTTCGCAGGGCTGACGATAAAACGTTGTACCCGCTTAGAAGATAGGCCAAAAGAAAAATACCATACTCGCCAATCGAAAAAGTAGTCTCATGTAATCTCTCATTAAAAATCAATCCGATCCCAAACAATATTAAAGAAACACTGATCAGGACGATATCTTTTGAGATATGAAACTTTTCTTCATGTTGGCTGTCATCACAGCAAGCACAGTGATTTTGATTTTCGCTCATAAGTCGCCTTCTTTTCGTATGGCCAAATTTTGGGATAATGTGAATATTATTTGGTTTTATTTTTTTCTAAAATTTTTTCATATAGCCCTGTTCAAAAAATATGCAATATATTACCCGTCGTGGGAATATTACGAATTTTTGGAACTGGGCTATAAGTTTATTAAATCGCATTTTCGTTGGTTGCGCCCGTGCGAATACTGATCGCTTTTTCCAGATCGCTGATAAATATTCTTCCGTCGCCCCCTTCGTCCCGTATGAGCAGATTTTTACAGAATTTCAACGATCTTTTTACAATCACAGTTTTAGACGCCGCAATCTTAAAGAATTTCCTACAACCGAGACCGAACTAAAGGACATGGCAACTCCGGCGATGATCGGACTTAAAAGAATGCCGAAAAACGGATAAATAATACCGGCGGCGATGGGAACTCCAATCGCATTATAAATAAAAGCGAAAAATAAATTCTGCCGGATATTTTTCATCACCTGACGACTCAGCTTCAAGGCTTTCACAATACCTTGCAAATCACCTTTGACCAAAGTCATCCCAGCACTTTCAATAGCGACATCGGTTCCTGTTCCCATCGCCACCCCGACTTCCGCTTCAGCCAGGGCTGGGGCATCATTGATGCCATCCCCGGCCATCATAACGATTGCACCTTTTTCCTTAAACTCTTTGACGATCTTCTGTTTATCCTGGGGTTCTAATTCTGCGCGAACGTCGTCGATATTTAATTCTTTGGCAATAGCCTGTGCCGTTTTCCTGTTATCACCGGTCAACATGATAACTTTGCGGCCCATTTGATGTAAGGCATTGATAGCATCAGGCGTTGTTTTTTTGATCGGGTCTGAAATACCTAAAAGCCCTATAACATTTTTATCTTCCCCAATCCAGACAACGGTTTGAGCTTTCTCCTGTAATTCTGTGGACTTATTGATTAAATCCTCTGGAATATTGTTCACAATCTCTTCGATAAATTTCCGTTTGCCAAGAAAAACTTTTTTGCCGTTAAACGTTCCTTTAACGCCTCCTCCGGGAATAGACTCAAAATTTTGAATACCTTTTAACGCAATGTCTTTCTCTTTAGCGTAATCCACAACTGCCCGCGCCAAAGGATGTTCACTTAGCTTTTCTAAAGATCCGGAAATTTCAAGAAGATATTTTTCCTGTACATTGGTAGCCATATAGACGGCTGTGACGCACGGTTTCCCCCCTGTTAATGTCCCGGTCTTATCCGTCAACACATGCGTAATTTTTTCTGCCTTCTCAAGGGCCTCGGCATTTTTAACCAGAATGCCGGAAAGCGCACCTTGTCCGACGCCAACTATAATCGACATAGGCGTTGCCAGTCCTAAAGCGCAGGGACAAGCGATAATCAAAACGGCAATGGCATTGACTATAGCATACGCCAATCGTGGTTCCGGCCCCCAGTTTGCCCAAATAATGAACGTCAAGACTGCAATTAAAATAATGGCCGGAACAAAATATCCGGCGACCTTGTCCGCCAAACCTTGAATAGGAGCCCGGCTGCGTTGAGCCTCAGCAACCATATGAACAATCTGAGACAACAATGTTTCTGAACCAATCTTCTCTGTTCTCATCACAAAGGTTCCCGTCTGATTGACGGTCGCTCCGATTAATTTATCGCCTTGCTGTTTCTCAACGGGAATAGGTTCTCCAGAAATCATCGATTCATCAATGGTCGTTTTGCCTTCGGTGATAACTCCGTCTAAAGGCACTTTTTCCCCAGGCCTGACCCTTAATAAATCACCCTTCTGAATTTCTTTAACAGGAACTTCCTCTTCCTGACCGTCCCGCACACGATGAGCGTTTTTGGCCGCCAGTCCTAAAAGCGCTTTGATCGCTTGTCCAGTTTGCGCCCGGGCTTTGGCCTCCAAACATTGACCGAGAATAACCAAAACAGTGATGACAACAGCGGCTTCAAAATAGAGATTCAACCGGCCTTCCATTTTCAAAGAATCAGGAAAAACCTGCGGAAACAATACGGCAACCACACTGTAAAAATACGCCGCTCCGACGCCCATCGCAATCAATGTAAACATATTCAGACTGCGGTTCACAATGGATCTCCATGCTTTGGTATAAAAAAATCCTCCTGACCCAAAAATCACCGGTGTAGATAAAATCAATTGCAACCAGATAGAAACCTCATGAGATATAAATTCAAATTTTAACCACGAGATCATTTCTGAAAACACCAGGAATACAACAGGAAGGCCGAGAAACAATCCTATCCAAAACTTACGGGCCAATTTTTTGATTTCTTTTTGTTCTAGATCGTCTTGTAAGGCCGCGTTCTTCGGTTCCAACGCCATCCCGCACTTCGGGCAGTCGCCGGGATGATCCTGTTCTACTTCAGGATGCATGGGACAGGTGTAAATTAATTTTGCCTTCGAAGGTATTTCTTTCGGCTTATCTGCGACTGAAGAACCGGCTAAAAATTTAGCCTTACAATGATTCGAGCAAAAGTAATACACCCGCCCATCCTTTTCCGTCTTCAAAGATGTCTTTTCATCGACATTCATCCCGCAAATCGGATCTTTATACATCAGTTTAATTCCCTTTTATTGAGGTGAAGTTCACCATCTCCCGGTTTTAGGTTTGAAATTACCTTCATTCCTGGCACTTTTTTCCTCACCATATCCCCTCTAAAAAAATAAAGGCCAGCTACTTATTGTAACCGGCCTCATTCTTACCAACCAAAATTGGTTAGATATCGTATACTTGTCGTTTTTACACCAGAGCCTTGGCTGTTTTTTCTTAAGATTTCTCTAACCCTTACTTAACACTATCGATATAAGCAATCAGATCGACGACCTTCGACGAGTAACCCCACTCATTGTCATACCAAAAGTTGTCATCGCAATGACCCTGTTTGGCAATAAGGAACTGTTGCGAAATGCCGCATGATTCAATTTCGCAATTTATTTAAGAATTTTTATTTCTCGATGGAGATTTTCAGAAATAGGGCTTGAATCTCG
>JGI1358J11329_10002763_pt1 | contig 13368 bp, 18 predicted proteins | sample Subgroupgradi54m_FD_11329 | JGI IMG/M metagenome (IMG submission 11329)
CTTCTTGGAAACCCCAGTTTGTGGAATTGGGCATGCTTGCGAAACGTACGTCGTCAACACTATCAACCGGAATAAGAACACCTGGCTCTAACCGGATTTCTTCTGGCTTCAGACCAGAGGCCGACCGATAGAACCCATACGGCATATTAGAAAGAGTACCATAGTCAACGCGTTGGTTATGTAGCGCATCAGCCTCTCTGTTGATTGGGTGAAGCAGTTCTACCATGCCAATTGAATAGCTTCTACGGGGGCGCCGGATAAGATCGGCCTTCATGAACGGGCGCTTGCCAGTTTTGCTAATGCGATCTAAGTATGTCCAGCGAAGTAAGCTTTTAGTTTGATCGTGAATCCACAGAACTACTTCTTCGTCGTACCCATCTTCGTCAATATCCATTCGAATATAGACTTCATGAATTTTGAAAGCATCTTCCTTCTCCTTTGCGTACAGGGTTTCTACCCCTTGGTAATGATCTCTTATTTGTTTAATATTATCGCTAATCGTTTGATATCCAGTGGAACTAGTGTCCGGTTCGCCGGCAAGCATTTTCTTTACTACTGCCTGGTCAAACTTCTTCTGAGCCGCCATTATCTTCAGCTCATGCTTGCTCATGTACAAGCGGTGTGAAATGATATGCGCCTGGTCTAGGTCGCTGCCATCGTTCATACTTCCTGGAAACAGAATGTCTTCATGGTTTACGGTTTCTAGCATTGGCCCATCGAATACGGTTATGAACCTCTCTTTCTCAACGTCCTCTGTTTCAAGGATCCCTTGCTGCGCCTGAGTCGCCATCATCATCTGTATATCTTCCTCTGACATTCCACTGGTGTCAAAATTAATGATCGGCTCATTTTCAACAAATACTGACTTCCGAAGTTTTGTTTCCCAGCGTAACTTTAATACGCCCCAACCAACCGTAACAATGTCCCATAGCCAATCGTCAATAGTCAGGTAAATCCCCTTGTAGTCATTCACATAACTGGTTAGCGCCCAATGCATGACCTGATCAATCCTTTTGATCCTAGCCTGATCCAGCCGCTCTCTTGGGGCAATATTAAACCAAGGCCTGACGCCAAAGATAGAGCGAACTAAGCGTGCATGAAGAGCCTTGCAGTGAATCATGGTAATTGGCAGGTGAAACGTTGATCCCGTTTGCCAAATCCCATTTCTCTTGTTTGAGATATAATCGTCCCACTCAGTTAAGAACTTTTCTTGGCGAGATATCCATACAGAACGGTCTTGCTCTAAATCTTTGATCTTCTCGCATACTTCGCCAGTGATCTTTTCTTTATTAATCCTCTTCCTTGGGATCTGATCAATTAACCTAACTTTTTCTATTTCATTTATTGGCATTTCATTCTCTTTGATTTGTTAAACATAGCCATATGAATTCATTACCGCACTATGGTTCTTCCACCTAGACACTTTTCTCTCATATTCATAACGCGGATTTGATATCACTATGTAGCGCAATGCGTCGAGAGAATCGTCGAACTTCTTTTTTGGACTACCGTTGTCATCCCATTGGTAGCGCATGAACTCATGAATTAGGTTCGTNCATGTGTTCACAACATACAACTTAGCCTTGCCGTCTACCTTTGTCAGTAGTCGCTGTATTTCCATTATTCCAGGAACCAAATTATCTCTCTTGCAGGGAAACCTAAGCCTAAGGCCAGCCCTCTCAAGAACTTCTCTTTGATTTACCCTGTATATCCCGTCATTAACATTAATCGCCGGATCAATAAGGCTCGCCACAATATTATACTTCTTGTCTCTCTCTAGTATTAACTGAGCCAAGTCAGGAAGCGAGCACTCTACCTTAAGTTCCTCTAAACATACTAATGTCTCATCTTCACTAATCCCTACCCATACTACATGGTGCGGTTTATTAACATGCGGATCAATAGCCCTGTAAACAGGGTAATGTTCCGGCCATTCCAATGGTGCAATGACATGGAAATCTGCATCAAAGTTTTTATATACCAACCCAGACAGCAACATGAACTCGCCATCTATCCTGGTCTTTTTCTCGTCTGCAGATAATCCATTCGCAAAAAATGCTATCTCTTTCTCTTTTAAATACCCGCCATTCTTGTCCCAGTTGTCCCAAGTGTTTATAACAAAGCTCTCTGTCGTCATATTGTCATAAATCTTGCCATTGATATCTAAACTTTCCTTTGTTTTCCCCTTAATCCATATCTCGTCATAAATCCACGGTTCAGACATTGGGGTCATACAGAGCCAACAAGAACCCTCATGGCGTATTAAACCACGAAGGGTGGCAATGTATATGTCCCGCTGTATAGGCTCGTCAAAATAAGCCCAGTCGAGCGTAGCGCCCTCAAACGAATCCATGTCTTGATCGCCTGACATCAAATGGACAACACTGCCATTGTTAAACTCAATATAGTTGATTATGCCTTGCTGATTCTTTCTGTCCCTGGCGATCATCTCTTTTGGAATCCACTCATAAATCTTAGGAAGAATTACCTGCTTGATCCCAGTCTGAAATCCCTGGGCAGAAACTATTCTTCCAACATTAGGTACAGAAACCTTCCTGTAAGGGTGAACCCCAAGCGCAAACCATATTGACTCGATGCATCCAGAGACGGATTTTCCAGATTGATTTCCACCTGTTAGACAGCGAACTTTAGCTTGAGACTTATGAAATGGTAGTTGCCCTTTATGGGGCTTGTAGAAATCTATCTTTCGAGATTCGATCTCGCTTTGTTTTAAAAGTAATAGGCGGGCGTATTCTCTTTTCTGGCCCGTTGTGAGTTTCGAAAGTTCCGGCCTAGATATCATCTAATACTCATTCTTCGGCAGAAACATAAATAACTTCTTCTTTATCACTTACCTTCATCGTGCCTACTGATCCTTGCTCTTGCCATAGGAAAAACATGGAATCATCATCCTCAATCGTTTTATAGTTTGGATTATCGTATGAATACACACAATCAATATCGTGCACCATAACAACAACCCCTGTTAGCGTGTCATAAGTATATAGTTTTTTTGCCACCTGTGCCCCCTTAACTATGCTACTGGTAAATATATTACCGTCCCTACGTTTCCTGCTGCCCCATTTATGCCACCACCATTCCCTGTCCCTAGTGTTCCACCAAGCGCTTGCTCAGTTCCTTTCGTTATCGACTCATAAATTAAAGCCATTATTCCACCTCCACCTCCGCCACCACCTCCAGCAGAACCTACTGGCGCATTCCCATTGCCTCCATTGCCACCGTTAACCGATATCGTACCACCAGTATTTACAATAACAGGAGAAACTAGGCACATATATCCAGCTCCACTACCGCCGCCTCCGCCTGTTGCCCCAGCATTGTTTGACCCGCCACCGCCACCGCCAGAACCACTGGAAATCTTCGTAACACCGTAAACATCTGTCATTAAATCAGATGTTGCCCTAGATAACGTGGCACCTGTTCCTGGCCCTATCCCAACGGCCCCCGCTGCGCCGCCCGCATTCGCGCCTCCTGCGCCACCTGCTCCGCCTGCGCCACCACCACTCTGAGTGCCACTGCCAGATCCTGCCACTCCCACCGCGTTTACTCCACCAGCACCACCACCTGTATTATTCCCTGTGTAATAGTTGTTTAACTTAGCCAGTCCGCCTGCGCCACCAGCGCTCCCATCTGCCCCATTATTACCGTTATTAGATATTGTCGAAGAATTGGTTATCGAAACACTTGCGCATACTAGATAATTATTGGTTACTAGAATTGCCGTGCCGCTTACCGATACAGTCGTATAATACTGATTGCTTGATAACGTCGTTGTCCCTGCTGCTATCGATAACGCCCCACTATCGCCTGTCCCAAATATACCACGCCCTCTCGCCAATTTACCAATGTTTGCTGACATATCTTATAAATTACCTCTCAATTTCTTACTCTAATCAAACAAAATGTATTATAACCGATTGATCTGCCGCCGCTCCAGCTGTGTTTACGTCTTTCGTCGTGCTAAACGCGAAGCCTATCCCTGTTGAAAAGTTGGCTCCTTCATTGGTAAAAAAATCAGTCCCAATAATCGTCTGCTGATTACTGGGAACCAGAAAACTATACAAAGGAACTGCTGCCCCCGCCGGTACGCCTGCCGTATTATGTAACTGTATATATCTCTCCGCCGCATTCTCATTATGACATGATATCGACAAAACATTGCCCGCCGTTGCTTTAACATTAAGTGCCGCGTTCGCCCCAAAATCCGTAAACAAAGTTGGCGCCAATGCTGCCGTCGGCTTTACTTTATGTACCATCCACAACTCACCTGCTGAACTTGTCGCCAATGGCGTGTAATCTAAATTCGTGTCCGATAATACCGTCGTCGCCGTATCGTTCCTCACCGACAATACAAATATCCCGCGATCGCCACTCACATGCCCAACATCTTCCGCCCTACTCCCTACCGTAAATACTTCCCCTTGCGCCGTTACCGCTATCGGCGTGTAATCCCCGTTGGCCCCACTAAATGCCGTGGCAATATTGTCATTCCTTACCGCCAACGACATCACCCCAACATCGCCATCCGCATGAACCGCATCTTCCGCCTTCCCCAATGACACTGCCCCAGTGCCTGGACTTACCCTCGTAACATCTACATCTATCCCATTCGTTATATCGCCCCTCGCCCTATCCCAACTCGCCCCATTAAAGATTAACGAAAAAGCGCCCACACTCGTCGTATTCGGATTCGCCGTAGCATCCCCAAGTGCCGCCGCAGCAGGTAACTCAGTGTCTACCGTTGTACTCGCCGGCATCGATAGAACATCTACATCCTGCCTTTCATTCGCCCCAGTCGTCCCACCACCACTACTTGTAAAACTCATATATTTATACCTCTTAAAACTTCTTAAACTATCCTTTTGGTTACTGCCAAAATGTTAATGATCGATGTTATCTTAATAAATAAAATGTGAGATCGTTAACCAATCGTCGTATTATATATTACCCGTATAACTTGCGTGTTCGTCCCTATTACATATATGTTCGCTAAATCATACAAATCATTGCTCCCCCTCGTGTACGCCTCCGGTACACTAAATACCGCCCCCGCCGCCACCGGCCTCCCTATCGTCGCACTTACATCACTCCCACCTACATGAACTAAATCATTCCCAGTATTACTAAATATCTCTACACTCGCCGCATATATACTCGTACTACTCAACTGCTGCGCTGACCCATTTAACGTTAATGTAAAACTTCTTAACCCATACGCTCTTCCTGGCATAACCTTCTCCCTTCTATCAAACTTCTTATCTTCTTACCTCTTCCCCCTCTACTACTACTTCTTTTACTTTATTTATCTTCTTCTCTAAACTCTCTATCATAGAGTCTAACTCTTTTCCACTAATTTTATTCACATCCCCCTTCAAACTTACACTCCTCTCTACCGGCTTCCACCCCGCCATATACAATAACACTTTCGCCGCCTCTATCCTCGTTTTCCCACTATCACTGTTCCTCATCTCTTCCGCTATCTGTAACACCGCCGGCCCACTCACCGCCCGGAGCATCCCCTCTACATCCCCCATCTCCGCCATCTCATTCATTACCCCAACTATCCTATCCATTAACCCCACTACTACACTCTTATCCCGCCGTATTACCTCACCATCCATCACCATATCTTTCAACTTCCTTAACGCCACTCTCGTTTCCTTGTTCCCCTCACTACCCCCCACCCTTCTCATTACCTCTTCCCTNANCCCCTCAAATACCTCTCTCTTCTTCCCCGCCTCTACCTTCCTCTTCTCTTGCATCCGCTCATACCTCTTCCCTATCTTCAATACCTCTTCCTCCGCCATCTCCTTCGTATCTTCTCTCATCTTCTTTCCTTCCTCCCTTTTGGAANTCCTTACAGGGGNATATCTACGACCTAGCAGCCGGGTACGGCCAAGAGGGAGAGGGTCATAAATAAACCACCATACATCTCATGTAGTGTAGTTAAAATTATATAGTAAATAATTAATATAAGAATTAAAATAATATAATTACAGTTTACAATAATAAAAGATTATCAGACGTTGCGGATAGATTCATAATAGCCACCGTGGGTGCGTTAACAAGAGCGTGGTTCATTGCCAGTCGAATGAGCGAAGCGGCGACTGGCTCTTTCTTTACCAGTGGCTCTTTCTTCTCTCAGGCGAGTACATACCGAGAGGACGCCAGTCCGAATATGTACGAGCCTTCTTTTCTCTTGGATCATATGTAATAGGAAACAGGGTGCCCCCTCTCTTTCTCTTTCTCTTACTACCTTCCCCAGTTTACTGGCAGAGCCTTCGGCTTCCCCCTCGAAGATCGTTCGCCCTTACTCGGGCTCACTCAGATCCGCTCGCCGCGGAGGCGTTCATCGTCGCAAGCTAGATGAACAGTATATATATAAGTATATATTTAAAGGGATAAGATATTATGAATTGGGTATATGAATAAGCCAATACAGTCATGAAGGTAATACAGTGATCTTTGGATTCCCCTAATAGTAGAATGATCTCGACTTCCTTAGAATAAATAAGGGGGATTAGAGAGATCATAATGGTAGCATATTTCAGGGCAGAAGTCAAGAGAATAAGGAAGGGGCAGGATTGGTGCGGGTTTAAGGGGTGTTGTGGATGAGGGGGAATGAGTGATGGGCGTGGGTTTCATGGGGTGTCAAGGGAAGTGGGCGGGGATAGTGGGTTGTGACGGTGGTATCGTTGGGAAGTGAGGATTTGTAAGGGGATAACTGGGTATCTAGAAAGAGGGAAATTGCAATAGATGCAAGGCCGAGGCGAGATATGTTGTCTGATGCGAGGGACTTGACGTTCATTGGGTTGTGCTCATAACGTAGCATTATTGTTAGGGTTTAATTGTACAAGCAAGATTCGATAAGTCAACAGCAATATCTATGTGATTATATATTATATAAATAATATAAATATATTGACAAAACACTATTAATTGTTATAGTAGGGGTATTAGAAACAAATATACAGGGTGATGAGATGAAAATCGTAATTTTCAACCCACTGCTAAACGGGTCAGAAACACACTTGCAGGTCAGTAAAGAAAAACGAGATCTCTATACTGTGAGACTAGAGAGGTACACTCGCGGGTACTTGGAAAGTAAGTATAGCCTAACCTTGATCTATGATGGTGACGAGTTGGCTAAACAGTTTAACGGTCTAACTGAAGATAACGCCCGTGGTTATTACGACAATGGAAACAAAATAGATTTCAAGACGCTAGTTTTTTAATCATATAACAAAAAAAGGAGATAAAATGATTTACAGTTACGACAATCACACGCAAGAATTCCTGAATGCACTTGATAGCGACGGAATAATCGAAATAGACGAAACTATGTTTTACTACTTCCTGGGAGTTTTACCGCCGGTTTTCATGTCTAAAACTGTCACGGATTATCCGGGGATGGAAGGGGAAAAAACTCTCGTCAGCTTTGGATTCGCTGAAGGAGCTGAGAGAATTTTATACTTTACGCAAACGCCAGAAAACAAGTTTTTTTGCGTTCGTTCAAAGCGAGTTAATCCAATGGGGTATTAAGTTTTAATGAAGCTAAATAGTTTAATCATATAACAAAAAAAGGAGATAAAATGACAGACACGAAAAGAACATTAATTTTCAACACGTTTTTAAAACACCCTGAGATTATCTCAGAATTGACGGAAGCATTGAGAGAGCAGGGCGGGGAAACGTACGAGTATTGTTTAAAAATACAGGAAACAAAAGAGAGGTCAAAATGAGCAGTAAAATAACTGGCACAAACAGGCCTACCACGGTTTTACTCAGTCCTGAAAATAGGGAATGGTTACGCAGTAGCTTTAAAAACATTAACTCTGGCGTAAACAAACTAGTCGAGTTTGCCCGTGGCCGCTATGTTTCCGCGTGTAAAGCGTGTTACGGATACGGATATGTGTTTAGCGACCAAAAAGAAGTAGATGATAACACACCACAAAAAGAAAGCGAGGTAAGATCATGAGCTATGTACCATTAAACGAACATTTAGCCAATCAGCCGATCACATGCGAGGCGTGCCATTTGGCTGAAGCGGATGGGCACTACTTTATTAACCAAACCGGTGTTTTTTTATGCGATGAATGCCTAAGGAAAACCGGGAAAACAGGAGAAGAATAACATGAGTTACTTACCACTAAAAACAGATTACGAAGAAACTATGGAGGAATATAATATGGACTTAGAAAATGAACTAAAAGATGATTATAATTACTATATTTATAAAAAGAAACTTGATAAAATGTTTGAAGAAACAAGCCCTTATTTTAAAAGTGACCCATTGTGGTCGATTAGGTTTGATGAAATGCTAAGTGAGATGTGCAACACCATGATTCGCGAGAGTATAGATATTGACGATTTAGACAAAGAGGGTGATGATGTCGCGGATGTGCTGTATAAACTAGAGCAACGGCTTTCGGATCCCAAACATGAGATAAACAGGAAAATAAGGGGCTTAGTTTTAATCGAGGCAGAGAAAGAGCTTGATAAAATTGTCAGGGATTTACTGGTTGATTAGTGCTGGCTTAAAAACTCAAACTCAGGCCGCTTCCTGATATCTACATTTCCCAGAATATCTTCTTCTTGTACATACGCAACATAATCACTTTCATCACGCTTAAGAACAGAAATCTCATACAGTATCCCACGTTCGTTTGAACCATGAAAATCCTGAATAATCCCAATATCGTTTCGGCAGTAAATCTTATTGCTGAACAACACCGTTTTGTTAATGGCGTATTTATTTTTTATAATTCTGGCATAAGCACTTAATTTAACTAACATATTCATACAATAGATTCACTAAGTGAAAAATGGGGGCCTTGGCTAACTACCTTCCGGGCACCGATCGTCGATTTTAGGTGCCTTTTACTGCACCGCAAATGCAGTTTTTAAGAAACAAAACTAACTATCCTTGGCCGCTTTTTTAATATTCGCGATATTGGCACTAGAATTTCCAATGCCTCTTTTTTGAGCCCTCATGACTTTTGCCACGGCATCGGTAGACTCGTTTTTAAAATAAAAAACACCCTCGCCGCCGTGGGGATCGATACTCAACTCAGATCGTTCAGTTATTGGCGCGAGATCGAATCCAAGCAATAGAACTTTTCCCACGTCAAAAAATCTAAGAGCTACTTTCCCGCTAGTGTATAAACAAGCCATGTGATCTTTGTCGTACTGGAAAAGTTCACCGTATCGGCATTTCACGTGCCATTCGCCGGTTTCCTTAACCAAGCGCCGGATTTTATATTTCTTGTTTAGGCTCCGTACAAACTTCTCGCTGCCCTCGCATATGTCAATGCTGGCGGCTAAGTTGGGGTTTGATTTTGCTATTAAATAATATTCAGTTTTCATACAACCCCCTTGTTTTGGCGGTACTGTGCTTCCATGACCATAAGCATTGCCAGGGCATCAGCATTTTTGAGCGTAACCCGTAGATGTGGGTAATAAGCTTGCGCCCGCTCTTTGATTTGCCGTTTTCTTGTTATCTTATCTTTGCTAAATAAGCCCATAGATTGCTGCCATTTTTGTGGGGATATGCTTTCGTAGGGAATCTGAAGCGCACCGAGAATCCCCATTATAATCCCGTAGTTCTGTGCAAATTTCCAGGTCGAGGAAACGCCTTGGCCTGGGAACGAATGTACTTTCTCAAGCCAAGCGTGTTCGATGCCATCTTTGTTCTCATAGAGTATTTTAGCTAGTTCTTGAGCCGTGTCCGGCATGATCCAGTATTTGACCCTATCGATTTTCTCAAGCGTACCATCGTGCAAAGCTAAAGCTCCGGATAAGCCAGGATCGATAGATAATAATTTACTCATTTTTGTTTACCCCTATGTATGCCACTGTAAGCTCGTGTGATGAGCTGTGGCGTTAGTTAATGTAAAAGGCATAGCAAACTACCATTCATACAACATTTATGGCTATAAAGGCATCTGGGAACCTGAAGGTAACATGTTCATTGCCATCAAAGAACCAGTTTGTCTTGTAAATATGATCCTCCAGTTTATTGAGCCAGTTGCCATAATAAATTGGCTCGCTTGTTTCATCCTGGAATAAAACAAACACTTGTGCCCCTGTTATTTCTTGAATTTTTTTGTAATGCTCATAGTGGCGAACCGGAAAGCCAGTGGCCGGATGATGTAGCATCCTTTTCTTTCTTTTGCATTCAACCCATATTCTTTTCCCGTTAATTGAAGCATCAATGTCCGGAAGTGAATAGCTGTGACTTTCCCCGATTAGAGTCGGTGCTCCATCTGCCGCAAAAAGATACTTTGGAATCACGAAATATCCTTTTTTAATTAGAAACCTGGCGCATTCATCCTCAAACTCTTGCCCATATTTTAGCTGATCTTCAAAACTTACTAGTTTCGTTCCCATATGATTCATACCCTGGCCTTTCTTCTCTGCTGAAGTATTCTAGCTTTCTACCAAAGCACAGTTTTTCGATAATTGAATAAAACAAATCTGGCTTTCTGGAATGCTCACGCCGTTTTTCTCTTACAATATCCCTGGAATCGTTATTTAAAAAAACTGGCTTGCCCTTTATTCCTAGCAAGCAAAATTCACATTGCATCCGAAGATACGAGCCAATCCCAAGACTTTCCTTGTCCCAGACAACAATGCCCTTGTATTCAAAACCCCATAGATCCATTATTCCCTTTGCTTCAAAGATAAATCTATGAGTTGTCCAGAGCCATAAGGAACAATCGCAAGAAGACGGCAAAGATAGGTTCCCTATTTCTTCTATGCTCATTTCTGGGTAAGGGCTGGCTACTCGTCGATCATTCGGGCTATACTCAGATCCATACGGCCATGGTGGATCAATCACAATTACATCAAACAAGCCATCTGGCTTAGTAATTATATTTTGTTTAATTATCTCAATCTTATTTTTAAATTCTTCTTTCTTAACTTCTTTCATAGCCTCGTGGATCGTGACTTCACCAAGCCGAACCTTATCTGCTAATGCCGGAAACTCTTTTCTCAGTTTGCGGGCTTTTTGAATCTTTCGCTGCGAGATTTGAGCTTCTCTGGAATATTCCTTTCGCGTATCTAATTTTTCACTGTGTTGAACCACGTCGTTCGACACAGAACCTAACTCCTTAATTTTCCTTGCATCACCAAGCTGTGTTTCTCTGCTTATCTTAGCCTGTTTCTGTATTAACTCATCAACGATGATAGCCCGTTGATCGTCAGAAAGATTGCGACGACCAAGTTGGTTGGTGAGGATCCATATTTCTGCGCCATCGGCATCTGAAAAATCTTTGTTAACAATTTCAAATGGCAAACCGTGCTCTTGGCATATAGAAAGGCGGTTGTGTCCATCAACAACAATGCCTCGCCAGCAGACTAGCGGCTCTCTGCACCCTTCTAAAACTATGTTTTCCTCTAGCTGTGAATACTCAGCGTCAGATAGCGGGGGCACAAGATGTTTAAATTCTTTTTTTATTTCTACCGGATACATTCATTCTCCTTATTTTTTTGTTATGTCACAGCCCTCTAAAGCACATTGACTCTGCATCAAAAGAAAGCTTAACCGTCCCAGTCGAACCATGCCTTTGTTTAGCTATGACCAGGTCAGTCGCAACTTTGTCTTTCGAATTATGCTTCGAGTCCCGAATAATGAAGGTTATCGTGTCCGCGTCTTGCTCTATTTGTCCGGACGAGCGCAAGTCTGATAGCAAAGGCTCGTTTGAGCCGCGCCTCTCAATTTCACGGTTCATTTGAACACAAAGAATAACTGGGATGTTGTATTTAAGCGCAATTGACTTTGACCGCCTTGAAATGTCGGTAACTCTTTCGTATTCAGTGAGCTTGCTATTTTCGTGTCTTATTCTTTGCAAATAATCGATAATCAAAAGATCGATTTTGATTGTCCCTACCGCAGATTCAACATATCGCATCGTTAGGTCATCATTTTTCTCGTAAAGAGAATGAAACTTTAATGGGAAACATTCTTTTTTAAGCTCTTTTATCAAGATCCTTTCTGGGGAACTTAGCCTTAAATACTTGAATTTATGCTGTGGGATTCCAAGTTTATATGCGAACAATCTTTGGGACAGTTCAGCGGCGGTCATTTCTAGAGAGATGAACCCGGCATCCAGGTTCTTGCATGCTGAATTAATGCCTATTTGGTAAGCCAGAACGCTTTTTCCTGTACCAGGCCTGCCCGCAAATATATGCAAACCGCCTTTGTTTAAGAAAAGCTCTTGATCTAGCTGCCATATACCAGAGTTTATGTGCGTCCCGGTCTCACTTCCAAGTGACCTGTCGTATTCGTCCATTGCCGAGTCGATGTCTTTAACCAAGAGACCAAACGGCTCTACGGGATCAAGCGAAGAAAGCGCCGTCAAGCCCTCAATAAGCCCTTCACGGCCTATCTCGCCCGCGCCAGCCATAGAGTATAGATTCTTCTCTGCCGCTGAAACATATCTGTCCCGCAATAGTTCTATCTTTTCTTGCAGTATCACCGAAGGAACCCAATCGTCTTCATACTCTGTCAGGTTGGCTATCTTGACATCGGCGGAAACAAAATCACGCCAGGATATTTCCCTAACACCAGCATCACGGCGGCCTTTGATAAACACGAAAGCTTTTTTGTTATTCTCGGTAGTAAACATTTCACCAATGAGATACGGCGGCATTAGGCTAGTATCCTGAGCCAGGCAATATATTATTATCGACTCAAGGATCTGCTGGGCATCTTCGTCAATGATTGGCATTTAAGGTCTCCTGCTTTTTTCTTTCGTCTTCTTCGTATTTCTTGTTTTCCTCGTCCCATCTAGCAAGGTCTGCCTGGCGTTTCGCCGATTCCCTTGCCGCCTGAGCACGCCAGTCAAATTCTGGTTCTGCTTTCGGCGCATCTTTGGCCTTTCTTTCGTCTTCCAACTTAAACCATTGGCGCACTGTTAAATAAAGAGAATTGTATTTTTTGTTCCCAGCATAGTTTCTTATCCTATCAGCCATCTCTTCGATATCTTCGATAGACCGGCCAGACTCAACCAGCTTGTCGCGCTCTTTCTCCGTCATGGACAGGTGATCGAACTTTATGTAGACCGGATCAACCGGCTTCAGAGGGGTGGACGCGGTATGAACCATCTTCTTTTTTCTAAGAGGGGATTTTAACGAAGCTTCGCTGGTATCGGGGGGCGAATCCGCAGAAGCGGTTGAGCCTTCTAAAACTTGAATCACTTCATTGACGACCGAGCCAAGCGTAGCGGCGGTCGTCTCTTCTGTCTTCCCCCCTTGGCTCTCTGAATTCCCAGTATGTATATTCTCTTCTTTAGGATTCAATGAAGAGGGATTCAGTAAGAGGGATTCAGCCCGAGTGGCTCC
>JGI1358J11329_10002769_pt1 | contig 13330 bp, 9 predicted proteins | sample Subgroupgradi54m_FD_11329 | JGI IMG/M metagenome (IMG submission 11329)
TGTTGACGAACTTCGCCCCCAACCGGCTGCCGTACTTCGGGTCCGGGAGGATCTCCCGCCGCGCCGCGCCTGCCCTCCGCATCAGTTACCTCGGAGGGAGACGCCGTCCCCCTTCCGAACCTCCCCCTCCCGGGTTAGGCGGGCCAAGCCCGCCCTCGAACGAGATGCGCGCATTAGGCCGCGCCCCCGCCGGCCTTCGGCGCCTTGGCGCCATACTTCGAACGGCCCTGTTTCCGGTTCGCCACGCCCGCGGTGTCGAGAATGCCCCGGATGATGTGGTACCGCACTCCCGGTAGGTCCTTCACCCGGCCGCCGCGGATCAGGACGATCGAGTGCTCCTGCAGGTTGTGGCCGACCCCCGGAATGTAGGAGGTGACCTCGAGCCCGTTCGTCAGCCGCACGCGGGCCACCTTGCGGAGCGCCGAGTTCGGCTTCTTGGGGGTCGTGGTATACACCCGGATACACACACCCCGCTTCTGGGGGCTCCCCGCCATGGCAGGGGTCTTGGACTTCTTCAAAACCGCCTGCCGCCCCTTCCGTACGAGCTGACTTATGGTCGGCATTGTCCGCTTATGCCCTCAATAGAGCCAAAACTCTTACCTTATACTAGGATAGAGCGACTTTGTCAACCGCTTGATCCCCACCGCCTCCAACGATCCTACCCGGCCGCAGCCACGGGGGTCTCCCCCTCGGCCGGCGGCTCGCCCGGCGTCGCCTCCGCCGCAGGCTTGGTCTCCTCGGCTGCCCCCGCGCCCAGCACTTCCGCCCGGGTGTAATGCGAAAGCCCCGTGCCTGCCGGGATCAGCCGCCCCACGATCACGTTCTCCTTGAGCCCCCGCAGGTCGTCCACCTTGCCGCTGATCGCCGCCTCCGTGAGGACGCGCGTCGTTTCCTGGAACGAGGCGGCCGAGATGAAGCTATCGGTCGAGAGTGAGGCCTTCGTGATCCCGAGGAGGACGGGCTTGGCGGCCGCGGGGCGCTTGCCCTGGGCCAGCATCTGATCGTTCCCCTCCTGGAAGACGAACTTGTCCACCAGCTCGCCCACCACGAAATCGGTGTCGCCGACCTCCTCGATGCGCACGCGTCGCAGCATCTGGCGCACGATGATCTCGATGTGCTTGTCGTTGATCGTCACGCCCTGGAGCCGGTAGACCTCCTGCACCTCGTTCACGAGGTATCGCTGCAGCTCACGGTCCCCGAGCACGGCCAGGTAGTCATGAGGGTTCGGCGAGCCATCCATGAGCGCCTCGCCCGCCTTGACCCGGTCCTCCTCGTGTACCGAGATGTGCTTCCCGCGGGGGATCAGGTACTCCTTCGTCTCCCCGTTATCGGCGCGGATCACGATTTTCCGCATCCCTTTCACGAAACCGGCGAACTCCACGATCCCGTCGATCTCGGTGATCACCGCCTGCTCCTTGGGCTTGCGCGCCTCGAAGAGCTCGGCCACGCGCGGGAGACCTCCAGTAATGTCCTTCGTCTTCGTCGTCTCGCGAGGGATCTTGGCGATGACGTCGCCTGCAAACACGTGCAACCCGTCCGCCACGAGCAGGTGCGCCCCCACCGGCATCAGGTTCTGAGTGACCGTAGTCCCCTTCTCGTCCTCGATGGAGACGCGCGGCTGGAGCCGGCCCTCGACGTCCTCGATAATCNCCTTTCGGGCGAGCCCCGTGACCTCGTCGAACTCCTCGCGGACCGTGACGCCCTCGACGACATCCCGGTACACGAGTTTGCCCGACACCTCGGTCAGGATCGGCGTGGTGAACGGGTCCCATTCCACCAGGACCTGCCCGATCGTGAGCCGCTTGCCGTCCTTGACCTTCACGCGCGCCCCGGGCACCACCGGATACCGCTCCTTCTCCCGTCCNCGATCGTCCACGACGACGATCTCGCCGTTTCGGTTCAGCACCACGAGATCGCGGTCCCGATTCTCGACCGTGCGCATGTTGTGGTACTTCACGACCCCCGCGCTCTTCGCCTCGTGCTTGGACGCCTCGACGATCCGGCTCGCCGTGCCGCCGATGTGGAAGGTGCGCATCGTGAGCTGCGTCCCGGGCTCGCCGATGGATTGGGCGGCGATGATTCCCACCGCCTCTCCGAGCTCCGCGAGGCGCCCCGTGCCTAGGTTGCGCCCGTAGCACATCACACACACTCCCCGTTTGGCCTCGCAGGTGAGCGTGGAGCGGATCCGCACCTTCTCCAGCCCTGAGTCCTCGATCCTGACCGCCAGCTCCTCGGTGACTTCCGAGTTGGCCTGGACGATGATCTCCCCCCCGAACGGATCGCGGATGTCCTCCGCCGCCACGCGCCCGAGGACGCGGTCGCGGAGCGACTGGATGATGTCGCCGCCCTCCACCAGGGGAGTCACGTCGATATACTTGACGGTGCCGCAGTCGTGCTCGCTCACGATGACATCCTGCGACACATCCACCAGCCGCCGGGTCAGGTACCCGGAATCGGCCGTCTTCAGGGCCGTGTCGGCCAACCCTTTCCGCGCACCGTGCGTGGAGGTGAAGTACTCGAGCACCGTGAGCCCCTCGCGGAAGTTGGAGGTGATCGGGGTCTCGATGATCTCCCCCGAGGGCTTGGCCATGAGACCGCGCATCCCCGCAAGCTGGCGGATCTGCTGCTTAGCCCCGCGCGCGCCGGAGTCGGCCATCATGTAGATCGGGTTGAACTCCCCGCCCTGCGCGCCCCCTTCGAGCTCCTGGAACATCGCGTCGGAGATCTGCTCGGTAACGTGGGCCCAGATGTCCACGACCTTGTTGTAACGCTCGCCGTTCGTGATGACTCCGTCCTGNTACTGCTGCTCGACCACGTTCACCTGCTGTCGGGCGTCCTCGATGAGCTCCTCCTTCGCCGACGGGACGTGCATGTCGTCGATGCCGATGGACAGGCCCGACAGGGTCGCGTAGCGGAAGCCGATATCCTTCAGCTCATCCAAGAACGCGACCGTCACCTCGTTGCCGAGCTTGTTGAAGCATTCGGCGACGAGGGCCGTGATCTCCTTTTTCTTGAGCTCGCGGTTGACGAATCGGAGCGGTTCCGGAATCACGTCGTTGAGCAGCACCCGGCCGACGGTGGTTTCCACGACCTCCCCGCGCCAGCGGAGCCGGATCCGCGCCTGCAGGTCCACGTCCTCGGCGTCGTACGCAACCCGCACGTCTTCGGGATCGGCGAACAGGCGTCCCTCCCCCCGCACGCCCGGCCGTTCCTTAGTCAGGTAGTAGATGCCGAGCACCATGTCCTGGGTCGGGACCGCCAGCGGCGAGCCGTTCGACGGCGAGAGGATGTTGTTGGCCGACAGCATGAGAACCTGTGCCTCCAGCTGGGCCTCCATGCTGAGCGGAATGTGGACCGCCATCTGGTCACCGTCGAAGTCGGCGTTGAAGGCGGTGCAGACCAGCGGATGGATCTCGATGGCCTTCCCCTCCACCAGGATCGGCTCGAAGGCCTGGATCCCGAGGCGGTGGAGCGTCGGCGCCCGGTTCAGGAGGATCGGGTGCTCCTTGATGACCTCCTCCAGGATGTCCCAGACTTCGGGGTGCTCTTTCTCCACGTATTTCTTCGCCGCTTTGATGGACGTCGCGATCCCTCGCTCCTCCAGTTTCCGGAGGATGAATGGCTTGAAGAGCTCGAGCGCCATCTTCTTCGGCAGTCCGCACTGGTGGAGCTTGAGGTGCGGGCCCACGACGATGACCGAGCGGCCCGAGTAATCCACGCGCTTGCCGAGAAGATTCTGGCGAAAGCGCCCCTGCTTACCCTTGAGCGTATCCGACAGGGACTTGAGCGGGCGGTTATTGGGACCGGTGATCACGCGGCCCCGGCGGCCATTGTCGAACAGCGCGTCCACCGCTTCCTGAAGCATCCGCTTCTCGTTGCGGATGATGATCTCCGGAGCTTTCAGCTCCATGAGACGCTTGAGCCGATTGTTGCGGTTGATCACGCGCCGGTACAGATCGTTGAGGTCCGACGTCGCGAAGCGGCCACCGTCCAGGGGAACCAGCGGCCGCAGCTCGGGCGGGAGGACCGGCACGACCTCCAGGATCATCCACTCGGGCTGGTTGCCGGACTTGATGAAGGCCTCCACGACCTTGAGGCGCTTCACGGTCTTCTTCCGCTTCTGCGCCGAGGTCTCGCTGAGCATCTGCGCCCTGAGCTCGGGGGCCAGGCTCTCCAGCTCCATGTCACGAAGGAGCTCCCGGATCGCCTCCGCGCCCATGCCGACCTTGAACGCGTCGGGGCCGTGCTCCTCGGCGAGCTTGCGCGCCCGGTCCACCGCCAGGAGATCCTTCTTCTTCAGACCGGGCACGCGTCCAGGATCCAGCACCACGTTCTCTTCGAAGTAGAGGATCTTCTCCAGATCGCGGAGCGACATGTCCAGAAGTTGGCCGATCCGGCTCGGCAGGCCCTTGAAGAACCAGACGTGAGAAACCGGAGAGGCCAGCTCGATGTGTCCCATCCGCTCTCGCCGGACCCGGGCGCGCGTCACCTCGACCCCGCACTTGTCACAGACGACGCCCGCAAACTTCATCCGCTTGTACTTCCCACACGCGCATTCGTAATCTTTCGTGGGGCCGAAGATGCGGGCGCAGAACAGGCCGTCCCGCTCGGGCTTGAACGTCCGGTAGTTGATGGTCTCCGGCTTTTTCACCTCACCGTGCGACCAGGAGCGGATCTTTTCCGGAGACGCCAGCCGGATCCGGATGGCGTCGAAGGTGATAGGCTTCGGATGCCGGTCGAGGAGTCCCCAAAGGTCCTTGATGGGCTTCTCCTCCCTGAGCAGGCTGCCCAGCGGCCGATCCGTCAACATTCGTGAGCCTCCTTTTTCCCCTACTTCTTGCCGTTCTTCTGAAAGAGCTCCACGTCCAACGCCAGGCTCTTCAGCTCCTTCACCAGCACGTTGAAGGACTCCGGAGTGCCCGGCTCGAGGAAGTTCTCGCCCTTGACGATGGCCTCGTAAATGCGGTTCCGTCCCTCCAGATCGTCGGACTTGACGGTGAGCATCTCCTGGAGCGTGTGAGCCGCACCGTAGGCCTCGAGCGCCCAGACCTCCATTTCGCCGAACCGCTGGCCGCCGAACTGCGCCTTCCCTCCCAGCGGCTGCTGCGTGACGAGGGAGTAGGGGCCGATAGAGCGAGCGTGCATCTTGTCCTCCACCAGATGGGCCAGCTTCATCATGTAGATCTGCCCCACGGTCACCTCCTGGTGGAACGGCTTGCCCGTGCGGCCATCGTAGAGCAGCGTTTTCCCCGAGGTGGGAAGCTTCGCCTGTTTCAGGTGATCCTTGATCTCCTCCTCGGTGGCTCCGTCGAAGACCGGAGTCGCCACCCAGAGCCCGAGCACCCGCGCCGCCCAGCCCAGGTGGGTTTCCAAGATCTGGCCCACGTTCATCCGGGAGGGCACGCCCAGCGGGTTCAGCACGATCTCCACCGCCGTTCCGTCGGGTAGGTACGGCATGTCCTCTTCGGGGAGGACCCGCGAGACCACGCCCTTGTTGCCGTGGCGGCCCGCCATTTTATCGCCCACGGAAAGCTTGCGCTTGACCGCCACGTACACCTTGACCGTCTTGATGACCCCTGGCGCCAGGTCGTCGCCCCGGCGGAGGCGGGCGATACGCTCGTCCAGCATCGTCTCATAAATGGAGATCTGCTCTCCGGCCAGCTCTTCGATCCGCTTGATGTTGGCGGCCAGGTCGTCGTCCTCCTTGACGCGGACCTTCTTCAGCTCGTTCCAGGAGAAGTTTTCGAGGTAGGGACGATCGATCCGGTCGCCCTTCTTCCCCAGCTTCTTCTTGTTGGTCGGGTCCACCAGGTCCTGAGTCAGGGTCTTGCCCACCAGAAGATTCTTCAGCTTCTGGTCGCGCTCCATCTCCACCATCGCGATCTCATCTTGATAGTCTTTCTCGAGGTGGCTCACCTCCTCCTCCTCGATGGACTTGGCGCGCTCGTCCTTGTCCACGCCGCGCCGCGAAAAGACCTTCACGTCCACGACCGTCCCCTCGATGCCCGGCGGAACCGTCAGCGACGTATCCCGGACGTCACCGGCTTTTTCCCCGAAGATCGCTCGCAGCAACTTCTCCTCCGGCGTCAGCTGGGTCTCGCCCTTGGGGGTGATCTTCCCGACCAGGATGTCGCCGGCCTTCACCTTGGCGCCGATCCTCACGATGCCGGACTCGTCCAGATCCTTGAGCGCCTCCTCCGCGACGTTGGGAATATCGCGGGTGATCTCCTCTTTCCCGAGTTTCGTGTCCCGCGCCTGGACCTCGAACTCCTCGATGTGGATAGAGGTGTAGCGGTCATCCTTCGCCAGCCGTTCGGACACCAGGATGGCATCCTCGAAGTTGTACCCGCCCCACGGCATGAAGGCGACGAGGACATTCCGCCCGAGGGCCAATTCTCCCTGGTCGGTGGAGGGCCCGTCGGCGATCACCTCACCGGCCTGCAGCCGCTGGCCTTTGCGCACGATGGGACGCTGGTTGATGCAGGTGTTCTGGTTGGAGCGCTGATACTTGGTGAGGTTGTAGATGTCCAGCGGCAGGTCCTGCACCGGGTCGGCCTTTTTGGACCGGCTCTCCGCGCGCACGACGATGCGGTCGGCCGACACGTACTCCACCACGCCCATCCGCTTGGCCAGCACCACCGCGCCGGAGTCGCGCGCCACGATGTGCTCCATTCCCGTGCCGACCAGGGGCGCCTCGGGCTGGAGCAGGGGCACGGCCTGGCGCTGCATGTTGGAGCCCATGAGCGCGCGGTTGGCGTCGTCGTTCTCGAGAAACGGCACCATCGAAGCCGCGACCGAAACGAGCTGTTTCGGGGAAACGTCCATGAAATGGATTTCTTCCGGCGGCACCATCTTGAATTCGCCACCTTTGCGGGCGGAGATGCGGTCCTTCACGAACCGGTTCCGCTTATCCAGCTCTGCGTTCGCCTGGGCGATGACGAATTGCTCCTCCTCCAGCGCCGTCAGGAACACGATCTCGTCGGTCACCATCCCGCCGGCGACCTTCCGGTAGGGGGTTTCGATGAAGCCGAACTCGTTGATCCGGGCGTAGGTGGAGAGCGACGAGATCAGCCCGATGTTCGGCCCCTCCGGGGTTTCGATGGGGCAGATGCGCCCGTAGTGAGTGGGGTGGACGTCGCGCACCTCGAAGCCGGCCCGCTCGCGCGAGAGTCCCCGGGGCCCCAGCGCCGAAAGCCGCCGCTTGTGGGTCAGCTCGGCCAGCGGATTGGTTTGATCCATGAACTGGCTCAACTGGGACGACCCGAAGAATTCCTTTACCACCGCGGAAACCGGCTTTGCGTTAATGAGATCGTGAGGCATGAGGTTGGCGATGTCGGAGATGGACATGCGCTCCTTCACCGCCCGCTCCATCCGCGTCAGTCCGACCCTGAACTGGTTTTCGAGGAGCTCCCCGACAGAGCGCACCCGCCGGTTGCCCAAGTGATCGATGTCGTCCGTGGCCCTCGAGCCTAGCTTCACCAGCAGGAGATGACGGATGACGGCCACCACGTCCTCGCCGCGGAGCGTCCGGGCATTGAGGGGGGCGTTAATCTGGAGCTTCTTGTTGACCATGAAGCGCCCCACCCGAGCCAGGTCGTACCGGCGGGGATCCATGAACATGCCGCGGAAGAGCGTGCGCGCCGACTCGACGGTCGGCGGATCGCCGGGACGGAGGCGACGGTAGATCTCCACCAGGGCCTCGTCGGGGTCCTTCACGTGATCCTTTGCGTCCCGGGTGAGGGTCTCGGCGATGGAGAGATCCGCCTTGGCCGGATTCGTGACCAGCAGCTTGAAGGGCGCGACCTGGTGCGCCCTGATCGTCCGCAGGTGATCGTCTTTGATCTCCTGGTTGATCTCCAGCAGGACCTCCCCGGTATCCTTATCCACCACGCGGCTGCCCGTGCGCCGCCCTACCAACTCCTCCGCGCGCACCGGAATCCGGTCCACGCCGAGCTCCCGCAGCTGCTCGATAAGCTTGCGGGTAAGCTTCTTGCCCGCTTGGACCACGGGCTCCTTGTGGCGGGGAGGCCGGATATCCGCGCCCACCTTCTCGTCCACGTGCACTTCGGGGTTGAGATGCTTCCACACCATCCCGTCTTCAAAGGACAGCACTTCCTCGAGGTCGTAGAACAGCGCCAGGATCTCTTCGTCCGTCAGGATGTCCTGGGGCTTGTGACAGCCCCGCGCCAGGAACCAGAACGCCCGGAGAAAGGCGGTCGACGACATCTTCCGACGACGGTCCACGCGCACGTGGAGGATGTCGTTAGCGTCGAAGTCGAACTCCACCCAGGAGCCGCGGTACGGGATCACCCGCGCCGAATAGAGGAGCTTCCCGGAGGCGACGGTCTTCCCTTTGTCGTCATCGAAGAAGACGCCGGCGGACCGCTGAAGCTGGGAGACCACCACGCGCTCCGTCCCGTTAATGATGAACGTGCCTTTCTCGGTCATCAGCGGGAGCTCGCCGAGATACACCTCCTGCTCCTTGATGTCCCGGACGGTCCGCGTCTTGGCCTCCTTGTCATGCTCGTAGACCACGAGGCGGAGCGTGACCTTGAGCGGGATGGCGAACGTCATCCCGCGGTCGTGGCACTCCTCGACGCTGTACTTGGGATCGGCGAAGTGGTAGTTCACGAACTCCATGGACGCATTCTCGTTATAGTCCGAGATCGGGAAGACGGACTTGAACACGGCCTGAAGCCCGCTGTCCTCCCTGCGCTCGGGAGCCACATCCTTTTGCAAGAACGCCGCGTAGGACCCCTTTTGAACCTCGATGAGGTTCGGGATCTCCACGATGGACGGGATTTTCCCGAAGTCTTTCCTGGTCCGACGCCCGCACTGAATTACCCCTGCCATACGCCCTCCTCGGAGCGGCCGCGCTCGATGCGAAGACTACTTGATCTCGATGGTGGCCCCCACCTCTTCGAGTTTCTTCTTCATCTCCTGCGCTTCGGCCTTGGACACCTTTTCCTTCACCGGCTTCGGCGCGTCGTCGCACCGACTTGGCCTCCTTGAGGCCAAGCCCCGTCAGTTCGCGAACAACTTTGATGACCTGGATCTTCTTGTCTCCGGCCGCGGTCAGGATCACGTCAAACTCCGTCTTCTCCTCCTCGGCTGCCGCGAGAGCCGCTCCCGGGGCCGCCCCCCCGGCCGCCGCGGCCATGGGCATCGCCGCCACGGGGGAAATGCCATACTTGTCCTGAAGCCCCTTGACGAGGCGGTTGAGATCGAGCACGGTCCAGGCATCGATCGCTTCGAGCACGTCGTCAACGCTCACCTTCGACATGGATGCCTTCCTCCTTTTTCTGGAACTATGAGGCCGATGACTCTTTCTTCGCGCGAACCTGGTCCAGCATCGAAACGAGCGATCGCAGCATGCCGTCCAGCATCCCGACGAGACCCGCCAGGGGGGCCCGGAGCGCCCCGACGACCTGTCCGAGCAACACCTCACGCGACGGCAAGTCGGCCATCGCGCGCAGTTCGGCGGGCGCAAGGAGTCGCCCCTCGACGTACCCCACCTTGACCTGAAGCACGGGATGGGCCTTGACGAAAGCCTGAAGGGTCTTGGCGAGCGCGACGGAATCCTCCTTGGTGATCACGAGCCCCGTCGGACCCTTGAGGTGCGGCCCGAGGCCGTCCAGGGGCGAGTCTTTGAGGGCCAGGCGCGCCAGGCGGTTCTTGATCACCTTGTACTCGGCCGCCGCCGGTCTCAGCTGGCGGCGAAGGTTGGAGATCTGCTGGACCGTCAGACCCCGGTACTCGGTGAGCACCGCCGTCTTGACCCCGGAGAGGCGAGCCTTCAGCCTCTCGACAGCCTCGACTTTCGCGCGACTCGGCACCGTGCCCTCCTTATCGCTCACTTCTTGAACAGGTTGGCCAACCGCTGCACGTCCATGCGGATGCCGGGGCCCATGCTGGAGGACACTGTCAGCGAGCGAAGATATTGTCCCTTCGACGCCGCCGGCTTCGCCCGCATGATGGCCTCGATGAGCGTCATCGCGTTCGCGACGAGGTGATCGGCGGCGAACGACTTCTTCCCGACGGCGACGTGCGCGTTCCCCGCCTTGTCCACGCGGAACTCCACCTTCCCCGCCTTGACGTCGCGAACGGCCCGGGCGACGTCAAACGTCACCGTGCCCAGCTTCGGATTGGGCATGAGGCCCCGCGGGCCCAGCACCTTTCCAAGCTTGCTGACCTGACCCATGAGATCCGGCGTGGCGATCGTCGCGTCGAACTCCATCCATCCCCCCTGGATCTTCTCGATCAGGTCTTCGGCGCCGACGTGATCCGCGCCGGCCTCCCGAGCCTCCCGTTCTTTCTCCCCCTTCGCGAACACCGCGAGGCGCACGACCTTGCCAGTCCCGTGGGGCAGGACGACGGCGCCGCGCACCATCTGATCGGCGTGCTTGGGATCCACCCCGAGGCGGAACGAGAGATCCACGCCCTCGTCGAACTTGGTCCCAGGCGTCTGCTTGAGCGTGGCGATGGCCTCCTCCACCGTGTATACCCTCGTCGGGTCGACCAGCGCGACCGCCGCCTTGTACCGCTTGCCGACTGTCGGCATCGCCGGATCCTCTCCCTTCCCTAGCCCACGACTTCAATGCCCATGCTGCGGGCGGTGCCCTCGATGATCCGCATGGCCGCGTCGAGGGAGTTGGCGGTGAGATCCGGCAGCTTGGTCTGCGCGATTTCCCGGACCTGAGCGCGCGTGACCTTGCCGATCTTGTCCCGGTGCGGAATGGCAGACGCCTTGGCGATCCCGGCCGCCCGCTTCAGGAGCACCGCGGCCGGCGGCGTCTTCACCACGAAGGAGAACGACCGATCCTGGTAGATCGTCACCACGACCGGGAGGATCAACCCTTCCTGGGAGGCCGTCTGGGCGTTGAACCCCTTGCAGAATTCCATGATGTTCACGCCGTGCTGTCCCAGCGCCGGGCCAACCGGCGGAGCCGGATTCGCCTTGCCGGCCGGGATCTGGAGCTTGACCACCGCCTGCACCTTCTTCACTAGAGGCGCTCCACCTGGTAGTACTCGAGCTCGACCGGGGTCAGCCGTCCGAGGAGCCCCACCATCACCTTGAGCCGGCCTCGCTCTGGATTCAGGTCCTCGATCGTCCCGGTAAAATTCACGAACGGGCCCTCGATGATCCGCACTTTATCGCCCTTCGAGAACACGGCCTTGGGCTTTGGCTTCTCGGCGCCCTCCTCCATCTGGCGGAGGATCTCGTCCACCTCTTCCTGCGGGAGCGGAACCGGCCTGGCTCCCGACCCGACGAAGCCTGTCACCTTCGGCGTGCTGCGGACGAGGTGCCACGTCTCATCCGTTAACTCCATCTCCACGAGCACATATCCTGGGTAGAATTTCTGGGAACTGATCCGCTTCTGGCCTTTGCGAACCTCGACGACCTCCTCGACCGGCACCACCACCCGGGTGATCTGGTCCTGCTGGCCGAAGATCTTGGCGCGCTGCTCGAGCGCGGCCGCCACCTTGTTCTCGAATCCGGAGTAAGTGTGCACGACGAACCACTGTTTCGTGCTGGTCTCGTTGGTCACGACGAACCACTGTTTCGTGCTGGTCTCGTTGGTCATCTCAGAATCACTCCTACGATCCGGGCCAGCCCCATGTCCACGACCCAGAGAAAGAAGGCCGCGAGGCCCGTCACCACCAGCACGACCACCGTGGAGTTGATGATCACCGGTTGGCCCGGCCACGTCACCTTCCGGAACTCGCCCATCACCTCTCCGAAGAATTCCCGGATCCGCCCCAGATACTCCACGTCATCCTCGAAAATGGCAGGCGTGGAGGGATTCGAACCCCCATCCCCCGGATTTGGAGTCCGGTGCTCTAGCCGTTAGAGCTACACGCCTAGGATCTTTCGAAGGGGGCCTCGACGGCCCCCTTCGAGGCCCCCCCCATCGATGGCGGCAGCAAAGCCGCCCCTCGAACAACCCACCGCTCGAAATGCCCGACCCCCAGGTCACTTGGTTTCTTTGTGCGGGGTGTGTTTCCGGCACCACTTGCAGTACTTCTTGATCTCGAGACGGTCCGGTTGCGTCCGGCGGTTCTTCGTCGTCGAGTAGTTACGCCGATCGCACGCCGTGCACGCCAGCGTGATGATGTCGCGCGGCATGGCAGCCTACTCGGCGATCTCCGCCACCACGCCCGCCCCCACCGTCCGGCCCCCTTCCCGGATCGCAAACCGGAGCTCCTTCTCCAGCGCGATCGGCGTGATCAGCTCCACCGCCATCGCCACGTTGTCCCCCGGCATCACCATCTCCACCCCGCCCGGCAGCGTGCACACCCCCGTCACGTCCGTCGTCCGAAAATAAAACTGCGGCCGATACCCGTTGAAAAAGGGCGTGTGCCGCCCCCCCTCCTCCTTCGTCAACACGTACACTTCCGCCTTGAATTTCTTGTGGGGTTTGATCGAGCCGGGTTTGGCCAGAACTTGCCCCCGTTCGACTTCGTCTTTATCAATCCCCCGCAGCAGCGCGCCGATGTTGTCCCCCGCCTGCCCCTCGTCCAGCAGCTTGCGGAACATCTCCACCCCCGTCACCACCGTCTTCCGCGCCTCCGCCGCCATCCCCACAATCTCGATCTCGTCCCCCACCTTCACGATCCCCCGCTCCACCCGCCCTGTCACCACCGTCCCCCGCCCCGTGATCGAAAAAATGTCCTCAATCGGCATCAAAAAGGGCTTGTCCACCGCCCGCGGCGGCGTCGGAATCGAGGCCTCCACCGCCTCCATCAGCTTCCAGATGCACTCCGCCGCTCGTGCATCCTCCGGCTTCTCCATCGCCGCCAGCGCCGCCCCCCGCACTACCGGAATCTTGTCCCCCGGAAATTGGTACTTCTTCAAGAGCTCCCGCACCTCCAGCTCCACCAGATCCAAGAGCTCCGGATCGTCCACCATGTCTACCTTGTTCATGAACACCACCAGATGCGGCACGTTCACCTGCCGCGCCAGCAGCACGTGCTCCCGCGTCTGCGGCATCGGCCCGTCGTTGGCCGCCACCACCAAAATCGCCCCGTCCATCTGCGCCGCCCCCGTAATCATGTTCTTGATGTAGTCGGCGTGCCCCGGACAGTCGATGTGCGCGTAGTGCCGCTTCGCTGTCTCGTACTCCACGTGCGCCACCGCAATCGTGATCCCCCGCTCCCGTTCCTCCGGGGCGTTGTCGATCGACCCAAAGTCCCGCACCGCCACCTGCGCGTACTTCGTGTGCAGAACCTTCGTGATCGCGCTCGTCAAGGTCGTCTTGCCGTGATCAATGTGCCCAATCGTCCCCACGTTCACGTGCGGCTTCGTCCGCTCGTACTTCGCCTTGGCCAT
>JGI1358J11329_10002778_pt1 | contig 13313 bp, 12 predicted proteins | sample Subgroupgradi54m_FD_11329 | JGI IMG/M metagenome (IMG submission 11329)
TTCCCCCCGACATAGGCAAAGATTGTTCGCCCCGACACGCACTCGTCGTACCGGAAGCGTTTTTACCTGCCGCATCAACAGCTTGCGCGCATCACACGGGGCACCAACCCCTTCAATATCGTTTTTTGCGTAGACGCGCTTTTTACCATGCGCGCGCACGCGGGCAAGCTCGATCAGGGTTCTTCCTCTTAGCCGCCTGCGGCCTCACGCAGGGGCACAACGCCGCAACGGGTCAAGGCCGCGAAGCGCCCGAAGGGCTTGGCCTTGACGCGCTCCGACCAGAGCACGCTGGCGGTGTGCGGTGCAAGGCGAGACCTCGGCTTGCACCGCATACCAAGCTGCGGCGGCCGTCGTGGACCACCGGCGCCCGGATCAGCCGCGCCACCAGGGGTAGCCCACCCGCTCGTAATACTCCATCGCATAGCGGCGCTCGTCGCTGCCGTTGCTGGAGTAGCCATCGGCGCGCGGCGCGTCAGCCCAGCTCATGATCTCGGCCAGGTCGGCAATGAAGCCGCGCAGCACAACCTCGGGCTCGACGCCGTCGCCCTTGCACAGCGCGACGAACTCGGGCGGCAGATCGAGCGTGATGCGGTTGTTCCTGCGTGCCATGGTGTTCTCTTCCCTGTCTTGCGGTGGTGCGGCGTTGGGCGCGCCACGTCAGGCAGCAGCGCCGCCCTCGTCGTCGTCCTCGTCGTCGCGTTCAATCGCGTCCAGAAGCGCTTCGCGCGCCTCATCGAGGCTCGGACCACTCACCGGCGCCTGATCGCCTCTGCGGCGCTGTAATCGGCTCGGATGCGTCGCCCGGTGCACGGCCAGCAGCTTGTCGATGCTGACGTGCGTGTAGATCTGCGTCGTCTCGATGTTGGCGTGCCCGAGCATCTCCTGGATGAAGCGGATGTCGGCGCCGCCTTCGAGCATGTGGGTCGCGCACGCATGGCGCAGCAGGTGCGCGCTGCCGACCATGTTCACGCCCGCGAACTCCATGTAGCGCTTGACCTTGCCCGAGATGAAGTCGGCACGCGCGGGCTCGCCGTAGTCGGTGAGGAACAGCGCCGTGGTGTCGGCCGCGAGCAGCTCGGGGCGTGCTTCGATGAGGTACTTGTCGAGCCAGGCTATCGCGCGTTCGCCCAGCGGCACGACGCGCTCGCGCCCGCCCTTGCCGTGACGCACCCACAGCAGCCCGCGCCCGAGATCGACGTCGTAGATCGCAGCGCCGGCCATCTCCATGCGGCGCAGGCCGGTGGCGTAGAGGGTTTCGAGCAAGGCGCGGTCGCGCAAGCCCTGCGCCGTGCCGGGCTCGGCCTCGGCCAGGATGGCCTCGACCTGCTGCACGCTGGGCACTGAGCGCGGCAGGCGTTTGGGTTGCCTGGGCAGATCGAGGTCGGCCGCCGGGTTGGCCAGGATGTGATGCTCGCGGCTCATCCAGCGGAACCATGTTTTGAGCGGTGCCAGGTACTGGTACTGCATGCCGATGGACAGCGGCGCGCCGGCATCCTTGCCCTCGGGCTTGCGGTAGTAGTAGAGGAAGCGCTGGTAGCGCTCCAGCATCGGCCGCGTGATCTCGCGCGGGTCGTCCAGGCCACGCTCGTCAGCCCAGCGGATGAAGCGGCGGATGTGCTGGCGCCGCGCCGTCACCGTGCTGGCGCTATAGCCGGTGACCAGCATCCACTCGAAGTGGTCCTCCATGTAGCGCATCAGCCGGTTGTGGCCGAGCAGCGCATCGGCAGTCTTGGGGCGACGCCCACCGGGCGGCTTGACGGCCGCGGGCTTGCGCGTCTTGATGCGTTGGCCGGCGCGCGGCATGTCAGACCCCGGCGGCTAAAGAAGCGAGCGCAACGGCCTGCGGGTACGACCTGCGCTTGTGCGTCGGCGCGGTGCAGTGCGTTTCGTCGTCGGCATCGAGCGCATCGCCGCCCACCCGCATGGATGCTGGCTCTGCGGGCGACGGCTCATCCCGACCACCCACCGACCGGGGGGCGACCAGACCCCGACCAGGGGCCGACCGGCCGGGGTTTTGCCCCGACCGCGCGAGGTCGTAGGCACGCGCCAAGGCCTCGATGTCGGCCAAGCCGGGGAAGCGCAGCGTGCCTTGCGCGTCCGCCACGTCATAGACCAGCTCGTAGTCGAAGCCACCGGTCCGGGTGCGGTGGGCGATGAGGTATTCCATCTCGACCAGGCGCGCCAGGTGCAGCTTGAGCTGGGTGTCGCCCCAGTCAATCGCCTCGCGCAAGGTGCGGCGGCTGAAGCGCACGTCGGCTCGCTTGAGGCTCACGCGCGCGCACTCGGCGCGAACGTACTGGTCGATCAGTTTCAACAGCCGTCGCGTCTGCGGCGGCAGCTCATCGAGGCTGCGGCCGAGCACGTCGTGCGCGATGCGGTTGGCCAGCGCGATGTCCACCAGCGTGGCCTCGATGTACTCGATGCGCTGTTCGCCGCGCTGCGCGGTCCTCACGGCGCGTTGGTGCTGGTGCACGAAGGCAATCGTGTCGATGAGGGTGAGGTACTTCTCGTGATCGCGCCGCAGCCGCGTGGTCTGGTCGGGGAAGGTCAGCAAGCGGGCATAGGGGTTGAGCACGTCGAGCGGACGCAGCAGGCGCTGGGCGTTCTGGTGCAGCGTGACGAGGGCAACTTTCTCGCGGTTGGCCAGCAGGCCTTCGAGCGTGCGCCGTGCGCGCTGGCGCTCGTGGATCGCGCGCGTCTGCTCGCGCCCCTCATCGACGGCCAGCACCAGGCAGCGGTTCATCAGCTCTTCGTCGAGGTCGCGCGCGGTCGTCGTGAACAGCAAGGCCACCGGTCCTTCGACGCGGTATTGCTGGGTGATGAGGTTGCCGCTCTGCGGGTCCTTGCCGGTGCTGGCGATGGTCAGCTCGCCTTCGCTTTGCAGCAGCTTGAGCGCATAGCTCGCGCGGCTCGCGCCTTCTTCTTCGACGATGGCCAACGCCTTGTGCTTGAGGTTGGTCTCGCCCATGTAGAACAGGCTCTGCCCGGTCATCGCGCTGTACTTGACCTTCTCCTCCTCGGGCACGAAGGCGAGCACCGCATCCATCAGGCTTGACTTGCCGGCCGCGCTGCTGCTCTGGATCACCACGCCCAGCGGCTTGTCGAGCTTGCGGCTCACCGCCGCGAGGTAGCCCACCAGCTTGTTCGTCTCTTCGCCGACCAGGCCGCACGCGGCGTAGTCGGCGAGGATGCGCTCGATGAGGTCGGGCGCCTTGAGCAAGGCCATCGCCGCTTGCGCTTCAGCTTCGTCCATCTGCGGCTGCGGCTCGGCCGTCAAGGTCTTGGCGATGGTCTCGTCTTGCAGTTGCTCCAGCGCGAGCAGCACGCGGCCGAGGTCGGCCTTGAGGATGCGCTCGTCGATGCCGGTCTCCTGCGCGGCCTGCACGACGTAGTGGCCGCGCGGCTTGGCGCCGTACAAGTCGAGCGTGTCGACGTGGAAGGCATCGCCCGTGCTGACCATCAGGTTCACCTTGAGCACGTCGACCGCGAGGTTCTTGGCCAGGCCGCGCACGCGGTAGCGGCGCGCATCCTTGTCCTCACCGAGCGTGAGCGTGACCTCGCGGCCGTGCTCGCCATCCTTGACCGTCATGGGCAGCTCGCGCGCGGTCGTCGGCATCGGGCTCGCCGGCAATGTCTCGACCACGGGCTGGGCAACAGGAACAGCAGCTAAGGAAGGAACAGCCGGCGCATCTCGCACCGGCTCGGTCGTTGCCTCTTTAGCCGCCACGGGTTCGGCCACCGGCTGCGCCGGTGCCGCCCCCTTGCCGAGCCACACGGCCTTGCGGATCAGCAAGCCGAGGCTCTTGCTGGCCGGCTGCACCTTCAGCGCGTACTCGTTGGCGTCCATGCCCTTGGGGAACTGGATGCGGAAGCATTCGACGCCCTCGGCGATCAAGCGCTCGGTGACCTTCGCGGCGCCGCGTTCGCCGGCGTCGTCGCGGTCGTAGGCGATGAGCACGCGCTCGGTGCCGTGGTGCTTGAAGGCCTCGACGTGCTCTTCGGTGAAGCCCTCGATGCCGTAGGCGGCCGTCACGTTGCGGTAGCCGGCGCACCAGAAGCTCAGCGCGTCGATCAGGGCTTCGCACAGGATGATCTCGCGCGAGGCTTGCAACGCGGCCAGGTTGAACACGCCGCGCCCTCGGCCTTCGCGCGCCGGCAGGTACAGGTGCTTCGGGGTGCCGGCGCGCAGGTTGTCCAGCAGCTTGCGGCCGTAGACCTCGACCACGCCGCCGGCCTCGTCGAACACCGGCACGATCAGCGAGCCGTTGAAGTGCTCGTGCCCGCTCTCGCGGTACAGGCCGATCTTCTGCAACTGCGCGCGTATGTCGGCGCCGGCCTTGCGGGTCTTCTCCGGCAGCCGCAGGCCGAGGGTGCGGTCGGCCAGGCCGAGCTTGAAGTGCGCGACCAGCTCGGGATGGTCCAGCCCGCGCGAGCGCAGGTACTCGCCGGCCTCGGTCGTGGCCAGCAGCCGCTCGTGGTAGTAGCCGATGGTCTGGTTCAGCAGCACTTGGTCGTCGGCATCGAAGGCCACCGGTGCCGGCAGGACGCGCAATCGGGGGTTGTTCAAGACCGCACCGTCAGCGGCTAAAGGGATGACCCCTTCACGCAACAATTCCACCGCGTGCCGGAAGCTCACCCCGCGCCGCTTCATCACCCAGTCGAGCGGTCCGCCGCCGATGCAGCAGCCGAAGCAGTGCCACAGGTTCTTCGTCGGCGTCACCACCAGGCTGGCGGTGTCGTCCTCGTGGAACGGGCAGCGGCCGAGCCAGTCCTTGCCCGACTTCTTCAGCTCGATGCCCGAGGCCTCGACCAGACGCTCGACCGACACCTCGTTCTTTAGCCGCTCGATCTCGGTCTCGGGGATGCGTGCCATGTGGGGTGGTCCTTTTCCGACTGCGGCGCAAGGGCTTTGCGGCGAACAGGCGGCCAAATAAATAACTTCGTTTCAGTGTACTTCGTATCGAAGTACACTGAACACCGTTTTGTAGAAGCGAGGGTTACCTTCATGGCTGTTCATCTGTACGAACCGGCAGCCTCCATGACCATCAGCAGCGAAGAACGGGCGTTCTTTGTGACCCTGGGCGAGCGCATCGCCTCGTTGCGCCGCGCCAACAACATCACCCAGGTGCAATTGGCTGAGGCGCTCGGCGTGTCGCAGCAGACGCTGCAGTCCTATGAGGTGGGGCGTCGGCGCCTGCCGGTGTCGGCGCTGCCGGTGGTGGCCAGCACCTTGTCGGTGTCGCTCGACGCCTTGTTCGGCTCCGAGGTCAAGACCACCGGCCGCAAGCGTGGCCCAGTGCCGCAGTGGCAGCAGCAGATCGAGGCGGTGGCACGGCTGCCCAAGTCGCAGCAGCAGTTCGTCGCGCGCATGATCGAGACGGTGCTGGCTCAGGCGCCGGCGCAATGACGGCGCTGCAGCCTGTCATTCAGAGCCGCATCCTCGCCCTGCGCGAGCAGCGCGTGATGCTCGATGCCGACCTGGCGCAGTCTACGGCGTCGAGACCCGCGTGTTGGTGCAGGCGGTCAAGCGCAACCTCACGCGCTTCCCCGAGGACTTCATGTTTCAGCTCTCGGCCGAGGAGTTCGCCGTCTTGAGATCACAGTCTGTGATCTCAAGTGCCGCCAATCCCACCGGTCATGGTGGCCGGCGCACCGCGCCCTATGCCTTCACCGAGCAGGGGTGGCGATGCTGTCCTCGGTGCTGGGCAGCCCGCGCGCCATCGCCGTGAACATCGAGATCATGCGCACCTTCGTTCGTGTGCGCGCCCTGGCCGCCACGCATGGCGAGCTGGGTAAGCGGCTGGCCGAACTGGAAGAGAAGACAGAGGCGCTGGCGATGCAGCACGACACTTTCAGCCGCAACACGCGCAACCAGCTCAAGCAGGTTTTCGACGCGCTGCGCGAACTGATGACACCACCCGATCCGCCCAAGCGGCCGATCGGCTTCGTGACGACGGAAGAGAAGAAGACCAAGTAGCCACGGCGCACGGACGAGCCCCCAACACCCTTTAGCAGCTAAGGGGTGGCTGGGGGCTTTTCTTCTTTCAGAGACAGACTCAACCCAGCGCCATCAACCGAGGGCCATGGCCTGGCGGTCCTCGCCTTTCGCAGGTTCAGCCTTGCCGCCGTCCACCTCCAGCGCCGCCGTCTTGCCGTCCTCGCGGCTCAAGGCCTCGGGCAGCCGCTGCGCATCGTCGGTGTAGAGCTTGGCCTCGTGCGTGGCGCGGCTGATCGCCACGTAATAGCTGCTTTCGTTGTTGACCGCACTCGATGCCGGCGCGTCGATGAGGATGCGCTCGCAGGTCTGGCCTTGCGCGCTGTACACGGTCTGCGCATAGCCATGGTCGAGGTACAGCGGACCATCGAGCCGCTGCGCCAGGCGCGTGCCATCGGGCTTGTCGAGCACGATGCGCCCCTGCTCGGTGTCGATGCTGGCCACCGTCGCGCGCTCGCCGTTGACGATGCCGGCGCGGTGGTCGTTGTGCGTGAAGCGCACCACGTCACCGGCGGCCAGCTCGCGCTGCTGCTCGGTGAAGGCCACCAGGCGCGGCTGGTTGACCGGGCGCCACTCGACGCGCTGGCCATCGGCTCGTTCGAGCGTGACGACACCGGCGCGGCCATCGACCACGCGGGCGAAGTCGCCGCGCTCCAGGCCGAGCTGCTTGTAGTCGCGATCGGCGCGCACCATGTCGCCGGCCTGGTAGCTCACGGTGCGCAGGCGCTGCGCCTCGGTGAGGTCTTTGCCGCTGAGCGTGGTCACTTCGTGGCCACGGCCGGCCAGGCCGATGGCTTCGCGCACCTGGTCGTTGATGGCTTCGCGTGCCAGGTGGGTGCCGGCGACGATCAGGGTGCGGTCGCGCTCCTCGGGCTTGAGTGCGGCGTACTCGGCGGCGATCTTCTGGTGCCGGTCCTGGTGGCGCTCGATCTGCACGACATGGTGCTCGATGCGCTTGAGTGAGGCATGCACCTCGCCACCGGCCGCCAACTCGACGGCGGCCTTGAGCTGCGGGTCTTGCTGGCGTTGGATCTCACGCAGCTCGGCGGTGGTCATGCCGCCGGCTTGCAACTGAGCGAAGGGCTTGCCGGCCGAGACGGCTTTGAGTTGCTGCGTGTCGCCCACCAGCAGCACACGCGCGCCGGCCTTGTCGGCAGCACTGAGCAGCGCGTGCATGTCGCGAGCGCCGACCATGCCGGCCTCGTCCACGACGAGCAGCGTGCGGCCGTCGAGCCCGGCATAGCCACGCGTGGCCAGCGCGGCGATGGTCTGGCTCGCGATGCCGGTGGCGCCGAGTTCACCCGCCGCGCCGCGTGAGGGCGCCACGCCGACGAGCTTGAGCCCTTCAGCGCTGGCCAGGTCGTGCACCGCGCGCAGCGTGGTGGTCTTGCCGGTGCCGGCGCGTCCTTGCACGCCGACCACGCGGTCGGTGCCGGTCATCACCTGCTGCACCACGCCACGCTGGTCATCGTTGAGCGTCTTGCCGACCAGTGCAGCCTGCACTGCCTCGCGCGTCATCAGCGACGCCACCTGGCCACGGCCTGCGGCTTCGAGGGCGAGGATGTCGCGCTCGCGCTGCTGGGCGGCCGGCGTGGTGAAGCGCTCCACAGAACCGGCCGGGGTCTGCACGGCCTGGCGGATCAGCTCGCCGCGCTGCACCGCCTGCTCGATCGCGGCGCGGATGGCCGCGAGGTCGGTCCTGCCGACGCCGCGCTCGAGCGCCGCGCGTTCGAGGTCCATCCTCGGCACCACGGCTTCGCGCTCCATCAGGTGCGCGGCGGCGAAGCTCACGGCACGTTCGGCCTGTGTGGTCTGGCGCTGAGGATCGGCGGCCACGCCCGTGGTCGGCCGGGCATCGAGGTTCAGGCCAGCATCGCGTGCACGCTCGCGCCACTCGGCATGCAGCGCGCCGCGGTCGAGCGTCTCCTTGCTCTGCCTCGTTTGCAGCGCCACGGTCTGCAACTGCTTGGCGCTCGCGTCTTCGCGCGTGAGGCCTTGGCGCTGCAAGGCCTCTTCGATCGCGTTCGAGCGCTGGCTGAAGGCCTTCAACTGTTCCGAGGTGACGTGCGCCAGCTCGAAGCGGCCGTCGCCATGCGTGATGCGGACCTCGTAGCCGAGCGCCTGCACTTCCTTGGCCAGCTCGCTGCGGTACAGGGCACCGAGCAGCATCTTGTTTCTATAGAGCGGCTCGTTGTCGAGCGCGCGCCACTGGCCATCGGCACGCTGCGTGACGTTGAGCACCACGCTGTGCGTGTGCAGTTGCGGATCGGCCGCGCGGCTCAGATCGTGGCGGAACTGCGCGACGGCGAGCGTGCCCGTCGTCTGGCGCGTGGTCACGAAGTCTGTCGTGACGCGGCAGGCGGCCAGCGTCTCGGCGTGGTCCAGCGCGCGGGCGACGGCGGTTTCGTGCGCGACAAGCAAGCGCACATCGCCGCCGGCCAAGGCCTGGATCGAGACCGACTTCGGCGCACTGAACGTGAGGTCGGTGCCGCCACGTCGGCCGGCCGCCGCGTTGTGGAGTTGCTCGCCGTTAGGCAGGCTGCCGTCGAGCATGCGGCGGAAGTCCTCGGGCTGCACCGCACCTTCGAGGCCGAGCGTGGCAGCGGCCTTGCCGCTCCATGCACTCGGGCCGCGGTCGGCCGTGTAGTAGTCGTCGGCTTGTTCGTAGTACGCGCCGGCACCGGCACTGTTGGAGACGTTGGCAATCGAGAGCATGAGTTTTTCCCTTTGCGAGTGAAGTTCATTCGACGATCGCGGGCGCGACCACCGGGCGTGTCTGATGGGTGAGCGTGATCAGCCGCGCCGGCTCGGCGCCGGCCAGGCACAGGTACGCCGTGAGGTCGGGCAGTTCGTTGAGTTCGCTGGGCAGCACGATCCGCTCTCGCACGCGCTGCACCGACACGCTCTGGCTCGCGCCGCTGGCGCCGCGCGTCTTGCTCTGCACGGCACGATCGACCTCCTGCTCGCCGAGCGCGCGGCTGAAGGTCTCCGACGTGTCGGGGTCGGCCTTGGCCACCGCGAACGCGGCGAAGTTGCGGAAGCACGAGCGCAGCACCACCGCCGACTCGCGGCTGTAGATGCGTTCGAGCTGCGCGGTGGACTGCACGCCGGCCACGCAACACAAGCCATGCTTGCGGCCTTTGGTGAGCGCGGCCTCCAGCGTGCCAACTTTGCCGATCGAGGGCAGCTCGTCGAGGATCAGCCACAGGCGCCGATCAGGGTCCGGCGCCAGGCTGAGCGTGGCGGTGCAGGCGATGTCCACCCACGCCGCGATCAACGGCGCGAGCGCGCTGGTCATGTCCTCGCGCCAGGTCACGAACAGATGCCGGCTCTTGTCATCGTCCGACTCGACCCAGTTGCGCACGCTGAAGCTGCCCGGCTGCAAGGCATCGAAGGGCTTCAAGTGACTGGCCAGCACGAACCGGGTCGAGGCCAGCGCGCGAGCAGCATCTTTGTCGAACAAGCCCGCCGCCGCGCTGCCGGCCACGAGCTTGTGCAGCCGCTCGGCCGCCCACACGGTCAACGCCTCCAGCAGTGCAGCAGTCGTGCCTTGGCCTTCGCGCAGCAGCGCGCGCATCACTTCGCTGATGAGCACCTGTGCGTAGAAGTGCCAGGCCGCATCGGGTCCGTGCGCATCGGGCACGATCGAGCGCGCCACCTTGTCGAAGTCATACGGCTTGCGCACCTCGCTGAACGGCGACCAGCCAGGACTGCGCCGGTCGAAGACGTTCAGGATCACGTCGCCAGGCTCATGGAACTGCGCGAGGTAGCCGCCATTGGCGTCCACGATCACGGCGCGGTCGCCACGCTGCGCAATGCCGTCGAGCAGCTCGGCCACGGCCGTGGTCTTGCCGGTGCCTGTACTGCCGGCCAACAACAAGTGCAGCGGCTCCTGGGTTCGCGCCAGGGGCACGCCGCCGATGGTCAGTGGTGGTGCCTCGTGCGAAGTGCCCGAGGCACCGGCCAGTTGCTTGAAGAGCTTGAACATGGCCGGCCTCCTTCACTCGTCGTCGTGGTCAGCGACCACCACGCGCGTGCCACGGTGGTGGCGGTCGCCTCGGCGCAGCCGGGCACGGCTGCGCAGCCAGGTGAACAGCCACGCGGTGAGCAGCCCGCCCGATGCGATCGATTGCCAGAACATCACGCGCCAGCGCAGTTCGATGGCGTTGTCGGTCGCCACCAACAGACTGCGCGCGACGGTCATCCAGTCGGCGCCGAACAGCCAGTGCAGCAGCCCCGCCCAGGCGCACAGGCCGAGCAGCAGCGTGAGCACGACGAACAGGAACAGGCGGTTGATGAACAGGTTGACGGCGTGCAGCCAGGGGTCGTAATAAGACATGGAAGGCTCCCTTCAGTGGTTCGGTTGTGAGGTCTGCGCGCCGAGCTGGGCGGCCACACGGGCGAGGATTTGTGCGTTGGCCTGCATGGCCAGTTCGCGCAGCAAGAGGCGCATTTCGGCGAGCAGGCGCTGCGTGTCGTGGTCGAGCGCGCTCGGCTGCGCAGGGGCGGTGCCTGGCATCGAGGCCGCGATCACCGCCTCGATGCGCGTGAGCGCTTCGGCAGTCGGCACGGCTTGCGCATCGCGCTCCAGCACCTCGCGCACATGCGTGCCCAAGCGCTTGCCTTCGGCACCGGCGCGCGCCAGCAAGGCCTGGTAGAGCGTGGTGGGCACGCGAGCTTTGAGGAATTTTTCGTTCATGGGAAGTTGTCCTTTGCAGTCAATGGGTTACGGTGCTTGTGGTCTGTGCGTGGTCGGCCTCGCACGGCCTCGTGGTCAGCGCCAGGCCGCGCCGGTACTGGCTTTGCGGCTGGCAGGCCGCGCAATCAGCGATTGCGTCGGGTGTGTCGTTCCACTGGGGCTTTTCGAGGTCGCGCCCTGTGTTGTCGAGCGGGCACGCTCGCGCATGCGGCAGCGCTGCCGCAGCGCGGGGCAAGGGGTCGTTGTTGGGCATGGGTTTCCTTCGCGTATCGGGGTCGATGGCCTGCCCGCGCAACGCGCGTGCAGGGGCTTGAGCGCGCTTGATGGCGGCGCTCGTCGGCCGCGTATGGCGGGCCTGCCGTGGTCTCGTTGGGAGGGTCGAACGCACGCGCGTCGCGCGGTCGCGCGAGGCAAGCTCGCGGACCACGGACGGCGGCGTCAGCGCCGTGCTCGGGGTCGAGCGGGGCGCAGTTCACGCCTTGTGCCGCGCAAAGCGGGCGCAGGCGGTCCAGACGCGTGCGGACGTGGATGCTCGGATGAGCACTCGGCCGCAGGGCTTGGTAATTCGTCGCGCACGCGGGCGCAACGGGTGGAGCGGCCGCGAAGGCCGGTCCGGAATTCAGCACAGCACGAGGGCTGCGCGCGTCCGCCTGGATGCGGGCGGTCTCGTGGTCTTCAGGCCGATGCGTTTACTGCGGACGCACCTGTTCTGTTCGCCACCAAGCCGTTCAATTTTGATCGGCTCGACCGCCCACGGTGGGGACTTCTCTTAATAAATCGCGACTGGCGCGACAGGTAAGCCACAAGGGCCTTGTTCAAGCTGGCTATGCCAGCAGTGCTGCTTTTTAGGGCAGCGCATTGGTCGTTGCCGACGCGCAGAGTTTCTCAACTCTTACCCCGCCACGCAAGTGGTCGACGTGGCATTGCGGAAGCTTTCTGCGGGGGCGGGAGACCACAAGCGTGGTCCGCACCCGGTCTGCCTTTTACAGGAACACCGTAGGGCATCGTGACTTGCGCGGCTGATCGGAACCTGCTGCAATCCTCTCGCGGTGGCGCCGGGTCAACACATGAAGCCCGACTCGGCGCCACCGCTCAGCACGTCAACCCTGGAACGTGCACGCTCGTGGGCGCGCCACGAGCCGGGGTCCCTGTAGAACCCAGGCCGGCAAATCCCGATGAGGGGCGCCGGCCTTCTTCTTTGTCCAAGATGTCAGCCCGTCTATGGTCACGCTAGTTCTGCTCCCAGGGATGGACGGCACGGGCGAACTCTTCGAGCCCTTCATTGCCGCGCTCGGCGGCGAGTTCACGGTGAAGGTCGTTCGCTATCCGACGGACGAACCTTTGGGCTATGCCGAGCTTGAGGCCTTCGCTCGCGCGGCTGTGCCGACCGAAGGTCCGTTTGTGCTTGTTGGCGAGTCGTTCTCCGGTCCGATCGCAGTGGCTCTCGCGGCGTCCGCCTCGCAGCAGCTCAAGGGGCTGGTCTTGTGCTGTACCTTCGTCCGCAACCCGCGCCCGCTCTTCAATGTCCTGCGCTCGTTGGTCGGCTTTGTGCCCGTTGGCCTGGCGCCGGTTGGCATGCTGAGTCGCCTTCTTCTCGGCCGCTTCTGCACGGCCGCGCTGCGTGCGGCGCTTGCGAAGTCGCTGGCTCAGGTGGCCGCGTCTGCGCTTCGCGCGAGACTCGCAGCGGTGCTCGCAGTCGATATGTCAGGCAAGCTTTCCGCGGTCACAGTGCCAACGCTGTACTTGCGCGCGTCGCGTGATCGCGTGGTGCCGCCGTCGGCTTCCGTCCTGGTTTCGCAGATCGCGCCGAGCACTCGCATTGTTGAACTCGATGCGCCCCACTGCCTGCTGCAAGCCGTGCCTGCTGAAGCTGCACGAACGGTACGCGCGTTCGTGCATGAGGTCAGCGCCGTCACGCGCCCTGTTCACCCCGGCGAAGCAGCCTTCGCAGAATCATCCACACGAGTCTGAGGTCCACGATCACGAGGACCAGTGACAACGCCGCATAGGTCCAGAACCTCCAGGCGAGCGAGTCAAGCCTCTCTGCCTGCTCCGGCAAGGCAGAGAGCCATGAGAAGGTGAGCGCCTGCCCCATCGCGAGGAACGTCGCAACGGCAACGACGCACAGCGCACCGAGAAGGCGACCAATGCCCCATCGCCCACGCGCCGTATTCACTTGGTTAGCAGTCATGGCTGGCCTTGCGGTCCAGTTCGGCAGCTATTGATGACGGAGTATGCATAGGACTGACATTGATTGACCGGCGGCGTGAACCGGCCAAGAGGCATGCCGATCGTCAGCTTTCTGTTGACGCAATCAGCGTCAACATTCTTCTGCTCCGTGCACTGAGTCGGCGTGTCGTTCGAGTGATCGTTCAACTGCACCTTCATTCCCCAACCTTCGTACTCTTGGCCGGGCGCGATGTTGGGATTTCCGCCCATGCCAGCGGTCTTGGTAGCAGTGTTGACCCAGTAGTGATCAATCAACCCGGCGGCAATCTCAGCCGGCCGCGAACACAACTGCACACCCGTCGTCCAGTAAGGGCCGTACGGCCCCATGCCCGGGTTGTCCAGCCCACGCGGATCGGTGTAGCTCAATGGATTCCCCCCGACATAGGCAAA
>JGI1358J11329_10002780_pt1 | contig 13307 bp, 11 predicted proteins | sample Subgroupgradi54m_FD_11329 | JGI IMG/M metagenome (IMG submission 11329)
TGGTCCACGGTCAGCCACCGGTCGTTGGTATTGCTCGCGTAGCGGAAGCCGTCCTCGCACAGCCGCCCGCCGTTGCGCGCGAGGTAGCCCGGTTGGTCCCATTGGGAGAACGTCGGGAGGATCGCGAAGTAGCCGTCGTAGGCGACCGTGTGGCGGGCGTCGTCCTCCGGCACCATGACCTCGTGGAGCTTCTCGCCCGGGCGGATGCCGACGATGTCGGTGCGGCATTCGGGGGCGAGGGCCTTCGCGAGGTCCAGGAGGTTCATGCTGGGGATCTTGGGAACGAAGATCTCGCCGCCGTGCATCCGATCGAAGGAGGCGATCACGAACCGCGCCCCCTCCTCCAGCGTAAGCCAGAAGCGCGTCATGCGGGGGTCGGTGATGGGAAGCTTCCCGGTCGCGCGCAACTTCAGGAAGAACGGGATGACGCTGCCGCGGCTGCCCACCACGTTGCCGTAGCGCACCACGCTGAAGCGGGTCTCGTGCTTCCCCGAGTAGCTGTTCGCGGCCACGAAGAGCTTGTCCGCGCAGAGTTTGGTCGCCCCGTAGAGGTTGATCGGGTTGGCCGCCTTGTCGGTGCTCAGGGCGATGACTTTCTTCACGTTGCGGTCGATGGCGGCGTCAATCACGTTCGCCGCNCCAAGGATGTTGGTCTTGATCGCCTCAAGCGGGTTGTACTCGCAGGTCGGCACCTGCTTGAGGGCGGCGGCGTGCACGACGACGTCCACCCCATCGAACGCCCGGTAGAGCCGGTCCCTGTCGCGCACATCGCCCACGAAATAGCGCATGGGTGAATCGTCCGTGTCCGGAAACTGGTGGCGCATCTCGTGCTGCTTGAGCTCATCCCGGCTGAAGACGATGAGTCGCTTCGGGCGGTGCTCCTTGAGGACGAGTTCGATGAATTTTTTCCCGAAGGACCCCGTGCCTCCGGTCACCAACACGTGCAACCCATCCAGCCGCATCGTCATCTTCCTGCGCTATTGTCCGGCCGCCGCGGGCACCGTGCCGTGCGCCGCGCGCGCGCCGTACCATGCAATGGTCCGCCTGAGCCCTTCGTCAAACGGGGTCTTCGCTTCAAACCCGAACGCGCGCCTCGCCCTCGAGATGTCGAGTGAGCGGCGGGGCTGGCCGTTGGGCTTCGACGTGTCCCACACGATGTCTCCCTGAAAACCGGTCAGCCGGCTGATGAGGTGGACGAGGTCCTGGATGCTGATCTCCATCCCGGAGCCGATGTTGACCGGCTCGGCCCCATCGTAGCGCTCGGCAGCCAAGGTGATGGCTTCGGCGGCGTCCTCCACGTAGAGGAACTCGCGGGTCGGCGAGCCATCTCCCCATACGGTGATGGAGCGATCGCCGCGGGCCTTCGCCTCAAGACACTTGCGAATCAATGCGGGAATCACGTGGGAATTCTCCAGGTCAAAGTTGTCCTTCGGCCCGTAGAGATTCACTGGCAGCAGGTAGATCGCATTGAACCCGTATTCCTGCCGGTAGGCCTGGGCCTGGACGAGGAGCATCTTCTTCGCCAGCCCATAGGGAGCGTTGGTCTCCTCGGGGTAGCCGTTCCACAGGTCGTCTTCCCGGAACGGCACCGGCGTGAATTTCGGGTAGGCGCAGACGGTTCCGATGGCCACGAACTTCTTCACCCCGCGCTTCCTCGCCTCCTCCAGGAGCTGTACCCCCATCATGAGATTCTGGTAGAAGAAGGTCCCAGGATTGGCCCGGTTGGCGCCGATGCCGCCGACGCGAGCCGCCAGGTGGATCACGAGATCGGGCCGCGCCTCGTCGTAGAACCGACGCACCGCGTCAGCCTCCACAAGGTTGTAGTCCCGGCTGCGCGGAATGAAGATCTGGCGACAGCCCACGTGGGTCAGGCGTTCCACGACGCACGAGCCGAGGAATCCAGCACCCCCCGTGACCGTCACCCGTTTCTCCATCCACCATTCGCGCGTCCCCATCTGTCGCCCCTACCGCAACATGAGGATCTTGTCCCGCGGCACGCCCTGGGCGGTCAGGGTGTTCACGGCGCCGTCGCTGTCGGCGAAACTGGCAATGATCACCATATCCACGTCTTCGTGCTTGAGCTCAGCCAGCGGCCGGATGGGTGCCCCGAAGAACGAGCCCTGCCTGCCGTCTTCGCCGATGACCGCGCTGACCCACACGCCCGCCTCCCGCATCGTCATGAAGGCGAGCTCAGCGGCTTCGCTGGTGCCGTAAATGGCGCCCCGCCGTTTACCGTCCTGGACGAGCGGCCGGATCGCCTCGCGTAGGACGTGCCGGACGTCTCGATAGAGCCTGAGCGAGTACTCCATGAACTCATAGGTCAGGCGGGTCTTCTCGGTGATGCCCTTGGGGGTGAGCAGGTACCGCAGGCGATTGGGGGGGGTGGTCGTAACCTTGATGTAGCCCTTGCGGGCAAGCCGCTTGAGGTAGAGATTCGCCAAGCCAAGGGCAATCCCCAGCCGCTTGGCCAGGCTGCGCTGGGTGACTGGCTCGTCTTTGGCGAGGGTACTGAGGATTTCAAGGTCTCTCTGGGCGGTTTTTTCCATCTGGGGGGTATGTTCAATATATGAACAACTACCCATTCCGTCAAGGAGTTTCTTTGCTGACCGCAGAGATCTTAAAACTGGAAATAGACAAACTGGGTGGACTTCGGCGGCGACATGGAGCTCAAGTGTGCCGCCGCGAGCACCAGGATTAATAGGGCGACCATGAGGCCGCCCGCGACTGTGGTCCAAGGGACGGCCGGCGCCCACCGGATGGGCCTCCGCTTCCCTTCTCGAGACGAGGCGCTGGATGGCACGGATCGCGCGGGAAGCAGACGGATCACCTCCTGGGTATTGGGGCAGATCCAGACAACCAGGAGGAGGCCCAGGATCCATGCGAACTCGCGCATCCCGCTGAAAGCGGGGAGGAGACCGAACTGTCCGCCGGCGGCGGCAAACCACCTGCCCAGCGGTCCCATGACCGGGGCGTACGTCTGAGGCAGCGCCACCCCAGCTCCTCCCCACAAGCCCTTGAGCACGATCATCGCCGCACTCCACGTTGGTGCACGGAAGAACACCCATCCGATGACCACGGCGAGAAAGGTCGCGGCGCGCGCGGCGAGGCGGCTCGGGCTGATGCCCCCTCCCGTGTCAAGGGGGGGACGCCGGACTCTCCACAGGTAGTTGACGACGAGATACCCTCCATGCAGCGCGCCCCAGAACACAAAGGCCCAGCTGGCCCCGTGCCAGAGCCCGACCAGCAGCATCACGATCATGACATTGAGGTACCGGCTCACCGATCCGTGGAGGCGACGGCCCAAGGGGAGGAACAGGTAGTCCCGGAAGAACCGCGAAAGGGTCATGTGCCACCGCTGCCAGAACTCGATGATGCTCGAAGCCTGATAGGGTGAATTGAAGTTGATGGGCAGCTGGAGGCCGACCATGCGAGCCGCGCCCAACGCCATGTCGGAATAGCCGGAGAAATCAAAATAGAGCTGCAGCGTGTAGGCCAGCACCCCGAACCAGGCTTCCAGCCATGTGAGGGCATGCCCAGCCGCAGCGGCATTGAAGGCGAGGTCGGCGTAGCCGGCGAGCGAATCCGCCATCACCACTTTTTTCACGAGCCCGAACGCGAACATCGTGAGGCCGGCGGCGAGATTGGCCCAGCGGAACCGATAGGTCTCGGCGCGTGCCATCTGCGGCGCCACTTCACCATACCGGACAATCGGCCCCGCGATGAGCTGCGGGAAGAAGCTCACGAAGAGGCTGTAGCGCAGCAGATCGCGCTCCCCTGCTCGGCCAGCGGCGCAGTCCACCAGATAGCCGATCTGTTGAAAAGTGAAAAACGAAATGGCCAGCGGCAGGACGATGCGCTGAAGCGGCAGTGACAGGCTGAAGGCCGCGTTGACGTTGGCAATGAAAAAGTTCGCGTACTTGAAGAAGGCCAGCACCGCCAGGTTGCCCGTGATCCCCACCCACAACCCCGCCCGACGCCGTCGCGGCGGCTGGCGCGGGTCGCCCAGCAAGAAGCCGAGGCTGTAGTTGAACAGGATGGATCCCAGGAGCAGCATCAGATACCGCAGATTCCACCATCCGTAAAAAAGCATCGAGGCCGCGAGCAGCCACCCCATCACGAGACGGCGCGTGCCGAAGCTCTCCATGATGAAGCAGCCGATCAGCGTCACCGGAAGGAAGAAACAGATGAATATCTGTGAGTGAAACAACATCGGTGTTGTGAGCGCCGTTAAGAGCGCATCGGGCTTGCCGCAGACCCCTGCATTCCTGTGGCGCGGGCTTCCTCCCGCGCCAGCTCCAGATCCGCTTCGACCATGATCCGGACGAGCTCACGGAAGGTCGTCTTGGGCCGCCACCCCAGTTCCCGGCCGGCCTTTGAGGCGTCACCAATGCGGGGTGTCACCTCAGTGGGACGGAGGTAGCGGGGATCGGTCTTGACGTGCTCGCGCCAATCGAGGTCCAGGACTCCGAAGGCCGCCTCGACGAACTCCTGAACCGAGTGGGCCTCCCCCGTCGCGATGACGTAGTCCTCCGGGGCCTCCGCCTGGAGCATCCGCCACATCGCTTCGACGTACTCCGGGGCGTAGCCCCAGTCCCGCTTCGCCTCGAGGTTGCCCAGGGAGAGGCCCTCCTGCAGTCCCAGCTTGATGCGGGTGGCGGCGCGGGTGATCTTGCGGGTGACAAACTCAAAACCCCGCCGAGGACTTTCGTGATTGAAGAGGATTCCCGCAACGGCAAACAGCCGATGGGTGTGGCGATAACTGCGCGTCAGGTAGAGGCCGGTGCACTTCGAGATCCCATATGCGGAGCGTGGGCGGAACGGCGTCGTCTCGCGCTGGGGGACTTCACTGGCATCGCCAAACATCTCACTCGAGCCTGCAAAATACAGTCTGGCCTTCGGGCAAGCTTCCTGCACGCTGTGTAAGGCCGCATGGGTGGTCGCAATGTTCGTGTGCAGCGTGGAGAACCCCCCATCAGCAGACGTCCCAACAAAGCTGTGTCCGGCGAGGTGGTAGATCTCGCGCGGTTGGATCTTTTTCAGCAGTCCAGAAATACCGGGTTGGCTCTCGAGATCTATAGGATGCAACTGCAGCCGATCCTCAATATGCTGGATCCGCCACATACGATGGAGCGGGTCTTCGAGCGCCACCCGGCGGACGATGCCGTGAACCTCGTAGCCCTTTTCCAGGAGGAGTTCGGCGAGGTACGAGCCGTCCTGTCCGGTGATGCCGGTGATCAGCGCCCGCGTGGCCATCGGCTATCCGAGCAACGTCGCCGGGTTGGACGATGGCAGCATGATGATCCGCTTGAGCGCAAACAGGTCTTCGTCCAAGTGATGGTACCCGTGGATATTCAGCACGCAGGTCGCGTATCCCGCCTCCCTGACCGCTGCGATGAGGGCGTCGTTGTAATCACCTCGACTTCCAAAGGGGAATGCAAAGTGGAGACATCGGTCACCGACCTGCTGCTCGATCCGCGCTTTGCTCTGCCGGATCTCCCCGATCGCCTCATCGGAGGAAAGGGGAGCGAGCGAACGATGCGACACGGCATGAGAACCGATTTCCATCCCGGCCCCTCGTATGGTTCTCAGTTCCTCCCAGGTCATGCAACGGTCGGAGCCCTCTCTGGCGCTGCCATCTCCTGCGCGCCGCCGCAGATCGTCGAGGACATGGGCCTGCACGTCACGTGAAGCCGACTTCAGGCATCTGAAGACTCGCAGGGCGAAGCCGTCACGAGACTCGACTGGCCGCTGCTCCACCATGAGGTCTCCAATCTTCACACACCTCAGATCCCGGGATTGCGTCACAAGGTTCATCACTTCCCAATCCCACAGCGGCCTCCTGGTCCCAATGTAATCCGTCGAAACGAAGAACGTGGCCGGAATGCCTCGTTGCGTGAGCAGGGGGAAGACGATTTCGTAGTTATCCCAATAGCCATCGTCAAAGGTCAACACGACGCATGCCTTACCGTCGCCTGGCCCGCCCCGTCCTCGCGTCATAACCTCACTCAGGAGACACACTGAATAGCGCCGTGCAATGGCTTCGATCTGCCTGACAAATGTTCTGACACTCATGAGCGTGCTGAATGGGTTGAAGGCGACGTGGGGCAGCACGCGATGATAGCCCAACACCAGCAGTTTGGGCCTCGGGTCGGTGAGCGTGCGCCAGCGGTGTGTGACCGTCCGTTTCAGCTGGCGCGCCGCCTGCTTCGCGAGCGGCAAGGCCTCAGGAGACATCCGGTTTCCTGATTACGAGGGTTTTCGAGATGTTGATCCTCCGCAGGAGGCAGTACAACACGGCCAGCGGCGCGAGTGTTCTGGCGCACATCGGAACCACCCAGCCGAATCGTCCCTTGAGCCCGGGGACGAGGAAGTGGGCGACATCGAGGGCCGGCGTATGGAAGATCTGCCCTCGAAACGTCCTGATGATCTGTGACGTTTGGAGGATCGCCTCATCGCTCCCCCATACGCCGGGCGGCAGGGCGTGCTCAATGATCAAGATCCCTCCAGGCCGCAGTCGATCGTAGTAGCTTCGCACCAGGTCAAACGGCCTGCGGCTGTCCGCGATATTGCGCGCCAAGGGGACGAATTCTTTCAGGAGCACCACATCAAACAGGGTGTCCGTGAGCTGAGGGATCTGCTCGGGCTGAGTCCCATCGCCTTGGAAGAACGTCACGGATGGGAGATGGCCAAACATCGCTTGGGCGCGGTGGATGGCTTCCACCGACAGATCGAAGCTCGTGACATCCCCAAACATGGCCAACAGGCTCGACAGCGATCCGACCCCGCATCCCGGTTCCAGTAGCCGAACCCCCCCTTGAAGACCCGAGGTCCGCCGAGGCACCCCGTAGCGTTCTAGCAGGGTGAGGTAGCGCAACACACATCGTAGGCGAGAGGAGCCAGCAACGGGAGTGGACTCCCACCACTCAGCCGGATCTTGGTAGATGGCTTCCTGTCGAGCTCGAACCACATCGCGTTCAAGCTGTGGTAACGTCCCCGCCATGTCTTTGCCGCCTTATCGTTCAGACCACTGTTGCACGACGCGTCTCGTCCCTCGCCCGATCCGCATCAATGACGGCGAGCTCCGGAGGACTCGCTTAGCCCCCTGGAGAACCCCTAACGTCCTCACCGTGACACGACACTGCCGGGCGAGCCGATTCGAGATCGTATCCCGCCACAACTCAAGGGTGAGGACCGGTTCCTGCTGATTGCTCCACTGTCGCTTATAGAGCGCGTCCCCGGTGAAGAGATCGATGAGGGAGTTCCGCCGACTCCTGGCCAGATCGACGAGCTTGGAGATCAACAGATGACCTGGACTCCACTGTGAAAACTCATGATCAAACGTCGTGAGGATGTAATTGAGGTGATTGCCCGTGGAATATCCAAAATGGACCGCGAGAATGCGTTCACCGGCCGTGAGGATGTTGGCGTCGATGCAGCCTGTCCGACACGCCCGTTCGAGGAAGTCGTGGAAAAATTTCCGGCGCGTCTGATCGACGAAGGCGCTGTCTTGTTGCCGCACCCGAAACGAATTCACGGACAACCGGCAATAGGCGGTAAACCATTCCCGCACGGTCTCCCAGTGGGTTGACGAGTGGAGCGTCACCGGCCCCAACGTTGCGCACTTGCGCTCGGCTCGACGAAGGAGCTTGCGCAAATGAGTCGACAGATGCCCTCGGGGGTCGCGAGCCTCTTCTGAGAAGGCGATCACATACGTCCGATCAGATTCATACAGATCACACGGCATCCTGTGCGTCTGAGCCAGACTCCGCATCTCGTTCTCTGAGGTTCCCAAGCGACTCTGACGATAGCGGAGCAAGCGAACACGCCGCCAGTCGGAACGTTTCGCCAAGGCCTCAAAGAGGACAGGCCATAATCGCTGGGGAGGTTCGACGGACAACCACTCGGTGTAATTGGCGGCGATTCCTCCAGGAACATCGAGGAGACTGCGGCCGTGATGATAGAGCGGTAAGCCTCCGACGAGCACACCTCCCTCGCGGATCACCAAGATGCGAAGGCGCGACCCCTGGCCGTAATGTGTCCACCACGTGAGGATGAATTCACTGAGCAAAAATGGATTATCCTCGCCGGAGCGCCGCAGCGCCTCATTCCATTCGCCGGCCAGCGCTTCAAATTCTTGAGGGTCTTCGATCCACTGGTATTCCATTCGCCTCGAGACGCATCAGGCCCTGGATCATCGCGAGATCCTCCGCGCGAAAGACGCGCAACGCAAAGAGCAGCGCGATGTACGCGGCGAGGTACGCGACCGCCACGAGACCGTACGTACTCACGTGGTGGAGCTCCCGTCCCATCATCCACAACCCAACGGCCAACGGGGCCACCCCAGCCAACGCGATCGACCATCCTCGAGATGGGAAGACACCCCCCTGGACGTATCGCCGCGCGCACCCGATGGTGATGACGCTGTGGAGGATCAACGCCACACAGGTCGCGAGGCTGGCCCCAACCGCCCCGAAGGAGGGGATGAGCCAGAGGTTCAGGACGACCAGGATGGTCGTGGAGATGATCGTGATGCGGAGTGTCACGCGGGTTCTCTTGACCATATTGAGCATCCACGCGGCGGAGGTGGACAACGTCCAACAGAGCTTGCCGACCACGAGGAGGGAGACCACCTGGATCGCCGGGAGATACTCCTGGCCAAACAGCAGCTGGATGATCGGTCTGGCACACACCAGGACCAATCCAGCCAGCGGGAGCGCGAGCACGAACATCCACTTCGCCACCGCATCGGCGATGCGCGTCGCTTCCTCGATCTTCTGCTGGGCATAGTGTTGCACCACCAGCCGGGAGGACACCGGCAGCACCATATCCGGAATGGACGCCACCACCGAGGCCAAGAGCACTCCGACACTGTAGAGTCCAACCGTCCGCGCATCCCGCAAATAGCCCAACAGGGCGACATCGGCCCAGGCGTGAACCACGTCCGCATAGCCGATCAGCCAGAGCGGGATGGCATACCGAAGCAGCTCAGCGCCCTCGAAGACGGCGTGGTCCTGACCCCGCATGATCGGGAAGGTTTTGAATTCCAGCAGCCATCCGGCGAAGACCAGACTCATCGCAAGCCCAGTCGCATACCCAACGACCGCACCCCAGGTCCCCCACCCGATGCAGAGCAGCCAGACCGTCAAGAGCAGCGTCACCGCGCTTTCACAAAGATAATAGACATACACATAGTAATCGGTCCGCCCCATCCCGATGAGCACCCTGAGGATCACGGCTCGTAGGTTGAACAGCGGGAGCACGCACGCCATGACGCGAATGAGCGGTGCGAGCTTCGCATGGTGGAACACCCGTTCCGCGACCCAGGGGGCGCTGAGGAACAAGAGGATCCCACCAAGCGTCGCCAGCAGCCCATTCATGCCAAGACAGAGCAAGATGGTGCCGCGCAGCCGTGCCAGATCTCCTCTGCCACGGTAGAACGGGACATACCGGATGAGGCTGCTGCCCAGGCCATCTGACGTCACCCAGGAGGCCACACCCAGGACCATCAACGCCAGCGCGAGGACGCCAAACTCCTCCGCGCCTAGGCGAGCCACGGCCGTCTTGTAGCCAAAGTTCAGGAGTCGGGCCGCGACGACCCCGAGCAGCATCCACCCGATACCTCGCCCGACCTGCCAGAGGGATGCCGATACGGTCGCACGCATCGAGTCGGTGCCGGGCGGTCGGCTGAGGATCTCCCCGCTCTCCTGCGCTGTGGTGTGAGTTTCGATCTGAGGGGGCTGAATCACGGTTTCTGCTCAGCACCGTAGGCAGGTTGGTACGTCGCCAGATGGGCCTCTTTCCTGGCAAGCTCGAGGTCTGCCTCGACCATCAGGCGGACGAGCTCCTTGAACGTCGTCTTCGGCTGCCAGCCCAGGAGGCGCTTCGCCTTACCAGCATCCCCGATGAGCGCGTCCACCTCGGTGGGCCGCAGGTACCGGGGATCCTGCTTCACGTGGGCCTCCCAGTCGAGGCCGAGGTGGCCGAAGGCCTCCTCCACGAACTCCCGGACAGAATGCGATTCGCCGGTCGCGATGACGTAATCCTCTGGGGCTTCCGCCTGAAGCATCCGCCACATGGCCTCGACGTACTCCGGGGCGTAACCCCAGTCGCGCTTCGCCTCGAGGTTGCCCAGGTAGAGCGTCTCCTGCAGGCCCAACTTGATCCGGGCCGCGGCCCGTGTGATCTTGCGGGTGACGAACGTTTCCCCGCGTCGAGGGGACTCGTGGTTGAAGAGGATCCCGTTGCAAGCAAACAGGCCGTACGCCTCCCGGTAGTTGCGCACGGTATGAAAGGCGAACACCTTGGAGCACGCATAGGGGCTGCGCGGATAGAACGGGGTCGTTTCTCGCTGGGGGATTTCCAGGGTGGCACCGTACATCTCACTGGAACTGGCCTGGTAGAAGCGTGGGGTGATGCCGGTCTCCCGGATCGCTTCCAGTAGCCGCAGCGTGCCGAGTCCGGTGACGTCCGCCGTGTACTCCGGCACGTCGAAGCTGACGCGGACGTGGCTCTGAGCGGCCAGGTTGTAGATTTCGTCCGGTTGGACGCGGCGCAAAATATGGTTGAGGGAGCTCGCGTCGGTCAAATCGCCGTAGACCAGCGTGAGCCGTGGGTTGGGCTCATGGGGATCGGTGTAGATGGACTCAATCCGTGCGGTGTTGAATGAGCTGGATCGACGAATCACCCCGTAGACGTCATAGCGTTTCTCGAGCAACAGTTCGGCCAAGTACGAGCCGTCTTGTCCGGTGATCCCAGTGATGAGGGCGCGCGTCATCGTGGTGTCCTTCGCGGTTCGAGGGCGGTGAACCACGCGATCGTCTTGGGCAGCCCTTCCTCGAAGCGCGTGCGCGGCTGCCAGTGCAGGAACGTGGCGGCTTTCGTGATGTCGGGGCGGCGATGCTTCGGATCGTCCTGGGGCAGGGGCCGGAACTCGATGCGGCTGGCACTTCCCTTCACCAGCTTCAGGATCGTCTTGGCCAGTTCCAGGATGGTCCACTCGTCGGGGTTGCCGAGATTGATCGGGTCGTGATAGCCCGTCTCAGCCAGTCGCATAATCCCCTCGACGAGATCATCGACGTAACAGAAGGACCGCGTTTGGCTGCCGTCCCCGAAGACGGTCAGCGGCTCGCCGCGCAGCGCCTGGCTGATGAAGGTCGGCACCGCCCGCCCATCGGTGAGCCGCATCCGGGGCCCGTAGCTGTTGAAAATCCTCACGATTCGTGTGTCGATCCCGTGTTCGCGATGGTACGCCATGGTGAGGGCTTCGGCGAACCGCTTGGCCTCATCGTAACAATTGCCGCACCAGAGCGCTTTTCCGTTCCGTCTGACATAGATCACATGATTGGGCACATTGACACAGTAGACATATCCATCGTATTTCTCGACGGACCTTCGAGGGTACTGCGGTGTGAGGAAGTCTTTCTTCTTATCTGAAACAATGTACAGCGCATAGGTTCCTCGCTTGCTGTCCCGTAATTGGATATTTCCTGCCATGCCCAGTTTCAACAGCAGTTCTTGCATGGCCCCGAGCAGCCTGGATGAACTTGAATAAAACTTCCGCATATCCCATGACCCATCCCCCAGCATCATCGCCTCAAACAATATCCTGAGCTGCCGGACAGAACAAGAGAGATATTCCCGTGGTACATATTTGTCCTTCGCTTTGCCAAATTGCGAAAGGTACATGTACAACTGTTTGCTCAGAATCTTAAATTGGGCTTTTTCTTCGTAAAATCGGTATCCCAGTTGCCTCAGACAATTCCTGATTTTGTTTCGATGCACCGGATGCTTGGGAGACTGTGAGATCAGCACGGTATACACTTGAGTCTGATAGCGCTTGCCATTGATGACTTGTATTCGATGGCGGAGATAGGTGCAGCCATCAGTGATGAAATAACCAAAGAACTCAAGCCACACATCTAGGGGGATGCGACTATGTTGCTCTGACTTGGCATTTTTGACCAAGGGAAGCGTAAACCACGGATCTTCTGTCCCACCCCATCGGCTGCCTGCCTTTAACATTTCGGCTCGTTCCCATCGAATAGCGCTGTACGCTTCGATCAACTCAAAACGCCGTCTGTCCCTTGGCCTCACATACATCCTGTGATTCGGCGTCACCAACAAATCGATCTTGGTGTTCACAAACCGGATGAGCTCTCCAACGTATCGTTCCTTGATGATTTCTGTCGGCCTTCGATACTCCAACATGCCGTCGGCAGTCCGTGTTAAGACTTCGTCGTGCTCTGTCAGCTCAGTGAAACGTTTCCACCCTTCAGCGGTCAACACTTCCGTCTCTTCGGAAAAACATCCGCGAACCCCGACCGGATTCACGTAGCCCCAGTAGCTCTCCGTCTGCGGGTGCACCTGGGGATCCCCGTAGACCTCCGACGTGGATGCCAGGAGGAATGTCGCCCCCTTCGCCTTCGCAATCCCCAGGGCGTTGAGCGTGCCCAGTGACCCGACCTTGAGCGTTTGAATCGGATACTTCAGATAGTCGGCCGGGCTGGCTGGCGAGGCAAAGTGGAGGACGCCACTCACTGGACCTTCGATCTCAAGTGGCTGGGTGATGTCGTGCTGGATGAGCTGGAAGTTCGGCGAGGAGCGCAGGTGGGCGATATTCGACTCGCTGCCGGTAATGAAGTTATCCACGCACACCACGGCATGCCCTGCATCGATGAAGCGATCGCACAAGTGCGAGCCGAGGAACCCTGCCCCTCCGGTGATGAGGACACGCATCAACTGACTCCTTCGAGGGGCATGGACGCGTGGGGTGAAGCGGGTTCTCTCGTGGGAGCCGTCTCGTGCGCGTGCGCCGGCTCAGGAGTCGGCTCAGCGCTCGGCTCGGCCAGCGGGAGACTGCGTGTAAACAGCTTGATGCCGCGATGCTTATTCGGAACGCGCTTGATATACCCTTTGCGCTCGAGGGTGTTGAGGCGGTCGATGGCAGACTTATAGGAGGTGATCCGGCAGCCGAGCTGGATCTCCCGGATGAGGGGGGAGCAGCGGTACTCCACAAAGTAGCTCTGGATGAAGTCGTAGACCGCTTGCTGCTTTTGGGTCAGGGAGAACTTAGGCAGAGTGGACTCCAATCGTGAAGATATTACTATTTTTGATCGTTTCCGTCAAGCCACTTTTCCATAATCACCTTAGCGATAGCTAGTGAGGCGGTCGCGGCAGGAGATGGGACGTTCAGAACATGAACAGCGTGTGGCGCTGGTACGAGCTCGAAGTCATCGAGAAGCAAGCCTGAACGGTCTACGGCTTGAGCCCGCACCCCGGCTTCTCCGGGCACAAGGTCCTGGGGGCGA
>JGI1358J11329_10002790_pt1 | contig 13287 bp, 8 predicted proteins | sample Subgroupgradi54m_FD_11329 | JGI IMG/M metagenome (IMG submission 11329)
AAGAACGGGTCGCGGTCGCCCCAGACGACGACGGTGGGCACCGCCACGGCGGCGAGGCTGGCCTCGATGGGGGCGTACCAGGCGCGCAGGTTTTGCAGGGCTGCACCGAAGATGGTGCCGATGGCGCCCTGCTGGTCGCCGTCGCCGAGGTAGCCAGCAGGGTCGAGGCGGCAGCCGGGCGCGGCGGTACCCATGCGCAGCGTCAGGGCCAACGACGGGCCGGAGAAGAGCAAGCGGCCGAACACCCCGCCGACGAGGGGCCGGGTCACGGTCGACAGCGGGAACGGGATCGGGGTGTCGGGAAACGTGTTGGTCGCCGCGAGGGCCAGGTGGCTGATCCGCCCGGGGTGGGTGCGGGGTCATGGCCGCCTCGTTGCGGCCGAGCAGCGTGAGCCAGCCGAACATCCGAACCGAAGTCAGGTACAGCATCTGCACAACCATGAACGACATCATCGGCGCAGCCGGCGAGACACCACCTCACCGCCGGTGCGACCGGCGGCAAGATCCCGGGCTCCCGATGCCATGACCAACCGACCTTGCATCACGTTTTGGCGCGGTACAGGGTGAGTCAGCGTGCGGCGAGGTTGATCGTGTCCGGACGGATCGGGGCAGGCAGAGCCGATGACCCGGACAGGTACCCGTCCACCGCCGCTGCGGCAGCCCGGCCCTCGGCGATGGCCCACACGATCAATGACTGTCCCCGTCCGGCGTCACCGGCGATGAACACGCCCTCCGCTGTGGACTTCCAACCGGCGTCACGGATCGCACGACCGCGCGAATCGACCTCGACGCCGAGCGAGTCCAACAAGCCGCCCTTGGCTGCGCCATCAGTGGACACGAAGCCCATCGCCAGGAGTACCAGGTCGGCTGGGATCCTGCGTTCGGTTCCCTCGATTTTGGAGAATCTGCCGTCGACCATCTGGACCTCGTGCAGCGCGAGCGCAAACACATTGCCGTTCTCGTCGCCTACAAACCTCTCGGTATTGACAGCGAACAGTCGCTCGCCGCCCTCCTCGTGGGCGCTGGAGGTGCGGTAGATCAACGGCCAGGTCGGCCAGGGGGTAGAGTCGGGACGCACGTCGGGTGGCTGCGGCATGATCTCCAGCTGCGTAACGCTCCTAGCGCCTTGGCGGTGGGCGGTCCCGACGCAATCGGCTCCAGTGTCACCACCACCGATGACCACCACCTGCTTTGCTGCCGCGTCGATCGGCGACGAGTCCACATCGCCGAGTTGCACGCGGTTGGCCGGCACCAGATACTCCATTGCCGAATAGATGCCCGTCAGGTCGCGGCCTGGCACCGGAAGGTCCCGCGGAACCGTTGCCCCTGTGGCGATCACGACCGCGTCGAAGTCCGAACGCAGCTGCTCGACGGAAAGGTCGGTGCCGACGTGGACGCTGGTGACGAACCGGGTGCCTTCGGCCTCCATTTGCGCCAACCGCCGATCGAGGTGCCGCTTCTCCATCTTGAACTCCGGGATGCCATAGCGCAGCAGCCCGCCAATACGGTCGGCGGATTCGTACACGGTCACCTCGTGGCCGGCGCGGGTGAGCTGCTGAGCGGCAGCCAGCCCGGCGGGGCCGGAGCCGATCACCGCAACCTTCTTCCCGGTGAGCTGCGCCGGAATCTGCGGAGCGACCCAGCCCTCGGCCCAAGCCCGGTCGATGATCTCGACCTCGACCTGCTTGATGGTGACCGCATCTGAGTTAATGCCGAGCACGCAGGCGGCTTCGCACGGAGCGGGGCAGAGCCGCCCGGTGAACTCGGGAAAGTTGTTCGTCGCGTGCAGCCGGTCGATGGCAGCACGCCAATTGTCGGTGCGCACCAGGTCATTCCACTCCGGAATCAGGTTCCCGAGTGGACAACCGTTGTGGCAGAACGGGATCCCGCAGTCCATACAGCGGCCCGCCTGGGTCTGGATCTTGTCGGCCGCGAACGGCTGGTAGACCTCGCGCCAGTCGGAGATCCGGACTTCCACCGGGCGGCGCTTGGGCAGCTCCCGGCTGTTCTTCATGAATCCAGTGGGATCAGCCACGAGCCGCCTCCATGATCGCTTCATCCACGTCACGACCGGACAGTTCGGCCAACCGACTTGCCTGCAGCACACGTTTGTAGTCACGGGGCATGATCGTCGAGAACGCCAGCGAGCGTCGCGGCCAGTCGGCGAGGATGGCCTCGGCCACCACCGAACCAGTGTCGGCATAGTGGCGTTCCAGGATCGACCGCAGCTCGACGTTGTCCTCTTCGGACAGTGGCTCGATGTCGACCATCTCGGTGTTGACGAGCGTTTGGTCCAGATCCAGAACATGGGCCACACCGCCGGACATACCAGCGGCGAAGTTCCGCCCGGTCGGGCCGAGCACGGCCACGCGTCCGCCGGTCATGTACTCACACCCATGGTCACCGACGCCTTCGACAACCGCGATCGCACCGGAGTTGCGGACACAGAACCGCTCGCCCACCCTACCACGGAGGAACAGCTCACCCGAGGTCGCTCCATAGAGGATGGTGTTGCCGGCGATGACGTTCTCTTCGGCGACGAACACCGCGCTCTCATGTGGACGGACGATGATTCGCCCGCCGGACAGCCCCTTGCCGACGTAGTCGTTGGCGTCGCCGTACAACCGCAGCGTGACCCCCGGTGGAAGAAACGCGCCGAAGGACTGGCCTGCGGTGCCGGTGAGCACGATCTCGATGGTGTCGTCGGGCAGGCCCTTGCCACCGAACGCGCGAGTCACCTGCGCGCCGAGCATGGTGCCTACGGTCCGGTTGACGTTGCGGACCGGCAGCTCGATCCGGACTGGCTGCCCGTCGGTGAGCGCACCCTCGGCCAGTTGGATCAGCGTGTTGTCCAGCGCCTTGTCCAGGCCGTGATCCTGACCGACGACCTGGTGCCGCGGCGTCCCGTCGGGAAGCTCGGGCATCGCGAAGATCGGCGACAGGTCCAGGCCGGCGGCCTTCCAATGGTCGATGGCCGGGCGGGTGTCCAGCATCTCGGCGTGTCCGATCGCCTCGTTGAGACTGCGGAACCCGAGGTCGGCGAGGTACTGCCGCACCTCCTCGGCGATGTACTGGAAGAACGTGACCACAAACTCCGGCCTGCCGTTGAACTTCTTCCGCAGCTCCGGATTCTGCGTGGCCACGCCGACCGGGCAGGTGTCCAGGTGACAGACGCGCATCATGATGCAGCCTGACACCACCAGTGGCGCGGTCGCGAAGCCAAACTCTTCTGCGCCCAGTAGCGCGCCGATGATGACATCACGACCGGTCTTGAGCTGGCCGTCGACCTGCACGACGATCCGGTCGCGCAATCCGTTGAGGAGCAAGGTCTGCTGAGTCTCGGCGAGGCCCAGCTCCCACGGCGCTCCGGCGTGCTTGAGCGAGGTCAACGGCGACGCACCGGTGCCGCCGTCATGCCCGGAGATGAGGACCACATCGGCGTGCGCCTTGCTGACCCCCGCCGCGACCGTTCCCACACCAACCTCGGCGACGAGCTTGACGTGGACCCGAGCCCGGTCGTTGGCGTTCTTCAGATCGTGGATCAGCTGGGCCAGGTCTTCGATGGAGTAGATGTCGTGGTGCGGCGGTGGGGAGATCAGGCCGACGCCCGGTGTGGAGTGCCGTGTGCGGGCCACCCACGGATACACCTTGTGCGCGGGCAACTGCCCGCCCTCACCAGGCTTGGCGCCTTGCGCCATCTTGATCTGGAGGTCGTCGGCGTTGACCAGGTACTCACTGGTGACCCCGAACCGTCCACTCGCGACCTGTTTGACGGCGCTGCGTCGAGTAGGGTCGTACAGCCGATCGACGTCCTCGCCACCCTCGCCCGTGTTGGACCTGGCACCGATCGAGTTCATCGCGATCGCGAGCGTCTCGTGCGCCTCGGCGGAGATAGAACCGTAGGACATCGCGCCGGTAGAGAACCGCGTGACGATACTTTCGACGGATTCGACCTCATCGATCGGCACCGGTGGTCGGGCGCCAACCTTCAGCTCAAACAGGCCGCGCAGGGTCGCCGCCTTGCGGGACAAGGAGTCCACAGCGCCGGTGTACTTTCCGAACACCTCGAACTGCCGGGTGCGGGTCGAGTGCTGCAGCAGGAACACGGTCTCGGGGTTGAACAGATGCAGTTCGCCCTCGCGTCGCCACTGATACTCCCCGCCCGTTTCCAGCCGACGGTGTGCGGTGCGAGTGGCATTTGCCTGCCAGGCACGCGAATGACGAGCGGCAACCTCCGCATGGATCTCCTCGAGCCCGATCCCACCGAGCTTGCTCGATGTCCCGGTGAAGTAACGCTCGACGAGTTCGCCGGAGAGGCCGACCGCTTCGAAGACCTGCGCGCCGATGTAGGAAGCGACCGTGGAGATGCCCATCTTGGACATCACCTTCAGCACACCCTTGCCCATGGCCTTGACGTAGTTCCGCACGGCCTTGTAAGGATCCAGGGTAGCGATCGCGCCAGTGGCGATCATGTCCTCAATGGACTCAAAGGCCAGGTACGGGTTTACGGCAGAGGCGCCGTAGCCCAGCAACAGTGCCATGTGATGCACTTCGCGAGCGTCGCCGGCCTCAGCGACCAACCCCACCATGGTGCGGGTCTTTTCGCGGATGAGGTGATGGTGCACGCAGGCGGTGAGCAGCAGTGATGGGATCGGCGCCAGGTCTGCGGTGGAGTCGCGATCGGACAGCACGATCAGCCGCGCGCCGTTGTCGACGGCCTCGGAGATGTCTCGGCAGATCTCGCTCAACCGGGCCGTAAGACCCTCACCACCATCGCGTACCGGGTACAGGCCCGAGATGGTGATCGCCTTGAACCCCGGCATGTCGCCATCGTCGTCGATGTGGATCAGCTTGGCGAGCTCGTCGTTGTCCAGCACAGGAAACGGTACGGCGATCTGACGGCACGAGGCCGCCGACGGTGCGAGCAGGTTCTGCTCCGGCCCGATCGTGTGGCGGACCGAGGTGACAATCTCTTCCCGGATCGCGTCCAGCGGCGGGTTCGTCACCTGCGCGAACAACTGACTGAAGTAGTCGAAGAGCAGCCGTGGACGCTCGGACAGCACCGCAATAGGGGTGTCGGTGCCCATCGATCCGATCGGCTCGGCGCCATCGCGGGCCGCCGGGGTGACCAGGACCCGTAGCTCTTCCTCTGTGTAGCCGAACGTGAGCTGGCGGCGCAGCACCGACTCGTGGCTGTAAGTGATGTGCTCCCGGTCGGGCAGTTCGGACAGCCGCATCAGGCCGGCGTGCAACCAGTCCGTGTACGGATGCTCGGCGGCGAGCTCGGACTTGATCTCCTCGTCGTCGACGATGCGCCCTGCGGCGGTGTCTACGAGGAACATCCGGCCGGGCTGCAACCGTCCTTTCGCGACGACCGAGGCCGGGTCGAGGTCGAGGACACCTGCCTCGCTGGCGAACACCACGATATCGCCGCTGGTGCGACACCACCTCGCCGGACGCAGACCGTTACGGTCGAGGACGGCACCGATCCGGGTTCCGTCGGTGAACGCGACGCAGGCCGGACCATCCCAGGGCTCCATCAGCGAGGCGTGGAACTCGTAGAAGGCGCGCCGCGCCGGGTCCATTGTGGAGTTGTTCTCCCAGGCCTCCGGGATCATCATGAGCACCGCGTGGGCCAGCGGACGGCCGCCGAGGTGCAGCAGTTCGAGGACTTCGTCGAAACTCGCAGAGTCGCTCGCCGCCGGTGTGCAGATCGGGAACAGCCGCCTGAGGTCGCCAGGAATCAGGTCACTCTCCAGCAGCGCCTCCCGCGCACGCATCCAGTTTCGGTTCCCGTTGAGGGTGTTGATCTCGCCGTTGTGTGCGATGTAGCGGTACGGATGCGCGAGCGGCCAGCTCGGGAAGGTGTTGGTGGAGAACCGGCTGTGCACCAACGCGATTGCGCTCACCAGCCGCGGGTCGGACAGGTCAGGGAAGAACGTCGGGAGCTGATTGGTGGTCAGCATCCCCTTGTAGACCACGGTGCGGGCGGACAATGAGGAGAAGTACACGTCGACCCCACGCTCGCGGGTCTCCCGCTCGACCCGGCGCCGCACCACAAACGCTAGCCGTTCCAGGGCAAGGCCGGACCCACCCGAGATGAACAACTGGGCGAAGTGTGGTTGCACGGAGCGAGCGGCCGGCCCGAGGTCGGCGCCTTGCGCGTCGATGGGTAGGTCACGCCAACCCACGAGATTGACGCCCTCCTCGGAGAGGATTTGCTCGATCACCCCGATGGCACGGGCCCGTTGTTTGGTGTCCGCGGGAAGGAAGGCATTGCCAACGGCATAGGTGGGCTCCCCGGACGCGGTGGGCTCCGGCAGGGGGAAGTCGGTGACCGCACGAAGGAATTCGTGCGGCACCTGCACTAGAATTCCCGCGCCGTCACCGGAGTTGACCTCGCGGCCCGCGGCGCCACGATGTTCCAGATTGCGCAGCGCGGTCAAGCCCGCCTCGACGATCGCGTGCGAGCGTCGGCCGCGTGCGTCCACGACGAAGGCGACACCACAGGAGTCGTGTTCGTTGGCGGGGTCGTAGAGACCTTGGGCGTACGGGGCAGCGGAGAATGTCACGTGTCGGGCTCCGGATGAACGTCACGCCAGCGTGGCTGTGATCATGAGCTTGGGGGACGACATCGGCCCAGCAGGTTCACTGGAGCGTACACAACGACCCGCGACTTCGTAAGGCAACATCTACCCTGGAACGTCACCGGCATGATCGAGATGGGTGGTTCGTTCGGCGCGGGAACGCGAAGGTGCCTGCCGCGTAAGGGAAACCGGGACTGCGAAATCGACCAGGTCCTCTCAAACGGAAGCCACCCGCGACGTGCAGCTTACAGCGTGGAACGGGGATCTGCGGGTCGGTGCCGACGGTGAGGGGGGTCGCGGCGTTGGTCGGGGCGGTCGGGTTGCGGCTGCTGGCCGACCGGTCGGGGCTGACGCAGGCGCTGCCCGGGGTGCTGGCGCCGAGGCAACGACCTGCTCGCCTGCTACCGCGGCACATCGGTCGCCACCGCTGCACTGGCGCGGGCCGCAGCCAATCTTTCCGTACATCCTGGACGTACTACGTGAACTGGCCGGCCAGGCGGCGCGGATCGTGGTGACCACGGTCTACGAGCCGTCCGATGGCACCGGAACGTTCGAGGGTCAGCCGCGCTGGGGGTCGGGTTCGGCGGCGACCCGGCGCAGGGGCCCGCCCGACGGCGTGGTACGCCGGGTTCGCCCACCTCGACGCCCGGACCGGGCATGCCGCCGACGCCGGGGCGGTGCGGCCTGTTCCCGGGTACCGCCATCCACGTCTGCACGAAGATCGACTCCTGACCTCGAGCTGGAATCAGGTGCTCCACACCGACGATCCCGCCCGGGCGGACCGGGCGGGATCGTGGGGTCGTCTGGCTCAGGCCGGCTGTGGCTGCAGCCGCCTTCTGAGTTCGTTGACAACGGTTCGTGCGAGCAGAGGGTAGTGCTTGTCTTCATTGATCAGGTGGGGTGCGATGACCAGGAACACGCCATCGACAGCGACGTCGAGCTGGCCGTGTTGACCACTCTCGATGGGCACATCGATGCCCAGCTCCTCGTTGATTGTTTTGGCAAGCTTCATCGCCGTGCGCCTTCTCGGGTAGCAGGGCATGCAGGCGACAATCTTCACATCCATGTCAATGCCTCCAGATCCGTTCCAGCGGAACAGTTGTCGTCGATGCGCCAAGTCAGCTGGCTCGTCGCCTGCACCTCGGTCGACAACCGGTCAGGGCGCTACGGTGACCCGTTCGGCGGGCGCTCAGAACGCCAGCCACCGAGACCGGTTCCGGATGGCCGGCCCACGACATGGCGCACGCGACAGAACCTCGGCACCTCGGGCGGCAACTTCGATTACTCGCACACGGTCGGCACACCGCCGCCGGTGGTTCGAAGTGGACGCCGAAGCTGGATCGGTTGCGCCTCATCGGAGTAGCATCGTGTCGTCCTTCCAGGTCTTCACAGGGCTCGCAGGACATGGGCGGGTGGTCGTTGACGGCGACTGCCCGCCTCTTACATTCATGATCGACCGTGGTTTCGCGGACTACCAGCCCCAGCCATCGATGGAACTGGATACCTAAGAGACCAAGCCATGCGCGGCATACCCCGCAGGAGCTCTCTCACGAACCGAAACCGTGCCCGTCGGGTTTCGAGCGCGCCCAGCTCGCCGCGCCAATCCTCCAGCCACCGGGGACGCTGCTGGGCGGGCAGGAGTACCGTACTCAAGGCCAACAGGCTGATGGAGGCTGCGGGCGCCCGTCGGGCACGGGTCCTTGTGCTGGCCTCTCTTGACCGCACCGTCAGCCGCTGCAGATGCAGGCGCTGCCGCCAATGCTGCTCATGTTCCAGCCCCGCCGCCGCAAGACGAACACGCATGGCAGCGTGTTCCACCTGCGCGCGCGCAACCGCAGCGTTATGACCGGCAAAGTATGCCCGCATGCGCGCCGCCCCAGCTGCCAGCACGTACTCCGTCGAACCCCGGCGGCCAGCCGCTGCGGCTGCAGCTGCGGCGTCGTCCTCCGCATGCGCGGCGGCTGCCTCCATGAGGGCGACATGCTCTTTCGCTACTTCGTACGCGGCCCGCGCGGCCGCACACGCACCGGCCAGATACGTCTCTCGGCAGCTCATCAACTGCTCCCGGCGATTCCCGGTTCGGGATTCCAGAGCAACTGGGGAGACTTCTTAGCGCGGTAAGTGGAAGCCAGGGCATGGCGGGCCTGCTCGGCTCCACCCGGCGTGAGGCGGTAGTAACGACGTCGCGGCCGTCCTTCAACGACGTGCCCGTCGGCGTCCTCCCAGAAGCTTTCCACCCAGCGCAACTGCTCCAGCCTTGCCAGGATCGGGTAGATCGTGCCGGATGGTAGCCCGACCAATTCGCACAAGGCCAAACCGTAGCGCTCCTTGGAGGGGTCCTCCAGCAACGCACGCAGCACCAGTTGGGTCTGCAACGTCATCCTTGGACTCGCCATAGCCTGTACTCTACATAGGCACCCGATCGCGCGCCAGCCCCTCTGGAGAGCTCAACCGTCCGCGCGGGACGCTAGGACGACCTCCTTCCCCGGTTGACGGAGTCGACGACCGACGCCATCAACTCGTCCGGCATCACGTTCGCGAAGTCGGCGTGGTCGGTGAGCGGGTTGTGCAGCTGCTCCGGGAAGCTGTCCAGCGCGAAGCGCTGCCCCTGGGGTACCCGGAAGGTCAACGTCATCCGCAGCTGGGGTACCGCCGTGGTGCCCCGAGGGCACAGGCCGTCCGCAGCCGGGAAGAGGATGTGCCCCCGGTGGTTGGCGCTGTCGGTGTTCTTCCCGTCCCAGCAGCTCGGGAAGTCCAGGATCCGCTGAACCTGGCTGTCCGCCGGACAGAGCGGGTACTTCGTGGTGACCCGATCGGTGAAGCCGGTGCAGGTCCACTGGGCCCGCGCGTTGGCCGGACCGTTCGTGGTGGCCTTGGCATCACCCGTGATCACGCGGAGGAACCGGGGCATCGCGACGACCCTGCTGCGCGGGTTCCCCCGGAACTCCAGCTTCACCTCGGTGGGGCGCAGGATCCGGCCGACGTTGCCGTCGTTGCCGCCGCCGTCGGCGGTGGCATCCGCGCCCGCGCGGTTGGTCTGGCGCAACACCGGCCAGAAGTACGTCGAGGTGTCCCCGCGCCGGCAGGTGGTATCGGCAGCGGCGAGGCTGTCGTTGGTGGCGAACCCGTCCGTCGAGACGTTCCCGACGTAGTCGTGGGTGTGGTGCGCGCCGTTGGAGACGCCCGGGGCCACGATGAAGTTGTCCGGGTTGCGATGCTCGTTGTCGTTGGTACCGCAGGCGGAGACGAAGGTACCCGTCGAGGCGTTGCGGCCCGGCGCGGGGTTCTGCACGTTCGGGCTGACGCTGCGGATGTCGACGAAGTCCGCGGCCACCGGACCGCCCAGGTCGGCGTGGCAGCGATCCGGTGCGGATGAACGCTTCTGCTGGTCGCCGTGGTGGTCATGCTCCGCCGCGGTTGAGGCTGGCTGCGCCGCGGCGGAGGGAGCCGCTGAGACCTTCGGAGCGACCAGGACCGCTGGCGACGGCGTACCACCCGCGGGAGCGGGAGCGGGAGCGGCAGCTGGAGCGGGCGACCCGGCGCACTCCGGGGGCGGGCCCTGGTCGTTGGGGATCCGGGCGGCCCGGGCCAGCGCCCCGGGATCGTCGAACGCCTGGGCGGAGGAGACCTGGGTCCAGGTCAGCAGCGCACCGAGGGCCAATCCGGTGACCAGCATGACGAGGCGCTTGCCGCGTCTGCGGCCGTGGTTCCACCGCCTGTGCTGCGACCTGCTCACGTCGTGCCACCTTCCTTTGCTGTGCCGGGCCCGGCTGGGCGGCGGGGTACTGCAGCTGACCCGGCTGGGGCGCCGGGGTACGGACAGGCGCTATCGAGGACGGATCACCCGCACGGTCACCACAGCCCCCGCGACAGCGGCGACGGCGAGCACGATCCAGACAACCGGGAGGTCGGGTCCGTCGTGGCCATGCGTGCCGAGCGTCGCGGGTGGGGTGCCGGCGGACGGGGGTACCGGGGCCGGCAACGTGGCGTAGTCGACCAGGCCGGTGCTCTCCAGGTACGCCATGTGCCGCATCACCACGTCGACCGCGGTCTCGGCAAACGCCCGGACGACCTCGTTGCGGGTACCGGCGCGTACCGCGCAGACCAGCGCGAAGACCTTGCCGTGGGCCGTACGGAGCCGGGCGACGAACGTCGTGTCGAAGTCGTCGCCGGACTTGCCGGACAGCTCGGCCAGCCACCCCTGTTGTTCGGCGCTGGGTTGGTTCGGCAGTTCGACGCCGAGTTGTGCCGCCACCGCCCGGACCTGTACATCCAGCTGAAGGTGCTCGGCCGCCAGGTGTTCACCGACATGCTTCACCTGCGGACTGCGCGCTCGTTGCTGGGCCTGCTGTCCGACCGGGGCCTCCCAGAGGCCGGCCAACCGGACCCGGACGATCAGGTCCCGGTCGGCCGGGCTGAGCGGACCCGACGCGGTCATCACCCAGCCGGCCGGTAGCTCCTGGCCGCCGGCGGTGGGCGCAGCCGACACCGACGGCACCGCCGCGACGGTCACCGCGAGCGCCCCGCCGAGCGCGGCCACGAGCAGAGCGGCCAGCGCCAGCGCGCGGCGTTGGCCGGACCGAGCCGGTGCGGGCCCGGCGGTCTGCGGCCGGGTCCGACGGCGGAATTTCATCGGTTCACCTCCGCGGCGCAGCCGACGAATCGATATCGTTGACTGGGTCGCCGTAGCGGGAGAAAATGCGCCGCAATAGCCTGGACGCACATCTGACGGGTACCCGAAACGCTATGGACAGTCCAGCTGAATAGTCAACCCACCGGGCAGAAAACAGCGATTCTTACCGGCGATTTCAGAGAGACTTGTATCGTCGACTTCGTCTCTGCACGGTCACCCGATCGAGCGATCCCCGACGGTTCTCCCGCGTCATCGTCGAAGCGTCGCCAGCGCCGATGCGCCGCCGGCCGGCGCTGCAGGCCGGCGCTGCAGGCGTTCCAGCAGCTGAGTTTCCGGGTCGGACATTCCGTCCGACTCATCCGTGAAACCCTCGCCGCACAATTACTGCGACCCCGATTACTGCGAAACCGATTACTGCGACCCCGATTACTGCGAAACCGCACAACGGAGGGTATGGGTGTGCGAAGCGCGCAGGAAAGCGTTCATGTCATCGCCGCCACGGTCGGATTCATTTCGTTCTTCCTGCTCTGGTTCACCGTGGTCTGGGGAGTCGTGCTGCGCAACGGCTGGATGCTCGCCCGGCTGCGTCACGCCACCGCGTACGGCGCCCATCAGAGCGTGGCGCTGGTCGGCCTGTGCCTGGGCGTGGTGCACACCTTCGCCCAGCTCGCTGCGCCGCTCGGGCCGGTACGCCTGATCGACATCTTCGTCCCGTTCCTCAACACGGCAGACCCGATCGGGCTGGGCGCCGGCGTGATCGCCCTCGAACTGATGCTCGCCGTCGCGGGGTCCATCCTGATCCAGCGGCTGCTGGGTTTCAGCCGGTGGCGGGCGCTGCACTCGCTGACGTACGTCGCCTTCATGCTGCTCGCGGCCCACCTGCTGATTTCGGGCTCGGACGTCGGGCCGTGGTGGGTCTGGGGCTCGATCGTGGTGTGCTGGCTGGTGACCGTGCTCGCCTGGCTCAGTACCACCCGGGCCCGGGTGACTGTCCAGAGTGGACTGTCCGGATTGTTTCCCCGGCGACGACGAGTACCGGAGGTCACCGTCAACGTCGACGCGCGCCTCTGTGCCCGCTTCGGCTTCTGCGAACACGAGGCCCCGGAGGTCTTCCGGCTGCGCAGCGACGGCCGGCTCTCCTACCGCGCCGCGGTGCCCGCGGACGAGGCGACGGCGGTGATCCGGGCGGTCGAGGTCTGCCCGGTCCGCGCCATCGCGCTCGGCCAGGTCGCGAACACGGTGCTGACCCCGCCGAAGGACAACCCCCGCGAGAACCAGCCGGTCGGCAGCCCCGGTGCACGAAGCCGCACCGGCAGCGACCGCCCCGCCGGGGCCACCCACCCGGGCACCGTCACCGAGCTGAACCGCCGCCGGGGGTCGCGATGAGACACCGGCGCCGGAGTACGCACGACCGGGTGCTGATCGTGGGTGCCGGGCGGGCCGGCGTATCCGCCGCGGAGGAGTTGCGCCAGCTGGGCTTCGCCGGCCAGATCGTGCTGCTCGGCGACGAACGGGACGCCCCGTACGACCGGCCGGCCTGCTCCAAGGGACTACTCACTGGCCAGCTCCGGCCCCGCGACGCTGCGCTCACGATGAGCGATGGCCTGCAGGTGCACTGGCGGCTCGGCCGGCGCGCCGTTTCCCTCGACCCGGTCGCCCGGGTGGTCTGCACCGACACCGACGAGGCGTACAGCTACGACGGGCTGGTCATCGCGACCGGGGCCGATGTCGTGCCCCCCCGCGGCTGGCCGCTCGGTGAACCGGGGCTGCATGTGCTGCACGGGCTCGGCGATGCCTGGGCGCTGCGCCAGAACCTGCGTCACGCGCGGCGGGTCGCAGTGGTGGGCGCCGGGCTGAGCGGCTGCGAGACGGCATGCGCGGTGCGGTCGCTGGCCCGCGAGTGCGTCCTGATCGACTCCAGCCCAGCGGTGATGACCCGGGCCCTGGGTACGGTGGTCGGCGGTTTCCTCACCGGGCAGCTCGCCCGCGACGGCGTCGCGCTGCACCTCGGGCGCCGGCTCGAACAGCTCACCCGCTACCGCGACGGCTGGCGATTGTGGCTCGACA
>JGI1358J11329_10002802_pt1 | contig 13262 bp, 7 predicted proteins | sample Subgroupgradi54m_FD_11329 | JGI IMG/M metagenome (IMG submission 11329)
TCGGGTGATGCCGGCCGCCGTTCCCGTTGGGCATCCTCTCCATAATCCACTCCCGCGTGTCGCCGATCCTCTCGACGGCCGCGTCCTTGAGGAGCTCCGCCTTCTTGGCCAGCAGTTTTTTGCTTTGCACGAGCTGCCGGTTGGCCGAGCGCTCCATGGAGCGGAACTTGGAAACCAGCTTCCGGCGGGTCGCCCGCCCCGAAGCCGGCGCCAGGAGAAGCGTTGCCGCGGCCGCCGTGCTGGCACCCAGCGCGAACGCCCCAGCGGTCCAACCCCACTGCTTGTTCCGGTTCCCTTTCATGCGATCCTCCTTTTATTCGTCACGTGACTTGGAACTCGATGATACCCAGGCCGGACCCGATGCGGCCGGCCGAAACGTCCGAAGAGGTTTTGCGTGAAGCGCGCGGCCCGGTCCGTCCATGTGAAAAGGCGGCGGGCGTTCTCCAGGAGCAGGTCCACCCGGTGAGAGGCGCGCAGGAGGAAGCTGACGGTGATGAGCAGGGAGACGGAACTCACGACGGTGCAGAAGGCGATGAGCGCCAGCAGAACGGTTTGCAGCAGAGTGTCAGTCATCTCACATTCTTTCGGTAACCCGGCTGTCTCGCTTACGGGGCGAGACCCGCGGTTTTGCGTCCTGCCCTTACGGGCAGTTTGCCTTTTTCGAGAATGTCAAAAACTACGTATTAAATATGGCTGATCGGAGGGTGGAACGTCAAGGGCTGTGGGGTTTATTTTTTCCCCGGATCCCTTCCAACTGCACGCGGGCGTCCTCGAAAACCGGGTTCAGGCGCAGGGCCTCCGCGTACTCCGCCTCCGCCTCTTCCAGGCGCCCCATCTTCTGGAGCGTCATGGCCATCCCCTTGTGGGCCATGGCGTAACTGGGCGACAGCCGGAGCGCCTCCCGGTAGTGGGGGTAGGCCTCCTCCGGTTTGCCCTGCAGGAGCAGGAGATAGGCCAGGTTGTTGTGGGCATCGGAAAGGTCCGGGTGGAGGGCCAGCGCCGCGCGGAACGCGTCGCCCGCCTCGGCGGAACGGCCCGCCGCCTGGAGCGCGGCGCCCAGGTTGACGTAAGCCCGGGCGTTGCCCGGCCGGCCGGAAATCTCCTCCTGCCAGAAAACAACCGGGTCGCTGTAAACTTCATTACGCCGCACGGCGGCCAGCGTCAGCAGGGGAATCAGCGCCAGCGGGACCGCCCAGGACAGCGGCCGGCGTCCCGCCAGGGCCCGGAGCCCCGCGAGAAAAGCCAGGACCACCGCGGCCAGCGGCAGGTACATCCGGTGCTCGAATGCCGGGTCCACGATCGGAAGGAAGCTCGAGGTGGGGGCCAAGATCCCGAAGAACCAGACCCCCAGGAACCCGATTTCCGGGCGCCGCCGCAGCGCCCAGCCGGTCAGGGCCAGCAGGCCGAGCACGGCGGCTGCCGGAAACAGGGCTTCCTTAAAATGGGCGACGACCGGCCACTGGTAATCCAGCACCAGCGGGTGGGGCCAGAAACTCAAGCGCAGGTAATGGAGAATCACGCCCGGCTCGGTCGCCAGATAGGCCAGCGGGGAAATCTTCTGGAGCCCCATCCCGACGAGACCGCGGTATTCCTGCGCTCCACAGGCCAGGACCGGAGGCAAAATCAGCCCCGTAGCGGCCAGCCCCGCGTAGAGCCGGCCCCGCCGCCGGAACAGCTCTTTCCAGGAAGCGGACAGGAAAACCCGGTCATAAACCAGGAAGACCACCGGCGCGGTCACCATCACCGGTTTGCTGAGCATCCCAAGCGCGCAGCAGAGCACCGCCCACCCGTGCCGGCCCCGGATTAGACAGTACAGCGTCAAGAGATAGAACAGCCCCATCAGCGATTCTCCCCGCTGGACGATGTAGGTGACGCTTTCCGTCTGCAGGGGATGGACCGTCCAAAGGAGGGAGGCCAGCAGTGCCAGTTCCGTTGCCTGGCCGCCGGCCCGTTTTTCCAGCCGCTTCGTCAGAAGGGTCCGGCGGACCACCCCGAAGAGGGTGATCGCGGCCAGCAGGTGCACGGCCAGGTTAAAGAGATGGTAGCCCCAGACCTCCAGGCCGCCCAGCGCGTAATTGGCCGCCAGTGTCAGCGCCACGAGCGGCCGGGTGGTACCGGCCAAGACCACGAAAGGATGCAGGAGATCCCGGATCCGGGGGTTCTCGACAATGTGGTAATAGTCGTCGAAGAGGAAGGGGGCGGAGAAGCTGTTGAGATACGCCGCTGTTCCGGCGCCAAGCAGAAGCGCTGCCGGAAGAAGGGGGTGTTGCCGCATGAAATCACACTAGCACAATTCAGGATAGTGTGCGCGTCTCCTTAGCTGGAAGTAGTTAATGATTAATAATTCTTGATTGTGCCGTTGACAAGAAGGCGGCATCACGGATACACTTATAACTGCATAGGCGCTATTCCCTTATGAACATGAAGCCATACCGCCCGCGTGGGTGTTTTTCTTTTTCCCGCTTTCTAAAGAGTTCCCTGACCGGGATGCTGTGCGTTGTCCTGGCCGTGGGGCAGGCCTCCGCCTTGCGCCAGCCGAACCCGCGCGAGGGGGAACCGGCCACGCTGACCGGGTTGGAGGAGCGGCTCGGTCTTCCGGCCGCAGTGCCGTTGAGTGCCGGCCTGGAAGAGGGAGTGAGGCAGTTAAGGAAAGCGCGGTCCACGCTGGGAGATCTTCCCACCTATTCCACCTCAACCGCTTCTATATGGGCTGCGTTGGATTTCCTGCTGGGCTCCTCCGAACCGGCGGCCGGTTTGACCGGCCAGCCCCTCGAGGAATACAGAGAGATCCGCAACTGGCTGGCTCACGAAAATCCCGATCTGGGGACCCCGAGTTCGATTGAAGTCCTGACCCCGAATGAGCCGACGAGCGTGGTCAATTTCAAGATCGTTACACCCAAGGGGCTTTACGTGCTGTCCATTCAAACGCAGGACGTCTCCGCGGGAGGGTCGGTCTGGTCCCATGTGCGCCTGCCGGAAGTGCAGGCCGAAGCCGCGTGCCGTCTGGAGGAGATCGTCACGGGTGAAATCTTCCCCTGGGACCCCCCGTATCACTACCAGGGTTCTTACCTCCGGGGGGAGACCGACCGTTTCGGATACCCGGGCGGGCAGGAGCGCTGGGGCGTCAAACCCGGAGACCGGAAAGGGGATTACCAGTTCTTCCGTGTTATCGTCGGCGACGGCGAGCCGGCGCAGATCGGTTGGGACGATCTGCTGGCCCCGGCTGTTCCGAGCGACGCGGTCCCCTTCCTGGTCCAGCGTCCGACGGAAACTCAGCTCCACCAACTGATCAAAGACCCGAAGCTCGGGCTGGCCGCCGACGTGATCACCGGCCGGCCCTTCACCGGGGGAGGCACTCTCCTGCTCGTCACGTTCCCCAATGGGAACTCCGGGATCGCCCTGCGGGATACGGCCGCCTCCAAGCCGTATGAGCTGAGCGGTCTGCACGCGGTTTCCCGGCTGAGTGGGCAGCAGCGCGGCGTCGAATATGAGGTGAGAGCTTCGGGGCCGGAGGCCTCCTTTAACGGCATCCTCCTGGACAGCGTGCGCGCCATCCGGGAGTGGAACAGCTGGGATGAGGGCCGGACGCGCGCGGGCCGGTATGAAGAATTCGGCGATCTGGTGCGCCGCCTCCCCCGGAAGATGCTGGCCGATCTGCGCCGGGAAGGCGTCCTGCTGGTGGAACTTTCCCGCCGGGTCTCGCCCAGGATTTTCTACCGCCGCACTTCGCGCGACCAGCGGCTTTACGTCCTGCGCCTCACGCTGGGAGGCCATCTGTACCTGGTGGAGATGACCTTTCCACCTTCGTATGAGGTGAAGTGGACGCCGCAGGGAAAGATCGACATCCAGTCCGGCGCTTCCCGGAGGCCGCTCCGCTGGAAGATGGTGGTCACCACCGATTTCCCCGCTTTGACGCCGCTGTCCTTGGAGCACCTTGTCCGGCAGGAGGTGATCGACCAGAGCCGGCAGTCCCAACCCCTGAGGGAGGAACTGGAAGACTTGGAGTTCCTGGCTTTCAAGGAGTTTTTCGCGGCCGGGTCCCACCGCTTCCTCCAATTCTTCGGCCGGGACACCTTGATTTGGCTGCGGTTGTTCGGACCCCTGCTCACCCCCGAGGCGCATGAGGCCGCTCTGCAGGGGGTCCTGGACCGGGTTTCTCCGCAGGGGCAGGTCCCTTCGGTGGAGGAGCTGGACGACCAGGTGGCCTTCGAGCTGGTGGAAGATTTCTGCTGGGCGGCCCGGCGTGTCGGCGAGGAGCAAGGGACCGAGCGGCTCACCCAGGTGGCGCACAAGCTGGCCGACTTTTCGCGCGGCCGGGTCCCCGCTCAGGTTCTCAAGTACGGGGTCCCCGACGTGGACATGATGCTGCAGCAGGCCGTGGCCGACTACCTGGAGCGCCCCGACGTCTCTCCCTCCCGGAAGACGGATTTCCTGGCACGCTCCGGCAAGGAGGGGCCCAACCTTTCGGCGGTCCTCAAGAACGCGGACTTCGTCATGAAGACCGCTTCCTCGTACGTCCTTTCCGGGGAAGAGACCAAGCCCTGGCCGCAAGGGTTGGTCGGCGTCGGGAAGGAAGGGGATTTCGGAAACTGGAGAGATGTTGTGTATGGCATCGGATACGGTATTTACCCGGCTGACGTCAACGCCGTCCTGATCCCGGCGTCGGTGCGTGCCACGCAAAGAGTTCTTCAGGCGGCGGCAACCTATCTGGCCGGAGACGGCGCCCGGATGGAACAGCTCCTCGGCACCGGCGAATACCCCACGTTGAAGATGCTGATGGAACAGGTGGGCCCGGCGATCTTCGAGGATTTCGACGAGGCCTGGAACGGGGTGCGGCGCCGGTTTTCGATCTCCCTTTCTCCGGAGGAGATCCGTTCGCGCCTTTTGCAGTACCTTCGGCACATTTCCCCCAAAGAGCGGGACTGGCTTTTGTCTCAACCGCTCGGGTCCCAGATCCAAGTCGGCCATTTCATCCAGGCCGGGGGGGCCATCCCCGCGGTGCTCGGCTCCTCTATGACCTATTTCCCGGTTTCGCTGGACCGGGCCGGACAGCCGGTGCCGGTGGTCGCCAGCGACGGGATCTTGGACCTGCTGGACTCCGACCTGCCGCAATGGCGCTTGGTCGAAATCCTGACGCCGCTGCTGCTGCCGTATCCGGTGGGGCTTTGGACGCCGGCCGGTTTTCTGGTCGCTTCCCCCTCGCTGAGTGCGCAGGAGCGCCTCTGGAGGGAGATTTCGCGGACCGCGTATGGCGGGGGCGTCATCTACGGCTGGCAGATGGAGTATTTCAAGCAGGGGTTGTACCGCCAGCTCATGCGGCTGGACCTGGCCGGGGATAAAGAATTGGCGAGCTTGCTTTACTCCGCCTTCAAGGCCGCCTGCGAGGCGACTCCGCCTCAGATGGTCGGCCAGGAGCTCTGGTCGTGGGAGGTGGACGACAAGGGGTTCCGCCCCGCGGGTTTCGGCCAGCTTCCGGGACACAACGATGAATCCAACCCGGTCCAGCTCTGGAGCATCTCTTCCGCGGAGCTGATGCGTCCGCGGGTGCAGGAAGCCGCGGACCGGCAGGGGCTGACCCTGCTTCAAGGGGGGGCGATGCTCGATTCGCTGGCCAATCTGCGCCAGCGCTACCCGCCGCCCGCCGCCGGTTTGGAAGAAAAACCCCGCATCGCCTCCGTCTCCCTTTCCCTTCCCCCGGGCGGCGGCGGCGTCAACATCGTTCTCGCCAACCAGGCAGCCCTGTTTCAAGCCGGCGGGTATCCGTTGACCGTCTTGGGCGGACAGGTGATCGCCATGCCTCCGGTCATGAAGGCCCTCCCGCCGGAGGACAACGCTTACACGCGCGCAGGGATCCGCATGCACATCATCGGTGACCTGGACCTCCAGGGATATGTGGAAAAGGATGCTTGGAGCGGGACGCTGGACATCCAGCAATTCAACCGGGGGGTGGAGCGGGTCCAGCAGAAAATCGAGCAGGCGATTGCCGACGCGGACGTCATCCTAATCCACCAATACATGACGATGCCCAGCAACCTCCTGGTGGTCGAAGCGATGGGGCGGCTTGCCCGGAAATACCAGGGGGTCAAGCGCTTTGTCGCCTGGGTGCACAACGTCCTGCCGGGCAAGGTGGGCGCCTGGCCGCTCAGCACGATCACCGACATGGACCCCCGGATGGAATACATCGCGGTCTCTCCTCAATTGAGAGACCAAACGCTGAACCTGTTCGGTATGGGCCGCTGGCCCTGGATGATCGGGGTCATCAAGAACTCGATCAGCATCATCAACTTCTTCGACATTAACCCGAAAGTCCTCAGGGCCTATTTCGACAACCGCCTTTACGACGCCGAATACCTGCTCTTCTACCCGGCCCGCTTGGTGGAGACCAAGGAAGTGGCCGGCGCCATCGCCTCGGTCAAGCACGCGCGCGACCGCGGCCACGACGTCCGGCTGGTCATCTCCACCACCGCCTACGAGGGGAAAGTCCCCCAGGAGGCGCAGGCCTATTACCAGCACTTGCTCGACCTGCGCAGCCAGCTTGGCCTGACCGAACGGGAAGTGATGATCTACCTCCACGACCCGTCCCCGGAAGACCTGAAATCTCAGAAGGAGATCCGGGACTGGCTCTTCCTCTGCGACGCCCTCTTGTTCTCCAGCCAGCAGGAAACGGGCGGCATTCCGATCAAAGAAGCGAAGATGGCCCGGCGCACCATCTTCCACACAGACTTCGACGTGCTCAACGGCGAGACGCAGGGATACCCGCATGTGACCCGCTTCCCGCTGAGGCAGCACTGGGAGTCGGAAGCGGGGTATGGGTCGCTGATCGCGGAGCATGTGGTCAGGTTCCTTCAATCGGCGGAGGGAAGAACCGACATCAGCGAGGGGCGGGCGCAGAAGCATGAGATCCGGCAGAGTTTCGAAGGGCTGCTGGGAATGCTGTCTTCCTGGTTGAACCTTCCTTCCGCCGGGAAACGGGCGATCCAAGGGGGGACCCGGAATTTCCGCTCCACGGTCCGGTCGATGGAACAGGCGATCGGCGATGCCAAGGATGCCGGCTACGGGGCCTTCGAGATCAACTTTGACGGTTTTGAGCCGGCTTCCATCGATGCCGCGGGAATTGCGAAGATCCGGGAAGCGGCCGCCGGCCTCCGGCTGACCGCGCGCCTGACGGACTTCCCGGGTGTTCCGGCGGAGCGGGTTGAGCAGCTTCTGCAGGATGCCGCGGTTTTCGCCCTGGGGACAGGCGCTCAGCAGATCAGCATCCCGGCCGAGGGGTTGGACCCTGCCCGGGCGGAGCAGATCCTCAAGGCGGCCGACTGGGCCAAGCAGGAGGCGGCCCGCCGGGATAGCCCTATCCCTGGCGTCCTCTTCTCCGTCGAAAACGCTTGGCGCCAGCCGTGGGGGGAGTGGAACGTCATCGCGCCGGAGGTGATGAGGAGTTACTTTGCCGGGAAACCGGTGGGGCTTTCTCTCTGGGTGGATGCCTTTCTCCCATGGGATTTGGACGGCACGATCTACTACGTGGATACCGCCCGCCTGAAACTGGGCTCGGTCTATCTGGGCCGGGACTTTTTCGAAGGGGACAGCTCCAGGTTGTTTGAAAGGGCTCGCGCACTGCTGGTGGAAATGCATCGGCGCCATTGGAACGGGGAGGTCATCGCCCAGTCCATCCCTCCGGTGCCCGTTCGGGCCGCCGCCGGCCCCGACCAGCAGAGAGAGATGAGCGCGTTCGCGGCGGGCTTCGTGAACCGCGTGATCGCCGAGGCCTATCTTCCTCAAGAGACCTCCGCTTCCATGCGAAACGGGGGTGAGTTGGTCGGCCCGCCCAGCATGGAGGCCCGTCCGGCCGTGCAGGAGGCGGGTTTGGAGGAGAGGGTTCCAGTTGCCGGCCTTCAACAATGGGTGCCGGGTGTCAACGAGGCGGCGGAAGCCGCTCAGCCGTTGGCTCTGCTCTTCGACGCCTCCCTGGTCGCTGGCGACTCGCCGGAAACCAAACAGGTCCACTTGATCGAACTTGCGGGCAGTTTGAGAGAGGCGTTGAGATGGCCGCAGAATCTCCCGCTGGAGCTTGGGTTGGCAAATGAAAAGATCCAGTGGGAGGAACAGGGGTACCGGGTCATCGAGCTTCAACGCTTGGCCGGCTCGCCGGAAGGGACCCTGTCGCCCACCGCTTTGCCGGTGGTGGTCGTTCAGGCGCTGGCCGCGCTCCAGAACCGTTTCTGGGTCGACGTGTCGGCGTACAAGCCGCTCGACAAGGTCACGCTGCCCGAGATCCTCTCTTCGCTGACCAACCTCTTCGCCTAATCTTCCAAGTACCCAAGCGGTCGCGGTCTGCTACAATACTTTCCATGCCGCGCTCAGTTCCTCTGAACCCCAAGCGTCTGCGGCCTCACCGCCTGGCTGGATCTTCCTTCCCCAAATGACACGCACCCGGTTGGACCAGCTCCTCAAAAAGATGGCCCGGACACGGGTCATGGTGGTCGGCGATCTGATCCTGGATGAGTTTATCTGGGGGGCCGTAGACCGGGTTTCCCCGGAGGCGCCGGTGCCGGTCGTCTGGCTCGAGCGGGAATCGGCGATGCCGGGGGGTGCCGCCAACGTGGCCTGTAGCGTGCGGGCGCTGGGCGGACAGCCCACCCTGCTCGGCGTGGTCGGCCGCGACGGCGGCGGCACGCGTCTGAAGCAGGAGCTCGAGGGGCGGGGCATCTCGACCGAGTGGATCGCCGTCGACCCGCGCCGGCCGACGACCCGCAAGACCCGCGTGATCGCGCACCACCAGCAGGTCGTGCGCATCGACCGGGAACGGACCGAGCCGGTTTCGGGCGCTCCTCTGCGGGATCTGCTAGAGGGGGCGCGCCAGATGATCCCTCAGGTGGACGGCGTGATCGTGGAGGACTACGGAAAGGGGCTCATCCATCCGAAGCTTCTCCGGCCGGTCGTGGCGCTCGCGAAGCGGCGCCGGAAGGTGATCACCGTCGATCCGAAAGAAGAGCATATCGCCTACTACCGCGGCGTGACGGCGCTGACCCCCAATAAGAAAGAAGCGGCCCTGGCGGCCGGGATGCCGATCACCGATGAGAACAGTTTGCGCAAGGCCGCGGAGCGGATCATCGCGAGATTAAAGCCGGAGGTCCTGCTGGTGACGCTGGGGGAAGAAGGGATGGCGCTGTTTTCCGGAAGCGGCGGGAGGCCGCTCAAGATCCCGACGGTGGCGCGGGAGGTGTTCGATGTCTCGGGAGCCGGCGACACGGTGATCGCCGCGTTCACTCTGGCCCGCTCCGCCGGCGCTTCGTTCGCGGAAGCCGCGGTGCTGGCCAACGCCGCGGCCGGTGTCGTGGTTGGCAAGGTCGGCGTGGCGACCTGTTCGCCCGAAGAGCTTCGCCGAAAGATGTTTGAGTCGCGATGAGACAACACGAGCACGTACAAACTGAGGTTGTGTGCCTCACGGCTTTGCGCGGGGATGCGCTCAACCGAGTTGTCTCATCGCTCTCCGAGGGGGAACCCATGGCGTGGTTTCCCCCTCGGTTCTCCCCCATCCAGCGAGGATCACTGAGGACTCCTCTTGCGGGGGAGTTTCCCACTCCCCCGCAATACGACCCCCTCTCCGAAGGATTGCTCAGGCCGTGCCTTTACTCCGCGCGGGGGAGGCCGGGCCGGGCACGTCGCAAGGCCGAGCGGGCATGGTTCCCGCTTCCTTTGGAGGTTTGGTCCAGTCCAGGGGGAGAGCGAGGCCGAGCGCCGAGCGAAGCGATTCCTCGCTGGGGAATCGCGAGCGTTGCACGGCCGGCCTCCCCGGAGCGGGGGACGGCACGGCCAAGCGATGGGAGTACAGAGAGATGGTGCTCGGAGTAATTCCGGCGCGGTACGGGTCGACCCGCTTTCCGGGCAAAGCGCTGGCCCCCCTGCGCGGCCGGACGCTGATCCAGCGGGTTTGGGAGCGGGCGAAGGGAGCCCGGCGCTTGGACCGGCTGGTCGTGGCGACCGACGACGAGCGGATCCGGGACGCGGTTCGGGCATTCGGCGGGGAGACCGTGATGACCGGTTCCGACCTGCGGTCGGGGACCGACCGGGTCTGGCAGGCGGCGAAGGGAACCCCGGCCGAGATCGTGGTGAACATCCAGGGGGATGAGCCGCTGTTGACGCCGCCGATGATCGACGGGCTGGTGGACGGTTTGCGCCAAGAGGCGAAAGCGCAGATGGCCACCCTGCGGTTCAAGATGACAGGGGCCGAGGGCTACGAGGACAAGAACGTGGTGAAGGTGGTGACCGACGAAAACGGGTGGGCGCTTTATTTCTCCCGGTCTCCGATCCCGGCACACCGGTCGAAGGACTCCCGCTCCATCGTTTGGTATAAACACATTGGGATCTATGCCTACCGCCGTTCCCTGCTCGAGGAATTCGTTTCCTGGCCGCCGTCCGCCCTGGAGTTGGCCGAGAACCTGGAACAGCTGCGGGCGCTGGAGCGGGGGGTCCGCATCCAGGTGCTGGACTCTCCGCAGAACACGATCGGCGTGGACACGCCGGAGGATCTGAAGCGAGTGGAGGCCTTGATTAGTGCCTAAGTACATCTTCATCACGGGGGGCGTGGTGTCCAGCTTAGGAAAAGGGGTGGCCTCGGCCGCCATCGGGCGCCTGCTGGAGTCGCGGGGGCTGCGGATCACCCTGCAGAAGTTGGACCCCTACATCAACGTGGACCCCGGCACGATGAACCCCTACCAGCACGGCGAGGTCTACGTGACCGACGACGGCTCGGAGACCGACCTCGACCTGGGCCACTACGAGCGCTTCACCTCCATCACGACCGGCCGCGACAACAACCTGACCACCGGGCGGATCTACGAATCGGTGATCCGCAAGGAGCGGGAGGGCGCCTACCTCGGCTCGACGGTGCAGGTGGTCCCGCACATCACCGACGAGATTAAGGAAGGGATCCGGCGCGTCTCCAAGGGCAAGGCGCTGGACGTGGTGATCTGCGAGGTGGGCGGCACCGTCGGCGACATCGAAGGGCTCCCGTTCCTGGAGGCGATCCGGCAGTTCCGGCTGGAGGCCGGCCGCGGCAACTCGATTAACATCCACCTGACGCTGATCCCGTACCTGCGCGCGGCCGGCGAGCTCAAGACGAAGCCCACCCAGCACTCGGTGCAGAAACTGCGGGAGATCGGGCTCCAGCCGGAGATCCTGCTCTGCCGGACCGAGAAGCCGGTTTCAAGGAACCTCCGGGAGAAGATTGCCCTCTTCTGCAACGTGGATGTGGACGCGGTGATCCAGGCGCGGGACGTGCGGGACATTTACGAGATCCCGATCGTTTTCCACGAGCAGGGGTTGGACGACCTGATCATCAAGTTTCTGGACCTGAAGGTGGACAAGGGCCACGACCTGCGGGATTGGGAGGAGCGGGTGGTGCGCCCGGCTCTGCAGCCGGCCCACGGGCCGGTGCGGATCGCCGTCGTCGGGAAATACATCGAACTGCAGGACGCCTACAAATCGATCTACGAGGCGATCCGCCACGGCGGGATTGCCAACGACTGCTCGGTGGAGATCCGCCGCGTCGAGTCGGAGAAACTGGAGAAGCGGGAGGTCGAGCAAGCCCTGCGGGACGTGGACGGCATCCTGGTGCCCGGCGGGTTCGGCTACCGCGGCATCGAGGGCAAGATCAAGGCGGTCCGGTTCGCGCGGGAGAGCGGGATCCCGTATTTCGGGATCTGCCTCGGGATGCAGTGCGCGGTGATTGAGTTCGCCCGGGATGTCCTGGGACTCAAGGGGGCCAACTCGACCGAGTTTGACCCGCAGACCCCGCATCCGGTGATCGGGCTCCTGGCCGAACAGAGGAAGGTGAAACAGCTCGGCGGCACCATGCGCTTGGGCGCCCAGGCCTGCCAGCTGCGCCAGGGGACGCTGGCGAGGTCCATCTACCGGGAATCCCGCGTCATGGAGCGCCACCGCCACCGGTTTGAGTTCAACTCCGCCTACCGCGAACAATTCGCCAAAGCCGGCATGGTGATCAGCGGCTACCTGCCTGGCAAGCGGCTGGCGGAGATTGTCGAGATCCCGGGACACCCGTTCTTCATCGGCTCGCAATTCCATCCGGAGCTCAAATCCAAGCCGGACCGCTGCCATCCCCTGTTCCGCGCCTTCGTGAAGGCCGCCCTGCAGAGGGCTCAAAAGACCCATGCCATTCGCGCTGAGCTTGTCGAAACGCGAGCGGAAGCGGCCGCCCCCTAATGGCCCGCGTCGTAAAAATCGGGGAGGTCTTCGTCGGAGAAGGCCGCCCCCTTGTCTTGATCGCCGGCCCGGACGTGATTGAGAGCGAATCCTCGGCCCTGCGCCACGCCGAAGCGATCTCCAAGATTGCCTCCCGGTTCGGCCTTCCTTATATCTTCAAATGCAGTTACGACAAGGCCAACCGCACCTCGGTCAAGAGCTACCGAGGACCGGGGCTCAAGAAAGGGCTGAAGATCCTTGCCAAGGTGAAGAGATCGGTCGGCGTCCCGGTCACCAGCGACGTCCACTGCGTCGACCAGGTGAAACCGGCCGCCGAGGTGCTGGATCTCCTCCAGGTCCCCGCGTTCCTCTGCCGGCAGACCGACCTGCTGGTCGCCGTCGGCCGGACCGGCAAACCGGTGAACGTGAAGAAGGGGCAGTTCCTGGCGCCCGGCGACATGAAGCCGGTGATCGAAAAGATCGAATCCACCGGCAACCGGAAAATCCTGCTCACCGAGCGGGGCACCACGTTCGGCTACAACCTGCTGGTCAACGACATGCGGTCGCTTGGGGTCCTGCGGAAATTCGGCTGCCCGGTCGTCTTCGACGCGGGCCATTCCAGCCAGATCCCCGGCGGATTAGGGAGCGCCTCCGGCGGGCAGTCGGAGTTCATCCCCTTACTGGCTCGCGCCGCGGTGGCGGCCGGCTGTGACGCGCTGTTCGTGGAAGTGCATGAGAACCCGGCCAAGGCCCTCTGCGACGGCCCGAGTTCCTTGCCGCTCAAAAAACTGCCGCGGATGCTGGAACAGCTCTCCGCGATCCGGGAAGCTCTCAAGGGAGGGTGAGGCGATGAAAAGATGGCCTGTTTGCGCAGCGATCTTGCCCTTCTTCATAATACTGGCATTTTCCGTCTCTGCTTTCTCCGAGACGATCGAGCTGGTAACGTACTATCCCGCTTCTTCCAACTCCGGCGACCTGCACGTGCGGAGCATCACGGTGGGTACGGTGTACCAGGGGGAGACTCCGGGAGATGGGACGGCGCTGATCGCGGACCAGGTGGGGAT
>JGI1358J11329_10002803_pt1 | contig 13261 bp, 16 predicted proteins | sample Subgroupgradi54m_FD_11329 | JGI IMG/M metagenome (IMG submission 11329)
CAAAAAATTCTATGGATGTGAAAATTATCCAAAATGTAAATATTCCTCCTGGACTTTAAAACCAACTGTAAAAGAGGTGAAAGTTCTGGTACAATAGTATTCCATGTCGAAGGTGAAGTATATATTCGTATCTGGAGGTGTAATCTCCGGCATTGGAAAGGGCATTACGGCAGCCTCACTTGCCTATCTTCTCAAATCTTCAGGCTATAAAGTCTCTCCCATAAAGTTTGAGAATTATCTCAATGTTGACGCCGGAACCATAAATCCTATTGAACATGGCGACCCATTTTTATGTGAGGATGGCACTGAGGCAGACATGGATATTGGGAGTTATGAAAAATTCTTAAATGAAAATATGGGTCGTGATAATTTTGTCACCATGGGACAAATTTATCAAACAGTAATTGAACGGGAACGGAGATTTGAGTATAACGGTGAGGATGTTGAGGCGATTCCTCACATAACAAATGAAATAATAGACCGGATAAAATCTCTCGCGAAAAAGAAACAAGCTGAAATAGTAATTATTGAGTTGGGAGGAACTGCAGGTGAGTATCAAAATGTTTTTTACTATGAAGCCTCCCGTATTATGACCTTAAAAAATCCAGGCGACGTCATACACGTCCACGTAAGCTATGTCCCGACTCCCCATCATCTCGGTGAACCAAAAACTAAACCGACTCAGTTGTCTGTGCGTACCCTAAATTCTATGGGAATTCAGCCAGATTTTATAATTGCCCGTTCTGCTCTTCCCCTTGATAAACGGAGAAAAGATCGTTTTGCCTTGTTTTGCAATATGCACTCTGAAGATATTATTTCAAACCCAGATCTTGAGTCTGTCTATGAGATTCCCCTGGTGCTTCACGACCAGGATCTTGATAAGCGAGCGCTTCAAAAACTGCATTTGGAAGAGCGAAAACCCGATCTTACCGAGTGGAAAAAATTAATTGTGCGAATTAACGCAAAAAAAAGTAAGCAGGTTGAGATTGTAATTGTTGGAAAATATTTTGGGACAGGTGACTATCAACTACGAGATTCGTATGCTGCGCTTTTTGACGCTATAGATCATGCGTCGTGGCAGGTTGGTGTTGCGGTAAAGACGCGGTGGGTTGACGCTGAAAAAGTAGAAAAAGAGGGGACTAGTATTATTGGAAAACCTGACGGGATAATTGTGCCCATTGGGTGGGGAATCCGCGGTTCGGAGGGAATGATTACAACAGCGGATTACGCGCGCCGAGAAAAAATTCCCTACCTTGGTCTTTGTTATGGCATGCAGCTTGCGGTTATAGCTTTTGCCCGCGAGGTATTGGGTTGGAAAGACGCCAATAGCACTGAGTGTAATCCCGATACAAAACACCCGGTCATTGATTTTATTCCAAAACAAAAAGAGCTCATGGCAAAACGAGCGTATGGCGGCACAATGCGTCTCGGTGGGTGGGAGGCCGTGATGAAAAAGGGTACCATGGCCTATGAAATATATGGAAAAAAAGACATAACCAGTGAGCGACATCGGCATAGGTATGAGTTTAATAACAAATACGCAGAAGAGTTTGAGAAGAAGGGTTTAATAATTAGTGCGAAGTCAAAACACGAAAATTTATGTGAAATCATTGAACTTTCTCCAAACGATCACCCGTTTTATCTGGGCACGCAAGGTCATCCTGAGTACAAAAGCAGCCCCTTAAGCCCCCATCCAATCTTTATAGCCTTCTTAGAGGCTTGTAAAACACATGCCTAAATGGTACAATAATCTCTCTATGGCAAACTCAATTTCTTACAAAGAAACATCATTCATGGTCGGCGACATGATTACGGTGAGCTACAAGATCAAAGAAGGAACTAAGGAGCGACAACAACTATTCCAAGGTATTCTCACAAAAATAAAAGGAGATAATGTACAGGATCGTATGATTACGGTTCGAAAAATCTCAAACATTGGACTCGGTGTTGAGCGTATTATTCCTTTAAATTCACCTTTCATCGGTGGGATTAAACTCATAAAAAAATCAAACTATACGAAAGCAAAACTCTACTTCCTACCCGGCCTCTCCGGCCAAAAGCTAAATCACAAGCTATATAAAAATAAAAAAAACTGCATATAATAAATTAATGCAGCAGAGTACCAACAAACAAACAGGCAAACTCGGTGAAGATTTAGCGGCACACTACTTAAAAAAGAACGGGTATACAATTCTCCACAGAAACTATGCGACGCGATATGGCGAACTCGATATTGTTGCCACAAAGAATAATAAGGTATGTTTTATTGAGGTGAAAACACGTAGCAATCTTCTCAAAGGTAAACCACATGAGGCAGTTACTTACCGAAAAATTCAACATCTAAAGTTTGCTGCTGAAATTTATCTCTTGAAAAACAAAATTAAAGACTGTAAGCTTTCGCTAGATAGTATTTCCATAATTTTAAATCCAGACAATACAGCGCTTGAGATTAAATTATTCGAAAATGTAATTACTTAGAAAGGAGGTGAAATAAATGATAGTAGTTGTAAATAATTTTGTCACCGCATTTTTAGCAAGTTTACTCAATTATCTTCCCCGTTTTTTTGGAGGACTCATAATCCTTCTTATCGGACTGCTTTTGGCAAGCATTTTAAAGCGGATACTCATCTCGCTTTTTAGTTTTTTTAAATTGTCAGTGCTGTTGCAGAAAACTCGCCTCATGGAGCGGAGCGAAGTGATTGTATGGGAGGAAGTTCTTGCTGAAATACTCCGGTGGACCGTGGTGATTCTTTTCCTCATTCCAACTCTCGAGGTGTGGGGATTATCGCGTGCAACAGGAGTGTTAAATCAGTTCCTTTTTTATCTGCCAAATGTAATTGTTGCCGTGGTAATTGCGTTTGTGGGACTTCTCGTATCAAACTTAGTATCTGACGTAGTTCGTCACAGCTTCACCTCAATGGGCTCAACCTCTGCCAATACCTTATCAGTGTTTGCAAAATGGGCAATTGTGTTTTTCACAGTGTTGGTTGTATTAAACCAGCTCGGTGTAGCTCAGGACTTAATCAGAATTCTGTTGACGGGAATTGTTGCAATGCTTGCGCTAGCAGGCGGACTCGCGTTTGGACTTGGTGGACAGGGTGTTGCGAAGGATATTTTGGAAGAGTTGCGGAGAAAGTTGAAGTAAATGTTCGCACAAGGATAAATGAGCCGGGTGCAGAGAGTGTGAATTGTGACGAGAGAATCTCGTCGATTGCATCATTCTCTGCGCCCGGTTTTGTGCTTCGAAAAGTCTCAGAGATTTTTCCGCCACCGTCGATAGACATAGTTTCCTATAAGATTTGACAGTAAGAACCCGAGGAAAAGTGAAACTACTGCGAGTATCGCGTAGTAGAGAGCATAAAACCATAGGTATTCTGATTCTACTCGTAGCAGAATTCTAGATCCCTCAATGAGCATGAAAATCGCGATGGCAAACGGAATAGTCTGCGACTCGTTGCCAATGATTAAGCTGTGGATGGCCAATTCTCGGTAGGTAGCGATCGCGAAGAACGGAATCGAAAGCAGAACGAAGGCAATGCCGAGAAGTTCCATTAGATAACTCCTTTCCAGGCTGTTTATTTTTTGCTTCGCGATTTGGTCTGGAGAAACCAGTCCCCCCCCTACCCGCTAGCCGTTTGGAGCAAATCGCTTCAGACCATATAAGAGTCCGAAGAAAAACCCAGCGAAAGAAAACATTGTAATAATCGGTAAAAGAATTTCTCCAGGCTTGAGCACGAGAATGCTGACAAAAATGATCACAATGAAAACTAGAGAATCGACCACAATAACAACTGCAGCTTGTCGCGACATAAATCCTCCCTTTCCTATCTTCTGCCATCTTTCAGCAGAGACAATCAATTGTCATCTATCATTGCGAGGACTCCGACGTACGTCGGAGGACGTGGTAATCCTGTTTAAACTAGATTGCTTCGCTAGCGCTCGCAATGACAACTGGATCCCGACTGAAGTCGGGATGACAAATAATTGCCTTGCTGAAAAACGGTTTATAAAGACTTTTCGCAAGTTGTAAAGGTGCTGGAATACTAGGATGCTTACCCCAGATTCCAAATTTCCTGATAGGTATTATATAATATACGCAAAGCTCCCATCGTCTAGCGGCCTAGGACATCTGGTTTTCAGCCAGAGAATCAGGGGTTCGAATCCCCTTGGGAGCACCCAGAGCGATACCTTGAGTATCGAAGATAGATATAGATTGATATATCGGGCTAATCTCAGTGTTCGAATAGCCCGGATAGCTAATATTCACGATCCTTTAGCGTCGGTTGGACGTCACGAATGTGTGGAAACACACATTTACTGATGTACTAACCGGCGCTATTTTTTTAAACTAATCTTATTTGACTCAGGCGGTCTTATGGTGTAATCTCGATATATGGTAAATGTGACGTTAGAGCCAGGTGTGTCTGCGGAATCAAGTGCTGCAAACATTAAAAGAACTATTGTTCCCATTCTAGATAAGGCTCCCAATATTGTTGCCAAGTATGATGAGGGCACCAGTAAAATCTCAATAGCACCTCGGCATATTACAGAGGCTAATAAAACGCACGCTGTCAGTGAAAGTGAAGTCGGAAAGGGGAAAGAGGTAGTAGTAGGATTAGCAAAAATGTTACGGGAGGAGCTACGTGTCCCAGGTGTACTGTATAGCGAGTTAAGTCGTGTTATTCATAATGTTCTATCAGGTTCGCATCCTGTTGGTATGACAGGAGCACGGGAGCTGGTCACCCCGATTCTAAGAAACAAATTAGGACTGATATTTACAGAGGGCAGTTATAGAGTTCCTTATGATAAAACAAGCAGCATTGTATCTGAAAAAGGTATCCCCCCTGAAATAGCCGAGATTGTAACCATCGCTGCCACAAGTCACGTCGCACGAGTTATTGACGAGGCAGTTACTGCCGCAGTTGTACAGAAGGATACGGTATATGAAGAGTCTGCACGACAGTCGTTGCAGCAAACAACAGAGAAAATAGCAACACAAAAAGCAAGTATAGGCGAGTATGAAACAAAGCAGTCAGAACTGCAAGGAGACGCTGCTTCCAAAGAAGCTCGTGCAAAACCGTTAAAAGATAGCATGAGTCAGATACAAGCCGTGCTCAGAAAAACATGTGGCCATCTTCCTGAAGGGAAGATTAATGAACTTACCCAAAGATTGCGAACAGAAATTGCAGGATTACAGGAAACAGGATTGATTTTTAATAAAAGGGTAGAGTATCAACCGCAACGTTTAGCTGCCATTGATAAAGTCATCACACAACTCATGGATGCGGCTGGCGTACCTGCCGAACCTTTTGAAGCAGTAGGTTTACAAAATGCCGGCAATGCATTAATCAGGCTTGCTGAAACTCACGTACAAAATAACCGCGATATACAAAACATGCGGCCCCAAGATTTATTTACCCAGTTAGAGGACATTTTAGTCCACAATTATTCCTATGGATTACAGCCGGTGCTTCAATCTCAACGCGAACTCCTCAACAAACTTGAGAAGCAGGATCCGGAGAAAGCAAAGCAGTACACTTTAGACTTAGCAGTACGTACGATTGCCATAGATATTGCAAAGAGAGGAATTGGCACTACTTCTCAATCGAAGTATTCTTTAGGGGATTACGCATTCACACAGACCCTCAATCGCAATTTAAATGATATAGTTCGTGAGAATCCAGAGCAACGCACCATCTTAGATGATGTCGATAGCACGCGACAGGCAAGAGATCAGGGAAAACGAGCAATTGAAGAACAAAGGAAAGCTCTTGAACTACTCAATAAAACTGAAGAAGAGCAGAAACAACACGTAAGTTCTTTGGAGCGGATGCGTGAGACAAGGAGACAAGACCTAAAAAATCCTATTCTTGCTCAGGTACTAACCCGGGCCGACGGAGAACCCATAGATCCTGATTTAATAAAAAGAAACGGAGGAATCAATAGTTCTCATTACTTAGAATCGCAAATAATGTCTGATTTCATAGACGCGATGTTTAAGGGCTTACCTCATTTTGTTGCCAAGGACGATCGTCATCCCGAAGTTGTTGATTTTCTTCCAACGCTTGTTTCCGCTATTTTACCCGAGAGTAACTCTCGTTCTCGAGATGCAGTGTATTTAGTTTGTGATCTTATAAGAAAGTATCCAAAATATCTAAATAACAGAAGGGTCATGAGTAATAATTTCATATCAGGATTAAATGTTGCGTCTGAGGTGCTGTACGAGATAGCTCGAGGTGGAAAAGTTACTCCGGTCCCACGTCTGGGCTCAGACGGATTAAATCAATTCATTCGAGGTTTACGTATTCCCCGCTACTATATTGTTTCCCGTTATAACCTCATGAATCCTGACGCACATGGAGAACACGGTAGTGAAGCGTATTCGATCCCGAGTGAACGCGTAGCAAAACTTGGAAGTGAAAAACTTCTAACATCACTTCTTTCTACCGATAAAACAGGAGGATTTTACATCGTGGAGCGAAAATAACCACAATCCATTTCACGGCTAATTAGCCTCAAATTATAACCCATAGTACTTGCTTTATATCCTCATTTTTGGTATACTTTCCTTTGATAAATTTGAAGCCCTATACAGCTATTGCTGCCGTATCATGGTTTCAAATATAAAGCATTTCATTGCACTTTGACAGCTTAGGAAAGCTAAAATTCTATGGGTGGGTTTATGTTTCGATCGGATCGGGATAGAAACTCATCCATAGGATGGGCACGAGCGAAAAGGAGCAAGATTATGCCAAGGCACCAGGGCAGGGGCAGGGATTACTATGTTGGCGATCGTCCATGGTGGTCGATCGATGATGCCAACAGACGGGCAGCAGACTACGAGGCTGGGCGTCGCACACCAAATTTCGACGATGTAGCTTGCGCCGTTATGAAACTCAAGGACGGTGGTTATCCCGACTGGGAGGACCGTGAAGCTCGGGTCATTCTCGCTACCGCACAACGCAATGGGATTCCTATCCCAAGATCACAGTCAGCTGAGCAGATCAGGAGGTGGTACGGCCAATAGTTCATCGAAGCGATAAAGTTTAAGGAGAGTTTAAGATGAACCAGACCAGCAAAACCCGCTCAAAGCTTCCATTCCACGACGGAGACCGACAGCTTGTCGCTGTGGCTCCAGATCATCTAGGAGCTACGCGCGGCCAGAAGTGGATGTTCAATGTGGTGGATTTGGATGGCGAGGAATACGGTACTCGAACTGCCTTAGCGACGGCCACGACAACCGAGCTGGTGCATAAGGTGATGGATCTTTTGCACCAGACTTCGTTGACCGAGGTAGATGAGTGGTCTACTGAGGTTGAGGCCTGGATCAATCAAATCCACACCGCCTACCACGCCCGCAATCCAACTGCATAGCTTTCCCGCTGTTCACACAGCATCCTCTAGATCCCGCAAGGGGTCATCCCGCAAAGGCGGGATTCTGCAAAGATAGAGGGTGCTTATTTTATGGTTTGAATCCCTATCTCGAGTATAAATTCATAAACTCTTTCCCAAATCTGGTTTGGTTGCGGGATCATTGGGGGACCCTTCAATAACTTCATGCACCTCATAGAGCTTATAGTATATGTTATAATATAGATGTACTGCCTGCGGTAAGAGCTACCTCAGGTAGAATTGACATTCAGAGAATGGAGAGGCAATGGCGAGTACGTCTGACAAGCAGCGAGCGATCAATTTCGCATACGGTCTTGTACGCTCGAAAGCACCAGCGAGTGCGGAACTCCTGGGCGCAATACGTTTGCTGCGCGACACGGGTTGCGACGCAGATGTGCTGATTTCGCAGTGCGAGGAGCGAGCTTACGAGCGGGCATACATAGAGACACTCCCGGCGCAGCGAGAACTCAATGCTCAATTGTTCCCAAGCATGGTGCGGGGTACTCCTTTGTGGTACCGGCCGTTGACTAATCTCGACGGAGAGCCAGTAAAGTTCGTCACGTTCAACCCGAACACACCCGATAAAGTCCGTATCCAGAAAGGAACAGGACGCATTAACGAGGTGGACTCGGGAAAAGTCTGGGGGAGCGACAAAGAAGGACTCGAATTCGAGCAGAAGCTCGACCTTTTAGTCTAGACTCACGACTCGACCGAATGGCGCTGGATGGGTCTCTGTTCCCTTGAACAGAAATCCATCCCAGCGCTTTTTTTATAACAAATCATAACGTACGTTTTTGTACATGGTTTGAATACTCTATGAAGTTTTGTAAAGTTTATTACACCCCCTGATCGTTAGTTGGTAACTCCGATTTCTAAGCGTTTCTTCACAAACTGACCAAATTCATTGAGGGTGGTCCAGTCGGCCTCAAGCATGGGTGGCTCATCATCGGGAGGATGATATACATACGCGACCCAGGGTAGATTCTTTCGATCAAGGTAATCAAGAAAAGGCTTTCCGAAGTCTTCAACAGTTCCTCTTGTCGTTTCATCCTTCCCTCCATTATGGAAACCCCACTCAGATACTATGACTGGATAGGTTTTGGCGAGAAATCCAAAGCGTTTCTCCCACCCGGCAACTTGGTCTTCTCCTTTAGGAACGGTGTTAGGATAGATGTGGGCAACATACACAAGATTGGTATCACTATATGGATTCTTTGGCACATCGGAAAGATCACTGGTATATTTAGGGCCTGATCCGAGGATAATATTGTTTGAGTGCTGACGAACTGTGGCAATGAGAAGTTCGCCAGTCGGTCGCCAAGCGGCCCAGTCAAAATCATCATTCGTCGGGTCGAGTCGACCCACAGGCTCATTGTAAATCTCAAAGAGTACATGTTTTCTCTGACCATAACGAGCGGCAACTTTGTTCCAGAAGGCAACCGCCATGTTGGTATCCGTGTAGTGGACTTTTGCCGGATAGTTGGGGAGCATCGTAGTGTCGGAATCTGACTCATACCAACCGCCAGGCCGCCCGATTACATGGTATGAGATAATGGCATAGAGCCCATTTTCTTGGGCCAGATCAACCATACGGTCAACATAGGTGGCAAGATACTTATCACCTCCGACTAAAAAATAGTACCCAGGGTAAATCGGTAGACGAACGACATTCACACCCAGTGCTTTCACACGCGTAAAGTCCTCTGCAATCTTTGCGAAATGATTGTCGACCACACCTTTCTCATTCGCGTCTTTCTCGAGCATAAAAGGGTCTTCAAAATTTACCCCTCGCAGTCGAATTGTCTGTCCCTCTTCTGTAATAATGCGATTACCTGAAACCCTAAGCCTACTGAGTTTCGAGTTTGAGAAAATTTCTGAGTTTTTTGATTTAATAAAAAAACCCACTGAAATTAGGATTCCTATTACAAAAATCGTGAGGAAAAATATTTTTAGCACTGATTATTTAAGTGTAACAATTTCATTTTAATTCTTAATCTGGATCGATCGAATGTTGAATTCACCCTTGATAGCATGAATCCTGATTGAATGTATACCAGTTCTCAAACTAAGACTTAAAGGAATGGTTGTTTGATCTGCGCCACTAGTATCTTTAATACTAACGGATTCCAAAGGATTGCCATCCACCAAAACGTTTAACTCACTGTTCTGATGAGAAGAGTAGACGAGTGAAATCTGATAGGTACTAGTTTGATCAGAACGGACGGTATAGGCAGTCCAGTAGTTAATATCTGACTTGAGGTGAACAGGGCTATCACTACTGGTATCTGTACCTGAGCTGATGTTAAAGCGACCTGCGTTAAGATTAGCAGGAAGCACTATACCATACGTTAATGGTGCTGGAGTTGCTTGATTGAGACTATCTATTACCCGAAATTTAGGAGTATCCAAATTGTTTATGTTGTCAGTAAACCCCCATTGATAATCCCCATTACCACAGCAATAATTCAAGAGCTCTCCTCCATTGCTAGTCCAGGCGTTATGAATAGCAATCATAGCTGTTGTCATTCGGGGATCTTTAACTGCTGCTTTCTTAACCGCTTCGCTATGACCAGTTTTATCCAATGTCGGTCCTCCTTCATAGGCGATATGGTGAAGACCAAAAGTAGCAGCCCAATCAGTGTCAGTCTGAAAAGACTTAATTAACTTTGGTGTCAGCAGGGTTGCAAAAAGAGTATCCAATGTTAAATTATCACTATCGTTATCTGGATTGTAATAAGCTGCTCCTCCAAAACCATATAAGTAATAATTGACGGGGTGGTGACTTCCATAAATAGTATCAATAAAGGTTATGGCTTCTTTCCCTACAATGGGTGTATCTTCTTGCGCTGCTAAAATCGGACGAATGCGCGTTCCCATCAGGTTGTCTCCAAAAACTGATCTGAAATCATCGCTGATTTCCTTGATCCGTTTGCCAACCCGTCGCCATCCCCAAACCGCCTCATCGGTTGAGCCATCATAGTTAAGCTGAGATTTACCCGAGCTGACTTCAGCGACTGCTGCATCATGATTATCGCGATGCTCACTGAAAAGTGCATCAGGGTTCCAAACCTCATTACTGTACTCGACATACAAATTCAGGGTGGGGTCAAGTCCATCTTTCCATAGTTTTGCTAATTGAACTACATAATCGTCCGTTGCCTTTGCGGGTATCATAATCCATGCGTCTTTCTTGAGTTCGTTTGAAAGCTGAATGGCAAATTCCCAGGCAGTCGCATCCTTTTTGCCATCTGCTTCTACCGCTTGACTAAAATAGGTTGGCAGCCTGCGATCAGACCAGTTAACCTCTGTATTACCAACAGGATTGTTGAAACCAAACCGAAGAACAGAGGCTTTACTCAATGCAGTTTTATACGGGGTTGTAAAGGTTTCTGTTTCTGTGTAGCCAGGGCGAATCAGCTTAACATTTTTGATACCACCAGATGTATTTTTAAACTCAAGTTGCATATTGCTTTCTCCAGCATCATCACACGTCAAGTTGGCAGTGGTGCTATTTGTTGCGGCATTATATGTCTGGTTGGTGATCCGTCCATTACCCCACTTAATGGTGACAACTGCTTGGCCGAGGAACGAGAGTTTGTATGTACCATTCATACCTTGCTGACCAGACCAAAGTAAAATTATTGCATCCTCAAGAGGCCACCCGTTTGCGTCTATCTTTGGCTTTTCACCGGATAATGTTTTCCAAGGGTCAGCTAGTTTTACAACGTCTACGAGTGGTTTTTCCATACCGTAGTAGCTAAACGCATCTGGATTGTATCCAATCATATTTGTTTTTTTGACATCCTCTTTTTGAGGGAGTGCTGAATGCGGTAAGTTTTTTTGTGCGAAAGGCACTTGTTGAGATTTTTTAAAAAACAGGAACAATCCACTAACGAGAGTCAAGATTATCATTGCAGTACCCACCACATACCAAATAATTCTTGATGCTTTTTGAGGAATGGGCATCTTTTCAACCTCTGGTTGCATATTTAATGGTATAATTTTGTTATGAAATTGCTAGCGGAGATTTTACTCTCAATTATATTTCACCCGATTGCAGTAATTCTTGCATGGATTAATATTGCAGGTCGAGCAGATTTATCAAGCGCACAAAAATTAATCTGGGTTCTTATCTCGTTTGTATGGGGTATTGGACCTATCCTTTATATTCTGATTGGGAATGGTCAATTGTGGTAATGAAAAAAAGAAGAGAATTGGAGAGGTTAGATTAGAGTTTGTTGGTTGATTTTTATATAGAATAAAAAATGGGGTGGCCAGATCGCTGGCCACCATTACGACTTCTTCTCCTAGGTCAAATTCGCGTGGATACGACCCGAGAAGAACACCTTGTCGTCGACGAGCAAGCTCACCGAGTGACCGACGGGCTTGTCATCCTTGACGGGTGTTTTGTCCGGCTCGGGGACTCCCACGGTGTTGGACTTGTCCGATTGCTGGGATTGCTCCGGCGCAGGGGTTCGGATCGAATACTCCTTCTCGTCTTTATACACCGGGGCAGGCGTCTGGGTCTCGGCCGGCTTTCCGAACAGGCTGTCACGAAGCTTCGCGACTTCGTCCAGAATTCGCCGTCCAGCGTCGATGACGTTGTTTCCGTCCTTCTCGAGGGACTCGAGAATGCTGAGCTGGTTCGCCTGGCTGCGCAACCTACGGGCCTCTTCCTCCTTTTGCTCCGCCTGCTTGGTCAGATCATCCGCGTTGGGAATACCCACGATTTGTCCTCCTGGACACGAAAATGGGAGCTTTATAAACCACGGCCCTCCAATAAGCTCCTCTATTGGACAGGCTTTCTAGCCATGAGCGTATCTCAAAGCTAAAGACTCTGTCCTATAGAATAGAGCGTTTTCTAATAAACCTCTCCAATTTTTAAAGTGCAAACGTCTTTACCCATACATCGAGAGCTGATCTCGTGTATAAATATTGACTTATAGTATTATACCACATGTAAAACGGAGGTCAAGTTATAAGTATAAATCAAGTAGCATGGGTACAGACTCTTTTCTAGTACCAAATGTAGAGTATAATTTTAATACTCTGAACTACTCAATTATAATTTAGTTTGATTCTGTAACCATTTGGAGCAGATGATATCGTTCTTTCTATCAGAACATAACGCATATTTAGTGGGTGGACTGTTGGGACTTGTTGTATGGTTGGGGATCTTTCTTAAGCGATCTGATCTTCGTAACGAAATGATTATTATGTCTATTGTTGGAGGATTACTTGCGGTATTTACTGAACCGTACTTTCTTAAAGATTACTGGAGGGCAGAACTTATAAGCGGGTTTTCTCTTCCCTTTTCCGATTTCCTTTTTGGTTTTTCCTGGGGAGGAGTAGCTGCCACAATCTATACCATTGCTTTTCCCGGGACACGGTGGAATCCAGTATATAAATCACATACAGTATTATTCTTTATTATTCTCTTCAGTTTTTTACTGCTATTTCATTTAGGAGTAAATTTTACGAGTATAAACTCAATTTATATAGCTATCTTAATGACTGTTTTATCGAGCACTGCTGGACTTCTTTTGCGAAAGGATTTATTTGGCATAGCCTTTACGAGCGCATTTATTTTTAGCATTATCTATTTTGCTTTCTTTCGGGGTTTTATATTATTGTTGTATCCTCAGCTGCTTATTAAGTTTTGGTTATTACACAATTTGTCAGGAATAAATATTATTGGTGTGCCGATTGAAGAGATATTGTGGGCTGCAAGCTGTGGATTTATGTTTGGCCCAGCATATAAATTTATGAACGGCTTGGGAAAAAAATAATATGAAAAAACTAATTCTTGCCTCCTCATCACCACGGAGAAAACAATTAATGGAAGTGGCGGGTCTTGTATTTACCATTA
>JGI1358J11329_10002808_pt1 | contig 13247 bp, 10 predicted proteins | sample Subgroupgradi54m_FD_11329 | JGI IMG/M metagenome (IMG submission 11329)
CACGTGCGTGGGGATGAACCGGGCAGATAGAGATAATGCCGTATGCTTTGAAAATGTTCCCCACGTGCGTGGGGATGAACCGTGGGTCAAAACGTGACACCGTAGACTTTTTTAATGTTCCCCACGTGCGTGGGGATGAACCGCACACTCCCAAACCTTCATCCAAACTTGTTCAATGTTCCCCACGTGCGTGGGGATGAACCGGTGTCGAGATTATTTTTTTTCATTATATTTATATGTTCCCCACGTGCGTGGGGATGAACCGGAATGTTTGGAAAGCGTATTTTAGGGGAACCGATGTTCCCCACGTGCGTGGGGATGAACCGACACCGAGATATTATCAAAAGAATTATCCAAGATGTTCCCCACGTGCGTGGGGATGAACCGTGGAGTAATGAACCGTTTATACTTAGATAAACATGTTCCCCACGTGCGTGGGGATGAACCGCCGGCGTTGAGGATATAATGAGAATGGTTAGGATGTTCCCCACGTGCGTGGGGATGAACCGGTCAATCAAAACAATCCAATCACCGCGCTGTTATGTTCCCCACGTGCGTGGGGATGAACCGTTTTATTCCATCCTAATGGATATGGCTCAAAAATGTTCCCCACGTGCGTGGGGATGAACCGATGAATGAAAAAATTTGGATAGAAATCTCAAAATGTTCCCCACGTGCGTGGGGATGAACCGATGGGTGGTTATTTTTTCGATTCCGTTTTCTGATGTTCCCCACGTGCGTGGGGATGAACCGCGGGTCAAAACGTGATATTTTAGACTTTTTTAATGTTCCCCACGTGCGTGGGGATGAACCGGCACAGCGGGCCAACTGTTCGTCAGTGATGTTATGTTCCCCACGTGCGTGGGGATGAACCGACTTCCAGGATAGTTTCACAGTATTTATGTATATGTTCCCCACGTGCGTGGGGATGAACCGCGTGATGTGTTGGACAGAGATAAAAATTCTTAATGTTCCCCACGTGCGTGGGGATGAACCGCGTATTTTAGAGGGACAGATAATAGAGTATGTATGTTCCCCACGTGCGTGGGGATGAACCGCGGAAACGGCCTTCCTTGCCCTTATAAAGGTAATGTTCCCCACGTGCGTGGGGATGAACCGAATTGACCAGCATCTACAAGGGCGGCGAATCGATGTTCCCCACGTGCGTGGGGATGAACCGTAAAACAATTCAAAAGCGGATTATAATCCGCCATGTTCCCCACGTGCGTGGGGATGAACCGCCTTTAAAGGGCGTCTACGGCTGCGCAGCGGCATGTTCCCCACGTGCGTGGGGATGAACCGGGCGCGGAGGGAATAAATAGGGAGGGGCATGAATGTTCCCCACGTGCGTGGGGATGAACCGGGAGGGCGAGGGATGAATAAAATATCGTCATTATGTTCCCCACGTGCGTGGGGATGAACCGGGCGCGGAGGGAATAAATAGGGAGGGGCATGAATGTTCCCCACGTGCGTGGGGATGAACCGCGAGAGTCCGACTGGCAGCGGGGCACATTTAAATGTTCCCCACGTGCGTGGGGATGAACCGGGCGGCGAATCGGCACGATGGGTTGCACAAGAATGTTCCCCACGTGCGTGGGGATGAACCGACTTAGAAATTTCAATTAAAAACTCCGATTGCATGTTCCCCACGTGCGTGGGGATGAACCGCAATAAAATAACACGGCGAATCGATGATGATGATGTTCCCCACGTGCGTGGGGATGAACCGCAAGCACGCTTGGATATAAATATCATAGTACAATGTTCCCCACGTGCGTGGGGATGAACCGGCTACATAACCTTTTTGACGTCGGATATTATAATGTTCCCCACGTGCGTGGGGATGAACCGGAACGGGCCGGATACAAACATACCGTTACGATATGTTCCCCACGTGCGTGGGGATGAACCGCAGAGATAAACAAGAAACTGTTTTCGCTGTTCATGTTCCCCACGTGCGTGGGGATGAACCGGGCGCGGAGGGGATAAATAGGGAGGGGCGGAAATGTTCCCCACGTGCGTGGGGATGAACCGAAGGCATGGAAAAAGAAAAAGCGATTGATCTTATGTTCCCCACGTGCGTGGGGATGAACCGCAATCGGAGCAACGGGAGCAACGGGAGCAACGATGTTCCCCACGTGCGTGGGGATGAACCGGTGCACAAGGTGTTAAAAAGACGACATTGTTAATGTTCCCCACGTGCGTGGGGATGAACCGGATTTTTTTTGACATTCCCCCTAAAACCAGAAATGTTCCCCACGTGCGTGGGGATGAACCGAGCTGGCCGATCTGTTGGGACTGATAAAGCCAATGTTCCCCACGTGCGTGGGGATGAACCGATTGAAACAGAATACGCCGAAGAAGTACAAAAATGTTCCCCACGTGCGTGGGGATGAACCGATCAAATCACTTATCACTGAATTCGCGCAGGAATGTTCCCCACGTGCGTGGGGATGAACCGTTTCGCCCCGCGCGGGCGCGTGGATTGAAACAGGCACGACTTCGGTATAACGGGAAAAATTAATTACGCGCCAAAATGAGTATCCAATTGACAGCGCTCATCCTCAAAGGTAGAATCAACCCATGAAAAATTCTAATCTGGCGCAACTGAAATCCGAGCTTCTTCCTATCCTTAAGGCCCGGGCGTTTTTTAGAGAAAAGATCAGGCTTTCCTCAGGCAAGGAAAGCGATTTTTACATTGATGCCCGACGGGTGACCTTAAGTCCCGCGGGGGCCAATCTGTGCGCCAGAATCATTTTAGAAATGTTTAAAAATGAAAAAATGGACGCGATTGGCGGACCGACACTGGGCGCTGATCCTATTGTGGGAGCCGTTGCCGCGCTCAGTTATGAGATGGGAAAACCGGTCAATGCTTTTATCGTTCGCAAGGCTCCCAAACCTTACGGCAAGCAGCAGCAAATCGAAGGCCCTTTATTGCAGGAAGGCGATCATATTGTTTTGTTTGATGATGTGGTAACAACCGGCAAGTCAATCGTCCAATCCATTGATGTTTTAAGCGCGATGAATCTCAAAGCGGCGAAAGCGGTTTGTATTGTGGACCGTAAAGAAGGGGCCCGGGAAATTCTGGCACAAAAAGGCTGTGAGCTTATTGCGATTTTTACCATTGATGATATTTTGAATTAAACTTCTTGGGGCGCTCCCGCTATCAGAAGGACAGGAGCGCCCTTAAAACCATTTCAATCCTAATTTTTTCCAACCGGATCATGACAAAACTCATTTTAGCCTCCGCATCGCCCCATCGAAAAAAACTTCTTAAGCTTTTAGGAGTTCCCTTTCGCGTTAAAACCAGCCAGATTCAAGAGATTTTTAAAGCCAAAGCGAACTGTGCCGATCTGGTGAAAATGAATGCCCTTCTTAAAGCGCGTGACGTTGCCCGTCGCCTTAAGGAGGGCATTGTCATCGGGGCTGATACCCTTGTTGAAGTCGGGAACAAAAAGATTGTCGGGAAACCCAGAGATCTCGCTCACGCCAAACGCATGTTAAAAGAAATTTCCCGGCGGCCGCAATCGGTTTTTACCGGAGTGGCGATCATTGATGCCAGGACGAAAAAAGAAATGGTTGATTTCGAAAAAACAACGATCGAAATGTATCCCCTCTCCGACAAAGAGATCGATGACTATTACCGGCATGTTTCTCCTTTGGATAAGTCGGGGGGTTTTGAAATTCAGCACAGGGGCGCTCTCTATTTAAAACGTATTGAAGGTTGTTATTTTAATGTGGTCGGCCTGCCGATTGCCAGGCTGTATCGGATGTTAAAAAAGTTTGGCGTTTTGATTATGATGGCCTTTGTCCTACAAACGTTTTCAGGTTGCGCGCCCAGCGAATACAATCTTGCGACGGGAAAAGAAGAGCAGTTGATTTATGGCACAGATAAGGAAATCGCCTTGGGTGAAGCCATGGCCCGGCAGGTTGAGAAACAAGAAAAGATTTTGCCCGATATGGATGTCAATGAGCGTGTCAGGAAAATCCTGGAGCGTCTCGTTGCCGTCTGTGACCGCAAGGACATCATTTATTCCATTAAAGTCATCGATGACGATAAGGTCAACGCGGTGAGCCTTCCCGGCGGATATATTTATGTCTTTAAAGGACTCATCGAAAAGGTTGAGAATGACGATCAGTTAGCATCGGTTATCGCCCATGAGGTCGGGCACATTACGGCGCGCCACAGTATTAAAAAAATCCAAAGCCTTTACGGCTATAGTTTCTTAAAAGTTTTAACGGCGGTGACGGTGAAAAAGACCGATGTCTCCCAAGGATTGGATCTGGCATTCGCGTCCATATTTACGGAATATTCCCGAGAAGATGAGTTTCTGGCAGATCGTTTGGGAATCAAATACGCGCAAAAGGCCGGCTATCATCCTGAGGGCATGCCAGCTTTTTTGAAAATCTTAGGAAAAGTTCAGGAAAAAGAACCGGCAAGCCAGTATAATTACTGGAGGACGCACCCGTATATTTCTCAACGGATTTCCGCGGCCAACCAGGAAGTGACTAAGAAATTGGAATTTCGGGATTATATCAATTTGATAGGGGAGAAATGAGTAAAAAACAAATCTGGGTGATGGTGATTGCAGCCGCAATCCTCATCTATTCTTTCGTAAAGTATTCTCAGGAATTGTCAAACGCCTGGAGTGAGGTCTGTTTTCAAAGCCGGTGCGTCCAGGTTGAGGTGGCCCAGAAAAAAGAAGATCTTTTACGTGGTCTTCAGGACAGAACGTCGCTGCCGGAAAAGGGCGGAATGCTTTTTATCTTTCCAAAACCCGGCGAGTATCATATGTGGATGAAGGATACCCGTATCCCCCTTGATATTATCTGGCTCGACCACTACCAAAATGTTATTTTCATCGCGAAAAATCTTCAACCGTGTCAAAAAGATCCGTGCCCTTCTTACGGCCCCCGGCAAGAAGCCCTTTATGTCCTGGAAGTCAATGCCGGCCTTGCTGATAAATGGCAGCTCAAATTAAACGATTGGGCGAATTTCAAGATCAAAGAGCCCGGCAAAGAGGAGTCATGATCAACCCCCTGTCAGAACTCTTAAGCCCGGGCCACTATTTTCCAAATCCTTATTCCATTCCGCCGGCCATCATGGCGACGATGGTCTGGGCTCTGGGATTATTTATTTTTGATTTAAGTAAAAAATCCAACCTGCATCGCCCGTTTCTTTATCTGTGTTTGAGCGTTGCCATCTGGTTGTACGGTAACGCGTTTTTATTTAGTTCCTCCGATCCCACCGTTGCGCTTTTCTGGATCCATATCGTTTATATCGGATTTATTATGATTCCGGTGACAGTTTTTCATATCGCCGTTGTTTATACGAACCGTTGGAAGATGGAAAAGAATTTTGTCATTGTGACCTATGCGGCGGGTGTGATCCTGATGGCCCTGACGTGGCATGAAGGTTTCTTTAAAGGTGTCCGGCAGCATTTTTGGGGTTACTATCCGACGGCAGGGGAGCTTTTGCCGGTATTTCTTGTCTTCTTTCTGTTCTTTCCTCTGGCCGGTTTGCAGCGGCTGGTCGCTCATTTACGCAACTGCCGGGATCCGTTGGAACGCAAGCGCACCAAGTACCTTTTGATCGCTTTTGTTTTTGCTCTCTTGAGTTATATCGACATCTTTCCGATTTATGGCGTGGAAATTTATCCGCTCGGATATTTGGCGATATTTTGTTTTATCCTGAGCTTAACATATTCCATTATCCGCTATCATAATCTGATCGTGGAACAGCATTCAGAAGAGTTGGAGCATCAGATCGAAGAAAAAACCAAAGAACTTTCCCAGGTCCTCCAACAGCTTCGTACGACTCAGATCCGGCTTTATGAAACCGGGAAGGTTTCAGCGCTGGCCAGTTTAAGCGCCGGGATTCTTCATCAGATCAGTCAGCCCGTGACGGCCATCCATGGCCTTGTGAAATTTATCAAGAAAGAAATGAATCCGGCAGAGCCATTTTATAAAGGGATTGTGCTCATGGATGAGCAGTCGCAATATTTAAAGGAGATGCTGGAAGACTTAATGGATTTGGTGCGGCATCGAGAAATCAAGAAAGAAAATATCAGCGTCAATGATTGCATCAAAAGAGCGACAAACCTTATGACCGATGAACTTCGGATTCGGCGTATCGAATGGGATACTGTTCTGGCAGAAAACTTACCCATTGTTTATGCGGACCCCATCCATCTTCAGCAGATCTTCATGAATATCATCGTCAACGGGATGGAGGCGCTCGTGAGTTTACCGAAAGGCAGCCGCCGGTGTTTAAACATCATTTCACAATTTGAATCAATGGAAAATAAGGTCATTCTTCGCTTTGAAGATAATGGCCCGGGAATCTCGGACGATATTAAAGGGGAAATTTTTGAACCGTTTTTCTCGACGAAAACCAAGGGTTCAGGCATTGGTCTGGCGCTCTGTAAAGATTTAATTGCCGAGCACAATGGGCAGATCGAGATTAAAAATAATCCCACGGGGGGAGCGGTCTTTGTGATTAAACTTCCCGCCGCCGCTGCCGGATAAAGAAATACCGTCACCCCTGAAATTTGTTGCCATTATGTTGTAGAGACGCATGATTATGCGTCTCTACACAAGACCCCCGATTAAAGATTTCGGGGGTGACAGGGGAAGAGAGATCGTCATTCCCGAAATTTTCAATCGGGAATCTTACCCCGCCAAATGTGAGATGGGGGTGACATATACCAAATACAAAAATATATGCCAAAAGGGCGTTATTAGGGTATAATTTCAGCAATTAGAAAATGATGGTGCCTATGGATAAATTAAATATTCTTGTTATTGATGACAAAAAAGTGATTGGCGATCTTTTTGATTTTACGCTTGGCTACAGCGGCCATTCGATTACGATTATCGACAATCCAACACTGGCCATTGAAGTCCTTCAAAAGAAATCTTTTGATATCGCTTTTGTCGATATTGTTATGCCGGAAAAAGACGGCGTTGCAATGCTTAAAGACATCAAGCAAATTTTGCCCGGCCTTCCGGTGGTGATGATGAGTGGATTTAGTGTTGAAGATAAGAGGAAGAAATGCCAGGAGCTCGGGGCCGTTGCCTGCCTTAAAAAACCTTTTGAAATTGAGGATGTCAAAAAGGTGATTAAAGCAGCGCTGGGAAAAGAGATTTAATCCGCTTTTCGCGGCCGATACAAATGCGCGCTCTGGCCGAAAAAGGCTTCCGCCGATTCCATAAAAGTTTCTGATAAGGTGGGATGAGGATGAATGCTGAGCTTCACATCCGAAATCGCCGCGCCCATTTCAACCGCTAAAACGCCTTCCGCGATCAATTCTCCGGCTTCAACTCCCACAATACCGACTCCCAAAATACGTTCTGTTTCCGGATCGAGGATCATCTTCGTCAGGCCGTCATTGCGGCCGAGCGTTGCCGCGCGTCCCGAAGCCCCCCAGGGAAATTTTGTGACCTTCACCGTGATATTTTCTTTTTCGGCTTGAGTCTCCGTTAAGCCGCACCAGGCGATTTCCGGATCAGTAAAAACAACGGCCGGAATAGCTTTAGGCTCAAAGGCAACTTTATATCCTTGAATAGCCTCGACGGCAACGCGGCCTTCATGGGAGGCCTTGTGGGCTAACATGGGTTCACCGGCAATATCTCCGATCGCGTAAATGTTAGGATCGGTTGTTTGGCGCTGGGCATTGACTTTAACAAAACCTTTTTGATCGAGCTGAACCTGGGTTTTCTCAAGGCCGATACCGGCAGAATTGGGTTTGCGGCCAATGGCGATCAAAACTTTTTCAAAAACTTCCGCCGTCTCTTTTAAATCCGTGCTTTGAAATGTAACTTGAATTCCGCCTTTTTGGCTTTCCATCGTCACAACTTTTGTGTTGAGTTTGATAGACGCGAATTTCTTTTCCAGATTTTTAGAAAGAATTTGTGTCAGGTCGCGATCAACACCGGGAAGAAGAGATGATGTCATCTCAACGACAGATGTTTTTGACCCCAGAGCCGCATAAACACTTCCCAATTCCAATCCAATGTATCCGCCGCCAACGACCAGAAGATTCTTAGGAATATTTTCAAGCTCAAGGGCACCCGTCGAGTTGATGATGCGCGGATCCTGCGGCAGATTCGGTATTGTCAGGGGATAAGATCCGACGGCGAGAATGGCATTTTTGAAAGAAATCTGTTCTTCCGTACCGTTGACTTTTGAAACTTTAATCGTGTTTGAATCGATAAAGATCGCTTTGCCTTGAATAAAGTTGATCTTGCGCTGTTTGGAAAGGATCCCAAGGCCGCCGGTCATTTTATGGATGACGGAATCTTTCCAGGAACGCATTTTGTCGATATCGATTTTTGGTTCAGAGAAATCAATGCCCCAGTTCTTGGCTTCTTTCGATTCGTTGAGAACTTTTGCAACGTGAAGAAGGGCTTTGGAGGGGATGCAGCCGCGATAAAGGCAAATACCGCCGGGGTTGGGCTCCCTATCAATGAGCGTGACAGGGATTCCTAAATCTGAGGCGAAGAACGCGGCGACATAGCCACCCGGACCGCCGCCAATAACGACCAAATGTGTTTCGGTTTTTGACATGATTATTCCGTTACCCTTCCAGATCCATAAAAGACGGGTGTTCCATGGCGTCGACAACCCATCGCAAGAATCGCGCGCCGTCCGCACCATCAATAACACGATGATCATACGAAAGGCTTAAAGGAAGCATGAGACGAGGCGCGGAAAATTCGAGCGCGCTTCGTGAGACCCCTAAGATCGCCACTTCCGGCCAATTGATAATAGGCGTAAAAGACGTTCCGCCAATACCGCCTAAATTTGTGATGGTAAACGTTCCGCCCTGCATATCCTCGATCGTAGTCTTTTTATCGCGGGCTTTTTGGGCCATTAAAGCCAGTTCGACCGATAATTCTAAAACACTTTTCTTATCAATATTACGGATGACGGGAACAATGAGCCCGCGGTCGGTATCAACGGCAATGCCCATGTTGTAATATTTCTTGTGAACAACTTCATTGTGAGTCAAATCAAGGCTGGCGTTGAATTTTGGAAAATTCTTTAAAGCGGAAGCCAAAACCTTGATGATAAAAGGTGTCATGGTAAGCTTAACGCCCTTTTGCCCGGCTTTTGCAGAATATTTTTTTCTCAAAACTTCCAGATCTGTAATATTCGCTTTATCGAATTGTGTGACGTGCGGGATAGTGGCCCATGCATAACTTAAGCGTTCGGCGGTTGTACGGCGAAGCTGGCTTAACGGCTGACGGTCAAGCTCGCCCCAGCGTGCAAAATCCGGTAATGGCAATGCGGCAGGCCCGCTCATCGAAGGCCGTGCGCCGGAATTTAAAGCTTTCGAATACGCTTTAACATCTTCAATCGAAATACGACCCTTGGCTCCGGTTCCCGGAACTTGAGCAATATCAATTCCGATTTCCCGGGAAAATTTTCGCACCGATGGAGCCGCGGGAACATCCTTACGTGACGCTGTGAATATTTCAGAAGAAACAAACGCTGGAGCGGCCGAAAGCAGGCCCTGGCCCGTCCCTACGGGAGGTTTTGTGCCGGATATTTCTTTTGCCAACACCGGTGTTGACGGCGCGGCTATCGCAGAAGCGTCTAAAATCATGATCGTTTGACCAACATTCACCTGGGTGTTGGCTTTGACCAGAATTTCCTTAACAATTCCACTAACAGATGAAGGGACTTCCAAAACAGCTTTGTCGGTTTCCAATTCCAAAACATTTTGTCCAACGGAAACAGAATCTCCGGGTTTGACCATAATTTTTGTGGCCACACCGGATTTGATATTTTCGCCCAAACTCGGAAGTTTAAATTCGGTCAACACGGATTTTTCCTTTTTAATAACATTGTTACGAGATCATGGGGTTAATCTTTTCGGGATTAACGCCGAGATCTTTAATCGCCTTCTGAACAATTCCAGCTTTTACTTTTTGTTCTTTTGATAACGCATAAAGTGTCGCGATCGTAATAAAACGCGCATCGACTTCAAAGAACTCACGCAAGTCTTTTCGTCCTTCACTTCGTCCAAAGCCATCGGTTCCCAAAGTTACCAGTGTTCCCGGCATCCAGCGCGCCAGGGAGTCGGGAAGTTTTCGGACATAATCCGAGGCGGCAACAAAAACACCCGTTTCTTTTTCCAAACATTGACGAATGTAGGGAGTTTTTGGTTTTTCACCCGGGTGAAGCATGTTATAGCGTTCAACAGTCAAAGCGTCGCGGTGAAGTTCATTATAACTTGTCACGCTCCAAACATCCGCTGAAACACCATACTTTTCTTCCAGGATCGCCTGCGCTTTAATGACCTCGTTTAAAATGGCGCCGCTTCCGAATAACTGCGCGCGTAATTTCAGGCCTTTCTTGTCGGACGATTTGAATTTATACATACCTTTTAAAATGCCATCTTTTGTTTTTGCAGGGTCGCCGGGCATCGGAGGCATGGCGTAATTTTCATTGCCAACCGTTAAGTAATAGAAAATACTTTCCTTCTTTTCATACATCCGGTAAATCCCGTTAAGGATAATGACAGCCAGTTCATACGCAAATGCCGGGTCATAACTGACAAGATTCGGGACAGCTGAAACCAGCAAGTGACTGTGGCCGTCTTGATGCTGAAGCCCTTCGCCGGCAAGGGTGGTGCGCCCGGCGGTGGCCCCGATCATAAATCCTCGGCAGCGGGAATCCGCAGCGGCCCAAATCAAATCGCCGACGCGCTGATAACCGAACATCGAATAATAAATATAAAAAGGAATCATGTTAATGCCATGAGTCGCATAGGCGGTTCCGGCGGCGATAAAAGACGACATGGAACCCGCTTCTGTTATTCCTTCTTCAAGGATCTGCCCATCTTTGGCTTCCTTATAATACACGAGACTGTCAGCATCGACAGGTTCGTAAAGCTGCCCCACATGAGAATAGATCCCGCATTGCCGGAATAAAGATTCCATACCAAAAGTGCGGGCTTCATCCGGGACGATGGGGACAACAAATTGACCCAGGGCCTTATCGCGAAGAAGTTTCGCGAGGATACGCACGTAAACCATGGTTGTTGAAACTTCACGGCCTTCCGTGCCTTTATAAAATTCTTCAAAAACTTCTTCAGAGGGAGTTTGAACGACGGGAGATTGATCGCTTCGGGCCGGGGTATAGCCTCCGAGTTTTTTTCGGCACTCATGCAGATATTTCATTTCCGGCGAATCATCGGCCGGTTTATAAAAGGGTGCCTGCGCGATTTCTTCGTCGGCAATGGGAATGCTAAATCGTGAACGAAATTCGCGAAGCTCCTCTTCATTAAGTTTTTTCTGTTGATGCGTAATGTTTTTTCCTTCGCCGGATTCGCCCAGGCCATAGCCTTTAACCGTTTTGGCAATGATAACCGTCGGCTGGCCTTTGTGCTCAACGGCAGCTTTAAAAGCGGCATAAACCTTATCCGGGTCGTGTCCGCCGCGCCGCATTTTACGGATTTGATCGTCGGAGAGATTTTTGGCCAATTCCATAAGCCGGGGATCCGTCCCGAAGAAATGATCACGAATATATTTTCCCGATTCCACCGTATATTTTTGATACTGGCCGTCAATAACTTCGCCCATGCGTTTGACTAAAAGCCCTTCATCGTCTTTGGCCAAAAGCGGATCCCAGTCTCCGCCCCAGATCACTTTAATAACATTCCAGCCGGCGCCGCGAAAAGCCGCTTCAAGCTCTTGAATAATTTTTCCGTTTCCCCGTACGGGGCCGTCAAGGCGTTGAAGGTTACAATTGACAACGAAAATAAGATTATCCAGCTTTTCGCGGGAGGCTACGGTCAAAGCGCCCAGTGATTCGGGTTCATCCGATTCACCGTCGCCCATGAAAACCCAAACCTTTGCATTTGATTTTGCTTTAAGTCCGCGGTCTTCCAGATAACGGTTAAAACGAGCCTGATAAATTCCCATGATGGGCGCAAGGCCCATCGAGACAGCCGGGAAAAACCAGAAATTCGGCATGAGCCACGGATGCGGATAAGAGGGAAGTCCGCCGCCACTTTTAAGTTCGCGTCGAAAGTTTTCCAATTGATGGGCGGTTAAACGCCCTTCAAGGAAAGCGCGGGCGTAAATGCCGGGGGAGGCGTGGCCCTGGAAATAAATAATATCGCCTTCCTGATCGTTATTTTTTGCTTTAAAAAAGTGATTAAAGGCGACCTCATATAAAGTCGCAGCGGATGCATAGGTCGAAATATGGCCGCCGATCCCATTTTCAACACGATTGGCGCGAACGACCATGGCCATGGCATTCCAGCGGACAAAACTTTTGATGCGCCGCTCGATTTCCCGGTTTCCGGGGTAAGCGGGTTGTTTTTCCGGTGGAATGGTGTTGATATAAGGAGTGCTGATGCCAAAGGGGAGCTGGATTCCGGATTGCTGGGCGCGGATTTTAAGCTGTTGCAGAAGGTATTGGACCCGCTCGGGGGTTTCATTGGCCAAAACATAGTCCAGAGAGCTGATCCACTCTTTAATTTCAATGTCGTCAACGGGAGGATTGTGCTTATTTACGGCATCGCTCATGATTCGTCTATCCTTTCGTTAAAAAATCTGAGCCATTCTAATATGGAAAGAATAGGGTGGCAAGAGGAATTTGGCTGAAAACAAGGGAAATGCGGTGCGGCCCCGCCTTTTCTGGATTTTAAATTGTGGTAGGCGGGGCTCGCACCAACCTTTCTAAACGGTATCGTGCGTCCCGACTTTTCTAATCAAATGGAGAACTGAGGAAGTCGGGATTTGCACCAGCTTTCTCTTTATTTAAGTTCGTTAGTTTTATGGAAAGCTGGTGCGGAAGGAGAGACTTGAACTCTCAAGGGTTGCCCCACTAGCTTCTGAGACTAGCGCGTATGCCATTCCGCCACTTCCGCACTACTTCGCTTTAATGCTTTCGGCCTACTTCGCTCAAATGTTTCTACGTTTGAGCTTCGAAGGGCCGATTCCTCCGAAGCTAAAGGTGAAAACACTTTAGCGAAGGAGAATCGCGTTAAAGCTTCGTAGCTGCTTTGCTCTACAAAACTTCGGCGAGTTGCTACGAAGCCAAACACGATAAGTATTTGGCGAAGTAGAACCGCCACTTCCGCACTACTTCGCTTTAATGCTTTCGGCCTACTTCGCTCAAATGTTTTCACGTTTGAGCTTCGAAGGGCCGATTCCTCCGAAGCTAAAGGTGAAAACACTTTAGCGAAGGAGAATCGCGTTAAAGCTTCGTAGCTGCTTTGCTCTACAAA
>JGI1358J11329_10002812_pt1 | contig 13234 bp, 14 predicted proteins | sample Subgroupgradi54m_FD_11329 | JGI IMG/M metagenome (IMG submission 11329)
ACACGTGCTCCAATGATCGTTCCTTCACCAACCGAAACATTGGCTTCGATCAGCGAATAAGGTCCGACCGTAACGCCCGGGCCAAGTTCTGCCTCAGGATCTACAATTGCCGTAGGATGAATAAACGTTTTACGAGTTTCAACGCTCATTGGCCAGGCTCCACAAGTGCAAATTTAACCTCTGCTTCGCAAACCAGCTTATCGCCTACATAGGCTTTACCGCTACACTGACCTGTTTTGGAACGAATCTTAATCACTTCTGCTTCAAGACGAAGCTGATCTCCGGGGTGAACCGGATGGCGGAACTTTACCCCTTCGATCGTCATAAAATAAGCGAGTTTTCCCTGATTCTCAGGGCGGCTCAGCATCAGGACTCCCCCAACCTGGGCCAAAGCTTCAAGGATCAAAACGCCCGGCATAACGGGATGTCCCGGAAAATGACCGCGGAAATAATATTCATTAATAGTTACATTTTTAATCCCAATCGCTCTTTCGCCTGGAACCAAATCAATAATTCGATCAACCAAAAGAAAAGGTTCGCGGTGCGGAATTATTTTTTGGATTTCGTTCACATCCAATTCGCGTGGTAATTTATTTTCTGGCTTGCTCATAGAAACCTTTTTTTCTTTACCTAGGGCGGCACGCAATTTAGCCACCAACTTCATATTTTGCACATGGCCTGTTCGGCACGCAATCACATGTGCCCTGAGCGGTCGCCCTATTAAATATAAATCCCCTAAAAGATCCGTAACTTTATGTCGACAGGCCTCATTAGGAAACCTGAGTGTATTATTTATAGGTAAGTCATTTTCAAAAACGAGTGTATTTTCCCAATCGGCGCCCTGCCCAAAACCTTGAGCTTGAAGAAGCGTTGATTCTCCCTTTAAGCAAAACGTCCGCGCAGGAGCCAGCTCCCGTTCAAACACTTCAGGAGTCACGACAGAACTGAAAAACTGATCGTGAAGATCCCTGTGTTGATAACTCAAGGAATAGGACAATTTTAACCCATCTCGATAGGGTAATACCACCATTGATTGGCCGCCCTCATCGAGATAAATCGGCTCGGTAACGTAAAGGTATTGCCGTGGCTCATGTTGCGAAAGAAGGCCAACCTCTAAAAATCTTTCGACAAACTGCTTGGCGCTTCCGTCGAAACCTGGAATCTCCTGCCCACTTATCTCCACAATTGCATTGTCAATCCCAAGACCATGAAACGTGGCCATCAGATGTTCGACAGTGCGAACTCGGGCAGTGCCATTACCCAAAGATGTTTGCCGTCCTTCGCCTACATAAATGGACTCGACCGTTGCTGGAAATTCTATACAATCATCCTGATCGGTTCGAATAAACCTGATGCCTGTATTAGGCTCTGCGGGTTTAACGATGACCTCGGCTTGCGAACCCGTATGAATTCCCCGGCCTTTAAATTCTACCTTTCTTTGAAGAGTCTTCTGGTTTTCCATGAAAAGCGGGCAAAGCCCAATACCTCAATTCAGATTTATTTTTTTCCTTTTTTGTAACGATCGTTCAATTCTTTCAAAATATCCGCAGTCACATCATATTGTTTATTCTTATAAAGCAACGCGCGGTCATTAAAAATAATGTCATAACCCTTACGTTCCCCGTACTGGGTCATTACATTTTCAATGTCCTGAAACACTTCTTTTACAGCCTTATTCCGCTTCTCACCTAGCGTTTTTCGGACCTCATTGTCAAAATTATCGAGTTCCTTCATTTTATTGTCAATACCGGCTTGCTTATCTTTACGTGCGTCTTCAGAAAGAAGTGCCTGCTCATCTCTAAGGCGTCTGATTTCATGAACAATCGCATCGCGCTCTTCCTGTTTCTGTTTCCCTTCTGTCTGGAATTCCAGGTCATATTTCTTGGTCTTTTCGTAATCGTCAAAAACTTTGCCAATATCAACGGTGGCAAATTTTTCCTTCCCAGGAGCTGCATAAGAAACCCCAGAATAACTAATTAAAAGAACAAGAATCAAGCCAAAAAAAACTCCAAATTGCCTCATCTTATTTTTCGTCATCATAAACTCCTTTCTTAAACTTTGAAAATTTGATATTTACAGTTAAAAACTACGACTTAGGCTGAACTCAAACCGGCCGTTTCTATTTTTCGTATCACGGTTCATAATCGGAAGACCGTAATAAAGAGCAACAGGGCCAATGGGGGTATTAATCTTAATACCTGGACCAACGCTAACGCGAAACTCGCCAAAATCGACTTTGTAGCTTTTGCCTTCTACATCGCCTGCATCTATAAAAACAGCTCCTTTAAAATTGTCAAGATACAGAATAGGGAATGTATATTCCAAATTCACAATGACCATGCTATTGCCGCCAATCGCATCCCCTCCATCGATTGGACCTACACGCTTATAATTATAACCGCGAACGGTCCCCAAACCACCAGCAAAAAACCGATCAAAAACAGGAACTTTATCAGAGCCCACAACATCGGCAACACCGCCGCGGACTCTCCACTCGATCACATGTTTACCGCCTTTAAAACTCCAATATTTGGTCGAATTTGCTTGGAGAATATAATAATCTTGATCTCCGCCTAAAAAGGTACCAATTAATTCCCCAGAAAGTCCTGCTACCCACCCTTTAGATGGGTTGAAAACGCTATCTCGCGTATCACGACTCATAAAAGCTTTCAAACGGCTCAACATATTTGCACCGCTAAAAAGTAATACATCTGGAGAAGCATCAGATGAAATGTCAGAAAGCTTGACGCGTTCAATTTTGTAACCTAAACCAGCACGAATAAATTCGGTAAATGCCTTGGAAAACGTCGGCCCGAGCCCCATTCGTTCTTCAACAAAGTCTACGTTTCGGTTTTCATTCCGAACGTCGTAAACATCTAAAGACATAGAAATGGGTTTATTAAATAAATAAGGTTCTTCAAAGTTAAACGAAAAATCCCTGGTAATGGTTCCCCATCTGCCCTTCAAAGATATATTTTGGCCTCCGCCCGTAAAACGCGGCCAATTTAAAAGATCGAAATTGCGTTGGGCGATTTCGGCAAATCCAACAAATTGATCGATCGAGCTGATTCCTGCACCAAATGAAAGTTCTCCGGTTCGTTTTTCCTTAACTTTAAAAACAATGTCTCTTCGATTTGGAGCGCTTCCGGGTTCCGTATCGTAAGACACCTCTTCAAAAAATCCAAGATTTTCAAGCCGTTGTTTAGATCGGTCAATCGCATTTCCATCAAACTTATCGCCGGGGCGAATGCGAACTTCACGCCGGATGACAATATCTTTGGTTTTTGTATTACCGCGGATTTTAACTTTATCTACAAAATAAAGATCCCCTTCATTAATTTGATAGATAATATCCACTTTGCCCGTATCCCTATTCAAATTAACATCAGGAGCAATCTCGACATTCATATAACCATAACGGGAATAATACTCTCGAACGTTTTGCACATCCTGAGCCAAACCCTGCTGTGAATAAGTAGTGCCTGGAAGAATGCTCAATCTCTGCCAAACTTCGCTCTCAGGAATCACCTGCACTCCTTTGATTTCAACATGGCCCGCCTGATACCTTTTTCCTTCCACAACTTGAATCGTGATCGCAATCTTACCCTTTGCCTGATCATAATTAAAATCTTGGCTCACATGGACATCTAAAAAACCTTGAGATTGATAAAAAGCGACGATTCGGTCCAGATCATCTTTAAATTTCTCTTCATGAAACACACCGAAATGGAAAAGTATTATATTTCTCGGTTTTGTCCTCATTAACTTGCGGAGCCGTCTTTCCTTAAAAGACTTTACGCCTTCAAACCGGACCTGCCCAACTTTAAATTTTATTCCTTCATCAATCGTAACTGTGATGGTAGTTTCTTTGGTGGCTCGATCTGTATCCACTTGATAGCTAATTTTAACAAAACGAAACCCTTTGTTGGCATATCGGTCTCTTACTTTATTAATACCCTGCTTGATGTTAAATTCATCAAGCACCTGACCTTCAATCAGACCTAAATCCTTCCGGACGTCACGTTCTTTAAGCAGTCGATTTCCTTCAATTACAATATGGCGAACAATTGGTTTTTCATCCACGACAACGATCAGACGCATGCCATCAACAGCTTCTTCCACGTCAATTCGAACGTCTTGAAAAAAGCCTGTCCCATAAAGTCGTTTAACGTCCTCATTCGTCATCTGCTGGTTGAGCTCGACACCTACCCGCGTCTTCATATTATTCAAAATCGTGCTCGTGTTGATGACTTGATTTCCCCGCACATCGATTCGAACCACTTTCAAACTTTTTTCGACAGGTTGGCTTTTTTGTTCGGGTTGGTCTTTTTGTTCCGATTGGGTTGCATTTTTTTCCTCAGGCTGAGCAGTCCCTACCTGATTAAATGCGATGAACCAAAAAGCTAGTACAATCAAAACAGCTGAGAAAGAACGATGGAAGCGCATTAGGGTCAAGTTAGTATCATTAAGTGTTAAATTCTGGTTCCTCGCGACGAAATTCCGGATTGTCAAATCGGGTCCATTCCCTTAGGAAAAGAAGATCTACAGAACCGGTCGGACCATTTCGCTGTTTGGAGATAATGGCTTCCGCTCGATTGCGGTTTTCATCCGTAGGATGGTAATATTCCTCACGGAAAAGAAAAACCACAAGATCTGCATCCTGTTCAATGGCTCCTGATTCTCGAAGGTCTGAAAGCTGGGGACGGTTCCCGGTTCTCGATTCTACAGCGCGTGACAATTGGCTAATGGCAATCACCGGAACACGAATTTCACGGGCAAGCGCTTTAAGAGAACGAGAAATTTCTGTAATTTCCTGCTGACGATTTTCAGAACGCCCTCTTCCTTCAAGAAGTTGCAAATAATCCACAATAATTAGTTCCACCCCGTGTTGAGCTTTCAGACGACGTGCTTTTGCACGAAGTTCAAGTGCATTCATAACAGGTGTATCATCAATAAAAAGCGGGGCTTCAGAAAGTTTTCCGGCCGCGCTCGTCAACTTGGGCCAATCCGAATGGGACAAATATCCCGTTCGAACCTTTTGTGCATCGACACGTGCATGAGAACAAAGCATTCTTTGAACCAATTGTTCTTTACTCATTTCTAAAGAAAAAAAGGCAATAGGTTTATTGAGCACTACGCTGATATGCTCTGCAATTCCGCAAACAAATGCGGATTTTCCCATTGAGGGCCGACCAGCGATAACGATTAAATCGGATGCTTGGAGGCCTGCGGTTTTGGAATCGAAATCATGAAAACCTGTCGCTAAACCAGTGACATGTTCCTTTCTTTGATACAAATGATCTATCGCTTCAATGGAATCTTTGATGATTTCATTCATGCGAACAAATTTTCCTTCGATGCGGTGCTGACTGATGTCAAAGATCATTCGCTCGGCATGATCTAAAATCTGAGTGCCTTCCGTTGTGGAGTCAAAGCTTTCCTGAATAATTTGTGTAGCCGTTGCAATCAAATTACGCAAAAGTGCTTTTTCTTTTACAATCTTCGCGTGATATTCAACATTGGCTGCTGTAGGAACAGACGCTGTTAATTGTGCTAGATAGCTTGCTCCGCCGATCGCCTCAAGCTGCTTTCTTTTCCTAAGCTCTTCAGTTATGGTAATCAAATCGATTGCCTGATTCCGATCAAACAGACTGAGCATGGCGGAAAAAATCAATCGGTGTGCCTCGGAATAGAAAAAGGATTCTTGGAGAACTTCCAAAGCGCGGGAAACAGCATCAGGGGTAAATAGCATTGCCCCCAGAACGCCTGCTTCAGCTTCTACATTTTGAGGAGGAATCTTTTCAACGAGGCTCTCGTGAATGTCCATGAATGGCAATCGGTTTAGGCCTGCGTCACGATGACTTTAAGCTGAGCTTCAACTTCAGCATGCAGCCTAATTTTTACTTTGTATTCTCCAACTTGATGAATGGGTTCAGCCAACTCAATTTTCCGCTTGTCAATTTCAAAACCTTCTTTTTGAAGAGCGTTATGAATATCTTGACGAGTGATGGAACCAAAAAGTTTTCCTTCCGTACCAACCTTTACCTTCAAAACACATGTCCATTGTCCGATTCGTTCAGACAGCTGAGCAGCTTGTTCTTTTTCTTGGCGTCTGAGTTCCTCGGCGCGTCTTTTCTTCGCTTCAAGAAATTTGAGCCCGCCTTCGGTGACAAGAACAGCAAGTTTTCTCGGAAGAAGATAATTCCGGGAAAATCCATCACGGACCTTCACTCGCTCGCCTGCCTTGCCCAACTTATCGACGTCTTGCACTAAAATAACTTCCATAAATTTACTCCGTTTGAAAAGCAATTAAAGCACTATGGCGGCTCCGTTTGATGGCCCGAGCCAATCTGCGCTGATGTTTCGAACAATTTCCAGTAATCCGTCGGGGAATAATTTTTCCCTTTTCCGTTAGGAATTTCTGGACGGCTTCAACATCCTTATAATCAATTTGCACTGCTTTATCAGAACAAAAACGGCACAGTTTTTTACGAAAAATTCTAGGACGATCCCGATCACGGTCCCCTCCTCTGTCTCTTCCTGAGCCGCGCTCGGTGCGGGGTCCTTCATTCCTGCCCCCACTCCTACTTCCACCTCTACTACCTCCGCTCCTACCTCTACTCATTGGTCCGGCCACTTGTTTTGCTCCTTAATCTTTTGCAAATTCTAAAAATTAAAAATAATTAAAAAGGAACCTCATCATCAGGTTGTAATTCATCTTTTGAAACTCCGACAGATCCGCCTTTTACTTCTGCGCCCAAAGAATCATCAATAATTGTTTCCTGGGGCTCAACGTCACGCGGCTCTGTTTGTTTCCCGCTTGTACCACGTCCTAAAAACTGTACATTTTGCGCAACTACTTCAATTGTGTTGCGCTTTGTACCGTCCGGAGCATCCCAGCTGCGGCTTTGCAGTCTGCCTTCCACAAAAACTGGACTTCCTTTTTTAAGATATTCATGACAAACTTCAGCGCGCTTTGCCCAAACCACAACGCGGATGAAGCTAACTTCTTCTTTCTTCTCGCCCGTCGGAGCCATGTACGTCCGATTTGCTGCAACTGTGAACGTAGTAACTGCCTGGCCTGAGGGAATGTACCGAAGTTCTGGGTCGCGGGTTAAATTACCGATTAACATGACACGGTTTAAGCTAGCTGCCATAAAATAAAAACCTTACCTTTTCTCAACGGTTGAAATCGTCTGAGCTGGAGCTGGTTTGAAATGACGGTCCAAATCAACTTTGGGTTTCGTGACGATGGTAAATTTTAAGATTCCCTCTGCGAGTTGTAAAGAACGTCTGAATGCTTCCGCTTTATCAGGGGCTAATTCAAAAACAAAAGAAACGACGTAAGCTTCCTTAGATTTTTTAATTGGATATCCAAGAATCCTTTTCCCAAGTTCAGTTCGATTGAGAACTTTTCCCTCATGTTTTTTGACGATCTCCTCAAACGAGTTTTTGGGATCTTGTTGTCCCTCAAGCGCAGTTTGAGAGGGGAAAATAATCAATGCTTCGTATGTCTTCAAAGTGTATTCCTTCCTTTATAAGGTGTTTCTTTTGAATGACCAAAAGTGGTGCATTTTAGCACAAGGTAATTTAAATAACAATCATTCAATATTGCGAAAAAACTCTTAAAAAACTAACCGTTATACCTTTGCATAACGGTAGTTACGTCATTCTGAATCCATTCCAAACACGCATTGCGTGCCCGGTCAATTTCGGGAAGAAGAAGCTCCCATTCCTGCTTTGAAAATTCACCTAAAACAAAATCGGTTAAATTTCGTCCGCTGAGATCATTATTTCCAACACCGATGCGAAGACGAGGAAAATTTTCCGTCCCTAAAACTTCAATGATCGATTCGAGACCATGATGACCGCCAGTGCTTCCTTTGGGACGAAAACGAATTTTCCCTACCGCCAAATTGACATCATCCACAACAACCAAACATTGTTCCGGCGAAACTTGAAACTGATCGAGCGCCATCTGAACTGCTCGACCGCTTTCATTCATGAAAAGAGTCGGTTTGGCAACGGCTACCTCTCCATTCTGAAACGGATCCTTATTAATTTGGAAAGGGCCTTTCGCGGTTATGAACTTATTGTGATCCTGATCCAAGAGGGCATCAACCACAAGGAATCCAACATTGTGTCGCGTTCGTTCATATTTTTTTCCAGGATTCCCTAAGCCGACGATGAGTTTCACCCGTCATGCCCTGTTATTTCTGCTTTTCAGCTGGCTTTTCTTTCTTTGCTTCCGTAGCTGCTGCCGGAGCAGGTTCTGCTCCTTCTTCGCCTTCTTCTTCTTTTTTCTTACCGATTACTTCAGGTTCTGCGGGAGCCTCTTCAGCAGCTGCCACTTCCTCAGCTTTCGGCGCATGAATAGCGACCACAACTTCATCTGGTCCCAATTGAGGTTGAACACCGCTCGGAAAAACGATTTCCTTGATATGAATAGCATCACCGATTTTTAATGTTGAAATATCAGCATCTAAACGTTCTGGAATTTGAGTGGGCAAACATTCCACTTCAATTTCATGGTGAACTACATCCAAAATACCGCCTTCTTTTAGGCCTGGCGCTTCACCTTTCACGTGGAGTGGTACTTTCACTTTAATCTTTTCAGTCAAGGAAATAGCATTGAAATCCACGTGCTTAATAGAATCTGTCACGGGATCAAGCTGAATTTCCTTGATCACCACAGTCTTCTCGAAACTTTTTGAGCCGGAAACTGCCAGCTGAATGACCACGTTTTCACCAGCCTTCGTGTGAATGGCGCGCAGAAAATCGTCCACGCTCATATCAATAGAGGTGGCTTTGATTCCATGGCCATAAACCACCGCCGGAATGCGTTTTTGTGCGCGAATTTTTTTAACTTCTTGTTTGCCAACCGCACTGCGTTGGCTTGCTTTTAAAGGTACTGTCTTCATTTATTTACTCCTCCTAAATTCAAATCAATTTCAGCTATGCTTCGACAGCTGATTTTTGAAAAAGTACACTAACTGATTCATTTTCATGAATGCGTTTAATCGCCTCTCCCAAAAGAGGCGCCACTGAAAGAACTGTAATTTTTTTGATCATCTTTTCGTGTGAGATTGGAATTGAATCTGATACCACCAATTCCTTTAATTCAGACTTTTGGATCCGCTCAATCGCGGGGCCCGCTAAGATTGGGTGGACAATCGCAGCATAAACATCAAGACAACCTTCTTTTTTTAAAGCATTGATTGCTTCCACCAAAGAACTGGCCGTAGAAACTAAATCATCCACCATCACCACATTGCGACCACGGACTTCACCGATAATATTCATCACCTTAGTTTGCGCAGCGCTTTCACGGCGTTTATCAACAATCGCAAGAGGAGCGTTCAAAAGTTTTGAATAAGCACGCGCCAGTTTCAAACCACCCACATCAGGCGATACGACTACTAAATCTTTAAGCCGCTTCTTAATGAAATACTTAATCAACACATTGATCGAAAACAAATGATCAACCGGAATGTCAAAAAATCCTTGGATCTGACCGGCATGAAGATCGAGCGCCAAAATTCGATCTGCACCAGCGCTGACAAGAAGATTGGCCACGAGTTTTGCCGTGATGGGAACTCTGGGTCTATCTTTCCGGTCTTGTCTCGCATAACCGTAAAAAGGCAAAACAGCTGTCACTCGAGAAGCAGAAGCACGCCGTGCTGCATCAATCAGGATGAGAAGTTCCATTAAATGATCATTGGGCGGTGAACAAGTGGATTGAATCACAAACACGTCTTTCCCTCGGATATTGTCCTGAATTTGAACGTGAATTTCACCTTCAGGGAAACGGTCCACAATTGCGTTGCTGAGCGAAACCCCCAGATGACGACAAATCGCTTTGGCAAGCATAGGATTTGAATTTCCTGTCAGAACAGAAATATGTTTATTTACTCCGTTAGACTTATGAGTGGCCATTGATTATCCTTTTTTATTCTTCCGCGTTACTTTTGCAGGTATACCGACCGCCGTCTTTCCTGCCGGAACCGAATGACGAGCCAGCACCACAGCACCTGCTCCTGTTTTTGCGCCTTTGCCTATTGTTACAGGAGCTACCAACACCGTATCGCAACCTAAAAAGACTCCATCTTGGATCACGGTTTTATTTTTCTTCCGGCCGTCAAAATTAGCCGTAATCGTACCTGCTCCTACATTTACTTTTTTCCCGATTTGAGCATCCCCTAAATAGCTTAGATGTTTCACAAACGTTTTTGCACCTACTTTAGAACGCACTATCTCAACAAAGCTTCCGATGACAACTTCATCTTCAATTTTCGAACCCGCACGAATTTTTGCAAAAGGTCCAATCTCACACTTTCGGCCTATGACAACACCTCGTTCAATCCAAGTAAACGGATGAACTACGGTATCGCGGCCAATCCGCACTCCCTTTGCAATAACCGTTTGAGAAGGATCAAGAATCGTCACACCTGCCTTCGAATGACGCTCTAATTCTTGCTCATTTAAAATTTGATGTGCCACTGTAAGTTCCCTTCTCGTGTTAACGCCGAGAATTTCGTTTTGATTCTTAATTTTGTAAGCTCCGACGGTTTCACCGCACCGTACGAAAGCTTCGATGGCATCCGTTAAATAATATTCTTTCTTATTCTGATTTTTCTTAATTTCACCAAGCCGTTTAAACAGGCTTCGTGCATCAAACAGATAAATGCTGGAGTTGATTTCCGAAATTTGGCGTTCCGTTTCACTGGCATCAAGCTCTTCGCGAATTCCAACCACTCCATTTCCTCTTCGGAGGATTCGTCCGTAACCAACAGGATTATCCACTTCGGCAGTTAAAATGGTAGCCGAACGTGAATTCCTGCGATGTTCACGAATCAGTTCCTGAAGTGTTTCGGTCCGAACGCAAGGCGCATCGCCGGGCAAAACCAAAAGATCGCCCGGCCAATTCCTGAATTTTTTCTGAGCTTGCATGACTGCATGCCCGGTGCCTAAGCGGTTCTTTTGAAGTACTGTCTCTACACCATTTAAGAAAGAGCTAAGTTGTTCGTTTCGCGCACTGACTACAATTCCGATATGCTTCACACCTGCTTCCCGCACAGTTTCAATCACGTGCGCAACCAACGGAAGTCCCGCTGCTTGGTGAAGCACTTTCGGAAGATCTGAATTTATCCGTTCTCCGCGCCCTGCTGCTAAAATGAGTGCGGCGATCGGTCTTTCGGTACTCATCCTTTAATTCCGGAAAGCTTGATTCCTTCCACAAAATACCGCTGATTAAAAATAAAGAGCAAAAGAATAGGAAGAATCATCATGAGCGACCCTGCCATGAGCAGCGTCCAATCCGTATTATGAAGACTTTGAAAATAAGCCAAACCTACTGGCAGCGTAAATTTCTCATGCGAATTTAATACGATTAAGGGCCACATAAAATTCATCCAAGAACCCATAAACGTAAACGTGGTCAATGTTGCTAGCGCTGGTTTTGAAAGCGGGAGCAAAATCTTCCAAAAAATACCGAAATAACTGCAGCCATCAATTTTGGCTGCATCTTCCAAATCTTTTGGAAGTGTCAGAAAAAATTGTCTTAACATAAATGTTCCATACGCAGTAAAAATTCCGGGCAAAATGACTGCTTTATAACTATCAATCCATCCCAGTTGCTGCAAAAGAATAAACACCGGAATCATCGTTACCGCACCGGGAATCATCATGGTAGCCAAGTAAGCGAAAAAAATCTTATCACGGCCTGGAAAACGCAGTCTCGCAAATGCATAAGCTGCGAATGCGCTTGTTGTCACCTGACCCAAAGTAGTTAAAACCACCACGATAATTGAATTTAAATAAAATCTGGCGAAAGGAACAATGTACCAAGCCTTCACGTAATTTTGCCAAACAAAAGAAGTCGGTACCCAATCATACCACCAAGGTTTTTGATAAGAAAAAACTTCACCCGGCATTTTGAGCGATGTGGCAATCATCCAAAGAAAAGGAGCCAGCATCGTTAGAGCACCCAAAAAGACAAAGACGTAGATGCCTGACTTTTTAAACAGGTCTTTCCGTCTCTCTTCCCGGACTAATTGCTTCACATCAAATAATGGGTCATCCACCATATCAAAGATTCCTTAATAGACTAATAATGGACAAGCTTGCCGAACACTTTCCACTTCACTACGGTAATTCCAAGAATGACCAAGAAAAGGACCCAGGAAATTGCAGCCGCATATCCCATCTGCTGCCATTCAAACGCATTGTTATAAATATAATAAATAATTGTGGTCGTGGCACCGTTCGGCCCTCCACCTGTCATAATATAAGCAGGATCAAAACCTGCTTGAAAGCCGCCAATGATCGACATCGTCGCAATAAAAAACGTTGTTGGCGAAATTTGCGGCCACGTCACTGCCCAAAACTTCTGCCAGCTATTGGCTCCGTCAATTTCTGCTGCTTCATAAAAATCTCGCGGTACGCCTTGCAAAGCCGCCAAATAAAGAATCATGTTGTAACCGCCCACCGACTGCCAAACTCCCATGATAATCAATGCTGGTTTAGCCCACGCTTCATCTGTCAACCAATTCGGCCCTTTCAGAGGAAGGTGTAAGAGAGTTCCGAATTTTGCGATTAAAGTATTTAAAACACCGAAATCGGAATTATAAATGAGCCGCCACAAAACATAAATAGCAACGCCAGAACAAATCGTGGGTAAGAAATAAATGGTCCGGAAAACCACGATGCCTTTTAACTTTTGATTGAGCGCAAGCGCCAGAATTAAAGAACCGGCTAAGCTGAACGGTATGGCCAGCATCAACACCACGGTATTCCAACAATACTTCCAAAAATAAGGATCGTGGAATAATTGTCTAAAATTTTCAAACCAAACAAGCTTGAAAAGCTTCGGTGATGAAATTAAATCCACCTTCATAAAACTCAATGCAAGAGACGCCAAAACCGGAATGGAGGTAAACACAAGAAACCCAATAAAATTTGGGAGCAAGAATCCGTAACCTGCAAGCGTTTCTTTCGTTGAGTCTTTAAGTTGAAATCCCTGGCCCATCTTTAATCCTTAAGTTATCTCCAACTGATCAAGCTGATTTACTGATAGAATCCGGACTACGAACTAATTCCGGTTGAGCTTTACCTTCTGCTACGTCGCGCGTAATCCGGCAAACCGATACATTTTTCTGAGAAGGAATATCGTACATCACATCCAGCATCATGTTTTCTAAGATTGAACGTAATGCCCGGGCACCCGTTCCTTTTT
>JGI1358J11329_10002815_pt1 | contig 13231 bp, 21 predicted proteins | sample Subgroupgradi54m_FD_11329 | JGI IMG/M metagenome (IMG submission 11329)
GGGGGTTGTTATGACTAATAATGCCATAACTTTTTAAAAGATAATCAGATTATACCCTTATGGGCGTCGATTTGCTTATCTTGGATCACAATGCCACATTTTGCAGGCATATCAAGATAGCTGCCGAGGCCCAAGGTCTCGGGGTTGCCACGTTTGGTGACGGTGTTGAAGCGTTGCGATATGTGAGGGGGCGTACAGGCGATGATTTACCGCGGGCTTATTTTGTCCACGCGTTTCTTCCCGACAGCGAAGAGGAGAAGCGTGCACCGGTAGAAATATATAATCGCGTCAGAGATTGCGGGCGCGCCGCATCTTTCTATTTTTGGGCTGATGATGTGGGCATTGCTGCGCATCGATTAGCACAATCTACAGGCGCATCTTTTCTGGATAAACGCAATGTTGAAACCATTCTTGGGATTGTGGAGGGGCTTGCCAAAGGACGCAGAGGATAAGTCATTGTATATTTATTGAAAATTGCGTCTGGTCTATAACCCCTACACTTTCTTCATCGCCCCCACTATCTTCTCCCTCATCGCCTCTTTCGGGTAGAACCCGGTGATCCGCTCGACCTCTTCGCCCATATTGAACACGATCGAGGTGGGGATGCTCATCACACCATTCTTGGAAGCGATATCCTGCGCCGCCTCGATGTCCAGCTTGAAGAACTTCAGCTTAGCGAAATCCTTATCCTTGGACAGCTCCTCAAATACAGGCGCGAGCATCCTGCACGGCCCGCACCAGGCTGCCCAGAAGTCCACGATGCAGAGGTTGTCGTTGATCGTCTTCTCGAAATTGTCCGCGGTAAGTTCCGTCACCATCCTGCCACCTCATTCCTCGAACAGGTCGTCGGTCAATTGCGGCGGCCTCGGTTCGTTGCCTGATGGTGCCGGCGCCTCTCTGGGGGTGGAGGGCGTCCTTCCCCTGCCGCCTCTTCCTCGCCCGCCTCGGCGCCTGCCTCCACGATGACTAGGATCTCGTTGCTGGCCGAGGATGCCCGGCTGCCGTGGTCGTGCAGGGGCAGTTTCCTTCGGCGCCTCGCCTTTCAGCTCGATGGGGATGAGCTTCTCGTCGGTGGTCTTCTCCCGCATCGGTCCATGAGAGGGCATCTCTCCCAAAAGGTACTTTTCCGGCTCTTTATCCATATCAATGACCAGGTGCGCGGCCTCCTTGAGCTTTGAGGAGCAGCTCTTGCCGAAGGCTATAACTTCTGTCCTGCAGCCGAGCGCTTTGGCATGCTCTAAAAGATCCTGAAAGTCGCCGTCGCCAGAAACAAGCACGATGACATCCAGCTTTGCCGCGAGGCGCATGACATCCATCGCTATCCCAATATCCCAATCACCTTTTTTGGCTCCGCCATAAAATATCTGGATGTCCTTGGCGCGGATCTCGTAGCCGAGCTTTTCCAGGCCGCCATAGAAGTGCTCCTTGTCCTTCTCGTCCGAGCGGATGACATACGCGACGGCGCGGATGAGGTTCCTGCCTGCGGCGGCTGTCTTCAGGATGTTCGCAAAATTGATCTTCCTGCCATGCAGGCTCTTCGCGGAATAGTACATGTTCTGCACATCGACGAAGATGCCGACGCGCTGTTCTTTATGTTGTGTCATTTGAATATCACCTATATGTTGTTTTTAATGTTTTAATCGCTTGTTTATAATCTTTTCTGCATCATGTCGTCCAGTCAATACTTACGCCCTTCCCGCCAGTCAGGTAGCGGTGACATTCCAGCGCTGCCTTTGCCCCTTCTCCCGCAGAGATCACGGTCTGCTTGAAGGGGACCTGGGTGACGTCTCCTGCGGCAAAGAGGCCGGGGCAGGAGGTGTTGCAGCGCTCATCCACGAGAATCTCGCGCTGTGCGTTCGTCTTTACCAAGTCCTTGACCATGCTCGAATCCACGATAAAGCCGATCTCGAGGAACATGCCCTGTATGTCCAGCTTTCGCTTGGCCTTGGTGAGCACGTTTTCGGTCATCACACCCTTGACGAACTTGTCGCCGGTGACTTCCGTTGTCACGCTGTCCAGCACGAGCTCGACATTCCTGAGCTTCTTCATCTTTTCGATGGTCATCTCATCCGCGGTGAACTGCTGTCGGCGGTGGATGACATAGACCTTTTTTGCCATGCCGGCGAGTTCGATAGCGCCTTCTACAGCACTGTTGCCGCCACCGACGACCACGACATCCTTGCCCTTGAATAACGGACCATCGCACGTGACGCAGGTGCTCACCCCTCGTCCCATAAACTTATCTTCCCCTGGGATGCCTAAGGTCCTCGAGATCTTACCTGACGTCACGATGACCGCACGTGCCTGGAAGATTGTCCCATCGGCCACATGGACAATGAAATCCTGCTCGCCTTTCTTTTCCACCTTCATCGCCCTGCCCATGTGGAAAGTCGCGCCGAACTTCTCCGCGTCCTTCTGGAAGCGCTGCATGAGATCGACGCCATGCATGGCACCCGTGCCCGGATAGTTCTCGATGTGGCTGGTGAGATTGGTCTGCCCGCCGATGTCCACGCTGATGACGACGGTCTTGAGCTTCTTTCTCTCAAGATACATGGCAGCGGTCATGCCGGCAGCGCCGGCGCCGATGATGATGATGTCGTAATGTTTCATGGCTCTGCTCATATTGCCTGATGCTCCCTTGCCACAATGGCTTCGATCTCGGAGACGTGAAATTGTTCACGCAGTTCGCGAAGCTGGCGATCAACAGCCTCGAAGAGTGGGAGGACGTGCGGGTCTGCCCCGATACGTGGAAGGGGATAGGGACGATAACTTGTTCTCCCGTTTTCCTGATATCTAAACCAAAAACGGAGGGCTTCGGCAGTATTATCGCAATCGACATCGACGGCGGAAAGGTAGGGTTCTAGACCGCCTCCACCTGGTTTGGGGAGTGCTATAGCATTTGGCGGCATGGGCATATATTCTGTATGGCACTGCGGTTTCCCGTTTGTCGGAGGCAGAGCGAGAACAATCGCATTAAACACAGGGTCGTCTATTCCATGGCTGATGGTGTACTGTGTACCACGATAATACCCATCGCTGTCTCTTACGCGCATCGGTCCATAGATTGAGATAAACGTTTGTGGCGGATTGCGTCTCTTTTCAACCGTATACGAAACATCTTGAAACGTCTTGGAGACTGGCCTGCATCCTTCTTCGCCCTGATTCTCTTGATAGAGAGCACAAGGCTGGTATTGGTCTGCCTGTCCTCTTGTTTTCTTCTGGTGAAGCATGGCATAGAGCAGATCGCCAACTAAAAAGCTGCCGATTGAACAGGCTGCGGCTACGAAAATGGCAGTGCTTCTTTTCATATCTATGGAGGAATGGAAGGGGTTTATATGCTTTCTGCTGTCTTTGTATACGATTGTACGTTAGAAGATCAGATGAAAATCTGTTTCTATCTCCCCGGTCCGCTTCTACAATCTATATGCTCTCGCGGGGTATAGTCCACAGCATTATACGAACCCATCCTCTTCCATCGGTCATCCGGGCCATCGCGCCAGTATGGTCCGGCACCATTCCCGCCAATATGCATGGTGCGTCCATCTTTTCCGCGTATAACTATTGAAGGAGCACCACTATATTCATGCGCTGGAATGACCACCCGAGACCCTGTTCCGCTTGGCTCATCAGATGTTCCTATGATGCAGCGCCATTCAAGATCGCTATCGCAGCCAGCGGCTTCGATCGCGTCTTTTCGTTGACCGACAATCATATACAAAACTGCATCAGCTAATCTTTCTCCAGTAGAATTTCCAGCATGGACTACACGAACTTTATCAGCGCAGGCAACAGCAAATCGATCACCGAGTCCCGCAATAGTCTTATACAATGCTTGATGCTCTAGCGATTCTTCAGCCCGATCACGTGCAGCTTCGCGGACCTCTTCAGCTCTCGCTCGTGACTCTTCCTGCTCTTGCGCTGTGCGGCAGCCGCCTGCGACGTACGCGATGGCGACTGCGCCGAAGATGGTGAGAAGGTTGCGGGGTGTCATAGTGTTCATTCAGAGAAGGGGTTTAAACATATAGGGGAAGTCGTATCAGGACTTCTCAAGTGACTCACTGGGACATACCATCGTCCTCCCGTGCAGTCATGCCTTCCAATGATTTCATCTCTTGCGTTGAGGGCCTGTTCTATACGTGACCATGCTTCATCTTTCTGTTCTTCATAACGATCACTGTCGCGATCACGATAATCGTTTTCTACACTCATCCCGAGAGTGTCCAATCTAAACTGGGCGCTTGTGTAATCATCTGCCGCTCGTTCAAAGGCGGTAGCCGTTGGAGCGAGCTCTCTCTTTACCTGATATGTCTTGAAAGCTACACCGCCCACATAGCTAACAATCGCAGCAAGACCAAGCGAAGCTCCGATAACCTTCAAATGGGAAGTTGTCATAGTGATAAGCACCTTTACATGGTTATATCGTTCTCCTATATAAATCTTTCGCTTTGTAATTACTTAATAGTGGTTAATAAGCTTCAGCATAGGTTTATAAAGCTCTTAATCCACCGCAAGGGTATGCCCAAACTCCTCATCTTCGACCTCGATGACACACTGTACGATGCCTCCTCGACGGTCACCAAGCAAGGGATAATCCTCGCGGTCAAGGCCATGGCCAACGCAGGCATTCCTGTACCATGGCAGGACATCTTGAAGCAGCGCGAGGTCATTGCCAAGAAGCTTGGCCCGCATTTCCAAAAGGTCAATGATGAACTATGCGCCCATTATGGCATCCGTGACAAGCAACGCGTCACCGCTATCGATCAGGCGGCGGAAGCGGCGTACAACAGCGTTGATGTCCGCGGAATCAAACTCTTTCCCGGCGTCCGTGCCATGCTCGCGCGGTTAAAGAAAAGATACCCTCTCCTCCTTATGAGCACGGGCTTTGAAGAGCTGCAGCAAAAGAAGGTGGATGCGTTGGGCATCCGTGATGTTTTCGAGCACATCTGCATCGTCGATGGGAAAACCATGACAAAATCCTCCTGCCTTCGTCAGGCGCTGGAGATGTATCACTGCGCCCCATCGCAGGTCTGTGTCATCGGCGACCGTATTGACAGCGAGATCCGCTACGGCAACGAGCTCGGCATGGTCACGGTCCAGCTCGTGCATGGCAAGTATAGCGTGCTCACGCCAAAAGATACGCTCGAGAAGCCGACATACAGCATCCGCAAGATCACAGATATTGAGAAGCTAGCCAAGGAAATCGAATAACATCGCTATCTCTCCAGCGGTCTCCTTCTTCTCCGCTGCTCTCGGCGCTGCCCCTTCATGGCGTGTCCGGAGGCCAAGCGCGGCATCGATGATCTCCTCATCCCATCCCGCATCGAGGAGGTCCTCCTTGATGATCTCCTTCGGCTTGGCCTTCAACAGCTGCTGCTGGACATACTTTTCCAAGGCGTGGAGGCGGTTGTGCGGCTTGTGGGCTCCATAGGCCACCAGTTCCACAAGATGCTCTTCCCAGCCGAGCGCCGTGAGCTTCTTCAAGATGGTGGCTTTAGAATAGCCGGCATGCTCAAGCCGACGGACATGATGGTCAAGCGTAGCGAGATCCTTTCGCTCCGGAGCCTCTTTTTTTCCTTTCTCCTCTTGGCTGCCGGTCAGGCTCTGGAAAAGACGCGCTGCCCTCTTCTGGGCGCGCTTGAGCAGGCCCGCCACAAAAAGGACAAGGCACAGCAGGAACACAAGCATGCCGATGACGAACAGGTCTATTGGACTCACCTCTTTCAGGTCTTAAAGAATCCAGATATTTAAGCTTTGCGTGCCGTGTGGCTCTGTCCTGAATGAAGTCGATGCCTATAGTCGTTTGGGGTTTTGAGTAAGGAGTTTGGGGTAAAAACAGGCTCCAATGACTGACGCCATGTTTTTACCTCAAACTCCAAACCCACAACCGATTACCAATACGGCCCGAAGGTAGGTTTAAATACCTGCGTCCACCCAATCCTGAAAAAGTGGTGTCGACATGACTCTAGTGCTCTTCAAGCGGCCGAAGGTGCTGTATGGACCGCTGCTCTCTGTCCTGAATGAGACCGAGCTCAGCGCCGTGGACATGCATTTCCACACCGCGCACAGCATGGACGCCATCTCGCACATCAAGAGCGTCCTGGCGAAATGCAGGAAGGAGAACATCGGCGTCGCCATCACTGACCACAACACCATCTCCGGCGTCGAACAGGCCTTCAGGATGCGCAAGCGCGAGTTCGTCATCCCCGGCATCGAGACTCAGGACGATCGCGGCATCCACACGATATACTATTTCTACACGCTCAAGGACCTGCAGGCTTTTTATTCCCAGGAAATCAAACCGCATCGAAAAGATAATCCGTTCTTTCTCGACATCCCATGCGAGAAGCTCATGCCGAAAGCGGCGAAGTACAACGGCCTCGTCTGCGTGCCGCATCCCTATGCGCCGGGCATCGTGGGCATCCACAAGATAGAGATCACCGACGCCATCCGTCGCTCGATCGATTTTATCGAGGGCATGAACGGCTGCAATATGCGCACCATGAATACTCAGGCAGTGCATTGGGCGACTGCGCTGAAGAAGCCGATGACCGCGGGTAGCGACGGCCACACCACGGCAGAGCTGGGCAAGGCGCTCTGCATCACGCACGGCCTCGACACCGAGACGTTCTTCGCGTCCCTGAAGAAGGGGAAGAACATCCTCGTCGGCAAGGAAGCCAACCTCTTCTCCAACATCATCCATCAGCTGGAAAAGGAAGACTGGTACTTCAAGCGCGCGGAGAAGGCGCATGAAGGATTAGCGTGGCTGAAGACACACTTTGTGACCGAGTTCAACTACCTGCGCTACAAGATCACGAAAGACCAGAGCAAGCTCGAGCATCATTTCGCCATCCATCACGGCGGGGNGAAGGAGCGCCATCACTATCTGCTGCCGGTGAAGCTGCGGAAGATGCTGCGGAAGATCTGAATCATTATCGGGAGATTTCCTGTTTTTCTGCTTGTCTCTGAAAATTGTCGTACTGCTGTCGGAACTCTTTCAGCGTGTCCGAAAGATTTCCGGTTTTGACGGCGAAAGGTATATGAACAACAAATGTTTCAAGAAGGATATGGAGCGCATCCAACACGTATCGAAACTTGACTGGGAAGCCATCGATATACTGCTCTTCAAAGTGTTCCTCGCCGTTATGGGTTGCTTGTGGGTATTGACGCTCATCTGGGCGGTGAAGGTGATTTATGGATAAACAGAACAGCTTTTTAGGAGTGTTTGGAAGAATAATCATTATAGTCTCTATCTTTTTAGGGGTTATGGTGATTTATCAACTAGCAAGATACCTTCTTGGAGGTTCGTGGAACAGCGGCGAACTTTCGACGGCTGTAGTGACGGTGATTCTCACTGTTATGTTCTCTATGGTATTCGCCCTTGGTAAGCTTTGGACACAGCAACGCTATGAATTTCGTATTTTGCACGACGAACTGAAGCAAACCCGTGCATCATTGACCGCGCAAATCAGTCAGATGGATCAGCGGCTCGTCCGAGTGGAACAGGCGGTGCGGAAGAGCTGATGCTTTTGCGCAAATATTTATAAACAAACCTGGTTCTTCATGCTGCTATCCCTTTACCGGGCTCGTAGTTTAGCGGTCATAACGCCTCGTTTACACCGAGGAGGTCGCCAGTTCGAATCTGGCCGGGCCCATATTTTTCAAAAATATAATTTTTTCATAGCGTTCGCCTGTTCTTCACAAGGCCGGAGACAGGCGAACACACTGCTTCTTATCCCCTTCAATTCTGTTTTCCTGCTCTCCTCATTGGTGGGGAGAACAGGAAAACGGATGCTGGAAGCGCTTAGGCAAGGAGAAAGAAGTGGCTGAAAATTCCTCTGGCATGGGGTGAAGAGGAATTTTCACTATGATGAACCAGTATCTCATCCAATTTGGGCGATTTTCCCCGCGATGAAAAGGTTTTTATAACCCCTCACCTATCCGCCGCCTATGATCAACAACCAAGTCCTCTGGGCCGTCATCTTCGCCGGCGCCATCGCGCAGCTGCTGAAGATCGGCATCTTCATCATCAAGCACCACCAGACCTTCCATTTTGCCGATCTCTTCGTGACCGGCGGCATGCCGAGCGCGCACTCGGCGTCCGTGGTCGCGCTGCTCATCGCGGTATATTTAGCAGAGGGCGTCTCGACACTCTTCGTCATCTGCCTGGTCCTTGCCGTGCTCACCATCCGTGACGCTCTCGGGGTCCGCCGCACGGTCGGCGAAGAAGGTAGGATCATCCACGAGATCATCAAGCGCCAGAAGCTCAAGATACCAGAGTTCCACTATGCGCTTGGCCACAAGCCGGAAGAGGTGCTCGCCGGATGCCTCATCGGCGTGGTGGTGGCGTTTGCGGTCGTTCTGATATAAGTCTACCAGCCGACAACATCAAGATACCTATGTTTTACGAGAAATCTATAGTCTTGATCTCCGGTAAGCAAGGCATTACAGCCGGTCAATTTGCACGTCGCCGCTATCAATGCATCGATGAGCGGGAGCTTAAAGGAAAGGGAGATTTTTGCAGCCTCTTCAGCGATCGGACGGTCCAACGGTATCAGGGTCACTTTCTCGCTCGCTTCGACACCTGCCCAGAAAAGATCTATCGCCTCTTTAGGGGTCCCTCGCTGCATCAATTTCTTCGTCGCTTCAGCGAATACGACCATCGGGATGACCAATCGCGTCTTTCCTCCCTTTGTCTCCCGGAGAAGCTGGACGCCTTTCTCATCCTTGTTGAATGCGGCGATGATGAACCAGCTGTCCGTGCAATAGATCATGATCGTTCCCGCTTCCGTTCCGCTTTGATCTCTTCCCACGCCTGACGCCAGTCGAATTTTGGGGCCTGCTCGATGGCCTTGAGCATCATGTCCACGCCATCCACTACCCTCTTCTTGTGCAGGACAATATCTCCTCCAGGTGCATGGGTGACTATGAAGACATCGTCTTCCTGCAGATTTTCCCCTTCCCTGATCTTCTTCGGGATGGTTATCTGACCTTTCTTGCCAAGTTTGGCTTCTGTGGTGAGGTATTGGTGGATCATAACGAGTTGTAGGAATTTCGGAATTTATATAGTTTTCGGAAAAATAGTGTATTTCGGAAAATTTACGGGGAAAATAGTGAAAACCACTAATTAGTAGTTAATAAACCAAATGTTTATATAGCCTTTCAATCTCCAAATAGTTATGAAGGACGAACTTGATTTAGAGAGTATTGTTATCGTGAAACATGATGTCGGTACTACGTATCCTGAACCACGCACTCTAACGGATACAAATCCGCTTGTTCGACCAGCATATGAGCGATTTATGTTAGAGATACAGAGAAGAGGTTGGGCAGATGAAAATGGGAAAGCGATACTGCCAATAAAGGGATCATCGAGTGTGGACTATGATCGTTCTACCCAAAGATATACGTTTACACTCAGAGCAGAGCTAAAGCCTGGGCCTACAAATTAATTGAGGCATCAAGATATCTGTATTTTAAACCCTATATGTTTATATACCTCAACTTTTCTAACAACAACTACCATGTCCGAAGACCGCATCTTCAACATCATCTTCCAGAGCGATGAGATCACCTGGCAGTCTCTCCTTCTTGAGCTCATCAAGAGCGAGCAGATGGACCCGTGGGACATCGATATCTCCGAACTCGCGCACAAGTACATCGTCATGGTCAAGAAGCTGAAGGAAGCTGACCTGCGCGTCTCTGGCAAGGTGCTTCTCGCGGCAGCCTTGCTGCTCCGCATCAAGGCCACGAGGCTGATCGATGATGATGTCGCGCAGTTCGACGCCCTCATGAGCGGCGAGGAAGAGACCCTCCCCCTCGATGAGGATGGCCATCTTCCGCCCGGCGTCGACCGTGCGCTCTACAAGCGCCTCCATCTCCTGCCCAAATCGCCGCAGCCACGCAAGCGCAAGGTCAGCATCTACGACCTCATCGAGGCCCTACAGAAGGCATTGGAGACGAAAAAACGCAGGATCGATCGCGTGCCGATCGTCGATATCGAGATCCCCGAGAGGAAATTCGACATCACCAAGACGATGGATGACCTGCTCAACCGCATCATCGCGCACCACAAGGAAAAGGGCAGGCTCACCTTTTCCGACATCGCGCCGAAAGAGGTGGACAAGAAGGCGAAGGTGTACGCCTTCATCCCGCTTATCTTCTTGACTAACACTGGCAGGATCAGGCTCCAGCAGGAAGAGCATTTTGGAGAGATTGATATCCTGCTGCAGGAGAACGAGAAAGAGATCGCAAAGGAGATCGGCGAAGCTGCGGAATGAGCGTCACTGCCGCAGTCGCGCATATCGGTGGATGAACGTCGCTGTCTGGATGAACATCTTGTACCATCCGAACGGCGCATTGTCCGCGTGGATGGGATGCTTCTCTCGCATATACGCTTCCCACGCCGCCTTATCGCCTGGCTGGATGCCCGTACGATAGAGATCATGCTGTATCGCCCATCGCACGCCGATCTCGATGACGCGCTGCATCAGGGAATCCTGTTCTGTCGGGAGCGGATGGATATCATAATCTGCCGGAAACACGCGGCGCGCGAGCCACAGGCCGCGTGACATGTGATAACGATCCGTCACCAACCCGAATCGCTTGGTGGACGAGCCTGAAGTGAGCTGGTCAAGGATAGGCCGCGAGAAGACCATATTGCCGATCGTGTCGAGCGCCTGTGTCTCCGTGTGCATATCATCGATACGCACTCCGGCGCCAGCGAGATAGCGTCGCATCTGCTCGGCTTCAGGTAATGGCGGAAGGTAGCGGTCAAGGCCGCTGTGCGAGCCGGACAGGACTATCTGCAACGGGGCATGTCGGCGCGTGGCCTCGACCTGCTGGTAGAGATAATGCGCATGGTCGCTTCTCGTGCGATGCTGCTTGTCCTCGCCGCCGAGCACGAGCATGGCGTCGAGTGTTTGGGCGATGTCGCTTTGGAGGTGCATGTCGAGATAAGTCGCGTAGCGCTTTTAAAGCTTTGCCAGCGTCGTCCGATCCGGTCGGTGGCTCTCCTTACCCATTGAGGAGAGCCGCCAACCGAATCCATAGCACTAAAAATATAAAGACCAGCCTTCTCCAAACATTTATGAGCATAGCGTACGATGTTGGAGTAAATATGGCGGTGAGGAAGCTGCGTGAATCGTGGCTTGGCGATGCGACGCCGGCGTTCGGCATCGTGCTCGGCTCCGGATTAGGCGATCTTGCTGATGCCATCGAATCGGCAAAGACCGTTTCGTATGCGGATATCCCAAATTTCCTGCTTCCTTCAGTTGCTGGACATGACGGCAAGCTTATCATCGGTACGCTTGAGGGCGTTTCGGTCATTGCCTTGAAAGGGAGAACACATTTCTACGAAGTTGCCGGTGATCCAAACGGGATCGAGAAGGTGGTGTTTCCCGTGGATGTGCTCGCGAGTCTTGGCGTGCCGAACTATTTTGTCACCAATGCTGCCGGCGGCTTGAATCAGGCGTATCATGTCGGCGATGCGATGGTCATCCGGTCGCATGTCAACCTTCTCCCTAATCCATTGCTCTATAGGGGGCAAGTCCACGGTTTCAAGAGGATTGATGGGGAAGAGCCAGAACGCTTCCAGCCGATGAACGGAGCGTATGACGCAGGTCTACGGAAGCTTCTCCTCGACGCTGGTGCTGACTTTCCAGGCCACGTCCATGAAGGCGTCTATCTCGCCGGAACCGGACCGTCATATGAATCCGAGGCGGAATGCGTCGCGTTCCGCGATGGCTTTCACGCAGATGCCGTCGGCATGTCCACGACACCGGAAGTCATCGTCGCAAGAAACCGCGGCATGCGTGTTGTCGGCATGTCCTGCATCACCAATGTCATCGGCGAAGATGGCACCAATGCTACAAACCATAATGAGGTGAAGCGCGTGCTGGAATCGGCAGAAGTGCGCGGACGATTGACAGGATTGGTGTGGAATTTCTTCAGGGCGTATGCGAGAAGCGAATAATTTTCGACGGTGCCTAATCTTTTTCCCTTCTGTCAAAAAGTTTCCGGAAATTGGAGGGAAAAACTTATTAAGAGCAGACGTACACATTTCTTCATGAATTTCAAGGATGGCAAATCGATCAGGAACAGGGTAATCGAACATCTATTGACATTGAGAAATCTTGAATTCGCAGTCGGAAACGTAGCGAAAGAAATAGGCATATCCAGGCCGAGCGCCTATGCCATATTGAAAGAGCTGGAGAGAAAAGGTATGGTAAAAAAGACCCGGATCATTGCCGGAACGCAATTGCATGCCTTAAACACGAGCAAAGCCGAGGTCCAGCAATTGCTGCGGGATTTCAAGGAATGCCTAAAACGGGTGATCGATGGGCAGGCAGGATCATCCCCTCGCGCAAGCATTATCTCTGACGCAGGTATGGCCGCTGTGGCTAAGAATCTATGATTGGCTAGCTTTAAGGTGCCAGGATAGTGCCTGATCCTCTCCCCAGTAAAACTGGGTTATCTAAAAATAGAACTATTTAACCTTGTGTTTTCTTGTCTCCTCATTTGTATAAGAGACAGGAAAGCGCGGTGTCGCTCTTTTAGTGTAGTGGCTGTTGGAAAAGCTTTATATAACGAGTCATATCTACCTACAGTAAGGGTTAAAAAATGGATCCTTGAAAAGTCTGTCGAGATGTATGACACATGTCATCTCGAGATGCAGCTGAAACAAATAGGAGAATGACCTCATGGAAGATATCGATGATTTGCGATTTTTTCGTATTGTTGATGATCAGGTTAGTCAGGCAATGCAACAAGCAGAGACAACCTTGCTCCCTGTCGCACGGCAAGCAGTGGCAGACACTCATGTTCGCGTTCAGGCGGTTCCCGTCGAAGGATATTACGGCAAGACGCCTCAATTGACTGAATATTTTCAACTCATCAGGGCGCTGCAGAGCAATCAGAGCGATGTCGTGACTGATGCCGTGAGAAGACTCCATACGTTTTACACGCACGACGCTTTCGGCATCGGGCAAGCGGTAGCAACTGCCATAAATGCCAATGACGTCTATTACCCTAACATGGATCCAGTTGTGATCTCTCCGGTAGTGGATCCGCTTACCCGTGCTGTCTCTGCAGTGCTCGGAGATGCTACCGATCCCGCTATTATCCGCAGTGTTTTGACGATGAAGAATCTTGGTGATGTCGTTGGAACATATGACTTGAAAGGGCTTGTCGGTTTTGGCGTTTTTGTCGATGATGTACTCCGGAAGGCAACAGG
>JGI1358J11329_10002816_pt1 | contig 13230 bp, 9 predicted proteins | sample Subgroupgradi54m_FD_11329 | JGI IMG/M metagenome (IMG submission 11329)
GCTCACCACCACGGTCTCCGCCAGAAATTGCGAGAGGATATCGCGCCGGCGGGCGCCCACGGCCTTGCGCAGGCCGATCTCGCGCGTGCGTTCCGTGACCGATACCAGCATGATGTTCATGATACCGATACCACCCACCACCAGCGAAATCCCGGCGATGGCCGCCAACAGCAGCGACATCGTGCGGCTGCTCTCCGCCATGGCCGCCTGGATGTCCGCCAGGTTACGAACTTCGAAAGCATCCTGACGCTGCGACGGAGGAACCCGGTGACGCGTGAACATATACTCCCGCGTCGCTTCGCTGACGGGCTCAAGATCCTCGGGGCTGGCCGCTTCGATATCGATGTAATCCACGTAATTTTTCCCCAACAGACGGTACATCGCCGTCTGGACCGGAAGCACAATGACGTCGTCCTGATCGCGCCAGCTGGTCGCGCCCTTCTCCGGCAGCACGCCAATGATCTGAAAGTTGATCCGGTTGATCTTGATAAACTCGCCCACCGGATCCTGATCGACGAAGAGTTCCCGCACCACCGTGAGACCCACCACCGCCAAACGTGAGCGCCGCTGGTTCTCTGCTTCCGTGAAAAAGCGGCCGATCTGGGGCTGCGCCGCGCGCATGCGCGCATACCCGGGGCCTGCTCCCAGTATCTGGGTGTTCCAGTTCTTGTTGCCATAGGTGACCCGTGCGCGGCCGGAAACCGAAGGGGAGACTTCCTTGATGCCCGCGATGTTTTCCTTGATTGCCGCTACGTCATCAATCGTCAGTCGTGTCGCGGCTCCCGCTTCCTGGGCCACGCCGGCGATGCGAACTGCGCCCTGGCGCAGAACCAACAGATTCGATCCCAGCGACGCGAGCTGGGTTTCGATGGCCTTCTGCGCACCGCGCCCCAAGGCGAGCATCGCCACCACCGCGGCCACGCCGATCAGGATACCCAGCATCGAGAGCGCCGTGCGTACCTTGTTGGTGGCGAGCGAACGCAATCCCTGGTGCAGATGTTCACCAATCTCCTTCAGATACCAGCGATCCGGCGGCCGTGGCACCGACGCCAGCCGGGGCGCGGCTTGTCCAAGCGGTGCCGTGCGCTCATCGGACTGAATCACACCGTCGCGTACACGGATGCGCCGGTGCGCTTCGCGCGCGACTTCCTCTTCGTGCGTGACAATGACAACGGTGATGCCCTCGCGGTTGAGATCCTTGAGGACGGTCAGGATTTCCTGTTGACTGGCGGTATCGAGATTACCGGTCGGTTCGTCGGCCAGGATGATCCGCGGCGCGTTGACCAGTGCCCGCGCGATCGCCACGCGCTGCTGCTGACCGCCGGAGAGCTCGTTCGATTTGTGATGCACGCGGTCCTTGAGCCCCACCTGTCCGAGCAGCATTTCAGCCCGCGCCAGATCCAGATAGTGACGCGAGTAAAGCAGCGGCATCGCCACATTCTCGCCAGCGCTGATCCGTGGCAGGAGATTGAACTGCTGAAAGACAAATCCAATGGCCTCGCGTCGCAACACCGCCAGTTCGTCTTCTTCGAGGTGCGCCACCTCCTTGCCGAAGAGCCGGTAAGACCCCGAATCGGGTACGTCGAGCAAGCCAATCATATGCATCAGCGTGGACTTGCCCGAGCCGGAGGGGCCGGTAATCGCCACGAAATCGCCGGGCTCGATCGTGAGCGAGATACCGCGCAGCGCCGCCACGCTGGTCTCGCCCATGCGGTAGGTTTTACAAATGTCCTTGAGTTCGATCATCCCGATGACGGATCACTTCTTTTTTCTGCCGAACGGCATGAGCGGACTCGAAGCCGCATCGGTGTGCGTGCCGGCGCTGACACGCAGGACCAGCAGTTTCTCGCCCTCGGTCACTCCTTCCAGGACCTCGGTGCGCTTGCCATCGCTCAGGCCGGTCTTGATCTCCCTTTCGGTCGGGGCACCGTTTGGATCGGTGGACGGCAGTAATACATATAAATGATCGCCGCGCGACTTTACCGCATCGCTTGGCACCAGCAGCGCGTTCTGGCGCCATTCCACCACGAAGCTCACGTTGGCGGTCATGCCGCTGCGCATGAAGGGCGGGGTTTTCTCGGGCAGGATATCCACTTCGTACGTCGTCACGTTGTTCACGGTTTTGGCGTCGTAAGCGATCTGGTCCACGTGCCCCGCAAACGGGCGATCTGGATAAGCGTCCAGCGTGATATGCGCGAGCTGCCGCAGACGGATCTGCGCAATGTCGGTCTCATCCACCTGCGCCTTGACGGTGAGCAGGTCGGACATCACGAGCACCGCATCATTGCCGGTGAAGGTCTGGCCCGGCTCGATGTTGCGCAGAATCACGGTGCCGTTGATTGGCGCCAGGACCGGCGTGGCGCGGTAAATATCCTGCCAGCGTTTAACTTCGTCCGGACCCTTGGCGCGCGCCGCATCGATCAGCGCCGCGCGCTCGGTGGAACTCATCCAGGCCAGGATCTGACCCTTCTTCACCACCTCTCCTTCCGCCACCAGCACCTCATCGGCGCGGCCGGCGACCGGTGGCTTTATTTCCAGACGGTTCTTGGGCTGCACCACTCCCGTGCTGAGAATGGTAACCTCGAGATCGCCACGGGTGGCGGTGACTTCCCGATAGGCCGGCGGCGCCTCCCGGCTTGCATTCCAGTAAACGGTGGCGGCGATGCCCAGCACGACAAGCGCTGCCAGCACAACGAAGCGGCGTTGCTTCCGCATGGTTTCTATTATGGTCACGGAATCACTCCTTTCCCCTGCGCCTGTTCCCAGGCCGCCTCGGCCACCACCCGGTCACGCTGGCTCTGCAAGAATGATTTCTGTCTTTGGATGAGGTCGTTTTCAATGATGTCCCAGTTTTCGAATGTCATCAGCCCGTTGTTGTATTTGGTGCGGGCAATATCGGCGCGCGTCATGGCCGCATCGAGAAACGCCTGATCGACCTTGAGTTTCTCCACCGATTCGATGTAACTCGCATGGGTTTGTTTGAGTCTTACCACCAGTTGATGTTCCGCGGAATCGGTGTTCGAGGCCGCCGCTTCAAGGTTCGATACCGCGCTTTTCGTCGCATAGTAATCCTTGCCGCCGCTATAGAGCGGCACATTGAGGTTGAGCCCCACGCTACGATAAGTGCCATCGGGATTCCAGTTGTCCCCGGTTCGGCCGACGCTGCCCGAGAGATTGAGACTGGGATACAAACCGGAACGCGCCAGCGTGACACCCGCCTCGGCGGATTTCTGCTGTCCCGCCGCCTGCTGATAATCAGGCACCTCTCGCGCCAGTTGCCGGAAGTCCGGCGCCTTGCCGGGTTCGGAAAGCGGAATGTCCCCACGCACTTCCAGCCCGCCTGTCTCGCCGCGGCCCAGCATGCGGTCGAGCTGGGCTTGCGCCGAGGCCAGGGCCTGCTGCGCCTGCAGATTGTCGTAGCGCGCCTGTGCGAGTGAAGCCTTGGTCAGAAGATAGGAGCCCTTGTTTTCGTTTCCGCTCTCGAATCGCAGTTCGACGAGGCGGAGGTTTTCTTCCCGGCGCCGGGCGATGTTTTCCGTCAGAACCACATTGTCCTGCGCGTACCTCAGACCGATAAACGCGGACTTGAGGTCCTGGCTTAATTTTGCCTTGGCCGCCGCGAGACTGGCGGCGGCGACTTCGCGGTTCGCCGCGCCTTGCGCAATCTTGGCGCGGTCCTGAAAACCGGCGAACAGATTCTGGCTGAGCGAAACCGAAGTGCTGTACGTGGTATTCGATGTCGTCGTTGATGCCGCTGAGCCTGAAGTATCGGTGTAACCGGCCCCGGCGGAAAGCTGCGGAAGATAGCCGCTATAGGCACCCTCGGCCGTATAGCCTGCCGCCTCCAGACTGGCGCGCGCCGCGCGCAGCTCGGGATTGCTGGCAGCCGCCTCCTGAACACAGGCCTCCCAGTTCAGCACCGTAGACGGACCGGCCCAGGCGGACAGCGTCAGAACAAGCATGGATACGGGAACCAACCGCAGGGAATGACCGGCAATCGCGCGCCCAGGCGCATGGCACGCCTTGCTGGTGAAGGCTGTTGATACAAGCTGCCTAATATACTGTGTCATTGCGCGTAATCTCCTGCCTGACCGCCATAACTCTATCTGCCATACGATGACCCGATTGCAACGCAAAAAATCCCGCGTTATTATTCACTGACTGACCGGTCAGTCAGCAGCATCGTATGATGAGTCAGAACATTAGGCAATAGAGGACAACATGGTTTCGGGCTCGGCGGCAAGTACTCCAACACGTCCGGTCGGCGACGCCACGGCGCGCATCCTCGCGGCGGCCGAGGCGCTGTTCTCCAAGCACGGTTTCGATGCCGTCTCCATGAATGCCATCGCCGAAAAAGCCAAGGTCAGCAAGGCGAACATATTTCACCACTTCAGTTCCAAGAAGGCGCTCTATCTGGCGGTCTTGCGCGTTGCCTGCCGCGATTCCACGGAACATTTGCAGGAACTGTTCGTGGAGACCGGACCGCTACCGGAACGTCTGACCAACTTTACCCGCAAACAGCTCATCAGCATGTTCGAACATGGCGCAGTCACGCGCCTGATTCTGCGCGAACTGCTCAAGGACGGCGAGCGCCAGGGCCGCGACCTTGCCGAAAAGGTGTTTGGCGACAATTTTGCACAACTGGTCGAAATCCTGCGCACCGGCCAGGCCCGCGGTGAATTGCGCGCCGACATGGACCCGGCCATGATCGCCACCCTTTTGATCGGCGCCAGCGTATTCTTTTTCGAATCCCAGGAAGTCCTGCGTCATTTTCCGGATGTGAAGTTTGCACATGATCCACAACGCTACAGTAGCCTGCTGGTTGACATCCTGCTGCGCGGCATACTGTCCGAAAATGGCGTCAAACATTCCCGGCGCGTCGACAAACCCGATCCACCCTTCTCCGCTCAACAATAAGGAATAATTCCATGAGCCGCTCATCCCTTTGGACCGTCCTGCTTGTGTTTGCCGTCATCGCCGCCGGATGCGGCAAGAAGGAAGAACAGAAACCGCCGGAAAAGGTCGCCAACGTCACGACGGCACAAGTCGCTGCGCGCGATTTGCCGCTGACAGAAAGTGCCGTCGGCTCGGAAACCTGGGTCAGCCAGGCGGATACTTACGACCCGACCCGCGATCTGGCGCGCCGCTTTTATATCCGTCTGCCGTTTCCGCTGGACATCGTGCGGCGCCTGAAGATCGGTGAGTCTGTCACCCTGACCAACTTCGAGGACGGCAAAAAGACGATCGGTGTCATACGTGAAATCCGCCCGGCGCTCAGCACCATGACCCAGACCGTCGAGGTGATCGCCGAGGTGAAGAACCCCGGCGGCTGGCGGCCGGCCGGCAGCGTGCGCGGCGAAGTTTCGCTCGAGATCCATCGCAACATGCCGGTCGTGCCGGAACAGTCTATCGTACTGCGTCCCGCGGGTGCCGTGGTTTATGTCATCTCGGATAATGTGGCGCACGCGCACCCGGTAAAAACCGGAATCCAGCGTGAAGGCATGATCGAAATTCTCGAAGGCATCCAGCCGGGGTGGATCATCGCCGTCGATGGCGCCGCCCTGTTGACCGACGGCGCCAAGGTCAGCGTGCGCGCCACCACACCGGCGACCTCCGCCGCGACATCGGGGCCCGGCCCGTGACGCTGCCTGAATTTTCGATCAAGCGCCATGTGTTCACCCTGATGGTGAGCCTGGTGCTGGTCCTGTTCGGTATCATCGGCTTCACGCGCCTCGGCCTCGACCGCTTCCCCAAAATCGATTTCCCCGCAGTGACGGTCACCACGACCATGAAGGGCGCCGATCCGGATATCGTTGACAAGAATATCACCGACATTATCGAAGAAGCCTGCAGCCAGGTACCCGGGGTCAAATCGATCATGTCGAGCTCGGCGCTGGGCGCGTCGGTGGTCGGTGTCGAGTTCGATCTCGACAAGAATCTCGATGTCGCCTATCAGGAGGTCAAAGCCAAGGTGGACGCGGTGGCCAAACGATTGCCGGACGATTCCGACCCGCCGGTGGTGCGCAAGGTCGAGGTGGGCGCCTCAGCCGTCATCTGGCTGGCGCTGCAGGGCGACCGCACCGTGCAGCAGCTCAACACCTACGCTGAAGAGATCATCAAGCCACGGCTCGAGACCATCAGCGGTGTCGGTGACGTGCTCATCGGCGGACAGATCAAACGCACCATCCGCCTCTGGCTCGATAATGAACGCCTGCACGCCTTCAATCTATCGCCCCTCGAGGTGCGCAATGCCTTCGTGCGCGAGCATATCTCGCTGCCGGGCGGATTTCTCGGCGGGGAAAGCCGTGAACTGCTGATCAAATTCGACGCCGAGTTCGAGACCGTCAAGGCCATGAACAAACTCGTGGTCGCCTACCGTCAGGGCTCGCCGGTTTATCTCAAGGACGTGGCGCGGATCGAGGACGGCCTGGAAGACCCGCGCAAGCTGGCGCGCTACAACGGTAAACCGGCCGTGGGCCTGGGCGTGGTCAAGACCAGCGGCGCCAATACCGTGGCTGTGGTGGACGCCGTCAAGCAACGCGTCGAGAAGGAAATCATTCCGACACTGCCGCCGGGTTTGTCGATACGTTACTCCTCCGACGATTCCGTCAGTATCCGCCAGTCCATCGAGGCGCTGCAGGAACATCTGCTGCTGGGCACGCTGTTCGCGGCGATCATGGTGTTTCTGTTTCTCAAGAGCGGGCGCTCGACCCTCATCGTCGCCACCGCCATCCCGGTCTCGCTGATGGCGACATTCGCGGTGATGTACTTCGCCGACTACACCCTGAACAAGGTCACCATGCTGGGGCTATTGCTGCTGATCGGCGTGGTCGTCGACGACGCCATCGTGGTGCTCGAAAACATCTTTCGCCATCGCGAGGAGGACCACGAAGCGGTGGTGAAAGCGGCGATACGCGGTTCCGATCAGGTTATTTTCGCCGTGCTGGCCTCGACGCTGACGCTGGTGTCGATCTTCCTCCCGGTCGCGTTCATCAGCGGGATTCTCGGCCGCTTCCTGAGCTCGTTTGCGCTGGTCGTCACCATCGGCGTGCTGGCCTCGCTGTGGGTATCGCTCACGCTGACACCCATGCTTTGCTCGCGCTTCCTGACTCTGCCCGACCACAACGCACGCCATTACAAGGCGCTGGAGGGCGCTTATGTCTGGCTGGAAAACACCTATCGTGGAATTTTGCGTCTGGCGATCGCCCACCGCTGGAAGGTCATCGGTGTCGCCACCCTCGTAGTGCTGTCCAGCGCCTTCTTCTTCGCGCAGGTCGGCAAGACATTCGTTCCCGAGGAAGACGAATCGCGTTTCGTCATCAATGTGCACACCCCGCTCGGCTCCAACCTCGACTACACCTCCCGAAAAATCGCCGAAGTCGAGGCCATTCTTGCCCGGCGCCAGGACGTGTACAGCGCCTTCACGGCGGTCGGCCTGGGCGACGTCGGTCAGGTCAATGCCGGCTACATGTTCGTGCGCCTGCAGGAAAAGAAAGAACGCAAACTTACCCAGCAGGAAATCATGGGGCAGTTGCGGCGCGAGATCAATCAAATCCCCGGCATAGAGGCCTTCATCGCGCCCGTGAGTTTCATCAGTGGCCAACGCAGCGAGCCGCTGCAGTTCGCCATCCGTGGTCCGGACCTGCAAAAAATCGACCGGCTCTCGGACGAGATGGTGACGCGGCTGGGAAACATCCAGGGCATGGCCAAGGTCGACAAGGACCTGAAACTCGATCTTCCGCAAATCAACCTGACCATCGACCGCGAGCGTGCCGCGCAACTGGGCATCAGCGCCGAGGACGTGGCCCTGACTCTGAATGCCATGACTGGTGGCGTGGATATCGCCGAGTTCAAGGATAGGAGCCAGCGCTACAAAATCCGCCTGCAAACCGAATCCAGCCAGCGCGTCAGCGCCAGCGACCTCAAGCGCCTGTACGTGAAAAACAAACTCGGCGACCTGGTGCGCATGGACACGCTGGTCAAGCTCAACGAAGGACTCGGCCCGGCTGTCATCACGCGCCGCGACCGCCAGTACGCTGGTTTCATCTACGGCAGCCTCGAGACGCTGCCGCTCGGCGCCGCCACGGACGCGGTCAGGAAAATCGGCGGCGAGATTCTGCCCGCGGGCTACTCCATCGCTTTTACCGGCCAGGCGGAGGAATTCGCCAAAACCGGCGGTTACGTACTGTTCGCCTTCGGGATGGCGCTGATCATGATTTACATGGTGCTGGCCAGCCAGTTCAATTCATTGCTCCAGCCGCTCGTGGTCATGGTGGCGCAGCCGCTCGCCATCATCGGCGGTGTGGCGGCGCTGTGGATTGCATCATTCTGGACCGAAGCCACGCTCAATATTTTTTCCATGATCGGCATGATTCTGCTGATGGGCCTGGTCGCCAAGAACTCGATTCTCCTGGTCGATCTCACCAATCAGTATCGCGCGCTGGGCAAGAGTGTCGACGACGCCCTGAGCGAAGCCTGCCCGCACCGGATGCGGCCGGTGCTGATCACCTCGCTCACGGTCATCGCCGCCATGACCCCGGCGGTGATCGGACTCGGGCCCGGCGTGGAGAGCAACCGTCCGCTGGCGCTGGTCGTGGTGGGTGGCATGATCTCTTCCACCCTGCTCACCCTGATCGTGGTGCCAGCGGTGTACTCACTGGTGGAAAATTGGCGCACGCACCGCGCGGGCGCCAAGGGAGCAGCCGCATGAACCGCTGGATTTCTCTCGGCATTCTTTTCGTGTTCAGCGTCCCGGCCGCGGGAGGCGATCTGCTCGACCTCTATCGCCAGGCGAAAACCAGCGACCCGGCCTGGCTGGCGGCGCAGGCGGGATACCAGGCCGGCATCGAAAAAGCGCCCCAGGGGCGTTCGCTGCTGTTGCCGTCGCTGGGGCTCTCCGCCTCCAAATCGGAAAGCGACCAACATGTTGTTATGCCGACGGCAAACAATACCTATCGTTACGGCACCGATACCTATGCCATCCAGCTCACCCAGCCGTTGTATCGCAAGCAAAACGCCGCGGCCTACGCCCAAGGCATTGCCGGCGCCAATCAATCGGAGTTCGAACTGGAGACGGCGCGGCAGGATCTGATCCTGCGTGCCAGTCAGGCCTATTTCGACGTGCTCGCCGCCCAGGATGCACTCGACTTCGTCATCTCGGAAAAAGAATCGATAGGCAAACAGCTGTCGCTGGCCAAGCGTAATTTCGCCGTGGGCAACGCCACGCTCGTGGATGTGCATGAGGCGCAGGCACGCTACGACATCGCCGCGGCGCAGCAGATCACGGCCGCCAACTTCCTCGAGGTTAAAAAGGAGGGCTTGCGGGTGCTGACCGGCAACGAACCCGGCACGCTGGCGCGGCTCGAAACAAAACTCGATCTGCAAACGCCCGAACCGGCGGACATGAATCAATGGGTGGAAACCGCCGTCAACGGAAGCCAGCGTATTAAATCGCAACAGGAAGCGGTCGAAATCGCGCGGCAGGAAGTCGAGAAAAGCCGCGGCGGACATCAGCCGACGCTTGACCTGACCGCTTCACGGGCCTACTCCGATGCGGGCGGCAGCGTGCAAGGCTTCGCGCTCGAAACCACCACCAACCAGATCGGGCTGCAGTTCCAGATGCCGCTGTATCAGGGTGGCGGGATTTCGTCCAAGGTACGCGAATCGGCGGCGCGGCTGGAAGAGGCCAATCAACGTCTGGACCAGGCACGGCGGCAGGTGGCACAGCAGGTGCGTGAATCCTATCTCGCCGTCATCAACGGCGTGGCGCGGGTGCATGCTTTGGAACAGGCGCGGAGCTCGAACGAGCGTGCGCTCGAATCCACCGTGATCGGCTACGAGCGCGGCGTGCGCACCGGAGTGGACGTGCTCAATGCCCAGCGCGAGCTGTTCCGTACCCGGCTGGATCTGTCCCAGTCACGCTACGATTACCTGATCAGCCGCCTGCGCCTGAAAGCCGCGGCCGGGACGTTGCAGGAACATGACCTCGAAGATATCAACCGGCTGTTGGCTCGCCAATCGCCGGGTTGAATATATTGTGATGTGTGTGAGGGCTCGGCCAATGCATACGGCGCAATACGCTGCGCTATTGCGCCCTACGCGGGCTAACGAATAGCTTGAGCGGCGCGCCGCTTCATGGCGCGTCCGCCTCGAAGCGCGGGTTAGGTTGCATTCTGGTTGTCCTTATCCTTCAAAAACCAGTTGTCCTCATAAAACTTGATGACAGTCCGAACAACGTCCTCTACGTCTTTACCATCAGCGACGTAGCCGACTAGGAGACGCTGGCCAGATTTCGTTTTGTGTAACGCTCCCATTGCTTGATCAGTTATACACATGTGTTTCGAGCGGTTACAAAGTGCTTGAAGAAATTTGAATTCTTCAAACTTCCATATGTCTTGGAAAAAGTGTTCTTCGGGCGTTACTGGCGGATGTTTTTTCCAGTCGTAATCCGGTGCTATCCATTCTCGCAAGTGGGTAAGGCCAAAAATCAACAATAGAAAATCTTCCGTCCGTTTCTCTTCCGAAGCCGCCAGCCTACTTGCCACCGTTTTCAATAGGCTGAATAGGTGGTTCGCTGATTCAATGTTGAAAAAGTGGCTTGGACGGTTCATGTGCAACCTAACGGTTTTGTTAAAAGGTGCGCTGAGTTTTTTGCAGAATGTCCCCGTTGGCGGTAGCGAATGACTTGAGAGAATTGTTGAGTCGATTATCAATGCGCATAACTTTACTTACCCATTACTTTCCAAGCATTTATTAAAAGTACTACACCAAGACCGCCGAAAAATAGCCCTATAATAAAATTAGCAAATCCATCGTTAAGGCTACTTATGGCTTCAATAATAAACCCTATACCAATGGTTGCAGATAGCCCTACGACAATAGCCTTGGCAATAAATTTACTTCGTTCTTCTTCACCCATGATGATTTATATAAAAATCCAATAATGGTAGACCTAACTATAATTCGACCGCCTAAATGATGTGTTTGCTTGCATCATTTGGGCGGTAATAAAAACTTGATGTTTGTAAAATCATGGCGTTAGCATGTTTTATCACGTCAAGACCTGTGCGGTCCACGTAGGGCGCAATACGCTGCGCTATTGCGCCGCATGTCAGTCCGAGTAGCCAAGTGCATCCGCCCCGTCGCTCCCGGCCCACTCCGGCGGGTACACGTCTTGCGCCACCAGTCGGTGAAAGGTGGAGTACGGCCAATCTGATACTTGCTTCACCAGACCATGCTTCACCGGGTTGATGTGCACATAGTCCATATGCGCCCGGTAATCGGCTTCGTCTTTAATCAGATGCTCCCAGAATCGACGTTGCCAGATGCCCCGTTCCCCGCGCCGTTGGCGCACCGCGGACAGCCATTCCGTCCGTGGAAGGGATTTTGAAAAACTGGCTTTGATCAGGCGTAACCGCAAGGTGAAATCGGTGTCGCCGTCCGGTAACTGGATCACGCAATGCAGATGATCCGGCAACACCACCCAGCCGTGGATGTCGAATGGATACTTGCTACGTACCGTCCGGACCGATTCGCGTAACTCCTCGATATGCCGGGTCAGGAGATCGTTGCCGTGACGCCGCAGCAAAGTGAGCGTGAAGAAGTAGGTTCCGCCCGGATGCCGGGCGCGTCGGTAGTCGGGCATGGGAGGATGATTTCATCCTGGTGCATACGGCGCAATACGCTGCGCTATTGCGCCCTACACATAATGCCCGATATGCCGGGCTAAGAGACCATAGCCGCGACTCCGCAGGAGATTGGGCGCGAAGAAATAAGCACATCCGGCGCAATACGCTGCGCTATTGCGCCCTACGTGGTCGGTTGGCCCATAAATCATCCGGTTGACTGACTTGCGCCGTGCATGTCGCGGCGTTACCTGTTTAAAATGAACCCATGCATGTCAGTGTCGTAGACAATTTAGAGAAAATTTCCGCTTCGGGCTGGAATGCGCTGGCAGGCGAATCCAATCCGTTTCTGCGCCACGAATTTCTGTCGGCCCTGGAATCCACCGGCTGCGTCAGTGCCAAAACCGGCTGGCGGCCCCAGCATCTCATCGCGCATCGCGATGCGTCGCCGACGGGCGATCTTGTCGGTGCCCTGCCGCTGTATCTGAAAAACCATTCTTACGGGGAATATGTGTTCGACTGGGCCTGGGCCAACGCCTATGAGCAGGCCGGCCTGCGTTACTATCCCAAACTGGTTGCTGGCATACCGTTCACTCCCGTCACCGGACCGCGGCTGTTGAGTATTGCCGGCGCTGAATCCGCGACGATAAAAAAACAGCTCGTCGACAGCGCCCTGGAACTCATGCGAGAACACCAGGCATCCTCCCTGCACTGGTTGTTTCTCACGCCGCAGGACGCGCAACTGCTCGAGACGGAAGGTCATCTGCTGCGCACCGGATGCCAGTTTCACTGGAGCAACCCCGGCTACCGCGATTTCGAGGATTTCCTGTCGACCTTCACGGCGCACAAGCGCAAGAAGATCAGGCGTGAACGCCGCCATGTGCAAGAAGCGGATATAACGATGGAAATACTCACGGGTGCCGCAATCGAACCATCACACTGGAATGTATTCCATGAGTTCTATCACTCCACCATTCGTGCCCATGGCGCGATGCCCTATCTATCACGCGAGTTTTTCCACCGGTTGGGCGAAACGATGCGTGACCGCGTCGTGCTGGTGTTCGCGCGCCACGGCGCGGACTACGTGGCGGGTGCGCTGAATCTGCGCGGAACCGACACGCTCTACGGCCGCTACTGGGGCAGCCGGGGGGAGTTCCACAGCCTGCATTTCGAAACCTGCTATTACACCGCGATCGAATACTGCATCGCGCAGGGGCTCAGCCGTTTCGAGGCCGGCGCCCAGGGCGAACACAAGCTGGCGCGCGGTTTCACGCCCGTCGTCACGCGCTCGGCGCACCGCCTCGCGCATCCGCAGTTCAGCCGCGCCATCGCGGACTATCTGGCGCGCGAGCGCCTCGACGTGCATGCCTACGTGAACGAACTCAATGAACATGCGCCTTTCAAAAAGGCGCTGACGGCGGAGAAATAGCGCGCCATGTTTGTCCTTAAATCCAATACCGCCGATCTGCGCTTCCCGCCGGTGGAACTGGCTTCCCCCGAGGGACTGCTGGCCGTGGGCGGCGATCTGCGCGCCGAGCGCCTGCTCGAAGCCTACCGTCACGGGATCTTTCCCTGGTACAACCCGGGCCAGCCGATCCTGTGGTGG
>JGI1358J11329_10002820_pt1 | contig 13225 bp, 9 predicted proteins | sample Subgroupgradi54m_FD_11329 | JGI IMG/M metagenome (IMG submission 11329)
ATAGAAACGTAAATAAGACAAGAAAAGAAACTATTCTGCGGAATTTAAAAGATTTCATGGTAGACCCTCCCTAAAACACTTTTAGTTTTTGCTTCGATCACAACTTTGGCACTCATCCCGTTTTGAATTTGGTTAGGTGCTTGATCCCACCGAATGAGGACTTTAATCATATGTTTTGTGACGGCTGATTTTGGGAGCGGTTCAGCGTAGGGTTTTATTCCAATTACATGACCTCCGTATGTATCCTCAGGAAATGCATAAAATTTAATCCTGGCTTTTGCTCCAATTGAAATCCTTGCGTAATCTGCTTCTTTTAAAAGAAATTCAATTTGGGAGTTTTGAGTCGCTAAGGTCAAAAGGAATTCTCCTTGTTTGACAAATGCTTTTTCCTTAAGCTTCGCATCTGAAATCACGAAGCCGTCAAAAGGGGCTCTAATATCACCTTCTTTTAAATACTGGTGGAGGAAGTGTTCTCTTTGTCTCGCCGCTTCAAGCTTAAAGATCAAGGATTCCACTTTCCTTTGACTTGCTTCATTCCTGAGAAGTGCTTCCTGAAACGTATACGGCTTGATTGAGCCGAGTTTCTTTAACCGAATGGCTTCATCTAATCTTAAAGTCCAAACTTGGGATTCCAGCCAAGCTTGTGATAGTTCCTTTTCAAGGCTTAAGACCTCAAGCCTGCTCTCCCGTAAAGTTTTTTCATCTTGTGAAGACGTTACCTTTACAAGAAGCGCTCCTTTCTTCACTTGCTCTCCTTCCTGAAAAAAGACTTTCTGAAGAAAACCATCTTTAGGACTGGTTAAATCCGTACGCTGGATGGGAACAACAACGGCCTTTCGGTCAGTGACAGAGGAAGAAAGAGGGAGAGAGGAAATGTATATGGCTGCAACAAGAAACAAGATAAAAAGCAAAATGTTCCTTCTTATTCCTGTCTTTTCAATGACTTCCTCTTTTGAAGGAAAGAGTCTTGGTTTAATGGACTCGAGATATTGAAACCTGTCTTCCATCAACAGGACATCATGCCCATTTCCATTCCCATTGCTGTGATGATGTTTGCCATTGCCGTTTCCGTTTGTAGAGGACATGTGCTTGCGTCCGTTTCCATTTCCGTTATTCATTTCTTTTATGATCTGATCCATGGCGAATCCTTCCTTCCCCTTAAGGGCTATACCGCTCTTTCACAAAAAGACTCTGGGATGAAAAATAAACAATAGGAATCGACAAAACGAGACTGAGGAGTACCGGTAGCGTAAAAAGAGTCCATATAATTGATTGGTTGAGGCCGAGCCATAGAAGCAAGATGCCAACAAGCGTCCCGACCGCGAGGTTCGAAAAACACTCGCGAAAACTTGCGCGCATATCGGGCCTCTTAGCCATAGGCATCCAACCAAGTTTCTCAAGTGGCATCATGAAGAAATCCATCGTTCCATAGAAGATATTTTGAAGCCCCACAAGCGTTGAGAAGATCGTTTCTCCAATTATCCGTTTGATGTCACCTATACTTCTTGCTACCACCATTTTGTGGAAGAAAAGAACTCCCAACGTGAGGGCGAAAAGTCGAAAGGAACTGTTTCCAGATGTGAACAATTGAGGCCCAGCCAAAAGCGTTGAAATGATCCAAAAGCAAAGAATCGGTTGTACAAGATAAAGATAGATTTGATAAAAGATGAGAAATCGGGTTGAGAATGAAATCTTTGGAAGAAAAAGGAGTGGCCAGCCTTGAAGCGTTCCTTTAAGCCACCGTTTTGATCTTTTTCTCTCCTCCAGATAGTGAGGCGCCGCTTCTTCAAAGGAAATAAGGTTTGAGAGATAAACGGTCTTGTAACTTTTCTGTTCTAAAAGAGCTGTTTCCCAGTTGTCATGGGAAAGAATCCCTTGTGGGAGTTCTATTTTTTGAAAGGCAGCCCGTCTGATCAAACAATTATGACCAAAAGCAATGGAGCGTTTCAAAACCGCCTGATTCACATGAAAATAGAGTCTTTGGGCATAAAACTGGGCAATGGCTTGCATGCTTGAAAAAAGCGATGCTTCATGAGTGATATAAATTGCGCTTTGGAAAATTCCTACTTTAGACTGTTTTGGATGTTCTGCAATCCGAAGGATTTCCTGAACCCATTCTTGAGGCAAAAGGCTATCCGCATCACAAACAATGAAGTATTCATAAGAAGATCCCCATTGAATGAGCCAATCCTTGATGTTTCCTTGTTTTCTCTCTTGAGGGATAACCCTTCGACGATAGAACACCTTTTCCATACCGAACTTACTCCTAAGTTCATCAACCAGTGTCTCTTCTTCATTTCCAAAAGAATCATTTGAATCTGAAAGAATCCAAAGATGGAGATTCGGAAGTAAATTTCCTTCTAAGGTATATTTGATTCTTTCCTTAAGACCAAAAGATTCATTTTTGACACAATAAAGAAGGGCAACAGGAATAGATCCAACAACGGATTTATCGACTTTCGGAAAATGGGACGCTTTTACAAACATTCCGAAGAAAGCCTGAACCGCTAAAACCGAAATATTGAGGGACAAAAAGGAAAAAGCTAAAACCCAAACATAGGGGAAAAAGCTTCCCGGCTCGAATGAAACAATTTCCAAAAGCCATTTAATTTGAGCAAAGGTGAGAAGGAAAACCAAAGAGAAAAAGACGCTTGGACAAGCGAAGAACCTTTGAAGAAAAGGGCTAGGCTTTTCCTTCTCCTCCGTTGCTTTAGAGAAGGCATCATTTCTTAATGGAAGCTGAACTCGTGATTTTGACTTGGTATCAATCACGTTGGTCATGACGTTTTTACCTCCCCGCCCCATATATTGGATTGAAGGTAGGGACCACCAAATGGAAATGGATGTGATTGGTTTCCCATTTCGATCGGTGTTGAAGCATTGTCACTTGCTGCTACTTCCACATTTTCAATCAAAAAGTCACCATACGGTCTTTCTGCGCGCGACCTTTCGATCCGGAGCTCAAAAATAGAAATATCCTTAAAAGGAAGCCTGTCAGGAATTTGAAAAGAAAGAACTTTTGTTTCAGGAGAACCCTCCAAAGGAAAATGGTAAATTGCTTTCGCGCTCTGGTAAGAATGAGCAACAAGAAAAGTGATTTCATTCGGAACAATCCCAGAATAATAAACCCGTATCGTCTTTCCTCTCAGATCACGGGCTTTAAACCACCAGAAGTGTCCAATAAAGTCCTCAGGGATTTGGGTGTAACGAAAACGGATGCCTTTACCTTCAATTCGTTCGTAAGAAAGGGTGTTGATTGTTCCTTGGAGATCACTGTGTGTAATCAATCGATCAGAGGAATCGTCTATTACATGAGGTTGAAAATTTTCTGGAGAGGCTTTACGAATTTGTGTCCGACTTGCTTTCCCTTTAGATTGATTTTCCGGTTGCTCTAATACTGCCTTCACTCTTTTCGATTCGTTTCGCTGAGCCAATTGTCTGGAGGCACCCAAAGTCTCATATAAATTCTTAGGCTTCGGAAGTTTCTCATCCGTAACGCTGATCTTCCTGGAATCTTCTGTCCTGCTTCCATATATCAGCCTAGCCAAGAGTTTCATCCGTTGCAATAAAGCTTCTGTCATCTCTGTTCTTAAAAATACACTTTCCGGTGCAAGTGCGTTCACCGTCACTGACTCTCCCTGTTCCTCTTGCATGATCTTGTCCTGAATTGAAAACTTATGCTCTGGCTGTGCAATAGCAATTTTGGAGATGGATATGACACACAAAACAAACATTCCTATACAAACACACCGCTTAGAATCGAGCCTGAATCTGTTCATGATTTTGAGCCTCCTTTCTTTTTTCTTCTTTTTTGAGCGAAAGAAAATGCAACTCAAACTTCTGAGTCTTCGGATCATAATGATAACGAATGTGATGGACACCCAGAACACGAACGGTAAATTCGGCACCATTTTTTGTTTTTTCGAGTGAAACAATACCAACGTGATTTTCAAAATCAGAAATTCTTTTTTCCAATATTTTTTCCTGATGATCTTTGACTAGAACGATTCTCATTTTTTCTCCGTGAATTGTTTTTGATGTTTCCGATTTTCTTGTTCCACGTGATAAACGTAGCTCATGAAATGTCCCACCGCAATGTGAATTCAAGAAAAAATCACATTTTGTAGCGGATCCGCTACAAGTTGTAGCGTTTCCGCTACAACAACTTATTCAAAGTTTTTATTCAGGAATTTATAAAGAAATAAGTGGGGAAGTGAAATTCTTAAGGGTAAGTGAGGGTAAGCAGATGCTTTCTCTTAGACAGGAAGGAAAGAGGGATAGGTAATAAAAAAGGCAGACGTTTGCTTAAGTTGATCTGGATTGAAAAGCTCGTAATCTGAAAGTCCAGAAAAAGCAAAACAATCTCCAGGTTTTAAAAGAAATTCATTCAGATCACGAATCAATACCGTTTTTCCTTCAAGCGCATGGAGATAAACCTGCTCAGGATGCGGGAGCTTATCAGAAGGAATCGTCCTTTGTGGTTGGATTTCGATTTTTCCAAAGAAAAACTCTTTTCTCTTAGGAATAAAAGAGATGATCCTGAAACCTGCTTCAGGATATTCAAGAGCAAATTCAATCCGGCTCATGTGGCCTCTCAAGGTGAGTGCTTCACCTTCTGAGCTACATTTGAGGAGAAGGATTTTCAAATCAATTCCAAACGCTTGGGCAATGACATCCAGTTTCTCGATGGAAAGGGATTTAAAGATACCGCATTCAACCCGAGCAATCGTCGTCCGGTCAATATGGGTCTGCTTAGCAAGTTCTTCTTGGCTTAAGCCTTTTTCCTTTCGCATCATTTTGATCACCTGTCCAACCGAGGACCGGTCGTCAGTTACATGAATCGGGGGAAAAGTGCTAAATAGTGAATTGCTCGCTTTAAGACCTGGAATCCCGGGTGAGCTTGAAAACGTATTGCTAGAAGCCTTGGCAACAACCACTGCATTTCCCTTGGTTGTTTCAAGTAAAATTGGCACTGGGCTTCCTTTCGATTTCAAGCCCCACCTCTTAAGGTTGCTAAAAGATTTTCACAGATTCAACTCAATTGATTGTTCGTTTTTCTTTTCAATGAGCCAAGCATATTCTCATATTTTTACCTTGCCAACTCGAAAGACCAAAAAACCGTTAAAAATCCATTAAAAATAGAGAAATCTATTTAAAATAGATAAATAAGGCTGAAGCGGGGTTTTGAAGAGGGCACCGTGGAGAAACAGGGATTTATCTAATAAAAAAGAGGGCGGATTAATTCCCCGCCTGCCCATTAGAGGACGGAAAACCTAAGCAACTGCGGGTTTTTCTAGAGTTACCATTTTATTACCTTCCTTAATATAATTTGTTCTTTTAATACGGTCAAAGAGATGATCCCAGTGATATGTGGCCGTGACTGCAAACTCTTGCGTATAAGAAAAATATTTGCCATCAACCCGATTCAACTCCCTATTTTTTGGACCTCTCACTCGTTCCAGAAAAAATGGTTGTGAAGTGAAACCAAGTAACTGGAATAAACACTGCGCTCATGTTAGTAATTCGGGCTCCCAATAATGCTGTTTCATAAGATGATGCCTGACTAGGTTCTGTTGACATTTACGATATTGGCCGATAACTCCTCTATAACAAGGAGGAAGAGATGCCCCTATCGGTTTAAACAATGCTGCATGGGAAAAAATAAAATCTTCTTTACAAACACAAGAGCACGTCTACATTGCCAAAGAAGACGACTGCCGCCGATTTCTCGAAGCTGTTGTTTGGATGGCAACACCCCACATAGTTACGAATATCGAGAAAATAAAATAACTGTTACCCACAGCATCTTGTCGCTTAAACACAATGAAAAGACCTATGAAAAACGTGCAAAACGAAAAGAAAAGTAGCGCAAAATTATACGGATTCATTGGGCGATACGGTATGATTTAACATCCCTCTCCCTTTTTGAGAGAGGGGAAGGTGAGGAGCGTAGGAAACGTTACGGTAAAAGTGGTTCCCGCGCCTAATTTCGATTCAACGCCGATATCTCCATTATATTTTTTGACAATTCCGTAAGTCACGGCGAGGCCAAGTCCCGTCCCTTTTCCCACATCCTTCGTCGTAAAAAAAGGGTCAAAAATTCGATTCATGTTTTCCTTAGGGATTCCGTGGCCATTGTCCTTCACCTTAAAACCCACGGCACCGTTTGAGGCAAACGTCTCAATCTGAATCTTTCCCATTCGGCCGGTGTTTTCGACCGCGTCCTTCGCATTGAGAATCAAATTTGTAAGAACTTGCGCAAGCTCACTGTTGTTTGCACTGACATAGGGAGCGTCCCCGCTATTTTCCATACTAACTTCCACATTCTCTTGTTTCAGTTGATACTCCAAAAACGAAATGGTGTTCTCAACCACACGATTCAAGTCAATCTTCTCTGTCATAACATCCGCATCTGACTTCCGGGCATATTTCATAATTTTCTGGATGATTTCGCGGCAACGCTTCGCCCCTTCCTCGATGAGATCGATGCTTTCCGTTTCCCTTTCGTCCTTAACGTCCAGCTTCAGCAATTGAATATTCGTTAAGATGGCGGTCAAGGGATTATTGATCTCATGGGCTACTCCGCCAGCGAGTGTGCCAAGGGTAGCGAGTTTTTCGGCTTGGATCAATTGCTTCTGTGCGTCTTCAAGCTCTTGCGTTCGCTGCCTTACCTTTTCTTCAAGCTCCTCGTTCCATTTTTGAAGGTTCTCGTGCATCTCAATCAGCCTTAAAGAATTTGAAAGGGCAATGGTGGCAGCCCGCCGAAATTCTGACAGGAACATGACTTCTGCGGAACGAAACGGTTTGAGGTTCGCCTTCTGACCCAGATTGATCAAACCAATTAATTCCCGATTTAAAACCAGCGGAACCGCGACTCGAACGCCCAACCCTTCGAAAAAACGTTTCGCCTGATCCTTTACACGTTCAAACCGCGGATCAATATCGACGAAATCTACCAGGGCCACTTCGTCTTGCTCTTCAAGCCACCGAATAAACGTATTGTTGTAAGATGGTTCTGCGCTCCCATCCGTCTCCGCATCGATCCGAATGAGACTGGTGTTACCTCCGTGCTTCAAAAATATTTGAACTTGATCAACATACAAGATCTCGCGGATGGTCTGAACAATGTAACTGGAAAGCTCGTCCAAATCTTTAAGATGCACTAAGTTATCATTGAACTTGATGAACGTCTGCTCAAGATCGTACTTCCGCCGCTGGAAAATATGATCGATCCACGGCTGAATGGTTTTTGTGTAAATCATAAACAAGCAGAAAAGTCCTACTCCAAAAACGGATGAAAGAATAGGATGAATATATTGGAACAAATTCTTGAAGTAATAAATAGTCAAGCCCAAAGGCAAAAATACGAGCGACGAAAGTGCCGCCCACATTAATGTTTTGTGAATGACCGTTTCGATATCCATAAGTTTATAACGAATGACGCAATACCCCATGATACTTATGAATAAAAACACTGGAAGGGGCGCAACTGGAAAAACGTGAATTCCGTAATTAGACAAGTACTCAACAGAACCAAAGAAAGCAATTGCAAAGGCTACAATCATCAACTTGGTGTTTTTCTTCCTAATTAGTATTTTTTCTTTACGATAACTTTGGACAAAATTTCCAAATGATAAAGCCATTAATGTATAAAACCAAACGATGAAAGGCCCCTCAAGAATTCCAGCTTTTGGGAAAAATCCTTTTGGGTAATGCCATACTCCCTGGATGAGGTAGGTTGATGAAATGCAGATCATGTAGAAAACAAGGGCGGTAAAATAAGAGAAGTATATGATTTTTGTTTTTTTTCTTAACGATGGATCATCCCAAGTCGCTGAGAATAGGTACACGGCAGGCGTAACAAAAATGATTCCAAACCACGAATAATAGCGAGACCAAACAAATGCTGTCTGCTCATTTGCCGAGAAGCAGATAAGCCCGACGCCGGTGAGCCATATTCCAGCGGTAACGGTCGTGATCAAATAGGCAGTATGGAGGATTGATTTCTTGCTCTGAGTGAAAACGAAAATCCCTTCTATAGAAATCAAAACGCCCACAAGAAAATGGGGTAGCGCATACATATTGAAGAAATAGTTTTGGAGATTAAAAATAGAGTTCGTCATATTTAATCGCTTTATTCATTACGTCATTAATGATCCTTGCATAACTTGTGATTTTTTCCTGGGGCCCTTTGATGCTTACGACGCAAACCTTTTCGCCGTCGTCGGATGGAATTGAGAAATTACTGAACGCAATAAACCCATCACTGTGTATGTCACTATAAGGAGCGATAAAAAAATCCGCCTTTTTGATAATGGTAATGCCAACTGTCCCTATAAATTCTTTGACCGTAGCAGGTATTAGTTTTGAAGTAGTTGAATACATCAGTGGCGGGGTCAGCGTATAAGATTCCAATAATTTGTAACTTTCGCTCTTACGCTTCCTGGTCGCCATGAGCTGCCGATTAAATTCCCGCTGGAATCTAAAAAAGCCTCTATCCGGTTTGTCTTTATCAAAATAAGTACTTGGTCGAATAAATACAAACCCTAGGGTTCTCTCCCAGCGGTCGGTCGCACGCAGATCCACAGGCATGGAGAATTTGATATCCTCAAACTCGCGAAACTGAGCCAGCTTCCATATTAAAAGGGCAGCTGCGGTAATATTTGCTTTTGCCTGGTGCGCATAACGTTTATTGAGTTCTCTTCTGAACCTCAAAAAATGCCGGAAATCAACAAATTGATACACGTGATAAATTCCATCCTTACCGTTTTTTGTAGAACATAAATCAGGAACGATTCCATCTTTATAATCAGGCGGGGGAAATTTAATGTCACCGCATCTACCCCAATGTCTTTTAATGGCATTCAAAATCTCCTGAGCCGGAACGCCATCTATCGAAATGTGGCTAAACTGGACCCAAAGGTCTGCTTCACTAAGATCAGCGGTAAATCTGCACACAATATTAAGGATGCCAAAACCGGGGTGTTTATATTTGATAAAACAGGGCATACGGAACCGCCCATAATCTTTGGCAGAAACTTTTGGAGGCAACGTTTCAAACGTAATGAAAGTGGCGCTTAAAATCCTTTCTATAAAATGCTCTGCTTGCTCTTTGGTCTCACTCGGAATTAACCGCGATTGCCGCAAAAACCATTTATCTAATTTCTTTTTCAGAATGAGTGGGCGCTTTTTGTCATCGCAGTTTCGTGTTTTATTGTAATTTTCTATGATTCCTCGAATCAGAGCGATTTTTAATTCTGAAGGGATGTTATTGACGGCGCTGTGCTCACTCAAATTTAAGTAGAGTTCCATACTTTCCAAATTGCCGTTCTTGTCAAAATCCGCATGAACAATGTCGACGGATTTTTTGATTCGGGTCTTTGCAGAAAACCTGCTCCATCGAAGTTGATGGTAAGCGATTGGATAGTCTTTGAAAAATCGCGCCAATCTTTCAATCAGGTGGCGCTGTGCCGAAACAATCGTATTTTCATCCTTTGTCTTCAAGTCAGACCAAAAATCCAATCGGAATGCCGCTAGGACAAATTTAGAATGTTCTGTCCGCAAATAAGACTGCGTAACCCTTCGCCATCCGTCCTCGTTGGGTGCTATTCCCACCTTTTGCAAAAACTGCAAGAACTTAATAATGAGAAAGAAACTAAATGTACCAAAATTGAGTTTATCCGTAAATTTCGCCATCTTTAGTCTTCTCATTAGGAATTCCACTCTTTTAGACCCGCGGGCTTTAATTCGCAGAATCCCCCTGGGCTCAACATATGCGTTCTTCCGATACCATAAAACTGCTTTGGTAAGGGTCTCTTCTATCGGAGTCGAAGTGTAACCTAATTCATTAACAGCTTTGGAATCATCATACCTTATGGACATCTTACAAAACTTTACACCCTCCGTTGGCATGAGGGGTTTCTTATGCAAAACAAAATAAGATAATGCTTCTTCAAGATAGACAAAGCCAAATAACAACGGGTATGGAATTCTAAGTCGTGGCGCTTTTATTCCGGAAATCTGCTCCAAAATTTGAAAGATTTCCTTGAGACTATAATGTTTCTTATTGCAAAGAATATATCTCTCGCCAACGCGGCCGCGCTTAATAGCTGCGATATGAGCTCTGGCGACATCATCGGCATCTGCCACAGTCCAAAGCGTATCAAAATAACCGGGATAACTTCTATTCAAAAACTTAACAATGACATCACCCGAAGGAGTAGGTTTATAATCCCTTTCTCCTATCACGATAGCAGGATTAAGAATAACGGCGGACAGACCCATTCGGCAATGCTTCAAAACTTCTTGTTCAGCCAGATATTTTGAACGAGCGTAGTGGCTGGCATGTTTAAGGTCAAATCCCGTTTCCTCATCAGAAGGTTTACCATCGGGTCTTTCACCGATCGTAGCGATCGTGCTGGTATGAATAAACTTTTCGACTCCATTTCTTAACGAAGCATTCAACATGTTAATTGTGCCTTGAACGTTTATCTTATATAACCCTTTGGCTTCCCTCTCCCAGAAAGGATAAAAGGTATAGACAGAAGCGAGATCAAATACAACCGAGCAACCCTTAACAGCTTTTTCTACAGCATTAGGATGAGTCACATCACCATCGACTATTTCCACATCTAAACCTTCTAAAAGAAACCTATTCTTTTTATGGCGAGCTAGGATTCTTACTTCGTAATTGGCAGCAAGTAAATGTCTCACCAGAGTTGAACCTACAAAACCAGTTCCACCTGTAACTAAAACCTTCATTTCCGCGTTTTATGCTGTTCCGCTATTGAAAAAAAAATGACAGAGATTCCATGGAGTCACCTTTGCCAGGTATTCAGCAAGTTTCCGGGACAAAGGATCCAAATAAGACTGGAGAATGTTCGTGTAATTCTCAACTTGATGTAGTGCTCGAATGGTCTCAGGCGGTTCATGACCAAGATTTAACGCCCCAAATCCCGCAAGAAAATCAAGGTAACGTTTGCCATCCTGGTCATACACATAACATCCAGAAGCTCTTACAAATCTTTTTTCAAACCCCAGAAACCGCGAGATCCAAACCACATAGGAGTTGAGATATTTTTGATGGAGACTCGCAGTTTTCCGGAATGGAGAAGACAGAGCGTCATCAACACCACCCAATTTTAATAATTCTTTGTAGTCGTTGCCGCTCATAATAAATGAACTAATCCACAAAACTTCTTGAATCACAACTATATTTCATACCGTATCTCAATGCTGCTATAAATATGAATCCCAAACCGATGATTTTCACATATTGTTCTTTCTCAAAAATGATCATAATGATATTGGCTTATCTATCTTGTCTTGTCGGCGATAAGTTTTTATTTTTTCTCTTTCGATCTTCGCTTGGCACGTATGATTTTTGACACGTTGACTTGAATCTCAACAGGCGCTAGATTCATCGCCTGCTATCTCCTAATATTTCGCAAGTGCCTTCCATTTCTTTGATTTTTTGATGCACCACTAAAAGAGACACCGGCTTTTCAAAATATGCATGAATGCCCATTCGTAGAATTTTATTTCTCAAAGCTTGATCTTGATTTCCGGTAATCACCAAAATCTTTACACCTGGCAAAAGCGTGAACAAATCTATAATAATCTTATCCCCATCAATCCTCTTCATTTTTATATCCAATAGGATCATATTGGGCTTGAAATCTTGAGCGGCTGAAAGACATTCCAACCCATCGTCTACTGTCTTCACGGTATGGCCACGGCCATGAAAGTAATTCGCCAGTGTCTCAAGCACATCAGGATTGTCATCTACTATAAGCAACTTCAATTTTGTCCTCTTCTTCTTTTACAAACTGATCTCCATGAAAAACAGAAAATTCCAAACAAACCCGCGCACCAACATCTTCCTGATTCTCAATTTTAATCTTCCCACCGTTCTTCTCAATCAGTTGTTTTGTAATATACAGTCCCAATCCAGTTCCACTAACTTTAGTCGTCACAAAAGGATCGAAAAGATGCTGCATCTTTTCTTTGGAAAATCCAGGACCCGTATCTTCAACTATAACCTGAACTGAAGATCCTTTGCGCCAAACAGTAATGGTTACTACACCCCCAGAAACCGACATAGACTGACAGGCATTCAAAAGCAAATTAAACAATATTTCTTCGATATGACGCCGATCGGCCCGAATGAAAGGAACGTCGGAAGAAACTTTCTTTTTGACAGCGATTTTATCCAAATCGATTTCAAACTGAATCAGCTCCAAAATATAATCTAAACATTCGCCGATATTCACAGGTTTATTTGTGTTCACGCTTTTTTGAGGCCGTGCAAACTCGGCAAGCCTTCTAATAATATCGGCTGCGCGATCCGCCTGCTCATCTGTTTTCCTCATCATACGCAAAGCATCGCTTACAGCTTCACTGTCATTTCGATATATACCTTCTTTAACATTCTCCAAAAAGGTTTGCGCCTGTCCCCTGATGACATACAAAGGATTTCGAATTTCATGATTAATTCCCGCAGAGAGCATCCCAAGCGCAGCGAGCTTTGCCGTTTGAACCATTTCTGCCGCCATTTCAATATCCATCAGGTGGTATTGACTCACCGCAAAAGCTAGAACCGCGAACCAAATAACCATGTTCGCATAGCCAAACGGATAACATGGGATACCAAATTTGGCTAAAAAATCTGCGCTTCCAAAATTGCCGATGAAAAAAGCGATCACGACCAAACGGAGTCGTTTAAGTTGAACGATTGAAAAAGTCGAGTCGGAACGCTTTTTTACAAATGTTTCACGTATGCACAACCAAGGACCAGCCCACACAAGACACATAAAAAAAATAACAAAAAAAGGATAAATAATCGACGCTCGAGGGTAAAACCCCCAAAAATAATGTTTAACTTCTTGAAGGAACAGACTGGACCTGGACAAAATCAGAAAAATAAAACTCATCGAATAGAAAAGAACCAATAATGGAACGGGCCTTCGCTTTAAAAATTCAAGATGGAAATGAAAGCTTGTAACCGGGATAAAGACAACGCCCACGTAGGCTAATCGGAACCAAAAAAATGCCCATTTGGGGTCCTGCATGCTGTAACCCACTGAAAATAATGCGAGCCAAACAAAGATTGAAAGAGAAAAAATAAAAAAGACAACGCGGATCGTTCCGGCACCTTTATTAAAAAGGATATACGTGCCTAGAAGAAGAACCAAAATTCCACTCATCAGGGGTGGAATCGAATAAG
>JGI1358J11329_10002826_pt1 | contig 13207 bp, 13 predicted proteins | sample Subgroupgradi54m_FD_11329 | JGI IMG/M metagenome (IMG submission 11329)
ATGCACCTTTTGGGTGATCACTTGTATTGGCTCTCCTTTTCGGCACAGGATGCGCTTGGGGTAGATATTGGCATTCTGGTCGGTGCCGACGGTGTAGAGGACATCGCGGGTTTCATCGAAGACCACCAGGCTGTTGGCATTCTCCACCCCAAGCACTTCAAACGCGCCCGCGATGGGTTGCTGGGAGATGTTCAATCCTCCTTCCACATCGGCAATGACGCGGTAGGTGTTTTCCCAGGCGCGATAGTCCGCGATTGCCGAGTGAATGTCTTTGAGCAGCGCATGCAGCGACGGAAACAACCCGGCGCGATTGAGCGGCAAAAGGAGCAGCGCGAACGCGGAGAAAACGGTCATGAGGACGATCTCGGCTTTCGAGCCGACAGCGATGCGCCACCGTCGCGCTTTCGGCATGACGGCACGCACGGGGGAGGGATAGAACAACGGCACCCCCTCCTTATTGAGCGTGTCCAGCAACAGATGCGAAAAGTAGCCGACGAGCAAGGCGAACCACCAGAACCGGTTCACCCTGGCCAGTGGCACCGTTGTCACTCCGAGCACCAGCAGGGCACACAGCGAATGGACCGCGCCTCGATGGCCAAGCCGCCGTTCGAGCCATCTGGAGAGCGGAAATAGCATTCTGCCGATGGTACTCTGTGCGGTATCGATGTCCGGCAACAGTGCCCCGATGGTGACCATCGCCACCGCAGGGAGGGTGGCGGGTCTTCCCATCATCGCCCCAATTGAGAGCAGGGAGAGAATGCCGAAGCTGGTATGAGTCGGTGCAGTCATAATTCAGAATTGAGAATTGAGCGTTAAGAATTGAGAATTGAGAATTGAGAATTGAGATCCTTCACTTCTTTCTTAATTCTTAGTTCCGTTGGGTTGAGCTTGTCGAAACCTTAATTCTTCTTCTCTGCCTGAATTCTCAATTCTTCTCCTCCCTCACGTTATCCCATCCGATGTCGTTTTTGAGTTTGAGTTCCTGCAACTGGACTGACGCCTGGGCTTTGATGAGTGCGAGTTGGGTCGTGGCAGTGGCATCCAGCGTGTTGAGCACAGAATTCAGTTGGGCTTGGCCCGATTCAAACTGGAGTTTCTGAAGTTCCTGAAGTTTGAGCTGGGTTGAGAGTTGGTCCAGAAGGAGTTCAACCTGCTTTTGGGCAACGACCCAATCGTAATAGCTTTGGGTGACGGATAGAATGACCCGATTCTGAACCGTCTTCCGGTAAACTGAAGCGTTGAACCACTTCAATTTTGCACCTTTCGCCTTGTCGTCCTCCTCCCAGATGCGATTGAAGTCCAGGGAAAGCCCAATCCCGACTCGGCTTTCTCCCACGATGGGGTTATACCCGTGATGAAGGGTCAAGCTGGGAATCAGCCGCTTCCACAGTTGGGTGCGTTTCAAGTCGAGTTCCGCCAACGCGACGGTCAGTTCCGCCTCTTGGATCAGTGGGGCGTGCTTGAGTGCAAAGGCGATGGCCTGGTCTAACGTGAGCGTTTCAAAGTTCAGTGTTGGTGGTTCCGTTTGGGCTTCACCCGTTTGAGCTTCCACGGTGTATTGAACCCAGCCCAACAACAGCAGTATGAATGCGATCGTTGTGAATCTCATGGTTTTCCTCCAAGTGTGCCGAGGTGGTTAGATGGTTTGGTGGTTAGGTGGTTGGTGAAGATACAAACCACCCAACTACCTAACTACCTAACCACCTACTCACACCAGTCACTGAAACAAAGGCAACCGGCTCTCCCCTCCGCCGTGAAGCGTCCGGCGGGGTTTGACTGTAAGCAGGGACAGCCGTTCCGTGAAATCATCTAACAGCAACGCTTCCCCCTGATTTTTGAGTTGTCGCAAGTACGTTTTCAGTTCGCTCCCCAGATAGTCCTGTGAGAGTTTGTTGACAGCAGCGATGTCCTCTTGATTGCTCAAGCGATGACAGACAATCCAATCACATTGTGACAAGATGTCGTTGTCAATCGCAGAAGGCTGTTGGGTGGCAAAGCCAACGGACAGTCCGGGTTGTCGTCCCTCCTTCGCCCAGGCGATCAGAATGTCTTTTGACAGGGTGTTTCTGCCTGCTGGAACAAAACGTTGCGCCTCGTCAATCAGCAACCAGATGCGTTCTGCCGTGGGTGCCAGACAGAGGTTTTCCCGTCGTTTGGACTGGACCCGTTGTTGGAACAGTGCCCGGCAGATGACGCTGACAATGAGATTCGCCAACCCGTAGGCCCCTGGGGCCAGCACGCTTAAATCGAGGACATTGAGACTCTCGGTGTCCAGGGTCTCAAAAAAATCGGTCTCGGCATCAGAGAAGATGTCCCACCCGTGTGCCATCTCCAGTCGGTTGACCAGTGCCTCTTTGGTTTTATCCGCACTGCGGGGGTCTTCCCACACCCGTTCGATGAGTGTTGGCACGCTGAAAAAAGCGGAGGCTAAGTGTTGCACCGCCCGAAAGAGCGCAATCCCCAGCGGTTCGTTGATGGAAAGTCCAAACAGATCACACCATTCGGAAGGGGAGAGTCCGCTGGGATTTAAGCGCAACGATTGAAAACAAACACCGAGGGTTTCCATCCGCTCGACGACATCCTCACCGTATCGTTGAGCGGGGTCTCCTGGCACCAGCAACCGCACGGGCAACCCGATTGCCGATTGCCCATTGTGGCTGGTGGTGGCCCCTTCACGTGTTGGCTGCTGTCCCGTCTGGCTCTGTTCCTTCGCAATCTCAGAGCCTGCCCTGAGTGTAACGAAGGGACTCCATTCGGGATTAGGGCAGCAGAAGGTGAAGAAGATTCCCAACGGATCCACCAGCAGAATCAACGGTCGGGTCTCTGCTTCGACTTGACTGCTCCGTTCCGAGAGTGTTCCACCTGTGAGATAGAGTTCTTCCGCAATGACGCCGAGCGTATACGACTTTCCACTGCCGCGCTTGCCCGTAACGAAGATCACACGGGACTTGTCAAGAGAAACTCCGACGGACTGTTGGGTTTTGATGTCGTGACCGAGAATCATGGAACGTGTAGGCGTGTAGGCGAGCAGGCGAGTAGACGAGTGGGGGAGCGAGTGTGTGAGGGAGCGAGGAAGCGGGTATATCAATTCCCCATGCTCCCTCACGCCCACGCCCACACGCCCACACGCCCACTCGCCTACTCGCTCACTCGCCCACTCCTTCACTCCCCTCCTCTCATACTTTTGTACACGAAATAACGCAGTCCCATAAAGACGCCGCCGGCGACCCCTGCCAAAAGGTACAGGTCGATGGAGTTGGTGCCCAAGGCGAAAAAGCGAGCGGCAATGGCAACCATGCCAACCAGAAAAAACAGCGGGGTGATGTCGAGGAATTTCAGCCCCGCCTCATGCCGTAACGCCCGGATCTGTGCCGGGGTGAGGGAGGCGTCTTTTTTCGCCATCTCCGCCAGGTGTGCAATGACCAGTGGATTGCCATTCGCCTGGTTAAAGACGGTCCGTTCAAACAGAGCTCCATCTTTTAGGGTGTTTCGGTCCAGAAGCGTCCATAACAACTGCCGACTTTCATGAGGCGTCAGGGGCGGTATCTCAAGGGTTTCAAACCGCCACCACAATTTCTTTAAGCCCGGCCTTTTGTGAGTCGCTGCACCGATGACCGTTGCGTTTTCCATCAACGCATAGATGTGCCGCGCCATGGTGGGCGTGGCAGTCTCTAACCCATCGAGGAAGAGGACATAGTCCAGGCCGGTGATTTGGGTCTGGACGAGCCCCAACAGGGTTTTGACCGTTTGTCGAGAAAGCTTTTTGAAGAGTTCCTCCCACGGCAGGTATTCGGTCTGGATGCCTTCGATGTGGAGGTCTCCCTTTTGGTGCAGGGCTTGAAGAAGCTCGAGCAACGCCGATTTGATGGGGGAGATGGTATCGAGATAGATGGCTTTGTCCAGTTGCCCTGCGACCTGTTTTAAGAGCACGGTTTTCCCGATGCCGACGTCGCCTAAAACCAGCGTCGGTTGCCTTTTAGCGATATTGGCGAACAGCTTTTCCTGTTCAGAGAGTCTTGGAATGATCGGGAAAGGGGTCATCAGAATGAACGAAGAAGGTGAATGGGTTGAGGGATGTAGGAGTACACCGAATTTAGGAAGGAACGAATCCAGAAAAGAGACTGTTTCTTTCTTAATTCGTTACTCTTCCAAATTCGTTGTGAGGGCTGAAGACTGAGGAATTCAGCCAGCCGCATCAGACCTGACATTTCATCCCCTTTTTTGATTGGTTAATATAATACGTTGCGCCAGAAGGATTGTCAAAGAGTGTTCCAAAAACGGGGCAATTTTGGAAGATTAGACCCATTCTGATGCTGTTGGCGAAATCCCAAAAGTTCCGCTCTGCGGAATCCTCGCAAAGCGGGACCTGTCGTATCACAAAAAACGAACCGTCAAATGAATTCGCCAACAGCATCCATTCTGTCTGAATCTCAAGCATGACCGAGAAAGGAAATGAAGGACAGCCCTTCGTCCCGATCAAAGATCGGGAAGCCTGCCCTGAGTGTAGTCCTGAGTGTAACGAAGGAAGGGGTAAACTACAGCGGAGGGGCGGTCCCCCCCTTTGTGAGGCTTGATTGTCAATCCGAAAGGGTATTACACACGTTGTAGCAGGTTTTTGGGGAGATCGCTATGCCCAAAATCGCTTCCGCTTCCTGTGCCACCTGCCGATAAAAACCGTTTTGTGAGGGTGTCCTTTCAGCAATCTCCACAATCACCGCGTCCCGATAGCGTCGCCAGTGGCGAACCCGAGACTGGACTAGAAGCCGAATCAGGTCATTTCGGGTTTGTGCCTGTTGGATTTCCGCAAGGGTCATCAGTGGCCTCCTGTTTTTCCCGATGTCATTGGCTTTTTTGTTGAACCAGCTCGGCGTAGACGGCCTGCCAATCTCGCCACCCCAGACTGTTATGCCTCTCGAATGCCTCGCGTTGTTCCGGGGAAAGCCACTCCATCAGGAATCGGCACTTGCCTGGTGGGGCGATTCGACACCTTTTACGACTCTCCATATCAACCCCTGTCAGCCAGTGGTAAACAGCGCGCATCTGGTGTAGAGATGGGAGTTGGGTGGGTCTTTTTTCTGACGACAGTGCCGTTTTTGGCGTTGGCGGGGGTGATGGGAAAGGGTTAGCCTCGTCAACGGATTCCGGTTCAACAACAGCAGCGCCCATCAACCCCATCGGTGTGCGAAGGACGGCAACAACTTCTGGGTAGAGTCTCCGAACGGAATCCGACTCGATCTGTCGCTTGACGTACTCCTTGTCAGCCAGCATTTCCTCAATTGGCTTCCCCTTGTATCTTCCGAATGGGACAATCATAGCAAAACCGCAGGAGACCCCCTGATTTATCGGGGGAGGAATGCGGTAAACTCCTTTCTATGGTTGATTTTGAGCCACGTTTGTGGTATTATACGACTCCCCTACTCCCTCTGGGGGTAATCTTCGGGAGTTGCCGGGGGCGCTTCGCCCCACTCCGGCGCATCTCTTTCGTCCTCATCACCAACCAACGGCGCAGGCTCAATCGTGATCGCGTCCTCCGGCTTTATCTCAAGTGCCTCCGCCTCCCGTTCATGAAGCATCGCTTCATCCACCGGCTCACCGGGGCGGTGGTACAGGTACGTCCAACTCGCACCGCCACCTTCGGCGCGTCCCCGCCGCTCATGGACAACCCGCTGGCGTTCTAACCCTTCCGCTGTCGCAAACTCACGAATCCAACGCCACAGGGTCGAATCGCTCGGAAAGTCGCATGGGGAGTGACGTTTTTCATCGCCACTAGAAACATTCTTTCCAGTGGAGGTGCAAAACGTGTGTTGCAGTGCGGATTTGAAGGAGTAAGCGCACACGAACCCATCTTCGGCGAGGCGGTCTAAAAAGACCTGATAGGCGGAGGCTTTCGTGAGGGAATCCATCGGGGGCAATCCGCCGAGGGCTTCCCCCAACTCGTCCACTGTGGTCAGGTGGGTGGGAGGCAGGGCGTCCAGAGGCAGGCGCGTCAACAGGAAGATGCGCTTGCCCGGGTGGAGCAAGGGACGCACGCGGTGGGTGGCTTGAATCAGTTCGTCCTCTCGATGGTTCTTTGCTAACAGTTCTATGCGCGGGTCTTGATACACCGACACCAACGCCTCATAGCCGTTGCCGTCGCAATCGACATACCGATACGGCTTCCACACCGCGGTCTGTTCCGTTGAGATGGGTGTTTCATCCGAGATGAACAGGGCGTGCGCGAGTTCCTCAATGTCGTCCGGGGCGCATTGCGGCGTGCCGATGAGGATGTTGTTCCTCCGATGTTCGTAGGTGTTTACCCCTTCGGTGTTCCCGTAGTGTTCAATGGCGAGCGTGTCGGGAATCTCTCCCGCTTCCTGCATCTTCCGCAACACATCGGCGACGCACTTCCAGGTGACAATCAGGGTGTCTTGTGGTTCGGATTCGACGACAGGCTTGGCAATCTTCTCCCAGAGCCTAAAGAAGGAGGGGGTGGGGGTTTTCTTTAAGCCGTTCCAGAGCGTGGATTTCCCATATCCGCCGTCCACGACCTGGATAATCTCTGTCTGGGCGAGCGCTGGCGATTCCCATGTCGCAACGGGACGGCGCAGGAGCTGGGAGAGCAGTTGAGCATCTCCTTGTCCGTCGAGCAGAAGGATGGGGATATGGGAGGGAATCATGATCTCTCTGCGAAGGTTCAAACGGACGGTCGGTTCGATGGCAAAGGGGGTGAGCACCAGGGCGGAGTTATAGGGCTCCCCCGTCTGAAATTGCTCGAATTCTCGGTGAAGCACATCGATCAGGTCGGTCTGAAAGTTGAGCGGGAGGTGAGTTTCGTCCAGTTCGACATCCGACAGAATCGGCAGTCCTTCTTTTTGCGCGTAGTCCTTCGCGACGTGCATCGTCTGGGAATCCCCCTTCTCACAACGAGATTTGGGGAGGTAGTAGACCTCGTTGCGGATGAGGACTTTCCACGACTGGGGGCGTTCCTCAAGGAGGGTGTCAATCGCCACCCGCACCAGGAAAGGCTTAGGGGGGGATTCGGCTGTGGCTTTGCTCAACAACGTGGCGAACGCCTCCTCTCCACCGGCGTGGGCGACGATTTCTGCCATGGCGTCTCGTCCGAGCAGCCTGCGTTTTGGGGTTCTGCGGGCGACCGTTTCTGCGGTCTGCCTCAGAAGTTCAAGGAGCTGCCTGGTCCCGTCGTCGCACGTCTGGACAATCGCTTTGGAGAGCTCGCTGGTGGAAATGTTCACGGTCTCTTTGAATTTGGACGGGTTTGGCTCATCAAGAATCACCACCTGACGCGGTGTCCTGCTCCACCCGACAACGGGAGGAGGCAGCCGCGGATTGTCAAAGATGTCGTAACAGAATTGAGGGATAAACAGCGTCTCGTGGACGGTTGCCAGGGGTCGTGGAGACCGATACTGCCCAAAGTACGGACAGCCCGCCATCCCGATGAGGCCGGTGCCGATTTCGCAATCGCCCGCGCAGAGGTGCTTTGGGACATTCCAGCGTTTCCCACCCAGAAGGTCTGCGGTTCGCCAGTGATGACACAGGGTGTCGATTTCCTCGAATCGGACGAGTTCTCCCCTGCTGGCTTTGTCTGCAATGAGGGACTGGAGCGCCTCATATGCTTGCTCTGGTGAATGGGCACAGGCCCCTTCGTCGCGCGGCTTGCGCGGACGGATGATTAGCCAGCCGTCTCTGATATTCTCCTTTATCAGCTCATGGCGGGGTGCGGCATAGATGGGTCGGAGGAGTCCGTTGTGCCAGAGGGTGTCGATGACATCGATGGCGGTGACGGTTTTTCCCAGTCCCTGGGTGGCTTTGATGAGGAGCGCTCCCTGGCCGAGCAGGGCAAAGCCCTCGATTCGGTCATGGAGTTGACATCTCAAGTCATCCAGATGGAACGCCTCTTTCGTGTTTCCTTTCGCGGTTTCTTCTGCTGCTGTGGGATTCTCCGGTGGGGGGGTCGTTTTTCGCACCCGTTTTTTTCCGTCATGCTTGGGGGACGTTTTGAGTGTCTCAACGGCAACGGCTGGACGGAAGGGTTCAAGGGTTGGGGTGTGTCCAGCGACGAGGAGTTCATCGATGCCTTTGCCCAAACGAAGGTCCCATCTGGCGATGGACACTTTGTATCCCATGCCTGTCACAGTGTGGGCTAATCGCTTCAGTTGCTTTTTGACGGCGGTGTTGTGCTCGGCATCGGCGTCGAAAGCGATCATCACTTGGGTGGGAGCAAGCTGAGAAAGGGTTTCCTTGAGTTCCTCCTTCTTCCAACTTCCAACACCGGCGATTCCGATGACAGTCTCGCCGAGTTTCAGCGCGGCGATGTCCGCTTTGAGGATGCCTTCGGTGATCCAAATCCTTTGGGTGACGGGGTGTTTTGCCTCACACGGCACGCTGCACGCTGCACGCTGCACTTGAGACACATGGAGCGGTGTGCCGCTGGAAACCCCGCCGCGCTGGCGTTGCTTTTGGGTGGCACTCATCCAGCGGTATTTCCCACCACTTTTACCCTCCGACACGCGCACTTGCGCCCCAACGATGCCCGAATGCACATCGCGGCAGGGAATCAGCAGCCCCGATGTCCCTGCCAGCCAGATGCGGTTGTGACGGGTCAAATAAAAGCCCGGCACGCTCAACAGCTTGGTATCGAAACGTTCGACCAGTTCATTGACCATGCCGCCCCGCTCCAATCCGTCTGGGAGGGTGGCGTAGCCCTGTGACCTGAGCCATTTCACTTCCTCTTTTGAAAGCCCGCGATTGAGCAAAGCTTCGGTGTGTTGGCTGTTGAGGTGTAACTCGCCAATCAGGGCGTGGTAAACGGTGTTGAGGGTGTCAGCCCCTGCGCGCGCTCGGTCCGTCGGCGCGGCGAAGATGGGACGATGATCGATGGGAGTGGGGCGGTCAGAAAGGAAATGCAGCCAACCCCCGTTTTGGGTTGGGCGGTCGGACTCGACGCGCATACATAAGGCAGCGGAGCCATCTTCAAAAATGCCGCACCAATCTGGCTTGTCACAGATGGGACACGGCGTGTGTTGTGAAACGCGGAGAATCCTGCTTTGGGCGGATGCTGTTGATGCCATTGAAAAAGCCTCCTTGATTGGCACCGTTACACCCAGTCCAGATTTTTGATTCGCTTCGCGGGTGAGTCGTGATTGGTGAGTCGTGATTGGTGAGTGGTGTGGGGTGAACAGTGATGGGTGAGTCGTGATTGGTGATTAGTAAAGACTTCTTCACCAATCACCAATTACCAGTTACCAATCACTCCCCCACACCAGTCACCAATTACCAATAACCAGTCACCAATTACTCCATCCAGCGGATTTCAGTTGCATCAGAAGGCATTTTGACGTATAATAAAAACGCAGGAACGCCTTCCTGTGCGAACCAAACACTATAACTGGTGTAACAGTGTCGGGAAAAAACCTCCTCGGCAGCCAAACTTTGGGGGTTTTTTCTCGTTCGTTAACCCGTTGTTGAACAACAATCTGTTTGGAATTGCCATTATATTCGATCTCTCCAAAAAGAGAAAGTCCTTTTTTCGGAAACGGAACGCCCCCTCCATTTTTATGCTTCACATTGCGCTAACAGAATCTCAATTGCCTCTCCGTTCCGAGAGTCTTCGACCTCGATATCAGAAAAAAGATTATCTGGGATGATCGGTAAAGGGTTCATCAGAATGGGTGAATGGGTCTGTAGGGAACGAAGGAAATGATTTTCCCAATCTCCTCATTTCCGATTGGCTTTGATTCGTCCCCAGGTTGTCGTGTACGTGTTGTTAGGTTGGACGACAGCAAGCGATTCGGCGTCCGGGTTCAGGTTGATTGCTGCCAATTTCCAACCGGTCAGATGGGTAAAGCTGAATTGAACGCTGCGGTGGGTGCCATCGATTGGCGTCAGGGTATACCGTCCGCATGCTTGGTTCCCCACCAAGGCCATCGATTCTAACTGGAGCTCTGCAAGCCCTTCTAAATCGGCGGCGATGAGTGGGGCGCTGGCTTGCCAGCCTTCATGTTGGGTGCCGTTAAAGTCGGTGTAGGTGAAATCCGCTGCGACCACGGCCTCAATCGCACCGATGTTTTTGGCGAGCAACTCTTCCTTGACTGGGTCTGCCAGCAGTTTAATCGCCTTTTCGTCTTCGGGACGCAACGGTAACAGGTTGCCTTGAGCGTCTGAGACCTGGAGTTTCCAGAATCCCTCCACTTTTCGATAGCGTTCTGTCAGACGAAAGACTCTGCCTCCCGCGGGACTCCAATGATAGCGCATTGTGATCGAGGCGTCGTCTCCATCGATGGTGAGAAACACATCTGAAATGTCGAGCGTCGTTTGACCGAGCAATTCAAACAGGTTCTTTAACGCGCCTTTGACTGATGCCCATCCGTTGTGCCGTGTGCCAAGTGGTGTCACGAGCCAGACATCGCCGTCATGTGCCCAAAGTTTCTCAATCGCGTCGAGGTCGGCGTCCTCAAAGGCGAGCTCCCATGTCTCATGAATCGCTTTTACCGCTTGCATCTCGCGGCTCGGGGTTGCCATGAGGGGAGCGGTCAGAACTGTCGAAAGGTAACACACAACAAATAGCTTCATGGTTTTCTCCTCTCGCTTTGTGGTTGATTCCAAGTTGAGTTATTGGGGGTTCAGGTGGTATAATTAAGAAAAATGATATGGGGTGAGTACACGACCCGGCGAATGCTAGACCGAAGTGCTGCCATTATTTCTTTGATATTGAACCCGTTTTTGGTGCTGATTGCAACGATCTTGCTGGTGGTGGGTCTTTATGCGAAAACGCTCCAAGAGGCTATCCTCTGGTCACTCATCAGCATTGTGTTTGCGAGTGCTTTGCCAATGCTACTCATCCTGATTCTGGTTCGCTTGGGGAAACTCTCAGGATTGCATCTGGCACTCAAAGAGCAGCGAATCGGCCCCATGTTTTTTTCACTGGGGAGTGCATGGGTTGGCACCCTTCTCTTGCACGCAATTGGTGCCCCGAAAGTGCTTCTGGTGCTGGGTATTTCCTACGTTGTTATGGGGGCGGTTTTTACGGCAATTACCCTCAAATGGAAGATTAGCTTCCACAGTGGGGTTTTAGCCGCTTGTATTGCGGCATTAGCAATGACAGTCTCGATGAAACTGTTGTTTCTGGTTGTGCTTCTGCCACTGGTGGCATGGGCGCGGGTGTACCGTAAACGACACACCCTCCTTCAGAATGTCGTTGCAATGGTGCTCGCCACTGTCATTACCGTCGTCGTCATCCAATTGGGATGATAGCATATTTTCCAAAATTAGTCTACAAAAAAAAGTCTATTAAAATGGGTTTGACGTTTTTCTAATGGTTGACTTGTTGTCTTGAGACAATCAGTTCTGTGGTATCAGTCCTTGTCAAGGGAGGTTGAATTGTGATTCAGGTCGGGAAGCAGATGGAAAAATTCTTAGCTGAAAAACCACATCTCAACCAAGCCAGATTGGCGAAGTTAGCTGGCATCGGTAGGGCGCGATTGGGGAAGATTCTTCACCAGCAGGTTCAGCCTTCGATGGCGGAACTGGAGCGCATTGCCTACGCGCTTAGCGTGAAGCCGTCATTTCTGCTTGAGGAGGAAATCCTCCCGTGTGAAAAGCGAACAGACCCGTCGTTGGTTTCGCTCCTTGATGACCCAACGATAGCGATTAGCTTGCGAGCCCTCGGTCAACTCTCCGATGAGGATAAAAAAGCCATCGCAAAGGTCATTGAGCGCTTTGCCGCAATGTCTCTCTGAAGTTGATTCGCCCCGTGCATCAGCCGAAAGGAGGGCTTTGATGTCCAACGTCGTCGATTCCTTCATGCGTGCTACGTCTCAGATGCCTGCCCCTCTCGATGCCTTTGACCTTTGCCGTCTGGCTTCACATCTCCTCAAGACGCCGATTGAGGTGATTGCCGATTCCGAGCTGCCAAAAAGAGCCCCTGGACTTTTGATGCGACGTACCAATCAAACTTTCCTGATTATTTACTGTTCATCCGCAAGTTCGCTGCTGGTTCAGAGCTCCATCCTCCATGAGCTGGCCCACATCCTGCTGGGGCATCGTCAAACCACGTTGAGGAGTGCCTCAGAGAAGAGCTTTTATACCGATTCTCTTGAACGGGAGGCGGAACGACTGGCACATCAACTGATGGCTTTGATGGTGAGAGAACTGCCCATTGAGACCAACGAGATCGCCGCACGGTTTGCCCGTCTGATGCCCCGTCACCCAACACAGGTTTTGACGGTCAATCCATCTGCCAATCCTCGACCTGCTCGAAGATTCCAAGCGTTGATGGGGGATTAAGGAATCGGCCTGCCACAGCGAAAGCTCAGGGAAGAGGTGAATGAGCCTGCCGCAGCGAAAGCTCAAGGAAGAGGCAAAAAGACACCATACATCATACACATCAGCCTATGTGGATGAATCTGAGTCTCAAAATGGGAATGTTGTGGCTCTGGGGAGCGATGCTTCGACACGCCATCAAGATGTATCGTGAGGAGCGGAGTGCGGAGGCATGGCATATTTTGTTGTGGTCGATCAGCATCGTTTTTGGGACAGTAGTGGGAGTGGTCGGTGAGTACGCCTTCCGTCAGGGCGGGCTGTCCCCGCCATGGCATTTCATCTATGATGCCACGCACGATGGCTGTATTTTGCTCGCTATTTACCACGGTGTTGCCTTCACCCTTGAATTGACAGGGCAAGTGGACAAGGAATCGAAAACACAAGCCCTTCGCCCATGGTTCCTTTTCTTCTGGCTGATGCTCATCGGTCTGAATGTCCCTTACCGCCTGGCGCGGAAGGATGTGTTCTTCTATGTTACCAATGGAGTGCGATTGTTGGTTTTCTTTGGCGTGATGACCTGTGTGAGTTTCTGGTATCATCGCCAGGCGAAAGCAACAACGAACTTGCTCGTTCGACATCGCATGAAACTCATGGGGCTGGCTTCTTTCGTGTGCATGCTTTATCCGTTGACCCTGTTGCCGCATGCGGAACGCTATTCCCCTCGCCCCAGTCTCATCGTCGCGGTCATGGCGGGCGTCCTGTTCTACCTGGGCTATGTCATGCCCCGCAGGTTTAAGCGCCTCCTGTATGCGTTTTCTCTCGCGCTGTCTGATTCACAGCTCCATCCCTATTTGGCATTGGTAGGGGTAATCAGTAGTTTTTATAATCAGACTCCCACGGATTGTTTTTTCTTGGAAAAGTGGATAAAGCAGTTCGGGAACCACCTCGG
>JGI1358J11329_10002827_pt1 | contig 13207 bp, 11 predicted proteins | sample Subgroupgradi54m_FD_11329 | JGI IMG/M metagenome (IMG submission 11329)
AAAAAATAGCAACTAAGAGAATCATGCCCCATGCATCTCGACCGGCAGTCATCATCAACGCAAGTGTTTCAGATGAACCCCTGCCGAGCCATTCATTTGCAACCTGCGTTCCCAACTCGTAATAAATCCTTGCATCTTCGAAAAGCGAAATATGCGTGTAAATGGTAATCCACCAAGCCGCAAGCCCAAACAAGCATCTAAGAGCGAAACTTAACAGGTAGATATTTAGTTCTTGAGTTCTATCATTAACGCCAAGGTTCATGTACGGGATACTTGGCCTCCCTTTCGAAGTCTCCAATTTTTTCAATCCAACCGCTAAAGCGGTGTCATGTTCCATAGTGTATCACCATCAAAAAAAGAAATTGTATTGTTTCACGAACTAATGGTTTCAATTGCTTTTTCTTTTTGAAACATAGTCAATATTGTGCGTATATCGAATCCTGCTATACGAATCAAAATCGTCCCTGTAACGACAAGCAATGCTCCTTTTGTTAGAACAATAATCCACCACAAATATAGAAAAAGATGGAATGTGCTACCAATCAAATAAGCTATAAAAACAACCGGAATCATTTGTCCCAATTTCATCCAAGGGAACGGTAGCCGATCAAATTTTTTTGATACCAAAACTGCCAAAACAGCCATGAGTGCAAATGCGAGAAAAGTATTCACAGCAGCAGCTTGAATTCCATAAGAGGGAATAAATTTGAAATTTAGGACAATGTTCAATATGGCCGGTATTCCAGAAATCAGCATAACCCATCTCGTTCGTTGATGACTATGTAGGACATCCAGGCACGGTTGATAAATAGCGGCGGCCAGCCAATAACCAGCAGCAATCCAGGGCACAAGGAACCAAGCGCTATGATATGCTGGCGGACTTATTATCTTTACGATTTCTGGAGCAAGTAAAATGAGGGCTAAAACCATCCACAACTCGGTTAACCAGTAAACAGTCAACAAATGCGGCAATATTTTTCTAAAGGATGGGGCAGAATTTTTTTCGTAATAAACAGGACTATAAGCAGTCATCATCGCTGAACTAAACAAATAAAAGGATACTCCAAGAGTATAGGCAAGGTTGTAAATACCTATAGACGCCAAAGGAACAAAACGCAAAAGAATCCAACGATCTGAAACGTTCAACACCCACATCCAAGTAACATGGGGAATGTAAGGCATGCATAATTTCAATGCATCAACCAAATACCTCCCAACCCACTTAAATCGGCTATAGGACAATACAATGACGTGGGAAAAAACAGCAATAGCACCTGCTCCGATAAGCTGTCCATGTAAACTGCCCAAAGCTCCGCCATGGCGCACAGCGACAAAATAAATCAAAAGAGAAATATCCATTACAAAAGACAAAAGATTAAATGATACATACCAAAATGGCTTTTTAAATGCAGTAAATAGAGCGAGTGGAATCGACGGTGCCAATTCGAAATAACCAATCCAGACGGATAACTGAAGATAAGGATTCCAAGAAACTCTAGGAAAATAAAAACTCAGTTTCGCTGAAAATGTATAAAGAACGCCAATAAGAATAAGGGGCACCAAAAGCATCCATAACCATATCATTCCAAGAAATTTCCGATACTCCTTCCTTTCAAGCTTGAAATAAAAAAGGCTTACCGCTGCTTGTAAGGGTGGCGATGCAATGATAACAAAAACAGCGGAGATCGTTGCACAAATTCCCAAAATTCCATAGTCTGAGGGCTCCATGTAATGGGTATAAAGCGGGATCAAAAAAAAACTTAGACCTTGGATAAGCAGCTTACCAGCCATGTAAATGAAGGACTGGTTTACTATTTTTCTCAACATATTTTACCGTTGCACCTGAAAAAGAGACTCCAAAAAACCATCTTTTAGAATCTCGTCCATGTCTGATGGCTTGCCCGTAAATCCAAAAAGCTTAATTCGAGTTTGTTTCTCTAAATCTAAAACGTTTGAGTCTCCTCTATCCATTGCTCCTATACAACTTGCCAAATTGTCAATCAGTTCTGAAGACCAAAAGAAGCAACGCGATGGAGCAAAGCCGTCAACGATGGGAAAGTTGGGTGCATAAGGAAGCGCCTGAACAAATACCGGCACATCCGCTAATAATGCCTGCCGAGCAGCTGACGACCCGCTCGAAATTACAAGGTCGCTCCATAAAAGGTCTTCCTCTAGAGGTTTTTCAATCGAAAGATCAACGCATTCCAGGTCCTTGAAGGTTCTTTCAATAGCTTTGCGATCATCAGCTGGATGAGGACGCCAACGAAATATAAACCGGTCGCCGAAATCTTTACGGATGAGTTTGATGCTTTTTAGCAACTCGTCCTGGAAAATAGCATAAGGAAAGCGATTTCCTACCCTGCTGTCACGGTGCACAGCATTACTCAAAATAAGTATATTTTTCGGCGCTCGCGAAGATTTAAGGCGAGGTTTAATGATGCCGGGCATGCCAGCCACAACAATTGGCCTGTCGCAACTTGAAATATTGGTGGAATCCGCAAGAGTCCACACACAACAAACGGAAGATCGGTCTTGAGCCCAACCGCCCAAAATAAAATCACCTGTTCCATGCAAATACTCCAACGTAGTACTCCCGGCTGATTGTAATAATAAATTAATCATGGATCCAGTAGCAGAGTTGCTTCCGCAAAATACTACTACCCGGCCTGAAAAGCTATGCTTTGTTAGCAACTCACGTGTTGCATATTCGCTTGCAGTAGTCCTAAAAACATCTTGAGTGATTAGTTTAACGATACTCAACGGGTTTCTGGAAAAATCAACATGAAACTCTTTATAATCAATACGAGCGGGCATCATAATCAAACGTATTATCAGACGCGCTGAGCGAGAAATAGAACTTACAAGTATAGAAAAAAGGCCCTTCAGCGACGTGGCTGTTACAGCTTGTTCGATGACGCAATTCTCGATACAAGACCGCAATTCGCCTAGGCCAGGCCAAAGTTCTTTGCCAATATGTTGTTCTAAATCATTCTCTAAACGCTGTCCGACATTAAGATCGTTGAGCAAAAGCACGCCGAGCTCTTTATTTTTTGACAATTGCGGTAAAGCAACACACTGAAGCACATGGGTATTCGCTCGAAACCAAGTAGGGACTAAAGCCACCCACAGGAGAGGGGTATGTGTATGGCTGGAATTTTGTCGTAATTTTTGGATTTCCGCCCGTGAGCGTTTTGATTTCAAAAAATTATTGGTTTGACTGAAAATAGAAAAAAACAAGCCACACATGCCCAGCACGCTAACAACAAACGGCCATACCGCATGACGTAAAAAATCGCTCGATTTTATCCGTCCACCATGCTTGGAAACCAAAACCTTAAGCTGTAAAAAAGCTGGCCAATGCATATCGACACAATAATAATCAACTGCACCATGCTTTTCTACAATCCCTCTCAAAATGGCTTGGGATTCAAGTATTGGTTGGAATAAACGTTGACAAGCCTGGGCATAAAAAACCTTATTTCCGCTAAGACCTTCGAACATGCCTTTAAAAAATCTATCCAGCCATGACTCAATGTCGACTGCCAACGTTGCCATCACTTCAGACGTATCCAGCACGTTGTAGGCACTTAACTCTGTTAGAAGAAGCTTCTTTTCTCTTTTTGCCCAATCTGGCCACGCATGCTCAAAGGTCACGCCATCTCCTATTAATCTTACAAAAAGACCTTTATTTAAAAGTCTCTTAGCATAATTAAATCCCCGTTGAAGATCGCATTTGCGCGGTACAATAACAAGATTTTTAGGATCATCTAAAGAATAAACAGAACCTCCGGGAGGAAAAACAGTAAATCTCTTTATCTGCTCATTTAAAGAAATTGAAGTCATCGAATTTTTAAAACTCTTCGGTAAACATCAAGAATGTTTTTCAAACAACCACCAATCCGTGCGGCAATTGACCTCTTCACCATAGAAACCGGATCTTAAAATTTTCATCTTGGGATATATGTCGAGAAAGTGTTTTTTAAAATCCCTCTTCCAAAGAAGGTTGTTATGACCCCAATAATTAATTTCCTTTTCCTCTTCATTGTAAAACTCTGCACAGAGGATATAGCGCCGGCTGACACGGTACAGTTCACGAATGGCTTTTGGTAAATCTTTCAAGCTGACATGGATTAGCACGCACGAGGTAAAAGAAAGGTCAAAAAAATTGTCTTTAAAAGGAATGTTAAAAATATCGCTGTTAATTATTGAAATACGCTTGTCCTTTTGCCGCGCCTGGAGTCTGGCATAATCGTTTGGTTCAATGCCAATCGGCTCGATTTTAAAGATATCCGCTATCGCAATGAGGTTATGACCACGGTTACACCCGACCTCAAGGACTGTTTCAAGTTTGAGTCCTCCAAGCATTTCTTTGAACAAGGGTTTTATCTGGACTGGATCGATAAGGTTCCTATCCGTGTAGTCTTTGCCAAATTGACTTTTCCAGACCTGGAGTTGTTGAGTGTTAACCATTGACGGAATTCTCCATTTTTTCATTGATGAAATTGAATTTCATTTTACAAACAGCTTTCGCAAAGCGAAGCAACTTGATGTCTGAGTAGCGCCGCGCGACGATTTGAATCCCAAGCGGCAAACCATGTGACCCACGCAAGAGCGGCAAGTTAATCGCCGGCACCCCACACAAAGTCCAGATGAGACAGCTATCCGGTTTCTCACCGAGACCTATTGCCGGAGCTTCCCCTGCTGTCGATAGCGTTAGAATCACATCGAATCTTTCAAAGAGATCACTTAAAGCCGCCGCAATCTCAACTTGCCTTGAAAGTGCTGCCTTATAATCATCAAGTGTCAAGGTGTTTCCATGTTCAATCATTTCTTTGATTTCTTTGCTGATCAAGGCGTGCTGTTGAAATTCATTTTTAAAGTAGTACGACAAAGTTTTGTCATAAATTCTCGCATGGACATCATGTGCTCCTGAAAAAATACCCGCAAGCTCCTCTTCGCAAATTTCAAAATCCTTTTCTTTTGAAAGTGCCTCTGCAAAATCAAACAAGGCCTCTTGAGCATATTTTTCTGCAAACTGCCAAACAGGAGATTTAATAACTGCCACTTTCCATTGTGGACCATTTTTATTTTGTAATTCAACATTGGAAAGCGCTCTATGACTGACTGGATAATCTTCCCCATGTACTCGCAAAGCCTCAAACAAAAGTTCTAAGTCATCCGCGGATCTTGTAAAAAAACCTACAGTGTCTAATGAATCTGTGGTTTTAAGCATACCTGTCCTCGGAATAAGTCCAAACGAAGGTTTAAAACCGTACACACCGCAATAACTGGCTGGTCGAATGATCGAGCCTGCGGTCTGCGTGCCAAGAGCACACGGAACCATATTTGAAGCGACGGCTACGGCCGAACCGCTGGAAGAAGTGCCTGGGATACGACTGGAATCATGTGGATTTATTGTGGGACCTGGCGCATGTACAGCAAACTCCGCTGTCACTGTCTTTCCAGCAATTACCGCGTCGGCGCATCTCAGATAAAAAACGGCTCTGGCATCGTTGCCAGGCGTAAAACCTTTCCAAATAGGGCTACCCATCTGGGTCGGCATGTCAACGGTGTTGAATATATCCTTAATCCCAATGGGAATTCCGGCTAAACCACCTACCGCTTCTCCGCGCGCGTGCTTTTCGTCAAATGCGTGCGCCTGAGACGAAACCAACTTCTTGTCAAAATACGTCCAGGCTTTAAGCCGAGGTTCCTGACTCTCAATCTGCTTAATACACGCGGACATAAGTTCAACAGACGATAACTGTTTCGCTTTGATCTTGCAGATAGCTTCGGTAGCTGTTAAAAAAGAGGCGTTAGTATCCATCGCTTATGGCAAGTCTTTTGCTTTTCCCTCGCGGTGGGATTTCACGATATCCATAAACTCCTTTTCAGTATAACCGGTAATCTCGAGGTAATAATCGAGCATCCCGGGACGGTCTGTATCGTATTTTTTTGCTAACTCAAAAGCTTCCTCACGACTTAAAAGGCCGGCACGAACATCTACACTAGCGTGATCCGTTCCTCTTCCAAAACCTCGCTTTACAAACTTGGAATAATCATGCACGCCCGCCATAATGCACTCGACACTTTTGTACCGTTTATAAGTCCCTTCCACCTTGTCTTCTCTCCATCCATAGATATTACGTACAAATTCCATTTGCCGCTCGTCATCCCAGAAAATGTAATCCCCTAGATGAACGCCGACGACTCCGGTTTTTTCTACCTCTTCATAACTTGGAAGTTGAAAAGGATAAATGTCTTTGCTCGTTATTTCCTGATTGACCATTTTATCTGGGTAAACCTTTGCAGAAACTTTTGTGAAATAATCGCGGTCGAATTTCCTGACGGGTTCAAAATAGCAAGCTCTTCCAGAAGATTCTGAAATCGATTCACCCCAAACTAAAAATGGAATTTTAAAACGTACCGCAACCTGCATCGGGAAAGCGCCGACGCCAGCATGACAATGCCAACAAGAATCTCCTATTTGCCGAAGGGATTCTTTAGCCAGTTTATTTACGAGCTCCCTATTGGGCGTAAACATGATGTGATCTACGTTGAACTTCTCAATCGCATTCATGAGGTTATAACGCCCCGTTTCACTGAACCAGTTGTGGCTAAATGTAACGGCCAGCGGTTTCATCTTGTAAATCTTAGTTAAAACGTGGAGCTGAAACGTGCTATCCTTTCCACCGCTAATCGGTATAATGCAATCGTAATTGTCGCCCGCAATACTTTTATAATGTTCCAGAAGTTTCCGAAGTTCTTTTTCTCTCTCTGCCCAGTTGATATGTATTTTCTGCTCCGCTGATTGACATGCCTGGCAAATACCCATTTCATCAAATTTAATCCCTTCGGTGGTTTCAGGCATGCAGCAACGCACGCAATATTGAAGCTGAGGGTACAATGGCTGGCCATATTTAGGCATGCGAACCTCTCTTTTTGCCAGCTTTCTTAAGGTATTCTTCCCTCATGATTCCCATAATCAACCGATCATGCCATTGCCCATCCGTGTAAATCTCTTTTCTTAAACAACCTTCTATTTTAAAACCAACCTTCTTATAAATCGCGATCGCTTTCTTATGGGCTTCGTGAACGCCCAGCCAAACTCTCCTCAAACCTACTCTCCGAAAGATGTAATCCAATATCATGCGCGTGGCTTCTTCACCGTAACCTTTGCCATGATATTTTTTTTCGCCGATGATTATGCCATATTCGCCGATGCCATTTTTCCAGTTGATACGATGGATACCAACGTTCCCTATGTGACGATCGACCCTCTTATCAATAATTGCAAAAACAACGTGTTTTTGTTGATCGACAACCTCATTGTAAAAATCTTTCATTCGCCCTTTGGTGTTTGGAAACATACCATTATACATATATTGAGTTACTTCTTGATCATTTAACCATTGAAAATAATTTTTACCAAGGTCAGATTTCTCAAGACCTCTAAAATAAAGTCTTTTTCCTACCCAAAATGGATTTTTCATCATGTTGTGATGTTTCTTCAACTCAGGCATAAATTTGTGTTCGTATAACCTTATTCAAGAAGAAACTGCCATGTATTTTGAATGTTCATTCTTTTTGGCCCAACTGAGAATTTTTTCTCTAGCTGTTATTATTTTTTGCGTGGCCCTAACCACATCGTCCATATCTTTAAAGGTTGACGGAAAACGGCAAACATTCGTTGTAATTAATTCTTTAAAATGCATTCTTTCCGAAACAGGACAATCTCCCAATTCAAAATGCATCTGATCATCGAATGGAAACGATGTATTCATAAATACTCTTTTGTTCCGGTAGATGGAATCTAAATAAATAGGGCGGACATAACCACCGCCAAAGGGTATGCCCTCTGCATTGATAGCTTTAATAAATAGATCTCGAGGAATGCCTATTTTCTTTTCATCATACTTCAACGCTAAAACGAAATAGACGTGGCTTGAATTGGATAAGCGTAAGGGAGTTTCGATACCTTCTATTTTCGAGAGTTTATTTACTAAGTACTCTGCTAAACGAATGCGATATTTATTCAACCGATCTAATTTTTTAAACTGCGCGACACCAACCGCTGCTTCAAGCTCCGTCATCCGATAGTTCCATCCCAACACAGGGCCTGGATCTATTTCCGATTCCAGATGATCTACAACGACTTCACCATGATTCCTTACCAACTGAAGCCTTAATGCCAGCCTTTTGTCTTTTGTTACAGCAATACCGCCTTCTCCCGTGGTAATTGTCTTATGCTGATTAAGGCTAAACACACCGATATGACCGATTGTACCTACATAGTTTCCCTCCAATTTAGATCCAGGTGCCTGAGCGCAATCCTCTACAATGAACAAATTGTATTTTTCCGCAATTCTCTGTATTTCACGCATTGCAGCAGGTTGTCCAAATAAATGAACCACCACGATCGCTTTTGTGCGCGGCGTAATCTTCCTCTCGATTTCCGTCGGATCGATACAAAAAGTGTTCTCATCAATATCTACAAAAATTGGCACAGCCCCTTGCATCAAAATCGCCGCTGCGCTTGCCGACATGGTAAAAGGGGATACGACCACTTGGTCGTTAGGCCCTATTCCTAATGCGCTCAACGCCGCGTGAAGGGCCGACGTCGCGGAATTCATTGCAACAGCGTATGGTACTTTAAAATACTTGCAAGCCAGTGATTCAAGCTGCTTTACCTTTGGTCCCCCTAGAAACGCCGGTCCAGCGCTGGCGATAAACCCAGAGAGGAGGCCACTTTTAAGCACGGCCAGCACCTGTTTTCTCTCCTCTTTACCCAAAACAGGATGAGGCTTAAACGCCTTTGTTCTGACGGGTCTTCCACCAAAAATTGCAAGCGTATTTTTTTTCAATTGGATTCAAGCCTAAGATCAGAGTTTTTTAAAGGCAAATAGACCCTACGATTTTGTTTTAAAGACATATGGCCTGCACAAGCTATTTCAAGGCTCTTTTTCCCGTCTTCCCCAGAACAGATAGGTTTTTTCTTTTCTTCAACACAAGCAATCAGGTTATTGACGGTTGCTAACGAAAAGTTTGTTAACTTGGTTTGAAATGCTCTATCCCTTTGCAACGTCTTATAGCCTGAATAAACAGTATGTTCCTCTTTTCTCCAAATAGTAGCTTTCATTCCGCTGTCTTCAAGGCGCAATCTTCCGCGGGTTCCATAAATATCTATTTCAAACTGCATGTACTTTTTGACATCCAAGGCCGAAATTGAACATCCAAACCCCATTTTAAAGAACAGATAAAGATCAAGCGTGGGATCTTTAGCTTGTAAAACGCGGTCGGGGTTTGCCCATACCCATCGAACATCACCAAAAAAATATCTCAAAAGGTCAAACAAATGAGTCCCTGTATTCATAATGCCTGAAGTGTAGTAACACGATACGGTCTGGATTTCGCCAAGAGACCCGTTTTGTATCATTGTTTTCAATTTTTGATGCAGTTTGTTATACCGCCGGTAATAATTAATCAATAGCGGCAAACGTTTTGCCTTACAAAGACGTATCATTTTTTGTGCCGATCTCAATGAATCTGAAATCGGCTTTTCACAAATGACGCCTGAAGCCCCATATTTCACGGCTGTTCTCAACAACGGTTCGTGGCTTGAATTCCAAGTACAAATACTTACAAGGTCTGGCTTTTCCTCCCTCATCAGCTTTGTAAAATCAGTGTATAAACGTTTCACACCCCATCGCTTGCCGAATGCCGACAAGCGACTAGGATTTGTATCGCAAGCTGCTATTAATTCTACTTTAGGGTGAGCCAAATATGCTTGGGCGTGCGTGAAAATCCCTTTTCTTTTTCTATCGTTTGCAAAAAGGCTCGCGACACGACCGCATCCAACAATCGCCGCTTTGTACTTTTTTGAAGGCACAAAACTAGACCCTTATTGGTTTTTGTCTAATGTTCGAATTAAGACTTAACAGACCCAAATTTTTCTGCAAGAAATCCATGATATCGTATACGCCAAAAGCTGGGTTCTTCGGATACAAATTCTTATAAACCGCCTCAACCACCGTAAAATCTTCTGGCGTATCCACACAAAGACGTATCTCAGGTCCGTAAAGCGCTTGGGGAGCTTTGAGTGTCGCTAATCTGTAACGTTCGGGGTGCTCATAAATATAAAGTGAAACATGCTCGCGATCCGCGGGGTCATTTGTAAGCGAACTGACCTCTTCAAGCACTTTCCTGGAAAAAACCTGTGCGTCAAGCCCGCGCGGATAGCTTCTTTCTTTGTTATTACTCACGTAATCATAGTCGTGCTTTAAATAATAATCGATCACCTCATCAATCAAGCTAGGATCCAAAAGCGGACAATCGCCGGTTAGCTCCACAATAACATCAGCTTTATAATTCGTGGCGGCCTCAAGAACCCTGATCAGCACATCCTCTTCACTGCCACGGTAAATCGATATCCCATTCTTGTTTGCCCAAGTCTCAACAATATCATCTTCTTTGCTCACTGTCGTCGCGACAACAACTTCATCCACAAGTTTTGCCCGGCGCACGCGCTCAACAAGTCTCTCAAGGCTTGGTTTCCCCAAAATATCTCTAAGAATTTTACCTGGGAGCCGGCTTGAATTCATGCGCGCCTCAATGGTAGCCACACATCTTAGAGATTTCTTATCTTGAGTTGTCATGTTTTCTGTTCTTCCGCTTCGAACTTCAATTGGTAAGGATGGTTCTCATTTGTCAAAAAAGGCCTCTCATAAAACGCTAGAAGCTTGTGACCAAATTCCACAATGGCCTGACGCTTTAAGATACTCATATTCGTGTGATGTCTCCGATAATCAAACCAAGTTCCCGGGACAGCAAGACCCTTTTTATTTTTCGCCAACAGTGCAAGAATCACACTGTAATTTTCAAGGCCACAATTTTTAACCGCCTCCGGAAAAAAACCTATCTCTTTAAGATCGCTTTTCTTATAGACCGTACCGGTCGCAAAAAAATCACCTCTCTCAAAAATTTCCTCGATGTCAAAATCAGGCAGACTTTTTTTATATCTTTCATTTTCTGAAAAATACTCAAAATAATTCTTGCAATAGTAAAAGTCGTATTCCGGCCTCTGGTTCATTTTGCGATTTATCACTGAAAGGAAATTTATATCGACACGGTCATCTGAATCCACGCGAACAATCCATCCGAAACGTGAAGCCTCGATTCCAATGTTGCAAGCTTTCTCAAGACCTGAATTATGCATGCGAATCATCGAAAAGTTTTCGAAAGACCTTCTATATTTTTCGATGATCTGCACCGAATTATCTGTCGAGCCATCATCTATGCAAATCACTTCGTAATTCTCTCGTTTGTAATTCTGACAGACGAGCGAATCCAAACACTCGGTAATATATTTTTCAAAGTTATAGCATGTGACGATAAACGAGAATTGATGGTCTTCGTATTTTTTCATTGTTACCATCAATGGACTTCCTTTAAGACGCTGGATCTTGGAACCTGTTCGTCTTTTTGTATCGGTGTACTCGCCATAAACGGTGCTGTCAAAAAATGCTTCATCAGCGCCTCACCTTGAGGAATGAAACACTTTGCTTTTTTCCCGACTACTTGATCTATTTCTGAAGCAGTATACGCCCCTGGTTTGACAGGCCTTAGGACATCAATATCTTCTCTCTTAAGAATTTCTCCAGATTGAATGGCTCTTGCGGCGCGGCAGCATCGTCTCTGAACCAAAATGGTTTCCTCTTCATTCGTTTCAACTTTCTTTATTTCGACACCGAGCGCCATCTCAAGCTCTCTGGTTCTCTCAACCATCTCTTGCCAATCTGAAGGCTCCATCGAAAAACCATGATCCGGACCAACATTTTTTCGATTGTCGGTAAAATGTTTTTCAACCGCACGAGCTCCAAGCGTTACTGCTCCTAGCACCGTGGCGTGACCTGGTGTGTGATCGCTCAAGCCCAGTATCACAGCCGGAAACTTTTGCAAATAAGTCTTTAGTACGTTCAAATTGATATGCTTGAAATTCTCTTTACTGCCTGTGTAATTTGTATTGCATTGCATAAGGCAAAGTCTTGGATTAATTTTTGTAATGATTTGTACTGCCGCTTCTACCTCCACCGTCGTTGAAGCACCCGTCGCAAGAAAAATAGGTTTTTGTTTCGATGCAATATGCTTCAACGATTCATGCCAGGTCATATCTCCTGAACCAACCTTATACGCCGGTACGTAAGGATCCAGCATGTCAATTGCTTCAATGTCATATGGGGCAGAAAAAAAATGGATGCCTATTCGGTCGCTGTGTCTCTTTAATTCTTCCGTCCAACTCCAAGGAACGCTCGCATCTTGATAAACTTGATATACAGACTTCTTCCATTTTGATTGATGAGATAACTGTTTACCTATCGACTCAAAACCATGCTTGCTGACAATCTTATTCGCCCTGAAGTGTTGAAATTTAGCGGCATCCGCGCCGGCTTTTTTTGCGAGCGTAATGAGCTGTTTTGCTTTTTCAAGATCTCCATCATGATTCGCGGCAATATCGGCTATAAAATAAGTCGGATAACGAAGCCCTATAAGATGTCCATCAACATCTAGAGCTAATTCTGGTTTTTTAGGCATGAACGGCCTCTGTTGAGCGAAGATTAAAATCCTTTGCTAATTGTTTGATTGTTTCATCAACTTTCGGGAAAGCAATATTTAAAGCGGTTTCTGCTTTTTTGACATTTAAGACAACGTTGGATGGTCTTGGCGGAATAAGATTCAAATTTTTTAAAAGACTTTTCTTTACGTGAACAAAGCTGATTTCCAATTTTTCTGCCAACCGTCTCCCAAATTCATATTTCGAAATGCCGTCAGAACTTGCGATGTGATAAAGACCCTTTAAACCTTCTTTGTGTGCAGAAAACATGAGCTGAGCAAATTGCTCAACATGCATAGAGCTTGTAACAAAATCTTCAGCTAAAAAAATGGGACTCTTTTCCTTGAGCGCGCGACATATCCATTCAGCAAAGGTGGGTTGACCCGGACGGTCTCGAAAACCTACGATATTGGTACGAAGGATTAAAGCATTATCATTGGTCTGGCAGACTTTCTCCTCGCCTAACCATTTACTTTTTCCATAAACATGGATCGGTAAAGGTAGATCTTCCTCAGTATAACTTCCCTTTTTTGTACCATCAAAAACTTGATCTGTAGAGATATAAATAAATGAAATTTTGCGGCGGGTACAAAAATT
>JGI1358J11329_10002834_pt1 | contig 13188 bp, 10 predicted proteins | sample Subgroupgradi54m_FD_11329 | JGI IMG/M metagenome (IMG submission 11329)
GTAAGAACGGCACTTCCTTCAAAATCGAAAAAATTGTTGTCAGAAACCTTTCAAAAAAGCGGTTGGTCCGAGCAAAGCGTTCGGAATTAACAACGAATGCAAAAGCGCTTGTCCGCAATCCGAAAGTTGATGTGATCGTTGAACTCATCGGCGGTATCCATCCGGCAAAGGAACTTATACTAGCTGCGCTCAGATCGGGTAAGGATGTTGTAACGGCAAACAAGGCGCTTTTAGCAGAGCACGGCCGCGAAATTTTCCGCGAAGCGAAGCGTTTAAATCGTCATGTGTTTTTTGAAGCCAGTGTCGGGGGCGGAATTCCCGTCATTAAAGTATTGAGAGAAGGTTTGATTTCCAACCGTATCCGTTCCGTTTATTCCATCATCAATGGCACTTCGAATTATATTTTGACCAAGATGTCGCAAGACCATCTTGATTTTAAAGAAGCGCTAAAGCTCGCACAAAAAAAAGGATATGCCGAAGCGGATCCACGGCTTGACATCGAAGGAATTGATTCAGCGCATAAATTAACGATCTTAGCGAGCCTTGTGTTTGGCGGCTGGGTATCTTTCAAAGATATTTACGTTCGGGGAATTTCAAGCATTCGAAGCGAGGATATTTCATTCGCTGAGGAGTTTGGTTACACGATTAAATTGTTGGCGATCGCAAAGAAGACTGCCAATGGGATTGAAGCGCACGTTCAGCCGACGCTTCTTCCAAAGTCTCACGTGCTTTCAAGTGTTCATGGATCTTACAATGCTGTTTTGATGGAAGGCGATGAAGTAGGGCATATTTTACTGTATGGCCGAGGAGCGGGCAGTCGGCCGACTGGAAGCGCAGTGGTGAGTGATTTGGTAGATTTGGCCCGCGCGAGTGAAGCAGACGGTATTTTTTCACCGGAACTGAAACCAATTAAGGTCCGTAGTATTTCATCGCTTTTGGCTCGTTATTACTTACGGTTTCATGTGGTGGACCAGCCAGGAGTGCTTGCAAAGATTACCGAAGCTTTAGGAAAATACAAAATCAGCATTAGCGATGTGATTCAAAAAGAAAGGCGGCTTGGAAGTGTAGTGCCGCTCATTCTTTTAACCCATGGAACTCAGGAAAATTTACTGAGACGCGCTGTTCAAGCCATCGACCGATTGCCGGTACTTAAAGAAAAAACGCAAGTGTTGAGGATTGAAGAATAATGGAACAAATCAAGAAAGTCCCGGTCAAAAAAATCGGTGTGATTGAACGATATCAAGAATTTCTTCCTGTTACGGACAAAACACCAATCATTTCCCTAAACGAAGGAAACACGCCGCTTATTTTGTCGGAAGCGCTCGGACCGGAGCTGGGCTTAAAAGATATTCGAATTTATTTAAAATTTGAAGGACTCAATCCAACAGGTTCTTTTAAAGACCGCGGAATGACAATGGCAGTATCAAAGGCACTTGAAAATGGAGCAAAATCCATTATGTGTGCTTCAACAGGCAATACGTCGGCTTCCGCCGCCGCGTTCGCATCTCGCTGCGGCATGAAATGTTTTGTTTTGATCCCGGAAGGAAAAATTGCAAAAGGAAAACTCCTTCAAGCGTTTCGTTATGGAGCGAAAGTAATTATTGTAAAAGGAAATTTTGATCAAGCGCTTGAACTGGTCAAAGAAATTACAACGAAACATCCGATTCAAATTGTGAACTCTGTGAATCCTTTTCGTATCGAAGGGCAAAAGACAGCAGCTTTCGAAGTTTGTGATGATTTAGGAGATGCGCCCGAATATCATGCAATCCCTGTAGGAAATGCAGGAAATATTACCGCTTATTGGAAGGGTTACAAAGAATATAAAAAAGTAGGTCGCTCTGAGACTTTGCCTAAAATGCTTGGGTTTCAAGCTGCAGGTTCAGCACCGATTGTTTTAAATAAAGTTGTGGAACATCCCGAAACAATTGCAACAGCAATTCGAATCGGGAATCCGGCCAGTTGGAAGGGAGCTATTGAAGCTCGTGATCAATCCGGCGGTTTAATTGAAAGCGTGACTGATCAAGAAATTACTTGGGCCTACCGTTTTATCGCTGAACGTGAAGGTGTTTTTGCGGAACCGGCTTCAGCAGCAGCGGTGGCAGGTGTCGTGAAGCTTGCAAAACGGAATTATTTCAAGAGCGGAAGCCGAATTGTATGCACCCTGACAGGATCGGGATTAAAAGATCCTGAATTTGCTTTAAGTTTTGATGACAAAATGGATGCGGTTGAACCAACGATGAAAGCTGTGATGGGAGCGATTGGATTATGAAATACTTAGTGATTATTCCTGATGGAATTGGGGACCATCCAAGCGATTCTTTGGGAGAAAAGACACCGCTTGAAGTTGCTCGAATTCCTAACCTTACCAATTTTGCAAAAATTGGAAAAGTGGGCACCGTGAAACTTGTGCCTGATAAGATGGAACCTGCTTCCCATGTGGCTTTTGCTTCTTTGATTGGATATGATCCAAAGCAGTATGTAACTGGTCCCGGTCCTCTTGAAGCAGCCAATCTTGAAGTGAAGCTTGAGGAAAACGAAATTGCGTTTCGTATGAATTTGGTTACCGAATCAGACGGTATTTTAGCGGATGCGACCGCAGGGCATGTCGCAACGAGAGAAGCAAAAGCGCTCATTAATTTTCTGAATAAAAAGCTGTCGAGTGATTTTGTCCGTTTTTTCCCGGGCGATGGTTATCACCACATCGCCGTGATTAAAGATGCGCGTGGATTTAATGCCTTGTCAGCACAGTGTTCGGAGCCAGAAACTTTTATCGGAAAACCTATTAAGGATCATTTGCCGAAGGGGCCTGGCGAAGATTTGATCAAGAAATTAATTTATGATTCTAAGCTTTTGCTTCAAGACCATGAAGTCAATCAAGTGCGGCTTGATTTGGAAGAGAATCCTGCCAATATGGTTTGGCTTTGGGGGCAGGGATGTATGCCGAAACCACCGAGATTTTCGGAACGGTTTAGTGGATTAAACGGAGCATCAATATCGCGATCGGAAGTTGTGAAAGGCTTTTCCAGGTTAATTGGTCTGACCGTTGTGGAACTTACATCAACTCATGCTTATCCTAATTTTGATTATGAAGGAGAAGCGCAAGCTATGATGGAACTCGTAAAAGAAAAAGATTTTGTTTGTATTCATGCAAGAGCTTGTGATGAAGCATCGCATGAAGGGGATTTGAAGCAGAAGGTGCTTTCACTCGAAGCCATTGATCATCATTTGATTGGCGCTGCAAAAACGCTTTATGAAACCGAAAAAGACGTCCGCATTTTGATCGCACCACTTCACTCAACACCGTATCGTTTGCGAGCTCATGTACGTGATTCCGTCCCTTTTATTTTGGCAGGGAAAAATCTAATGCCTGATGAAATTGAACGTTTCAACGAAGCGACGGCTCAGCTTTCGAATTTGCGCGTTAAAGACGGCTGGAAATTAATCGATCATTTAGTTAGCGGAAAAGATTTAGCTTAAGATGGCACTGATTGTCCAGAAATTTGGCGGGTCTTCGGTTGCGAACGCTGAGCGGATTAAAAACGTCGCAAAGCGTGTGGTCGCCACTAAGCGCAAAGGACACAAGCTGGTTGTGGTAGTTTCTGCACTAGGTGATGCGACAGATGAGCTTTTAGAGCTGGCCGAATCGATTACCGATTCTCCGAGCGAACGTGAAATGGATATGCTGCTTGCAACAGGCGAGCAGGTTTCTGTGTCGCTTCTGGCGATGGCGATTCATAAGCTCGGTGAGAAAGCTATCTCATTTACGGGACCTCAGGTTGGAATTATCACGGATCCGACGCACACGAAAGCTCGGATCTTAGATATCAACACCTCCCGAATTGAAAAAGCGCTTCACGAAGGAAATATTGTGATTGTCGCGGGCTTCCAAGGGAAAACCGTGACGGAGGAAATTACCACTCTTGGCCGTGGCGGATCCGATTTAACGGCAGTAGCGATTGCGAAAGCACTCCGGGCGAAGCACTGTGAAATTTTTACCGATGTGAACGGTATTTTCACCGCAGATCCTCGAATTGTGCCGAATGCTAAAAAATTAGATGTAGTCAGTTACGATGAAATTTTGGAACTAGCATCGCTTGGTACTCAGGTGATGCAATCCCGCTCCATTGAAGTGGGAAAAAAATTTAATGTACCTATTTATGTTCGTTCGAGCATGAATCATACCGAAGGAACATTGATTACAAAGGAGAGCCGGAAAATGGAAGATGTGGTTGTTAGCGGTGTAGCGTTAAATCAGAATGAAGCAAAGATTACCATTTTTAAAGTTCCCGATCAACCTGGTGTGGCAGCGAAAATTTTCAAGGTCATCGCAGATCATGGGATCAATGTGGACATGATCATTCAAAATAAAACGCAGACTAAAACCACCGACATTTCATTTACCGTAGCAAAGAATGAAATCAGACGTGCTCTGGAAGCTGTCCGCAAAGCGGCTCGTTTCGTCAAAGCCGGACAAGTTGTTTCGGATCAGAATGTTGCTAAGGTGAGTATTGTGGGCGTAGGAATGAAATCCCATAGCGGTGTTGCATCCAAAATGTTTGGTGCGCTTGCGAAAAATAAAATCAACATTGACATGATCTCCACTTCTGAAATCAAAATTTCCTGCGTGGTTCCGGGAAATAAAGGAAAAAACGCGGTTCGTGCCATTCATAAGGAATTTGGTTTAGGTTAAGATAATAAATGAAGAAGATTCAAATTTACGATACGACATTGAGAGACGGAACCCAAGGCGAGGGAATGAGTTTATCTTTAAATGATAAACTCATGCTTGCCAAGCGGTTTGACCATTTTGGAATTGATTATATTGAAGGCGGTTGGCCCGGTTCGAACCCTAAAGATCTCGCATTTTTCAAAGAGGCGAAGAAAATCAAGTTCAATCACGCCAAATTGGTAGCGTTTGGAGCCACTCGCCGTGCGAATTCCAAAGTTGCGAATGATGACAATATTAAATTTCTTCTCGAAGCGGGAACAAAAACAGTTACCATTTTCGGGAAAAGTTGGGATTTTCATGTGAAAGAAGTGTTCAAAACTTCTCTTAAGGAAAATCTCAATATGATTCGCGAAAGCGTTGCCTATTTAAAATCCAAGAAGTTAGAAGTAATTTATGACGCCGAGCATTTTTTCGACGGTTTTCACGAGAATCCAGAATACGCACTTCAAACAATACGCGAAGCCGCTAGAGCAGGCGCTAATATGATTGTACTTTGTGATACAAATGGTGGAAGTCTGCCTCATCAGATTGCCGTCGGAGTAAAACGCGCCCGGAAAGCAACAAAAGCACCGATTGGGATTCATGTTCATAATGATGGCGATCTTGCAGTTGCTAATTCAGTTACTGCCGTGGAGCACGGAGCAATTCAGGTGCAGGGAACCATTAATGGTTACGGAGAACGTTGCGGTAACGCAAATCTCATAAGCATTGTTGCAGTTCTTCAGCTGAAATTAAAACTTAAAGCACTGCCCGAGAAAAGTTTGAAGCAACTCACAGAGATTTCTCATTATGTAGCCGAAGTGTGCAACATGCCGATCGAAAATAATCAGCCGTTTACGGGTCAATCTGCTTTTGCCCATAAGGGTGGTGTCCATGTCAATGCCATGCTTAAAAATGCAAAAACGTATGAACACATCAGTCCGGCGCTCGTCGGTAATCATACGCGGTTTTTAGTTTCAGAGCTGAGCGGAAAGTCGAATGTGTTTTTAAAGGCCAAAGAGCTTAATATCAATTTAGATCAGGATGCGCCTCATACGCGTGCAATTCTCACAAAAGTGCGTGAACTTGAAAATCAAGGCTATCAATTTGAAGCCGCTGAAGCCAGTTTCGAACTTCTTATGAAAAAGGAACTTGGCAAGTACAAGAATTTTTTTGAAGTTAAAAAAGCAGTTATTTCCAATGAAATTATTGGAGATAAAAATTCAACCGTCGGTGCTACGGTAAAAATTGCGGTTAAAAATAAAGAAAAAGAAGCCACCGAAATCGGAAACGGTCCGGTGGACGCGCTTTACAAAGCATTGCGCAAGGTTCTAGTTTCTTTTTATCCTGTTGTTGAGAAGATTCATTTGACCGATTATAAAGTGCGCGTTGTGGATTCTCAGGCAGGTACGGGCGCTAAAGTTCGTGTTTTTATTCAGTTTCAGCATGAGACTGAAACTTGGTCTACCGTTGGAGTTTCTGAAAATATCATTGAAGCTTCTTGGCAGGCGCTTGTAGATGCAGTCGAATATAAACTCCTTAAAGGATAATCGTTTCTTATGTGGTTCTTAGGAAAAATTTTAATTTCAGCACTGATCATCGCGTTTGCTTCATGGCTTTCCGGCCAAAAAAGTTTTTTAGCCGGATTTATCGTAGCCTTGCCGATTACTTCTATTTTGACGATTTTGTTTTCTTACCTTCAATACCGCGACATGACAAAAATCAATGAATTCGCTCTTTCCATTTTGGTTTCGGTTCCGCTGTCGCTTATGTTTTTTATTCCGTTTGTTTTGAACCGATGGCTTAAAATGAATTTTGCCATGTCATTCGGGTTGGGTATTCTTCTTTTGTTTGTTGCTTTTTTGATTCATCGTTCCATATTTAAGTATCCCATCTGATCCAATGCCAGAAACCGAACTTCCTTCTCGTTACGATTCCAAAACCGTCGAGAATAAGTGGTACACGTTATGGGAGAAGTCCGGTTATTTTACTCCCACGGTTGATTCCAAGAAAAAACCTTTCGTCATTGTTATTCCTCCGCCCAATGTGACAGGCATTCTTCACATGGGACATGCCCTTAATAACACGATTCAAGACATTCTAATCCGCTGGCGCCGGATGTCAGGAGACCCGACGCTTTGGGTTCCGGGAGTTGATCATGCCGGAATTGCGACTCAAAACGTGGTTGAGAAAAAACTCGCCAAAGAAGGGAAAACCCGCCATCAACTCGGCCGTGAAAAATTTGTAGAAGCTGTTTGGAAATGGAAAGAAGAATATGGCTCTACCATTGTAAAGCAGTTGAGACGGTTAGGCGCTTCTTGTGATTGGTCTCGCGAACGGTTTACGATGGATGAAGGACTTTCGCAAGCTGTCAGAGAATCTTTTGTCACACTTTATGAACGCGGGCTTATTTACCGCGGGGATTATATTATTAATTGGTGTCCGCGCTGTCAAACCGCACTTTCAGATGAAGAAGCTGTCCATCAAGAAATTGAGGGTGCGCTTTATTACATCAAATATCAAATCGAAAATTCGAAAGATCATATTACGCTTGCGACCACGCGACCTGAAACCATGTTAGGTGACACTGCGGTTGCAATTAATCCAAAAGATGAACGTTACAAAGCTCTTCACGGCAAGAAAGTCATCCTTCCGCTTCTGAATCGGGCGATTCCTGTTGTCACAGATGATTTTGTCGATCCTGATTTTGGAACAGGAATTGTGAAGGTAACCCCCGCTCATGATCCCAATGACTTTGCAATGGGCGCTCGCCACAAACTTCCTACCATTAATGTGATGAATCCGGACGGGACGATCAATGAACACGGCGGACCTTATAAAGGATTGGATCGGTTTGAAGCCCGCAAACGAATTGTTCATGATTTGGAAAGCCAAGAACTATTTGTGAAACGGGTAAGTCACGGCCATGCGGTCGGGCATTGTTACCGGTGCCATACGATTGTAGAGCCTTATCTTTCAAAGCAATGGTTTGTCAAAATGAAGCCGCTTGCGGAAAAAGCGTTAAAGGCTTACCGAGACGGAAAAGTCAAATTTTATCCCGAGCGTTGGAATAAAGTATATGTCAGCTGGCTTGAAAATATCCGGGATTGGTGTATTTCTCGTCAGATTTGGTGGGGCCATCAAATTCCCGTTTGGTATTGTAAACGCTGCAGGCCAAATGCACTAGGTGAAACAGTTGTAGGAATTTCTGGTAATCTTCCCGATTCATCCAAGGGTGTAATCGTTTCGCGCGAAGCGCCGAAGAAATGTTCGAATTGCGATTCAAATCAATTTGTACAGGATCCGGATGTATTGGATACTTGGTTTTCTTCGTGGCTTTGGCCGTTTTCAACCTTAGGCTGGCCCCCTTCGGGGACTGCTTCGCCGCCAGAAAAGACAAAAGATCTCGACTATTTTTATCCCACCTCAACCCTTGTAACGGCACAGGAAATTATTTTCTTTTGGGTAGCTCGTATGATTATGGCCGGCCTTGAATTTATGAAAGAAGTTCCGTTTCATTCGGTTTTCATCCATGGAACCGTGCGCGTCGAAGGCGGACAGAAAATGTCGAAATCGCTTGGCAATATTATTGATCCGCTTGAAATCATCGATGAAATGGGAGCGGATGCGCTCAGGTTTTCTTTAATGATGTTGGCTGCAACGGACGTTTATCTTTCGCGTGAAAAGTTTGAAATGGGGCGTAATTTCACGAACAAAATCTGGAACGCCACTCGATTTGTTCTGACAAACCTGGAAGGATTCCAAAAACTTGAAGAGATTGAACATTCCAATAAGTTATCGGCAGTTGATAAATGGATTTTATCGGAACTGGATCATGCGGCAGAGGAAATTAACGAATGCTTAAGCAATTTCCGTTTTAATGAAGCGGCAAATGCCGTTTATCATTTCTTCTGGGGCTCTTTCTGTGATTGGTATCTGGAGCTCGTGAAAGCTGTACTTCAGGGGAAAGAATCACCCGAGCGAAGGTCGACGGTTCAATCGGTTTTAATTTACGTTTTAGAAAAAAGCATGCGGCTTTTACATCCTTTTATGCCGTTTCTTTCGGAGGAAATTTGGCATCTTTTAAAGGAGCGGATTAAATCAGATTCTTTTAATCAAGAAACGATCATGCTAACTGCTTGGCCTGCAGCTAGTTTTAAAGGCAAGTTTGACAAAGAAATCCAACAAGTGAAAATTTTTCAAGATGCTGTGGTTGGAATTCGTGATTTGCGAACCCGTCTTGGTCTAAAACCAAATGAAGCGCTTGCAGACGTCCGGATCGGAACGACGTCAAAAGAAGCTGCCGAGGCTGTAAATGAATTTAAGTCTCAAATTTCATTTTTAGCCCGCGTTTCCAAAATTTCTTTGGAAAAAGCAGTGAAAAAAGCAAGCGGGATGATTGGTCGGGTCTATTCTGATGTCGAAATTTTTGTGGCAGGTCTTTCTCCGGATTTGCTTAAAACGGAGGAAGAACGAACGAAGAAGAAAATTACGGAGCTTGACGGTGTGATTCGCGGGATTGAAACGCGGTTGTCTGATTCCAAATTTGTTTCTAACGCGCCGGAAGAAGTGATTGAGAAAGAGCGCGCACACAAAGAAGATTTAGCCAAGCAACTTGTCGCTTATCGTGAGAACTTAGCATTATTTAACCAATAACAGGAGATTTTCATGTTGAAAAAAGCGCTTAGGAAAATTTCGGGAAGCAAAGTGCATATCTTCAAAATCAAAAATCGCAGCGGATATGCGGCGATTTGTTTTAATAATCTCACTGAAGGAAAAACACCGCAGCAAGCGTTTGAACGTTTGTGTCATCCTTTACGCCGTATAGGATTTGAGCTCACGGGGTCTGCTCCAAAAGCTCGTTAAATCGTAAGGTATGGCCGAGACAAACGATCAAAGTCATTGGAAAGTCTGCAATCTCTGCAAGAAACCAATTCCGTTTAAGTCGACTTATTATCTGTGTTCCGTCAGTTCTTGCCGTCTCAAAAACCTAACACTCGTTTTTTGTTCTCCGCTTTGCTGGGATGGGCATTTGGGGTTTGCCCGTCACCGCAGTGCCGAATGTGAAGAAGCCCAAGCCCCGGCTAAGTAAATGAGGCTTAATTTTAATTTAATGATATAATGACAGCCAATAACTTGAAGTGCCTAACCAGGGAGGTCTTGACATGTTGAAACAAGCGTGTTTACTGTGCAAGGTTGTAGGGGCGTTAGCGATTATTGGAGCGCTTAACTGGGGGGCGATTGGTATTATGCATGTGAATGTGGTAGAGCGGATCTTTGGAGAAGCTTCGGCGATTACACGGATCCTTTATGTGTTGGTCGGTCTCTCAGGGGTGGGGTTGCTCGTAAGTTATTTTACGACGTGTCCGGCTTGTAAAAAGTCGTAACGAAACAGTTAACAGAAAAGAGCCGTCTTTAAAAAAGGACGGCTCTTCTTTTTCCTATGCTCAAAATTTCAAAAGAAATCCGTTTTCTCATTTGTCAAGCTCTCCGCGAAGACATTGGAACAGGAGATATCACTACAGAAGCCCTCGTTCCTCGAGGTCTTACAGGAGAAGCTTCTATAGATGTTAAGCAGTCCGGTGTTTTATGCGGCGGACCGGTTGTGCTTGAGGTGTTTCGTCAAATTGATCCGAAACTGGTTATAAAACAAAAAGTTAAAGACGGAAAAAAAGTTCGAAAAGGACAAGCCGTTATTTTTATAAGAGGGCGAGTTCAATCTATTTTAAAAGGTGAGCGCGTCGCTCTTAATTTTCTTGGCCGGCTTTCCGGAATTTCAACCTTAACACATGAATTTTCAAAAAGAATTCGTGGAAACAAAGCCAAAATTTTCAGTACCCGAAAAACTACGCCGCTTTGGCGCGAGCTTGAAAAGTATGCGATCCGATCGGGAGGAGGCAAGAACCACCGGTTTGGGTTGTGGGATGAAGTTTTGGTGAAGGATAATCACTGGGTTGTTTTAAAGTTGTCACCGCGGAAACTTCGAAATCTTGCAATGGCAAGACGAAGAAAAATTCCAATTGAAATTGAAGTAGCTAATTTAAAAGAATTAAAAGGTTTGCTTAGTGGAGACTTTTGTCCTGATCGCATTCTTCTCGATAATTTTTCAGTTCGCGAGTTAAAAAAGGCGGTTCAAATCGTAAAACATATGCAACCGAAGATTTTACTTGAAGCTTCTGGTGGTATTACACTTTCAAACGTCCGCGAAGTGGCAAAAACTAGGGTAGATCGTATTTCCATCGGTGCGTTGACTCATTCAGCTCCTGCTTTAGACGTCTCGCTTACGCTTGAGAAAATCAATCAATAGAAAGGTGGTTTTATGAAGGAGTTTCTGGTGGGGCTTTTGTTTTTGGTAGCGGTTCTTGTATTTTCATTAATTGGTATTTTGCTTTGGCCAATTCTTTTTTTGCTCACCTTTTTTTTAAGGATTGTAGTGATTTTTTTCCTTCTTTTGTTTTCAATCTGGTTGCTTGGGAAATTCATTATTCTCGTTTGGGAATCCCTGAACAAAAAAGCCTAGTTTCTTTTTGCCTTCCATTAAGTTATGTCTGTATTTAAGTTAGTTACAAAAATGAAGCCAAAAGGCGATCAGCCTGAGGCCATTCGGAAACTTACCAAAGGCCTTGAAAGCGGTTCGAAAGAACAAGTCTTAGTGGGTGTCACCGGCTCAGGTAAGACTTTCACCATGGCCAATGTGATTGCCGAGTGGGGCAGGCCGGCACTTGTGATTTCCCACAATAAAACTCTCGCCGCACAGCTTTACAGCGAACTTAAAGAATTCTTTCCGGAAAATGCCGTTGAATATTTCGTTTCCTATTACGATTACTACCAGCCAGAAGCTTACGTTCCCCAAACGGACACTTATATTGAAAAGGACGCTTCGATTAATGACGATTTGGATCGGCTCAGGCTTTCAGCCACGAGCGCCATCCTTTCCAGGAAAGATGTGATTGTGGTTTCAAGCGTTTCTTGTATTTATGGTTTGGGCGCTCCCGAAGACTGGCAGGGAATGTTGATTCAAATTGAAGAAAATCAAAAAATAGTTCGTGATCAATTGCTTTCCGGTTTTATCGGAATTCAATATGAACGAAACGATTCAAATTTTAAGCGTGGTTCTTTCAGGGTGCGGGGAAACACGGTCGATCTTTTTCCGTCTTATGGGGAAAATCCTTACCGCATTCAATTTTCAGGCGATCAAATTACCGAAATTACACTTTTAGACCGCGTTCAATTTAAACCTATTAGACGTTTGGATAAGCTTGCCGTTTATCCTGCCAAGCATTTTGTCACTCCCTCAGAACGTTTAGAAGTTGCGATCAAATCAATCAAAGAAGAGCTCGTTGGGAGGGTGAGGGAACTGACGAAATTAAATAAGGATCTTGAAGCCAAACGGCTTGAGTCTCGCACACGTTATGACTTGGATATGCTGCGGGAAGTGGGTTATTGCTCGGGAATCGAAAATTATTCCCGCCATCTATCAGGCCGCGCGCCAGGTTCAAAACCTTATACACTTTTGGATTATTTTCCGAAAGGATTCCTGACTTTAATCGATGAGTCTCATCAGACGATTCCGCAGCTTCGGGGAATGTATAACGGCGACCAGTCGCGGAAAAAAGTATTGGTAGAACATGGATTTCGCCTGCCTTCAGCGCTGGATAATCGCCCGCTTAATTTTGCCGAGTTTGAACGAACGATTCATGATTTGATTTATGTTTCGGCGACGCCTTCGGAATACGAAATGAAACGTACAAATCAAATTGTCGAACAGATTATCCGCCCTACGGGTTTAACAGATCCAATAATTGAAGTCCGAAAAACCGAAGGACAGATTGATGATCTCATTAAGGAAATCAAATTGCGCGCGAAAAAAAATGAACGCACCTTGGTGACAACGCTTACAAAACGAATGGCTGAGGATTTGAGCCGTTATCTTAAAGAAGCAGGGATTCAGGTTCATTACCTTCATTCTGAATTTGACGCTTTTGAACGGGTTGAAATCTTAAGGGATTTAAGAATGCAGAAATATGATTGTGTTGTGGGAATTAATTTACTCAGGGAAGGCCTTGATCTTCCCGAGGTGTCGCTTGTCGTTATCTTGGATGCGGATAAGGAAGGTTTTTTGAGAAGTGACGTTTCATTGATTCAGATTGCAGGCCGTGCCGCCCGACATCTGAACGGAACGGTGATTATGTATGGTGACCGGGTGACTGACTCGATGAAAAAAGCAATTGATGAAACTGGAAGGCGGCGAAAAATCCAGGAGGAGTTTAACCAAAAGCATGGAATTACCCCAACTTCCATTAAGAAGGAAATTCGTGCGGGAATCGAACAATGGCGCAAAGCAGAAGAGTTGGTGGAAAGAGTTGTAGGTGAGAACGAGAAGGATTATGAGATAAAGTCTTACTTGGCTTACTTATATGACCGGATGATGCGGGCTTCAAGTGCGCTTGATTTTGAAAAAGCAGCACGATTGCGTGATG
>JGI1358J11329_10002837_pt1 | contig 13185 bp, 14 predicted proteins | sample Subgroupgradi54m_FD_11329 | JGI IMG/M metagenome (IMG submission 11329)
TCACCTGTCTCATTCGTGAGAAGTTCACGGATAAAGAGATTGAAGTCATGGGTTTGTGGTACATCGTTGCAATGAACAATCCCATAAAAGATTCCGACGGCAATCTGCACCTCCTCAGCACGAGCCGCCACGGCGCTGGTCACTGGCTCCACACGGCGCACGGTAATCCCGAGAACAGGTGGAATCGTGAGAATGGCTTCGCATTTTCCGTCCCGCAACTCTCTTCATTTCTTTGCCCTGACATTCGTCGGGGCGGAGTTTTGTTTGGAGAGTTGTCCGTTCCATCCACCAAGGTCCCTTCCTATCCCCGCCAACTCGATTGCAAGAGCAACATAGTGTTTGTCCTCAAGAGATCTTGTCTCCCACAAGATTTGCATAAGCACTTGCTTTGTGTCTGTTTTTCGCAGAGCAAGTCGTACCCACGGGAGTTTTTCTGTTGGCGGCAAAAACGCAGCAGTTGCAATTGTGATGTCGGTGGAGAAGTATAATGCGTCCGAGGCGAAAAAGGGCAAACACACACTCAACGATATAGAGCGCGGTTATCAGACATTGCTGTGGCAGCAAATGGAGCGGGAGGCAGACGAGGATATTAAGGCTGGACGATTCAAAACCTACCGAACAAAAGAAGCGCTTCAATGTGCTCTTGATAAGTTAAAGCGATGAGCATGGAGATGGGAAGCGCGCATCACTAAAAGCTATCGCTTTACCTTTTCTAAAGATGAAAGCGGATATTTCATTCGCCGAGCCGGTCCGCATGATGTGTTGAAGCACCCATAGATTGTTTTTTCTTTGGTCTATCTGTTATAGTTCACGCTATGAATTTTACTAAGACCATTCTCCCGAACGGGTTGCGGCTCGTCACGGTGCCGATGAAAGAGAGTCCGACCGTGACGGTGATGGTGCTCGTTGAGGCGGGCTCAAAGTACGAAGAGAAGAAGATAAACGGCATCTCGCACTTTTTGGAACATCTGTGCTTCAAGGGCACGACGAAGCGTCCGAAGCCGATTGATATTGTGAAAGAACTGGACGGCATCGGCGCCGCCTACAACGCCTTCACGGCGCAAGAGATGACGGGCTATTACGCCAAGTCAGACAAGAAACACTTCGCCACAATTCTGGAGGTCGTCTCCGATATCTATCTCCATTCCACGCTTCCCGAAGCCGAGATGGAGAAAGAAAAAGGAGTTATTGTGGAAGAGATTAAGATGTATCAAGACCTGCCGCCGCGCCACATCCACGAGGTGCTGATGCGGCTTCTCTATGGCGACCAGCCCGCGGGCTTAGATATCGCGGGGACTGAAAAAACCGTTCGCGCCTTCTCGCGCGAGGACTTTCTTTCCTATCGTGCAAGACATTATCTTTCGGGCGCAACAACCGTCGTGGTTTCGGGTGCGGTAACTGCCGAGCGGGCAGAAGAGAGCGTGCGCAAGGCGTTTGCCGCGATGCCGACTGGACGCAAGCACGGCAAGACGGCGGTGAAAGAGGAGCAGAAAAGACCGGCGCTCGAGATTGAAAAAAAGAAGACCGACCAAGTTCATCTTGCGTTTGGGCTGCGCACCTGCGACCTCTATCACCAAGACGCCGTCGCAATGCGGGTGCTCACGGCGGCGCTCGGCGGGGGGATGAGTTCTCGGCTCTTTCAGAAGATGCGCGATGAACTCGGCATCTGCTACTATGTCGGCGCGAGTAGCGAACTCTTCACCGACCACGGCTTTGTGGAGATTACCGCCGGCGTACCGGCGAAGCGCCTCACGGAGGCGGTTTCGGCGCTTCTCGCGGAAGTGCGGAAGATAAAAGAGCGGGAGGTTGAAAAAGACGAACTCGCGCGAGTGAAAGAATATCTCGCTGGCTCTCTCTATCTGGGGCTTGAGTCCTCCGACGCCGTCGCCGAGTTCTTCGGGATGCAGGAGATTATGCGCAAGCCCGTTCTCTCACCCGCGGAGGTGGTAGAGAAGATGCGCGCCGTGTCGCCCGCCGAGATTAAACAACTTGCAAACCGGTATCTCACGAACGAACGGCTCAATCTCGCGCTCATCGGGCCCGTGACCGACCGGACAGCGCTGTTGCGCTCGCTCGTTCTCTGATTTATGATGGAGTGATGGCTCAAGACGAACTTCCCACGCGCATCTCTCTCACGACCGGCACCATCTTCCGCACCATTTTGGCGCTGATTCTCTTCGGTCTCTTGTGGTACCTGCGCGATGTGGTGATGGTGGTGCTCGCCGCGGTGGTGGTGGCGTCTGCCGTTGAGCCGCTCACTCTTGCTCTCGGGCGATTCGGCGTGCCGCGGCTCCTCTCGGTCATCGCAACCTACCTCCTGCTCGCGGTCGCCTTTCTCAGCTTCTTTTATTTCTTCGTCCCCTCCCTCTTATCTGACACCGCGAACTTCTTGCGCGCCGTGCCCTCGCTCCTTGAGACCGTGCCGCCTTCGCTCTCGGTAGAGACAGACCCGAACGCGATACAACACGGGGCGCTCTTTGCACAGACGCTCTCGCAGGGATTCCGCGAGGCGGTGGCGCAGCCCTCGTCTCTCACCGCGGTCTTTACCGACCTCAGCCAGATTCTCGGGAGTTTTGCGAAAGGGTTTTGGGACAATATCTCGGTCGTCTTCGGCGGCATTATGAGTTTTATCCTGATGGCGGTGCTCTCGTTTTACCTCGCGGTGCAAGAAGACGGCGTCGCGGTCTTTCTCAGAGTGGTGGTGCCGCAGCAGTACGAACCCTATGCCATCGGTCTCTGGCGGCGAGCAAAGCGCAAGATTGGTTTCTGGATTCAAGGGCAGATTCTCCTCGCGGTGCTCGTCGGTATTCTGGTCTATCTGGGGCTGACGGTACTCGGCGTCAAGAACGCACTCTTTCTCGCCGCCCTCGCCGCCCTCTTTGAGACCATCCCGCTCTTTGGGCCGATTCTCTCGGCGATTCCGGGCATTATGCTTGCCTATGCCTCGGGCACGCTCATCGCCTCAGCGGGCGTTACCTCGGCGCTCTTCGTCGCGGGACTCTACCTCATCATTCAGCAGTTTGAGAATCATCTCATCTATCCGCTCGTGGTGAAGAAGATTGTCGGCGTGCCGCCGCTCCTCGTGATTCTCGCGCTCATCATTGGTGGTCAACTTGCCGGATTTTTGGGACTGCTTCTCGCGGTGCCGATTGCCGCGACCCTCGTTGAGTACTTTGATGATGTTGAGAAACGCAAAGCGGCGAGCGCAACCTGATTCTGTGTCAAAGACATTTTACATAACGACAACACTTCCCTATGTCAACGCGGCCCCGCATATCGGTTTCGCGCTTGAGTTGGTACAGGCGGATAGTGTAGCGCGCTACCAGAAATTAATAGGGAACGAAGTATTTTTTAATACCGGCACCGATGAGCACGGCATAAAGATATATCGCAAAGCGCTGGAAGAAGGGAGAAAGCCACAAGAATATGTAGATGCATACGCCACGAAATACAGAGATCTTCTTTCGGCGCTCAGTATAAACAATATTAACTTCATTCGAACGACCGACCCCGCCCACCAGAAGGCGGCGCAGGAGTTTTGGAAAAAGTGCGATGCCGCAGGCGATATTTATAAGAAAAACTATAAGATAAAGTACTGTGTCGGTTGTGAACTTGAGAAAACGGATTCAGAACTCGTGGAGGAAAAGTGCCCCGTTCATCCGAGTCAGCCGCTTGAAATAATTGAAGAAGAAAATTACTTTTTCCGTCTCTCAAAGTATCAGGAAAAACTGCTCGCGCTCTACAATTCTCGCAATGACTTTCTTCTGCCCGCGTTCCGCCTCAACGAAATCCGTTCGCTCGTCAACGAAAAAGGTCTGGAGGACTTCAGCATTTCACGGCTCACCTCAAAAATGCCGTGGGGCATTTCCGTGCCGGGGGACGACAAGCACACGATGTATGTCTGGTTTGACGCGCTGGTGAATTATATCTCCGCCATCGGTTGGCCGAATGATTTGGAGAAGTTTAAGAAATGGTGGCCGGTGCTGCAGTTTGCGGGCAAAGACCAGGTGCGCCAGCAGGCGGTGATGTGGCAGGCAATGCTGATGTCGGCAGGGCTGCCCCCCTCAAAACAAATTGTGATTCACGGCTTCATCACTTCGGGTGGTGCGAAGATGAGCAAGTCGCTCGGCAATGTCGTAGACCCGCTCGCGATTGTTAAAGAATATGGGACTGATGCGCTGCGTTTCTATCTCGCGCGGCACATCAACCCGTTCGAGGATTCTGACTTTACGATGGAGAAGTTCAGGGAAGCGTATAATGCCGACCTCGCCAACGGTATCGGGAATCTTGTTAGTCGAATCACGAAGATGGCGGAGACCTATCTTTCTGCTCCTGTTTTAATTCCACCTCATACCATCCCCCAGAGTTTTTTAGACGCGCTCAATGCGTATGATGTCCAGAAAGCCGCGCGGACGGTCTCTGAGTTCGCCACTTCTCTCGATGAACGAATCCAGAGAACCGAGCCGTTCAAGTCGGTAAAGACCGACCGACTGAAAGCTGAAGAAATAATCCGCGACCTTGTCGTCGGTCTTTATACTGTCGCTCAAATGCTTAATCCATTTATGCCCGAAACCTCAAAGAAAATAAAAGAACTCATCAAAGCAAACATAACACCCGAACGATCGCTCTTTCCCCGAAAGTAATGTTATGTCTTTTCGCTACATAGACATCCATACGCACCTGAACTTCGCGGCTTTTGACGAAGACCGAGATGCGGCAGTCGCGCGTGCATTTGAGGCGGGCGTGGCGATGATAAATGTGGGGACGCAAAAAGACACTTCGCAGGCGGCGGTTGCGCTCGCTGAAAAGTATGAAGATGGCGTTTTTGCGATTGTGGGAACGCATCCAATTCATACCTCACAATCATTTCATGATGAGAAAGAACTGGGGAAGGGGAACAAAGAGTTTACCTCACGCGGTGAAGCGTTTGACTACGACTTTTACAAAAAACTCGCACTTCATCCAAAGGTGGTCGGGATAGGGGAGTGCGGTCTTGACTACTATCGTCTTGAACCAGAGAGTGCGGCGAAACAGCGCGAGGCATTTTCGGCGCAGATTGCCCTTGCAAACGAGGTGAAGAAGCCGCTGATGCTGCATGTGAGGAACGGGGCAGGCGGAAGGTCTGCCTATCGCGATGCGCTCGCGATGCTTAAAACAAATGCGAAGGTTGGCGGCGACTTTCATTTCTTCGCCGGTTCGTTGGAAGAAGCGAAAGAGATTCTTGATGCCGGATTTTATCTTTCTTTTACGGGTGTCATTTCATTCACGCACGACTATGACGAGGTGGTACAGAACACTCCGCTTGACCGCATTCTCTCGGAGACGGACGCACCCTATGTCGCCCCCGCGCCCTATCGCGGGAAACGCAATGAACCCGCTTATGTCATAGAAGTCGTGAAGGCGATTGCGCGGATAAAAGAGCGCGAGGTCGCGGAGGTTGCGGCGCAGATTCGCGAGAACGCCGAGCGGCTTTTCGCGGTTGCGCTCTAATGCCACTTGTGTTAGCATTTCTCTCTACATGGCAGAAGAGACCGAGAAGTTGGTTGAAGACAGCGACACAACCCCCCGCATCTATGAGGTGGGGTTTTTGCTGGTGCCGACACTTCCCGAGGCCGATATTCCACGCGAGATGACTTCGCTCAAAGACGAGTTGCTCAAGGCGGGCGCGGAGATGATTGGCGAAGAGATGCCGAAGATGCGCGTTCTCGCCTACCCGATGCGCCCCAAAAAAGGGGGCAAGCCGGGTGAGCATTTCACCAGTGCCTACTTCGGCTGGGTGAAGTTTGAGTTGCCGTCAACGCGCATCAAGGGTCTTGAAGAGACGCTTCATACTCTCGCGACAATACTACGCTTTATCGTCGTGAAGACCGTGCGTGAGAGCACCCTCTCGGTGCCGCGCGCGCCGCGGCAGGAGTTCCGCCGCGAGGGCGTTTCCACTGCGCCGAAAGATGCGCCCGCGTCGGTCGTCGTCTCCGAGACCGAACTTGATAAATCGCTTGAGAAACTCATTGCGGAATAGAGATGCTTGCGTACAACGAAATTCTCTCTAAAAAGTATATCGTTCACGAGGGCGCGCCCTACGAGGTGCTGGATGCGCGCATCTTTCGCATGCAGCAGCGCAAGCCCGTGAATCAGACGAAACTCAAGAATCTCTTGACGGGCAAAGTTACCGAGGTTACCTTTCATCAAGCAGACAAGGTTCACGAGGCGGAGATGAGTTCACGCGAGATTAAGTATCTCTACACCAACAAAGGTCAGTTCTGGTTCTGCGAGGCAAATGACCCATCTAAGCGTTTCCAACTCGGGGAGGAAGTGGTCGGCAGTGGCGGGAGATTTCTCAAACAGAACGCGCTCATTGACGCGCTCTCGTGGAACGAGCAACTGATTGGTCTCAAACTCCCGATAAAAGTTGACCTAAAAGTGGTGGAGGCGCCGCCTGCGGTCAAGGGAGACACCGCAAAAGGAGGCGGGAAGGTCATCACCCTTGAGACAGGCGCGACCGTGAACGCCCCGATGTTTATCGGCGAGGGCGATATCGTGCGCATCAATACCGAGACGGGCGAGTATGTAGAGCGCGCTTGACCTAGTGCCTAATGCCTAGTACCCTAGTTCCTATATTATGAAAAAACAGTGCTACTTCGCCCAGAATAATATAAAGTTTGTGGACTACAAAGACACCGAACTTCTCAAGAAGTTTCTCAATCCTCACGGCCGCATACAGGCATCGCGCCGAACTGATGTCTCGTCTAAATACCAGCGACAACTCGCGCTCGCGGTCAAGCGCGCGCGGTTTATGGGACTTTTGCCTTTTACGGCGAAGTAGGTCTAGAACGGAATATCTTCGGCGTTAATCTCCTCGCTCGGGTACTCAATGCCCGCGGCGTTTTCTTTTTCTGCAGGGGCAGGGGAGGGTGAGTCCTGCCGCGAAGAACTGCTCACACCCGCGCCGCCTCCGCCGCCGTCTCGCGGACTCGGACCGAACTGGAAGTTCTCCAGTACGATTTCGGTCTTGTAGCGTTTGCCGCTGCCGTCCTTCGCTTCCCAACTACGGGTACGAATCCTGCCTTCAAGAAAGATAGGCCGTCCTTTTTTAAGATATTTCGCGATGACCTCCGCCTGCTTGCCGAACGAGACGATATTGTGAAAGTCCGCCTCTTCTTTTTTGTTGCCCTCTTTGTCTTTATAGACGCGATTGGTGGCGACGCCGAACTCCGCGACTTGACTACCGCTCGGAAGCGCCTTGAGCTCCGGGTCGCGGGTGAGGTTGCCGTAGATGATTACTTTGTTGAGATACATAGGCGTCTTTATACTACTACTTCTTTTAGTTTCGCGCGAATTTCTTTGAGAAGTGCGTTTGAGACCTTTTCATTCTCCCGAAGAAACTGGCGAGTCGCATCATAACCGCGCCCCAGCTTTACTTCTCCGTACTCGTATGAAGTCCCTGACTTTTTCACCAGTCCCATCTTCTCGCCGAGCGCGATGAGCTCGCCCTCGCGCGAGATGCCCTCGTTGTACATAAGGTCGAACTCGGTCTGCTTGAACGGCGCGGCGACTTTGTTCTTCACGACTTTGACGCGCACGCGGCCGCCCATCACCTCGTCGCCTTTTTTAATTTGCGCGATGCGGCGGATATCAAGACGAACCGAGGTGTAGAACTTTAGCGCTTTGCCGCCCGGGGTCGTTTCGGGATTTCCGAACATGACGCCGATTTGCATGCGGATTTGGTTGATGAAGATAATGATGGTTTTTGAGCGGGCGACGATTGCCGTGAGTTTGCGGAGCGCCTGCGACATCAGCCGTGCCTGCTTGCCGACATGGCTCTGGCCCATATCGCCTTCGATTTCATCCTTCGGAGTGAGGGCGGCCACGCTGTCAATCACAATCACATCAAGCTTGCCGCTTCGCACCAGCGATTCCACAATCTCGAGCGCCTGCTCGCCAGTGTCGGGCTGTGATATAAGAAGCTCGTCAATTTTCACGCCGAGCCGTTTCGCGTATTCGGGGTCCATCGCGTGTTCGGCGTCTATGAAGGCGCAGATGCCGCCCTTTTTCTGGGCTTCGGCGATAACATGAAGTGAAAGTGTCGTTTTGCCGGAGGACTCGGGTCCGAACACTTCTATTATTCTCCCGCGGGGGAGTCCGCCGACGCCGAGCGCGGCGTCCAACCCAATGGAGCCGGTGGAGATGGCATTGACATCCACGCGCGGCTTCTCGCCGAGCTTCATAATGGAGTCCTCGCCGAACTTGGTCTTAATGGCGTTCAGCGTATCTTCAATGTTCGCGCCGAGCGACTTCGCTTCTTTTTCTTTCTTTGGTTTGCCGAAGGCCATACAATACGAATTACGAGTTAAAGAGTTATTTTGACAAACTAGCCCTTCGCTCAAGAAGCGCAATACGGTGTTCGTGTTCCCGAAGCGCACTTTGGTAAAAAGATGATGCGTGTACCAGCGGCCCCAGTGTCTTCTCTATTGCATCTAAACGCTGGTCAACGGTCTGAAGTTTGCTGTCCACAGCAAAGAGCGTAAGCGCAGTTTTTTGCGCAAATTCAGTCATTTCTTTTTGAAATTCTATTGCTGCATCAAAACCGTGTTTGGTAGACCGCGCAAGACCGTCAACGGTTTCAGTCAAGTCGCCTATTTTCTTGGTCAATGTATGACCAAGTGTGTCTATCTTCTTGTCGATCGTGTCCAGCGTTACTTTTTTAGTGGTCTTTTTCATAACAGGTTTAATCTAGTATATCATATCTTTTCTGGCGGTTTATATACCAACTCCAGTTGCTTCTGTGCGCGATGTCCGAAGCGGTCGGTGCCGACAAGAGTCATTATAGAGTAGCCACTCGGGAGGAGCAACCGCTCGCTAAAGTTGCCTGCCTGGTCGGTAAAGATGCGGCGGCCGTTGAGAGAGAGAAACGCGATGTTTCGCGCACTTCCTTTGACGGTAATAAGCGGAGACGAAAAAGTTGCGCCGTCGTCAGGCGACACGAGAGAGAGGAGCGGGCCAGTCAAGAAGTCGCGCGACTGGTAGTAGCCGTACCCAAGTAGCGCGAAGAGGAGGAGACCGCCGCAAAGTGTAGAGAGAGTTATCTTGGTACGCCGTTCCATAGGTACGGGCGCTAGGCGGTCTCGGTCTCATTCGGTGTCTCTTCGTCAACGGGAGGAATGCCTTGACTCGTCTCCGTCACCACGCTGCGGGCTTTAGAGCCGTCTTGAGGCCCAATGACCTTCCGTTCTTCAAGCATATCTATAAGCCGTGCCGCCCGCGAGTAGCCGACCCGCAACTTCCGCTGCAGATACGAAGTAGAGGCGCGACCCGCTTTCAAGACCTCCGCGCGCGCCTCTTCATAGAGAGTGTCGTCTATCTCTTCGGTCTCGGCGAGTCGTTGACCGGCAAAGGGACCACTACTCTCTTGGTCTTCCGTCAGCAAGAAGAGGTCGCTCGGCGGCTCGTCTCTGTACTCTTTCGCCAGGTACGCGGTGACTTTCTTGACCTCGCCTTCCGACATAAATGCGGACTGGAGTCGCGCAGGTTTAGACATCTCGCCCGAGAGGAAGAGCAGGTCGCCTGCGCCGAGGAGTTTTTCTGCGCCGCCCGTATCAAGAATGGTTCGCGAATCAATCTGCGAGGAGACCTGCATCGCAATGCGTGCGGGAATGTTCGCCTTGATAAGTCCCGTGATGACATTCACCGACGGGCGCTGCGTTGAGAGGACGAGGTGAATGCCGACAGCGCGGCTCATCTGTGCGAGGCGCACAATAGCGGCTTCAAGTTCGCGCGGGTACAAAGACATAATATCGGCGAGTTCATCAATCACCACGACGATAAAAGGCATCGGGTCGGGCATCTTCTCAGGAGCCGTCTCGTTCTCTGCTGCCGCGGCGTTTTTCTTGCCCGCCCTCCTCAGTTTTTCCAGTTCAGGGGCAACGATGGTGCGGTGATAGGACAAAATGTCGCGCACTGACTCTGATTCTAGGATGTCATAGCGGCGGTCCATCTCTTTTGCCGCCCACTTGAGGGCGAGAATCGCTTTCTTGGCGTCAGTAATGACGGGCGTCAAGAGGTGGGGGATTCTATTGTAGAGAGTCAGTTCTACCCGTTTCGGGTCTATCAGAATGAGTTTGAGGTCTTGCGGTCCGTTTCTGAAAAGAAGCGAGGTGATGAGCGTATGAATCGTGACGGACTTGCCCGAGCCAGTTGCGCCGGCAATCAAGAGGTGCGGCATCTTTGAGAGATTCGCGAAGTGCGCTTTCCCCGCGAGGTCTTTGCCGAGCGAGAGCAGAAGCGGTTTGTCGGAGGACGCGAAGTCAGGGCTCCCGAGCATAGTCGCGAGTCCGACCGTCGCCTTGATATGGTTCGGGATCTCAATGCCCACCTGTGATTTGCCGGGAATGGGCGCCTCTATGCGCAGTGGGTGCGCCGCGAGCGCCAACTCTAGTTCTCGTTGGAGCGCCACAATCTTTGAGAGGCGGACACTCTCGGCGGGCTTGAGCGCATAGCGGGTAACCGAAGGCCCAATGGAGATTTCGTCCATCTCTACTTCAATGCCGAAGTTCTGGAGCGTTCGTTTGATGATGTTGGCGTTTGATTTGATGTCGCCAACGCCTGGTTTGCCGCGGTCGCCTTCAAGGAGTGAGAGCGGCGGCGGCGTATAGACACTAAACGAGAGGCGCCGCGGCGGGAGCTTGGGAAGGATGAGAATCTCCCGCTCTCTGTCTTCGGGTTCTCTCTCCCTCTCGTCGTCTGTTACCGGTGGAGATTCTTCGGTCTCTTCTTCGGCGATTTCTCCCGTTTCTTCATAATCCGTCTCCTTCCCCGCATTCGTCATTTTGTCTGTACGCAGTGCCCGCATCCACGCAATGAGCGCGGCGAGGGGAAGTGAAGCGTCAAAGATAACAAGCAAAGAGATGACAAAGACCGCGGCGAGCAACGCGAGCGCCATATAAAGGTCAAAGAGCCCTATGAGCGGAGAGACGATTGCATGACCGACGAGGCCTCCTTCCTGCGGGAATGCCGCATCAACAATTGCAAGTCCCGAAAGAAAGAGAACGAGGGTTCCCGCGGTCTTCTTGAGAGGGAAGAGTCCGCGCACTGCCTTGAGAAAGGCAAAACAGAAAAAGAAGGCAAGAATCGGGAGGATGTAGAAACCGACTCCAACAATTGCGGTCATCCAGCCATAGATAATCTCACCCGCCCGCCCCGCCTTGTGAAAGGCGGCAAAGAAAAGGAGCAGTCCCAGCGCAAAAGAGAAGACCGCAAGGATACCCTGCACCGTCTCCTCTTTGAGAAGAGGTCTCCGACCTCCTGTTTTCACCTTCCGTGCCATAGAGTTATGCTCCGTAGTATAGCACGAGTCATCTCTCTGTGTTGGAGTGTATAGATTGTCTTGCAAAATATCCTCCCCGCATCATAATGGACATTACCAACGCAACATAAAGGACGCATTTCATAAAGGACAATCTATATAAAGGACACCAAGCGTAGCGCATAAAGGACAGATGAATCAAAGACACAACAATCAAATAGAACGGGCGATTACGATATTGGATAAATCACCTGTTGTAGCCATATTCGCTCATCATAAAGACCTACTCTTTCAGTTTAGAAAGACAGAGAGAATTGTTGCGGCACTCTATATAATCACGAGTATTCTATCGGACAGAGAACCAATCAGATATGAGATTCGGTCGCTCGGCACTGAACTTATTCGCGAGGTATTGTCCTTTAGAATTCTTCCTCGCGATGAGAAGAAGACCCGCGAGGTAGCCACACGCATTGCCCGGCTCGTCTCTCTCCTTGACCTCGCAGATATCTCTGACCTACTGCCTTCTACCCATTTCTCATCTCTCAAGAGAGAGCTGGTCCTGCTTCTTGCGACTATAGAGAAAGGAGAAAGTGAAGAAGAACCGATGTCCTTTAGAGATGTCCTTTACGGAAGTAAAGAGAAGCAGAAGGAAGATGTCCTTGATGGAGGTCTAGCCCCTGTTGCTTCTAAAGGACGATTCTCTCGTTCAAGCGCGATACAAGATGGGAGAAAGAGCAGGATATTGGCTCTACTCCAAGAGAAAGGTAGCGTGGTCGTAAAGGACATATCTGAAGTGATACGCGATTGTAGCACAAAGTCAATTCAGCGACTTTTGTCTGATTTGGTGCGAGCCGAAATACTTAAGACCGAAGGTGAAAAGAGGTGGACTCGCTATACCCTAAAAGGAGGGCAAAAAGTTTGACTTTAGAGGGTGTCTATGCGACACTCTAATTCTGCCTGGATAGCAACCCCAGAAAGGTGCATTCTTAGTTATCCACAGAAGACGGATTTGCATGGCTCTTTGCTTTTGCATATAATGGTCCGTTGAGGCATGGTCGTTGACAATTTAATACGACAGCTACTAGTGATTTAGCAGTTTTCGTCAGTTAGATTATAGAACTTCAGCAGAGATGACTTTAGTTCTGTTGCGCCTTGTGCGCCTTTCCGCATTTCTGAGTTTCCCCTTCGTTTATTGGACTAGGTCGCCCTGTATTATTCGGGACAGAATACCTCAAAGACAGCGGCGAAGTAGTGCCCGTTCCGCACGCGGAACGGAGTGAGAAGTAACATCAAACGAGATATATCTGTCTTTGAGTCGAAGACGGAGCCAGTATCTCGGATGTCCTTTATTAATTATTTAAAGTATGACTAACAAGAAACACAAATTTGCAGCGGCAATCCTTTCCGGACTTGTGGTTTTGAGCGTCTTCGCGGCGGTGGGAGTCACCCCGGCAAGCGCAGCCACCGTAGAGGAGTTGACCGCGCAGATAAACAGTTTGCTTGCGACCATTGCGTCCCTGCAATCTCAGATTAGTTCGGTAAGCAGTGCCCCTACGAAGAGTTCGTCGTCGGGCAGTGGCTACACCTTCACGCGAAATCTCAAACAAGGAGATACGGGTGCGGATGTCCGCCAGCTTCAAGTGACGCTCAATATGGATTCGGCAACTCGCGTTGCCTCTTCTGGCGCCGGCTCTCCCGGATATGAGACCTCTTCGTTCGGTCCTGCGACCAAAGCGGCGGTCATCAGATTCCAAAATAAGTATGCGTCGGCAGTTCTCACACCGTTCGGACTTAGCTCCGGAACGGGTTTTGTCGGCTCTGGAACACGCGCCAAGCTCAATGGTATGGGCGGCGGTTCTTCAACCACGAGCACAAACACGACGACA
>JGI1358J11329_10002843_pt1 | contig 13169 bp, 11 predicted proteins | sample Subgroupgradi54m_FD_11329 | JGI IMG/M metagenome (IMG submission 11329)
AGGACGGTGGAGTCGGTGAGGTCGCGTTGCCAGCGCGAGACCGGCAGTTTTTCGGCGAGGTGTTTGAGCAGGGCGTTGGCGAGGCCGAGGTTGCCTTCGGAGTTTTCAAAGTCGATCGGGTTGACTTTGTGCGGCATGGTGCTGGAACCGATCTCGCCGGCTTTCAGTTTCTGCTTGAAGTAGCCGACCGAGATATAGCCCCAGAGGTCGCGGTTCAGGTCGATCAAAATCGTATTGCTGCGCGCGATGGCGTCGAACAGTTCGGCCATGTAATCGTGCGGTTCGATCTGGATGGTGTAGGGGTTGAAGGTGAGGCCCAAGCCTTCGACAACCTTGCGTGAAAAACTTTCCCAATCGAATTGCGGATAGGCGGACAGGTGCGCATTGTAGTTGCCGACTGCGCCGTTCATCTTGCCGAGAATTTCGACGGCGGCGATGCGAGTGCGTGCCCGTTGCAGGCGTTGCACGACGTTGGCGATTTCCTTGCCCAGCGTGGTCGGGCTGGCGGGCTGGCCGTGAGTGCGCGACAGCATCGGCAGCGCAGCGTGTTGATGGGCCAGGTCACGCAGGCGGCCGATCACCTGATCCAGTGCGGGCAGCACTACGGTGTCACGCGCGTGGCGCAGCATCAGGCCATGTGAAGTGTTGTTGATGTCTTCCGAGGTACAGGCAAAGTGGATGAACTCACTCGCGGCGACCAGATCGGGCAGGTCAGCGACATTTTCCTTGAGCCAGTATTCCACCGCTTTCACATCGTGATTGGTGGTTGCTTCGATGTCCTTGATGCGTTGTGCATCCTTGGCAGAGAAGTTGTTCACCAATTGCTGCAGGCGGCTTTGCGCGGCAGCGGAGAACGGTTTGATTTCTGCGAAGCCGGCTTGCGCGAGTGCATTGAGCCAGGCCACTTCCACTTGCACGCGAAAACGCAGGAGCGCGGCTTCGGACATCAACGGGCGCAGTGCTGCGGTTTTTCCGGCATAGCGGCCATCCAGCGGCGACAACGCGGTGAGGGAGGAAAACATGGATAAATCGTTGGACATGGATAACCCTTAAAAAAACCACTGCAACCGCCAAGACGCCAAGAGCGCCAAGAAACATCCGTGTTCCAAAACAGTGCTACACCATGAAACTCAGGCTGAGATACACGCAAAGATTGCCTCAGTGCGCCCACATGAACAGCCCAATCTTGGCGCTCTTGGCGTCTTGGCGGTTAATTGAATTCGACTTTCAGGATCGCTCCCGGTCAGCAAGCCGTAATTTTACACGTGCCCTGCCGCCACCGCGCTGCAAAAATGCAGGCAAGCCCGGCTGATGGCCTTCTTGACCCAATCGGCCGATGCTATACTGCACCGCAATATATTCAATCAAAAACAGGGAGAACACCATGAAACTGATCGGTTCACTGACCAGCCCCTACGTGCGCAAGGTGCGCGTGGTGATGGCGGAAAAGAAAATCGATTACCAGTTTGTCCTGGAAAATGCCTGGGCCGCCGAATCCACTTTGCAGGACATCAATCCGCTGGGCAAGTTGCCGGTCTTGGTGATGGACGAGCGCGATACGATTTTCGATTCGCGCGTGATCGTCGAATATCTGGACACCGTCACGCCGGTCGGCAAGCTGATTCCTGCCGGCGGCAAGGCGCGCCTTGAAGTGAAATGCTGGGAGGCGCTGGCCGATGGCATCAACGATGCCGCCGCACTGATCTTCATCGAAAACAATCGCCGCGACGCGCGTCATCGCAGTTCACAATGGATTGAGCGCCAACAGAGCAAGATCGACGCCGGTGTCGCCGCTCTGGCCAAGGGCGTTGGTGAGGAAGCGTTCTGCACCGGCATCAATTTCACCCTGGCCGATATCGCGGTCGGCTGCACGCTCGGCTACCTCGATTTCCGTTTCCCCGAAATCGCCTGGCGCAGCGAATACCCCAACCTCGCCCGACTGGCGGAAAAACTGTTCCAGCGTCCCTCGTTCAGTGACACGGCGCCGCAGGGCTGACGGTACCAGGTTGAAGCCCAATCAACCTTGCACAAAACAGAAGTTCGGTCATTCCCACGCTAACCAGCGCCTTAGCGCGAGAATGACGAACCCCGATTTACTCATCAGCCAGAAATAGATCGCTGTTTTTGTAGGGCGGAAAAGCGCAGCGCCTTCCGCCGCATGCCTCAAGCAACACCGCTATCGTTCCTCTGAACACATCCGGCGGAAGGCGCTGCGCTTTTCCGCCCTACCAATCGGTCGTCTAAATTACTGACTACTTGTGTAAGTGTTGTCATTATTGACGTCATTCCTGACAAGCGACATCAATCAATATTCTTGAGATAAGCTTTGGTGAACATGCGATCCGGCAGGTCGCGGCTTTTCATCTGCGAATATTCCATCACCGATTGTTCGCCTTTTTTCACCGCATCCTTGAGCACCATGCGCGTGGGTCGCATGCGGCCCTGCATTTGCTGGTAGTTCTCATACCACGCCGTTTTCAGGAGGCGGCCGGACACCGAATAGAACTCGGCCTTGTGCGGATAGTTGTTTGATTTGCGCAGCCACAGCATGACTTTTGCGTAGGTGACGGAACGCTCTTCTGCCGTCAGTTCGAGTACATGAAATTCATTGCCGTCGATGAGATCGGTGCGCACGATTTTAGACACGTAGTCGCCGCTGAAGTTGGCGCGGGCGATGTCGCCGTTCGACACCTGCCCGGTCAGCCGCTGCGAAAAGGACAGGCGCACCGGCTGTGAGACTTCGGGAAGGTACAGCCACAAATCGCGGCCGCGCATCAGCAGGGTTTGCCCGGCTTCGGAGGCGGGCTCGGTAACTTGCACCAGCGATTTTTCATTGCCTTGCGAGAGCACGCGATAGCGGCGCACTTCGGGGTCTTCATCGGGCTTGGTGCTGGTCACCAGAATCATGGTTTCAAAGCCGCCTTTGGGAAAACGAATTTCATCGGCTTTCTCGACCAGCGCGCGCGCTTCGTCTTCCTGCGCCCAGGCGCTGGGCAGCGCGGCGCAGAGCAAAAATCCGATGCACAGGATTGACAATCTGTTCATATCATCCTCATATCACGGCATAATAGGAGCCAAACCCGGGGCAAACACGGGCCAAACGATAATAAACCACCCAGCCAGGTTACGCTCTAGCGAATGGATCAACGTGGAATCAAAGGGATCGAAAGCACCATTTCTCGAAATCGAAGGTGTGCACAAACGTTACCGCCTGGGTGATGAGGATGTGCACGCGCTGAACGATATCAGTCTGTCGGTGGGCGAGGGGGTGTTCATGGCGATCGCCGGCCCTTCCGGCAGCGGCAAGTCCACCCTGCTCAACATGATCGGTTTGATCGACACGCCGAGTGAAGGTTCGATTCGCATTGACGGACAGGATGTGACGCAAGGCACGCCCGACAGTCTGGCGCAATTGCGCGCGCGCACGATCGGCTTCATTTTCCAGACGTTTAATTTGTTGCCGGTGTTGTCGGCCTACGAGAATGTCGAGTATCCGCTGCTCCAGTTTGGCGACATCAATCCAGAACGCCGCGACCGCCGCATCCGCGCTGCGCTCGACATGGTGGGCCTGACCCCGCAGCTGCGTCATCGCCCCGATCAACTGTCCGGCGGGCAGCGCCAACGAGTGGCGATTGCCCGTGCGCTGGTGACCAAACCGCGCATCGTGCTGGCCGATGAACCGACCGCCAACCTGGATCACAAGACCGGTACCGAGATTCTGACGTTGATGAAATCGCTCAACCGGCAGTTCGGCACGACGTTCATTTTCTCGACGCATGACAAGCGCGTGATGAGTGCAGCCGACCGCATCGTGCGCATCGAAGATGGAAAAATAAATTTGATGGGCATCCGTGAAAACAAGGAATGGAAATTCGTCAGCACCGGCAAGGCAGGCCAGCCGACGGTGGTGGCATAAATCAGAGACCATGAAGAGAAACAAGGGGGCAACATGAAACAGTGGGAACAACAGGATAGGCAGAGCCATCGACTGCGTCGCACAACGGCGTGGCTGTTCGGCGCAGCACTGATCGCGACGTGCGCTCCGGCGATGGCGCAGGCGGTCAAGTTTGGCGGGGTGGTGCAGGAAGAAGTGAAACGCATCATCAACGAACCGGAACGCTGGTCCACCGTGCGCCTGCGCGCGGACTGGTTTGCCACCGGAAAATTTGGCGAGGACAACAAGTTTCGCCTCGCGCTGCGTGCCGATACCGATGCCGCTTCGCGTCTGAAGAAAGATTACTACCCACGCCGACTGGACCGGGAGCAACGCTTCAATCTCGACGTGCGCGAAGCCTGGCTCGACATCCCGATCAGCGATTTCAGCCTGCGCGTGGGACGGCAATACGTAAATTGGGGTGAAGCCATCGGCGTGTTCGTCGCCGATGTCGTGAATGCGCGCGATCTGCGCGAATTCGTCGCGGCCGACATGGATCAGATCCGCATCGGCCAATGGGCGATTCGCGGCGAATGGATCGGCGAAGACAAGCAGGCCGAGCTGCTGTGGATTCCCTATCCCTCTTACGACAACATCAGCGTGCCCGGCAGCGATTACTACCCGGTGTTGCCGGGCTCTGCCGGTCTGACCACGGTGATCAACGACCCGGAACGTCCGCGCCATCGACTGGCCAACAGCAACTGGGGCGCACGCGCCGGCTTCCTGTCGAACGGCTGGGATGTATCGGGGTTTTACTACCGCAGCATGGACAATCAGGCAGCGTTCGCCCGCAACATCGGCAGCAGCACGCTGACTTACACACCGCGTTTCGGCACTCGCATCTGGCAAACCGGCGCCACCGCAAGCAAGGATCTGGAATTCGCCGTGCTGAAACTGGAAACGGTCTATACCCACGGCCGTGAATTTTCCGTCAACCGCAACAGCGACGAAGACGGACTGGTCAGGCAAAACACGTTTGACTGGATGGCGGGCCTGGATATTCCAGTGGGAGACGATACCAAGCTCAACCTGCAAGCGTTCCAGCGCGTGTTCCTCAATCGCGATATCGACTTGCAACATCGCAAACGCGAAAATCTGGCCAGCATCCAGCTCATCCAACCGTTGGGAAAGTTTGAACTCACACTATTGCTGGTAGCGAGCCTGGACGAATCAGACTTCATGTTTCGCCCGAAACTGAGCTATCGTTTAAGCAAGGATAGCCGTGTGATTTTCGGCGCCGATATTTTCAAGGGAAAATCGACCGGACTGTTTGGTCAGTACGACCAGAAAGACCGCATCTATCTGACCCTGCGTAGCAACTTCTAACCGGAGATATGCAGTGCCTCCACGTTCGCCCCGCAAATTGCTCAAACGCCTGATCTGGCCGTTGATCAAGCTGTGGGCGCAACTGCGTGGTCAGAATCCGCAACACTATCATCTGGATTTTCACGACACTTCGGATACGCAGAAATTTACCGTCACGCCCGCACCCGAACACAGCGGCCAGCATGGCGACGATCCGAGCGAACCCAAAACCGAGCAAACCATCTTTCGCGACAACCAGCCGCGCTTTCGCTCGCTGTCCGCCGGCGAACGTGATGCCATCAAGCACGTACTGGAATCGGGTAACGGTTTCAAGGTGCGCATTGCCAGCAAACCAGGCACCCCCAAACGCGCCACCGGCCTGGTTGAAAAACGCTATAGCAGCCGCGGCTATCAACTCCCCAAGGAATGGGAAGACCCGCAGTTGTTTACCTTTCTGGAATATCAGGATGGCGACCTGATCGGTACCGTGGGCATTCGGCTGGATTCAGACAAAGGTCTGGCGTCCGACAAACTGTACAAGAAGGAACTCGATGCATTGCGCCGCGCTGGTCGCAGGCTGTGTGAGTTCACCCGCCTCGCCGTCGAGACCACCGCCGATTCCAAAGCCGCACTGGCGACCCTGTTTCATTCCGGCTATCTGTGGGCCGGCGTGATTCACGGCTACGACTACTGCGTGGTGGAAGTCAATCCACGCCACGTGGTTTTTTACCGGCGCATGCTGGGGTTCAAGGTGCACGGCGAAGCGCGCCACAACGCCAACGTCAACGCCCCCGCCGTATTGCTCGGCATCGAGTTTTCCGAAATCGCCAATAACCTGTCAAAACATCAGGCGCAAAAAATCGCATCCGCCGACAGCGGCTTGTTCAACTACGGCTTCGCCGACAACGAAGCCTCCGCCATCGTCTATGAACTCGAACGCGTCAAGGAAAACCGCGCGAAACGCGGTGTGCGTTAACGGCGGTGACGGGTGACAGGTCACCCGTCACCACCCTTAAACATTCTGCCGCAGCGCATCGACAATCGGCGTGCGACTGACTTTGAACGCTGGCCAGACGCAAGCCAGAAAGGTGGCGACCACACCGATGCCGAATGCCGAAATGAGAATGTCCGGCGCAAGGCGGATGGCGCCGATATAACCCTGACTCATATTGGGCGGCGGCGGCATCTCGATGCCGATCCATGAAATCAACAACGCCAGCAACACCCCCAGCACAACCCCTGCCAACGCGCCGCTTGCGCCCAGCAAGGTGTTTTCCAGAATCACCAGCCGCGTCACCTGACGACTATGGTTACCCAGGGCACGCATGGTGCCGAACTCGCCGGTACGCTCAAAGATACTCATGTTGACGGCATTCGATACGGACAACATCACCATCAGCAGAATCACTATTTTCAGTACGCCGAACTGGCTGTCGTACATCTCCACCGTCTTGCTGTAGAAATCGTTCAATTGAATCCAGGAATTGATTTCCATCCCCTGCCCGGCCAGCGCCTGCTGCGCATTGGCGATCACCGCATCAGTCTGCGTGCGCTCTTGCAACAACGCCACCAGCCGGGTGGCGCCAACCACCGTCAACAATTCCTGCGCATCCGGCAAACTGATACGCACAGCGCGATCGTCATAGTCTTTGGCAAAGGATAGAAAAACGCCCGCGACGGTCAGCTCGATGGTATTCAACGCACCTTCCGGGGTGTTGGTCATCAAGGTGACGCTATCACCCGGTTTGAGTTTGAGACGCTCGGCCACGCCTTTGCCCAGCAGGATGGTGCGCGGCGTTCCAGCCTCCAGCGTCTTGCCTTCCAGAATGCGCAGATAGCTGTTCAGGCGTGCCTCGCGCACTGGTTCCACACCTTCGATCAATACCGATATATCGGTCTCGCCATTGTTGAGCAGGCCGCTGAAATCCAGTCGCGCCATCGCCTCAACCACCTGCGGGAGTGCGCGTAATTGCAGCACCATGGCTTCCGGATCTTTGATCAGATATTTCTCCGGCGCTTGCGTGCCGAGGCGAAAGTAGCCGTCGCGCGCCACTTGAAAATGTCCGGTCTGCGAATGAATCAACGCTTCGGCAAGCTGGTGATAGACATCGCGGATGAAGCCCCCGGTCAGGATCAAGCCAGCCACGCCGAAGGCAATCGCCGCCAGCGTCATGCCGGAGCGCACCCATTGTCTCGATAAATTTCTCCAGGCGAGAAAAAACATCAGCGTGCCTTTCTCAATGCGTCGATCACATTCAATTTCGATGCGCGCCAGGCGGGATAAAATGAAGCCGCCAGAGTCGCCACGACCGCAATCACCACCGCATTGAACACAATCATTGTGTCGGCGCGAATCTGACCGGTAAAGCCGCGCGTCATTCCCGGCGGCGGCGGCATTGGAATCCCCACATGAGAAATCAACTGCGCCAGCAAGAGCGCGCACACAATACCCGCCACCGCACCCACCAGCGCCAAACCCAGGCCCTCAAAGACAAACTGCCGCTGAATCCGCCGCCGATTGGCACCGAGCGCCATCGAAGTGCCAATCTCGGTAGTGCGCTCCAGGATGCCGATGGTGAGCGCATTGGAAATCGCCAGCACAATGATGGTGGCGATAATGAATTTGATCACGCTCACCTGGCGGGAGAACAAGTCAACCGTCTTGTTGTAAAAATCGGCCTGTTGCGTCCATGGCACCAGCGTGAATTGATCGTGCGGTAATTTGTTGTGCCACTGTTCAAGAAAGTCCGCTGTGTTGTCGGTCTCCTTGAGCATCACCAGCCAGCTTTGCGCACCGCGCACCTTGAGTAATTTTTGCGCAGTCTGGATCGGGATGCGCAGACTGACATCATCGTAGGCTTTATTGGCAGTATAGAAAATGCCGCGCACCGGCAGCTCCACCGCATTCAGGCCCCCACCGCGCGTATTCGACAATAGCGTGAGGGTCTCACCCGGCTTGACTCCCAGCTGACGTGCCAGACCTTCACCCACAATCACACCGGGGGTGGAAACGGTTTCCAGCCCCTGCCCTTGATACACCACCAGCGCCGTCGAGCCCTGCAATTCAGCCTGCGGATCAACCCCCTCCGCCAGGAAGGCCACCGTGATGTCACCATGACTGGCCATGCCAGTAAAGCTCAAACGCGGTACGACCGCTTTGACACCCTGGGCTTGCTGCAATTTGTCAAACCAGGGCGAGTCAGGGGGAAGCAGAAACTTGCCCACCGGTACCTGCCCGTATTCCAGATACCCAGGTTTCACGACGCGTACATGGCCATATTGCGTCTGAATGTACGATTCGCGCATGGCCCAGAAAATCCATTGAATGAAGCCCGCAGCAATCACCATGGCACTGATACCAAACACAATCACGGCAACCGCGATGGCGGAATGACGACGATGACGCAGGACATTGCGCCAGGCGATGCCCCACTCCACTCTGACGAGCTGCAGCATCCTCAATTTAGAAATCCAGTGCGCCATATCATCTTTGCATTACACACCATTTTCCCGGCTTCGGCCATAGCAATTCGTGCCATGGCAATTCGCGGGCAACCGCCGCTATTTGCTTTATGATTGGGAACGGTTTGCTTGGCCGATGCCCTTCTAAAGGTCATTCCATGGATGATGCACTCTTCAGAGTACTGGCACGCGCGGGGCAAATGGCACCTTCCGCCGAAAACAGACATTTTTTACGCGTCAGGAAAGAAGCCGGGGGCATCAGCTTGATCCCCCAACCAGCCTATTGGAGCGATCATCCTGTACATCGGCGGCTGCATCAAATGGGATTTGGCGCCGTCGCAGAAAATATCCGTATCGCTGCAGGAGCCTCTGGCTTCGATGCCCGCATCTCCTGGGTTGACTCAGGCAATGCAGATCAAGCGGTGGGTCATATTGCACTGACCCGGTCAAATCTAGAAACAACCGAATATACCGCGCTCAATCAGGCAATTGCGCAGCGTTGCACCAACCGTAACCTCCATTTTCGCCCACCCGCCTTGTCGCCTGCGCAACGCGAATCATTCCAGGATGCAGTGCGTTCCCTGCACGGAATGGATATTTTCTGGATAACCAGTGCTTCCGCACGACGACACTTGTACCGTCTGGTTCAGCATGCCGAAGCCGCCCGCTTTGCCAATCCTGTCCTTCACCGTGAATTATTTGCAGGAATCCGCTTCGAGGCCGGCTGGGATACGCCAACGACAGAAGGCATTCCACCGGGCGCCTTGGGGATCGAATGGGGCGCGCGTTCCGGCTTCACCCAGCTGAAATATTGGTCAATAACCAATCTGCTCAGCAGTCTTGGCATGCACCACCTGATCGGTCTGCGCGCTACGCGCCTTCCTTTCATGCTCAGCCCCAATATTGCTGTCATCACATCCACAGAATCCGGGTCGGCGGCCTGGTACCAAGCCGGGCAAGCCCTGGAACGCATCTGGCTGATGGCAACGATATCTGGCTGCGCAGTTCAACCGGCCGCAGCGGCAGCCCTGTATGCGGTACCAGACTTTCCCGGCGTTTCCGGGAAACTGCAGCAACGGCTTGCTCAGGGATGGCAGAAACTCCTCGGGGACCGGACAAGCCCCTGCATACTCTTGCGCATTGGGCACGCCCCACCACCTGCAATACGAACCGCCCGGCCACCTCTGGAGGAGTTCATTGAATAACCGGACAGGACGTCGATTTTCTTTACAGACAGTGCTAGAGCACTCCACCAGATTAAACCTAAGTCATTGTTATTAATAAACAATCAATTACTGGCATGCACATTGCTTAGTGAGTCATGTCAAACACATTTATTGGAGGGAGTGGATCATGGAGATGAACAAAATGAAGTGGGTAGCCGCCGCCGCATTGGCCGCAACGATGGGGGTCGCCCAGGCAACACCGCTGGCCGGCCAGTTCTTCGAAGGTTTCCAGCAGCTTTCGGACAATAGTGCCGACAAACTGGTTGACGTGGGTCCGGTTGACGCCACACACTCAGTTGGCAAGTTGGACATGGGCGATCGCTTGATCGGTATTTTTACCATTGAAACGATCGAAAAATCCCCATTTCCGACCCGCTTCACTTCGACAACGGGTCGAGAATTAACCGGGATTTTTGATATCACGGTTGTGGGGAAAAGCGGTGGCCCAGGGGCTTTCAGTTTTGCATTCGCTCCCACGCTGGGTTTTGATATCGACCCAACCGTTGCAATCAAGATCTTCGATGCTTCCAGCTTTGGAGGCGACGTGTCCCTCGGAGCTTTCACCCGCGTCAACAACGGACTTGTGGATACGGTCGCCGAGATGATGGCCAATGCCAGCGACGGCTTGCCATTTGCCAAACTCGGTTTTGGTTTGACTTCGTTCTGGTTCGCAAATACATTCACCGACGATATTTCCGCAGTTGGCGGTGTTCCCGCACCCGGCAACGGTGGTAGTTTTAATCTGGGCCTGGATTTCAAGGCAAACACCAGCGGTGTAGCGTTCCGTACCGTGCCGTGTCTCAACCCATCAACCTTTACCGTAGTGGCCGTTGGCACCTGCGGTTCCGGCAGCCTGCTGGGTAAAGGGGGGGCCACAACCCCGTTCGATTCCTTTGACGACATCAACTTCACCGTGAGTGTTGCTGAACCGAGCAGCATCGCCTTGGTAGGTTTGGCGCTGGTTGGACTGTTTGGTGCTTCACGCCGCCGCCAACTCAAATAAAGACAGCAGTCGCCACAGAGGGTAAGCTGAAGCCCCTGCCATCGAAAGATGGCAGGGGCTTGTTTCATCTGCCAATCCGGCACACAATCATCGGCCGCGGCCAATTTCTCTTCCCATGCCAAGAATTTCTTTTTTACCGATAATTTTGCGTGAAACGCTAGGTTCTCGGAAATTCCCGCGCGAGCCGGAACCCGACTTGGTGATGGAAGATCCGGATCAGGTAGCCGCCTATGCCCATGCCGGTCGCGTCGAGGGCGTCATGTCGGCCTCTTATCTGTTTCATACCGCACATTGCACAGAGACGATCTTTGGCGCAAAAAAAGTGGTTGATTTAGGTTGCGGACCCGCCACCCAATTGTGTCAACTGGCCCAATACAATCCAGACACCGAGTTCATCGGTATCGATTTATCACAGGAAATGCTCGCCAAGGCGGAAACCTATGCAAAGGAACGTAACATCGGGAACGTGCATTTTCTTCAAGGGGATATCACACGCCTGAACGCTCTGGAAAAACAATCGGTCGATGCGGTCATCAGCACAATGGCGCTACATCATTTGCCAAAGCTGGGCTTGCTGGAAACCTGCATGAGCGAAATCCAGCGCATTCTGCGCCCGGACGGAGCAATTTACCTGACCGATTTCTGTCGGCTGAAATCCCTGTACTCAGTTCTCTTTTTTGCCTACATGAATGCCCGGCATCAGCCTCATTTGTTCTCTCTCGATTATGAGCGCTCATTGCGCGCCGCTTTTGAGTTCAACGAATTTTGCACGCTGGCCGCACGACAGCTACCACAAGCAGGTGTGCATACCACTTTTCTGGTGCCTTTCCTTGCGATTATTTCCACCCCCAAAAAACAACTGCCCGCCTCACTAAAAAACGAATTCAATACGCTGCGCAAGACATTGCCCCGCCGTTATCGGGGCGATCTGGACGACATGCGATTATTTTTCAAACTGGGCGGCTTGTCGGGTGATCCGTTCAGAACATGAACAAGGCCTCAAGTCCTCATCAGCCTTTTGACTATGCCTCAGCCTTTTCACGGAATATCGGCTGGGTCACTGAAAGCGAACAACAAACACTGAGCACAAAACGGGTGGCCATTGCCGGATTGGGCGGCGTAGGTGGCATTCACTTGCTCACATTGGCCCGTTTGGGAATTCAACATTTTCATATCGCCGATTTCGACACATTCGATCTTGCCAATTTCAATCGTCAGGCCGGGGCGCTGATGAGCACTCTGGGCAAACCGAAGACTGAGGTGCTGTCCAGCATGGCGTATGACATCAATCCAGAGATACGGCTGACAACATTTGCAACAGGAGTCAGTCTGGATAACCTCGATGATTTTCTGAATGGCATCGATTTATATGTCGATGGCTTGGATTTCTTCAGCTTCAATGCGCGCCGTGCGACCTTTGCTGCTTGTGCGCGACTCAATATTCCTGCTGTCACTGCCGCGCCTCTGGGGATGGGGACAGCGGTTCTGAATTTTCTTCCGGACAAAATGACATTTGAAGAATATTTCCTTTTGGAAGGTTATCCAGAAGAGGAACAAGCCCTGCGATTCCTGGTCGGCCTATCTCCCAGCATGTTGCAACGTCGCTATGTGGCCGACGGCAGCAAGATAAATCTTGCTGCCAAGCGCGGACCCTCGACCATCATGGCCTGCCAGCTCTGCGCCGGAATGGCCGCCACCGAGGCCTTGAAGATTCTGCTGGGCCGCGGCAAGGTGCTTTCCGCTCCGTGGGGCTACCATTTCGACGCCTATCGTAATAAGTTCACTCGCACCTGGCGTCCGATGGGTAACAACAACCCATTGCAGAAATTGGTTCTGGTATTAGCTCGTCGTCAATTGCGCAAACTGTCAGAAGCGATTTGACGAGAAACCTGTTTCAACTCCAATTATCCGGCCGCAGCGATAATCCCCCCTCCCAAACACACATCCCCGTCGTAAACCACCGCCGACTGACCCGGTGTGACCGCCCATTGCGCCGTATCAAAACGCAAGGAGAATTGCTGCGCACTTTCCGCCTGCATGATACATGGCGCATCGGCCTGTCGATAGCGCGACTTGGCGCCGACCTTGATGTGTTGCGGCACGACACCCGCAATCCAGCTCGCATCCTGCGCATGCAAAGTATGCGACAGCAGCCACGGATGGTCATGCCCCTGCACCACATAGAGCGTGTTACTCGACATATCCTTGCGCGCGACGAACCATGGTTCGCCGCTGCCTT
>JGI1358J11329_10002844_pt1 | contig 13165 bp, 11 predicted proteins | sample Subgroupgradi54m_FD_11329 | JGI IMG/M metagenome (IMG submission 11329)
GATTCTCAATAATTGGGACGAGGAAAATATAAGAACGATTTTAGAAAGTTATGGCGAGGAAAAGTTCGCTTACAAAATTGCCAAAGCCATAGTGGAGAGGAGGGAAGAGAGGCCAATAGAGACAACATTTGATTTAGTGGAGATTATCAAATCAGCCACACCTGCCTTCTATCATCACCGCAAAATCCATCCAGCCACAAAAACATTTCAAGCTCTACGGATAACAGTCAATGATGAAATCGAGAGTTTGAAAGATGGGGTTAGGAAGGGATTTGAAAGGCTTAATCCAAAGGGCCGACTAGCCGTCATTTCTTTTCACAGTTTGGAAGATAGAGTGGTCAAAGACTTTTTCAGAGCAAAAGAAGATGAGGGTTTTGGCAAAAGAGTAACAAAGAAACCAATAGTATCGACGAAAGAAGAAATTTTAATAAATCCTAGAGCGCGAAGCGCCAAGTTAAGAATAATAGAGAAATGGTAGAAAAAGTATTACAACTAAATAAAGAAAAATATATATTTTGGACACTGGCCAGCATCCTTCTTTTTTCTATTGGTTTTTATTTTTATTGTGTCAGAACTACTATTGGTAATGTAGTAGTTCTGCAAAATTTGGAAAATGAGGCATCCCAGCTTACTTTGACAATAGGCAGTGAGGAGTTTGCTTATATCGCGCAGCGCAAGGCCGTCACTTTACCCTTGGCCTATTCTCTTGGTTTCAAGGATAGTAGGGCTAAAACTTTTATTTCTCGAAATGCTGATACAAAGATGGCCTTTCTATCTCACTGAATGTTAAGATAGTAGATAATGAAATTTAATTATCGGACAAGAATTCGCATAATCTCGATTTGTATTTTTATTTTTGCCCTGGTACTTATCAGTCGGCTTTATCTATTGCAAGTAGTATCAAATAATTACTATATAAACAAAGCCGATAGGCAGTATTTATCTACAGCCACAGGAGTTTTTGATAGAGGGACAATATTTTTCCAAAACAAAGATAACACATTGGTTTCAGCCGCTACCCTAAAGTCTGGTTTTATCGTGGCCATTAATCCAGAAATTTTGAAAAATCCAGAGGAGGTTTATAAGCAACTGAACGATTTATTAGCCATAGACCATGATACATTTATTGCCAAGGCCACCAAACTGAAAGACCCCTACGAAGAGATTGCTCAGCATATAGATACTGATACTGGACAAAAAATAAATGATTTGAAAATTGCTGGCCTGCAAGTCTACAAAGATCGCTGGAGATTTTATCCTGGTGGCAGTACCGCTTCGCATGTTATAGGCATAATGGGATTTAAGGGAGATGAATATGCCGGACGATATGGTTTGGAAAGACAATTTGAAACACAGCTTAAAAGAGCCGATGGCGGTTATGTCAATTTTTTTGCCCAGATTTTTTCCGGTCTAAAAAATGCTGCCACTGATATGTCCAAAAGTCAGGCTGATATTGTCACCACTATCGAGCCGGCTGTCCAATCTTATTTACAAGAGATTCTGGCTAGTACCACAGAAAAATGGAACGGCGATTCCATTGGGGGAATTATTATGAATCCATCAACTGGCGAAATATACGCTATGGCAGCCGATCCGACATTTGACCTGAACAATACCAAAACAGAAAAAAATGTTTCTATATTTTCCAACCCCTTAGTAGAAAATGTTTATGAAATGGGTTCTATTATAAAACCCTTGACCATATCGGCTGGTATTGATACTGGAGTTATAACCGCCACTTCGACATACTATGATAAAGGTTTCGTCATTATAAATAATAAAAAAGTTTCAAACTTTGATTCAAAAGAGCGCGGTATTGTTACTATACAAGATGTTTTGTCTCAATCGCTCAATGTCGGAGCAGCTCATGTTGAAAGTCTTCTTGGCAATCAGCGCTTTACCGACTATATGTACGCCTTTGGTCTAAATGAAAAAACTGGCATTGACTTGCCGAACGAAGGCCGAGATTTAGTTGATAACTTGAAAAGACCGAGAGACATAGAACATGCCACAGCGGCTTTTGGTCAAGGTATAGCTCTGACCCCTATGGCCACTATTCGCGCACTGTCGGCCGTGGCCAACGGAGGGACGCTAGTAGAACCTCATGTTGTCAAAAGCATAAATTATAAAATTGGTATTTCAAAAGACACACCTATCATTGCCGGTCCTCTGGTTATAAAACAGGCAACATCCGAAGAGCTAAGTCGCATGCTGGTTTATAGCGTGGACAAAGTTTTAATGGCTGGCACTTTGCGTATACCAAATTTCAGCGTGGCTGCAAAAACTGGAACTGCTCAAATCGCCAATCCAAACGGCGGAGGATATTATGAAGACAAGTTTCTACACTCTTTCGTCGGATATTTTCCAGCCTATAATCCAAAGTTTATTATTCTGCTCTACATGGTTAATCCAAAGGGTCCTCGCTTCGGCTCAGAGACTTTGACTGTGCCTTTTATGAATATGGTGAACTTTCTCATCAACTACTACGAGGTTGCGCCAGATAGATAAAATGGTATAGTTTTTTATTGGCTCCTTCGTCTAGCGGTCAGGACATTGCCTTCTCAAGGCAAGAACAGGGATTCGACTTCCCTAGGAGTCACACTTGACAGTATTTATATCATTACCAAGGGTTCCCCTTGGTAGTACTGGTAGAAGAATCCTCCTCTGTGCAAGTGGTGGGTTTTCTGTTATAATAAAAAAATGTTAAAAAAATCATTTGATTCATTTCGGTTTGCCATTAATGGCCTGAAAACTGTTTGGCGAGAAGAGCATAACTTTCGTATTGAGGTTATTGTGGCGGTTCTGGTTGGTATTATAATATTTTATTTTGATTTTTCTTTTGTCGAATCGGCCTTTTGTATTATAGCTATGACTCTAGTTTTGTCTGCGGAAATTATAAATACGGTTGTAGAAGATATGTGCGATAGAATTGAACCAAATGAAGATCCTGTTATTGGCAAAATAAAAGATACGGCAGGGGCTTTTGTTTTAGTTTCTGTGATAGGCGCTATTGTTGTTGGCATTTTAGTTTTCTACAATCATTTCTTTTAATTCAGAACCCAATCATATATAATAGTTGTATGAATCCAGAAAACACTTCTCGATTTTCTAGTCCACAGGCGGAAATAGATTTTCTTCGCCAGCAGATTTCAAATAAAGAAAAAGAGCTTGGCCAGAAAAATATAGATTTCAAAAAAGACGATGTGGTTAAAGAGAAGATTTCAGAATATCGCGACACTCTGCCGGAGCATGTTTTGGAAGACAAATACGCTCTGCCAGAAAAAGAGGTGGAATCCATTGTTCTCAGTCTCGAACCAGAACAGCATGACAAGAAAATAGAAGAGCTTCTGGGAATCCTAAATGAAAAAGGCATAAAGAACGCCATGTCTGTTCTTGGTGGATTAAAGGACCCTCATCTGGAAGACGACTTCGCCCGTTTTCTAGTTCAATACATAGGTCATGGCTATATGGCCAAGGGCATTGATGTTTCCAGTATGGAATTCAAAGGACTTTCTATGACCCTATACGAAATTGTCTTGCCGGAAGATGATTCGACCCATTCGACAAGCTCAGGGCAAGAAAGATCTAAACCTCTGAAAGAAATTATTTCCAGCATGGAGCAATTTTTGTCCGGCATGCTCTCTGTGGTGTCAAAAGATGATACCAAAAATTACAAAGAAAATTATATCGTTTTAGAAATTGCCAACCCGAATGGCAGTGATCAGTTTGTTTTCTTCGTAGCTGTGCCGAACAGGCATAAAGAACTCTTTGAAAAGCAAATAATATCCATTTTCCATAATGCCCGACTGACCGAAGTCTCATCTGACTACAATATTTTCAACACGGCCGGCATTTCTGTCGGCTCGTATTTGACAGCCAGTCAAAATCCTATTTATCAGATCAAAACATATGAAAACTTTGACCACGACCCGATGAATGTCTTGCTGAACAGCTTTTCCAAAATAAAAAAGGATGGTGAAGGAGCCGGTATCCAGATGATTTTTGCTCCGAGAGCTGATTATTTTAACAAGAAATACCAATACGCCGTTGATCAGATTGAAAAAGGGGTTGAGACAAAAGAAGCCATAGATATGCCCGAGTCCTTTGGCGGCAGTTTGACTAAAACCATTAAGTGGCTGTTCAAAGCTGGGCCTAAGGAAAGTGAAGAGAAAAAGCCGATAGATACAGAGGCCATAGAAAAAATTAAAAAGAAAATGTCCGCTACTATCGTGGCCACGAACATTCGCCTCATGGCTTCGGCTGGCACTCGGGATGATGCTGAAAAAATCCTCCAAAGTTTGGAGTCAAGTTTCAATCAGTTCACTGACTCAAACTCCAATGGTCTCCAAGCCAAACGCTTGGAAAAAACAGCTCTGTCCAAACTATTCAGAAATTATTCTTTCAGAAGCTACAATTCAAAAGAGCTTTTACCCCTTAACCTTCATGAGGTTACAACACTGATTCATTTTCATACCACAGCTCTGGCTCCGACCCCGCAGTTGAAGCAGACTCAAGCTATTTCCGCCCCAGCCCCATCTGATATAGGCAAGACAGGCACTCTTTTGGGAATGAATAATTATCGCAATACAGAAACGCCGATTTATATGCTAGATGAAGATCGTTTGAGACATCTCTATACTATTGGCCAGACTGGCACGGGGAAAACCACTCTTTTGAAAAATATGATTATTCAGGACATCAAAGCAGGACATGGGGCTTGTTTTATTGATCCGCATGGCCCAGATGTTTTGGATATTCTTTCTAATATTCCGCAAGAGCGTTTTGCTGATGTCATTTATTTTGATCCGAGTTATATCGAAAGACCAATGGCTCTGAATATGCTGGAATATGACAGGAGTCACCCAGAACAAAAAACTTTTGTAGTCAATGAGCTTTTCAGTATATTTCAAAAATTGTACGGCAAAGTGCCAGAAGCCCTCGGTCCTATGTTCGAGCAGTATTTCCGAAACGCCACTATGCTAGTTATAGAAGATCCAGATACGGGCTGTACTTTGTTGGACGTTTCGCGAGTTATGACAAACAAGGCCTTTCGAGATTTGAAATTATCTAAGTGTAAAAATCCTATAGTTGTTCAGTTCTGGACAGAAGTGGCCGAGAAGGCCGGCGGAGAAGCTTCTCTGGCCAACATAGTGCCTTACATCACATCTAAATTTGATGTCTTTCTGGCAAACGATGTTATGCGTCCGATAGTGGCTCAAGAGAAATCATCTTTTGACTTTCGCCAAATTATGGACGACAAAAAGATTTTGCTAGTTAATCTTTCCAAAGGCCGACTGGGTGATATAAACGCTAATCTCATTGGCCTGATCTTGGTCGGTAAAATTCTTATGGCCGCTTTGTCTCGCACGGATGTCGTGGGTTCAGATTTTCCAGCCTTTTATCTTTACATGGACGAATTCCAAAACATAACCACAAACTCCATCGCCACTATTTTGTCCGAGGCGCGAAAATATAAACTATCTCTGAACATTGCTCACCAGTTCATCGCCCAACTGGAAGAAAACATTCGCGACGCTGTTTTCGGTAATGTCGGTTCTATTGTGGCTTATCGGGTTGGAGCAGAAGATGCCGAATATTTGGAAAAACAGTTCAGCCCTGTTTTCACAGCCAAAGATATTATGAATATAGATAACTATAACGCTTATGTGAAAATGTTGGTCAATGGTCGTCCAGCCAAAGCTTTCAACATAAAAGCTAGCACTCCGCCAAAAGGTAATCCTACTATTGTGGAAACATTGAAACAGCTCTCGTATCTGACATATGGAGGAGATAAATCTGAAATCGAAGCAGAGATTTTGAAAAAATATAAATCGAAATAGCTTTACTCATTGAGAAGTTCCTCAACAACACTTTTAACTACATCTCCATCTGCTTTTCCTTTCAATTCTTTCATTATAGTTCCCATAAGCATTCCCATTTTCCCAGATAGTGCTTTAGACTCTATCCTGAGTTCGGTCATTTTAGATTTTGCCACAGCCATGACTTCATCTCTGGACATTTGAGCTGGCAGGTATGTTTCTAGCACTCGTAATTCGCTTCGCTCATTATCAGCGAGATCTTCTCGCTGACCTTTTGTAAATTGTTCTATAGAATCTTTTCTTTGCTTGACTGCTCGTCGTATGACACCCAGAGTTTCTTCATCAGAAAGCTCATCTTGGGGCATACGCTTGAGCGAGACTAACTCGTTTGTAAAACTAGAGACCAGTCCTCGGACAACACCGAGACGGACAGCATCCTTGGCTTTCATGGCCTCTTTGATTTGCTCTTTGATTTGTTGATGTAGTGACATGTTTATAGATTATCATAATCAATGTTTTTTTGGTAGAATGTGAGTATGAACATAACTATTATTTTGGCTATTTTAATTACTGCTGTGGTTGTGGCTGTTTTGATGTATTTTTTTCGTCCAAAACAGGAGGGAAATGATACAGGACTGAAACTTATTCTCCAGCAAATAAACGAGCTTAATAGAGTGGTCGATGCCAAAATCGGAGAGAGTACAAAACACATGAATGAATCGGTCAGAGCGCAACTGGGCGAGTCAGCCAATCTCATACGCGAAGTAACAAAAGGTTTGACCAAATTGGATGAAACAAATCGCCAAGTTGTTTCATTTGCCGACCAGCTTCAGAACCTCCAAGATATTTTGAAAAATCCAAAACAGAGAGGAATTTTAGGCGAGTATTATTTGGAGACTCTTCTGAAAAATGTTTTAGCTCCAAGCCAGTACCAAATGCAGTATGCTTTCAAAAGTGGCGAAATTGTTGATGCAGTGGTTTTTGTCAAAGATAAAATTATCCCCGTTGATTCTAAGTTTTCATTGGAAAATTACAATCGTATGATTGAAACAAGTGATGGAACTGAGAAAGCTCGACTACAAAAAGATTTTGTAAATGATTTAAAGCTTAGGATAAAAGAAACATCAAAATATATAAGACCAGAAGAAGGAACAATGGAGTTTGCTTTCATGTTTATCCCACACGAGGCAATTTACTACGATCTTTTAATAAATAAAATAAATGATTTAACAGACGACACAGATAATTTGATACAACGCGCAGCTGGGAAATACAAAGTTATAATCGTCTCACCCACATCTTTCTTGGCATATCTCCAAACAGTTCTCCAAGGTCTTAATGCTATGCGTATAGAAGAAGGGGTAAAAGATATTATAAAACGAGTGGGGGAGATAGGCACACATTTGAAAAAATATGAAGACTATCACAACAAGCTCGGTGTTTCTCTCAGCACGGTTGTAAATCATTTCAATAGCTCAAGCAAGGAGTTCAAAAAGATAGATAAAGATGTGGTCAGAATCACAGGCCAGTCGATGGAGATAGATACTCTGCTCATAGATAAACCAGAATTAGAGGATTAATTTTACTTGGCGGTGAAACCGCCAAGTGAGTTGCAATTTCTGGTTGTTTCCTATATATTACTAGGACTTATATGAACGAATTCGCAGTTATAAAAACAGGAGGAAAACAATACAAAGTCTCCAATGGGGATGTGGTTAAAATTGAGAAACTCTCCGCCCAAGGCGGACCAGCCTCGGGCTGGAAGGTGGGGGATAAAATAGTTTTTGACGAGGTTTTGCTTATAGTAGATAGTAAAGACACAATAGTCGGTATGCCTCATGTTACTGGCTCAAAAGTGGAGGCTACTTTGGACGAGATAGGGCGAAACAAAACGGTTGAGGTCATTAAATACAAACAGAAAAGCCGATATTTCAAAAAGAATGGACACCGCCAGCCTTGGTTCAAAGTTAGGATAAGTGGTATTAAATAAATAAAAAAACATTCCAACCGGATTTTCGTTTTATTAGTTGTTACTATCACAGAACGGTCGTGCTAAGATAGGAACAAAGATAATATTTGAAAAACGTTATTTTACTGTCTATTTTTCAAGGCGTTTTTGATGGTGTCAGAATCGGAATATTCAAGTTCTGTTCCGGTGGAGAGTCCTCGGCCTAAGGTGGAGATTTTTACTTTGCTCGCCGTAGCTTTAGCGGAGGAGGGTGTTTGTTCCTCTGTATAAGGTTTAAGTAATTCACCGAGATATGACAAAGTGTTTTCGCCTTCGGGATTGTAGTTTAGGGCCATGATTATTTCTTCCAGACCATCTTTAACTTTTTTCTCTACTATTTCAATCAAATCTTTTTGGCGGATTCTTTTTTCTGGATTTTTTTCCAGTATCGGCACTGTTCCGCCGAGTATAAAATAGTAACCGTTATAAAAATGTGTTTTTTCTATATTTTCAAAATCAACATCGTGGGAAACTATCATAAGTAAATTTTTGTCTCTATTTCCATCTCTGCATATTGAACAAGTAGTAGAAGTGGTATTTGGGAAAAATCTAAAGCATGTGTCGCACGAGTGCACGGTCCCTCGCACTTCGCTTATAAGTTTCGCCAAGTCGTTTGCATATGCTGGATTTCTGTTAAGCAAAAAGTAGACAAATCTCTTGGCCTGCCGTGGACCAATTCCCGGAAATTCCTTAAATAGTTCTATAAGCCGTTGTGTATTGTCCATGTGTTGATTATAGCAAAAAGTCAGTCACTTATGATAATATTAAAAAGGAAACGCGCGGTGTGTCTCGGGTAACCTCGGAAACACGGGAGGGTTTATGTCCAAGAAGGGCAAGAAGAAAAAGAAACCACCGATCGTTGGTGGGAAAATCAATGCGGGGCAGGGAGAAAAGCGGCGACGATACCTCGGTCTCGTCCGTGGCAGGAGGGTCTTCGATCACTTCAGCCATCGGATGGGTGTACGGCTTCAGGCCATCACCGTTCGAAGATGCCCTCGTTCACAGAATGTTGAGGTATGTGTCATGGGCAAGAATGGGTTGTACCTGACATTCTGGAGAATGAAGAATACCCATCTCTGTTCTCTCAGGGTTCACTCTCGATAAGTCGTGTACGCACAAGTCGGTGGGATGCCCACCGACTAGGGCCACTAATGGTGGTCTTTTCTAATTCCAAAATAATCTCGTCGACTCACTATTTCGAGAAAGGCCTTTCAGAGAAAATCAAACTGCTTTGATTTTCTCCCGATGCGAAGCATGTGTCGATGTCGAGCAAAGCGAGACAGACACAAGGAGAGCTTTGAGCGACGAGAAGTTCGCTAGCTCACCAGAGCTAGACAGATTGCTTTTCGAGGAATATGAGGAGAAAGAGATTATTTTGGAGTTGGAAATTAGAAGTTATTAAACTCTTTATCCATGTGTTGTTTATCCACGCTTTGAAATGTTGCCTTCTTATCATTAAAGAATAGTTCAATTTTTCCCGTCTCGCCGTTTCTGTGTTTCTCTATCAGAATTTCGGCAATGTTTGTTTTTTCGGACTCTTCTTTATATTTATCTTCGCGATGAATAAAAACCACAACATCCGCATCTTGCTCCAGACTTCCACTATCGCGAAGGTCGGAAAGTCGAGGGCGGCCTCCACGGGATTCTACAGCGCGGGAGAGTTGAGACAGTGCAATAACCGGTATGTTTAATTCTCGAGCCAAGTTTTTTAAGGAATGGGAAATTTCTGTCACTTGCTGAACGATATTATCATTTTTAGTTTGTGTTGGAACCATCAATTGCAAGTAGTCCACCACTATCAGATCCAAGCCCTTTTCGCTTTTCAACCTTCTGGAAATCGAGCGCATTTTTAAAATATTATTTCCTGGCTGATCGTCTATGTAAATCGGCGCTTTGGAAAGTTTATCCAAACCTTCGCGTATAGACTCAAAATCATCCTGTCGTGATAATTTTCCAGTGCGCATTTTCCAAGCATCAACATTTGACTGGGCGGCCAACATTCGGTCAACTAACTGTTGAGAGGACATTTCCAGAGAAAATATGCCGACTTTTGTGCCGTAATTGATGGCTGTCTGACGGACGATGTCCAGAGCCAGAGAAGTTTTACCCATACTTGGTCTGGCCGCAAGAAGAATTAGGTCTGATTTCTGAAATCCAGCCAGTTTAAAATCAAGATCTGGGAAACCGGAAGGAATGCCACGCATACCCTGTCCCTCTGTATGAAGTCTATCCAGTCTTTCCCATGCTTCAGTCAGTTCATCTTTGAGATGAGTAAATTTGTGAGCAGTATTAAAGTTGGTAACATCAAAAAGTTTTTTCTCGGCGTTATCCAACATTTCCTCCAACTCTTTGTTTTCATCATAGCCGATTTGGGAGATATGATCGGATGCTTCGATCAGCCGACGCATCATATATTTTTTTTGGACGATCTCGGCGTAATGCTCAATGTTGGCAGAGGACGGCACGACATTCACTATTTCTGTCAGATATGTATTTCCACCGATTTGGTCTAGCCAGCCTTTTTCTTTCAATCTGGCTGAAACAGACAGTAGGTCGATGGGCGAGCGTTTTGTCAGAAGCTCCATCATTGTTTCAAATATGATGCGATGTTTTTCGGAATAAAAAGAATCAGCCGTGACGATCTCCATAATATCGTAAAGAGCTTCCGGGCGAAGCATGATAGAACCGAGTAGGGCCATCTCGGCCTCCAAGTTTTGCGGAGGTATGCGAAGACGATTGGGGAATGTTTGAGATATAACTTTTTGTGGCATGAGAAGATTTTAACACGCCAAAATCAAAACAATACAATCAGTTAAACTGGATAACCTGTGGATTATGTTAGCCCCTTATCTTTTAGCTCAAAACCAAAGGATTCTATCTGTTTTCTCAATTCGTCACTTTTTGTAAAATCTTTATCAGCTCTAGCTTTTTCTCTTTGATCTATGAGTTTCTGCACATTTTCAGGTATTTCAATTTTCTCTACCTTATCTAGTTCAAGTCCAAATACTTTGTCAAAATCCAAAATCAAGACAGCTTTATTTTTGTCTGATAAATCATTATCTTTTATAACCTCCCAAACCAAAGCCAACGCTTTTGGCGTATCCAAATCATCATTTATATATTGATTAAACTTATTTTTATAACTTTCCACACTTGGCGGTTTCACCGCCAAGTCAGTGTCATTAATACCAAGGGTTACCCTTGGTATTTCTTTCATGAAGTTGCGAAGACGGGTCAGGGCGGTTTGTGAGCCCTCTACGGCTTCCCATGTGAAATTCAAAAGAGTAGAATAGTGTGCACCCAAAACAAAATATCGATAAGCAAGCGGGTCTGTGTTTTTTTCTCTTAGAGATTCTAAAGTAAAAATATTTCCCAGAGATTTTGACATTTTTTTTCCATCGACAGTAATAAATCCGCCATGAACCCAATAATTGACAAATTTCTTGCCAGTCACAGCTTCTGATTGAGCTATCTCATTTGTGTGGTGGGGGAATATTAGGTCTTGTCCACCTGTGTGTATGTCTATTGTTTCTGCCTGAAGATTTTTCATAGACATGGCCGAACATTCTATGTGCCATCCCGGCCTGCCCTTACCAAATGGTGCCTCATAAAAAATATCTCCATCTTCTTCGGCATAAAACTTCCATAGTGAAAAATCTCTAGGATTTTCCTTGTCGTATTCATCATTTGCTATTCTTTCTTTCGGGCTATTTTCTAGATTCAAATGAGCCAAAATGCCATATCCTTTTGATTTTCCTATATCAAAATAAATCCCATCAGAACTTTTGTAAGCCGTGCCGTTTTCAATCATTTTTGAAATCAAGCTAATCATATCTTCAATACTTTCTGTTGCTCTTGGTGTTTTGTTGGGAGTCAATATGTTAAGCGATTTTAGATCTTCAAAAAACAAACCCTCATATTTTCTGGTCAGCGTTTCCAGACTAATACTTTCTTTTAGGCTTCGCTTAATCGTCTTGTCATCAACATCAGTTATGTTCATAACCTGTTCTACTTTATAATCATTGTATTCAAAAACTCTTCTTACAATATCTCCGAGAATAAATGTTCGAAAGTTTCCTATATGGCAATAGTCATAAACCGTCGGTCCACAATTATACATGGAAACCACGCCTTCTTTTAGAGAGACAAATTTTTCTTTCTTCCCGCCTAGCGTATTATTCAGGAATATATCCATGCAAGGTTTTTATAGAAAATTATTATTGTTACTATAATGCTTAACACGAGCAGAACAGAACCGATTATAGTGAATTTTTTGACCGTCTCGTTCTGCTTTGAAGTCAAAAGCGAATTGTTTGTGTCGCGCAGTTCATGAAGCAGGTCTAGGTGAGATTTGATAGTAGTGTTTATTTTCATATAGTCCAAGATGATTGACTGCATCTCGTTGGCAAATCCTTCCCCGAACATCCCTTTTCCGCGATGAGCTATAGCCTCCAATATTTCATGGTGTAAATCTGTCACTCTTTTAAAATCTAAGAGTGTTCGAGTCACTTCTGATATGGACACTACCATTTCCTTTTCCAGCCCCTTGAATATTTTGCTTGTTATTTCTTCTATCCTATCCTCTACATATTTAAGTTCCTCAAAAAGAGAAGTATATAAACCGCGCAGCATATTCATGAAGATAGAATGACTGTGTTTATATCTGCGGTCGTGATGCTTGTCTAATATTTCATTAACCTCCAACTCTTTGCCAAACTTGTGGAGGGCGTCTATGTCATCGTATCTGGCCGTTATCAACGCATCTTTGCCTATGATAAAATCAATCTCTTGGTTTTTGTCTTTTCCGTGAGTATGCTTCCAAGCAGGGAAGTGTATTATGCAGTAGATATAATTGTCATGAAACTCAACCCGAGATTTGGGAGTGAGGGCTGTCAGCTCTTTGGCCACGAATGGATGGATATTGTATTCATCCATGACAGAATGTATTTCCTCCGACGTTCCCGAATCAATATCAACCCAAGTCTCACCTTTGTATTTGTAGGTTTTTAACATTAATTTATTTTATCATACATCATTGACCATAGTCTATTTATTTGAGACAATTGTTGTCGATGAGTGATTATTCTAGATATCGTTTATATATAGCTATCTTGGTCCTATTTGTTCTAGGAACATTTTTTTCTGGATTCTATTTTGGCAGGCATACCCAGTATCAATATGACCAATTAGCAAATATTTTAAACAAAACCGCTGGCGCCCCAAGCGAGGTTGACTTTGCTCCATTTTGGAAAGCTTGGAGTGTCATAAATGAAAAATATGTTCCAACCACCAGCACAACGACTGACAAGGTTGGAGACCAATCTCGAATCTATGGAGC
>JGI1358J11329_10002845_pt1 | contig 13163 bp, 10 predicted proteins | sample Subgroupgradi54m_FD_11329 | JGI IMG/M metagenome (IMG submission 11329)
ACGTTGAGGTGATCTGTGGCGTATGCAACGTGAGCTCATGATCTTTCCACGTCGTTTGCGCTCCAACGAGTTTACAAATCTCTTCCGTAATCTGCGTCTCTTGTTGTCGCGGAACGTTGGTGAGCGTCACCGGCTCATCCGTCATCAAACTCGCGATCATCATTTTTGATGCCGCATTTTTCGCTCCTGCAAGCGTGACCTCGCCTCGACATGGATTTCCGCCTGTAATGAGGAATTTTTTCATACGTGCACACAATACACTTTGATTCACTAAACGTCGAGGAATCGGGCTGAAAAAAAACCACGTGGTCCTCATAGCCCAACTGCGATGTCGTTGGTCTATCAGGAGCCACGTAGCTTTTTGGTGCTTCTCGATCGATCGGATCGTCATTCGAAAAAGATGGGTGTGATAGAGACGGTCCTTTTGGTGACGAGTGTGGTAGAGATCTACTGCGACAGTCTCGCAGGGCTTCCCACGAACTCCACCGAGTTCGTTCCACAAAGGCCCGGTGGTAAACATGTGATCCGTTGTCAGGGTTCTCGACCGAGACAATCCAGATCAACTGCACAGAAACTTTGATCGAAGACCGCATCCGATCGATAAAGAAGCATCTTTACAGTAGCATGAGCAAAATACGGGTCAAAAAAGTTCCACGCACGTTATCCGCAAAGTTATCCACTACACCTGTGGATAGCGTTTTCCGCCGATCAAAATCTCTTCTAAAAACAGCTTCAGAATTTTCTCGGCCTCGGGCGTATCAAACGTACGATCCATCACCTCATCAAATTCATTTTTTCCAGAAACGCCCGCATCGGTCGTTGCCGTATCCAGAAGCGATTTCAAATACAAATCACGGTAATGCTCAAGTCGTACGAACACATCAGCTTTGGCGAGCTCTGGATGCAGTTGCATGCTGTAAATGGGCTCGCCAGGAAATGTGAACGCTTGCAAGGGGCTCATCGCGGTCTTGGCAAGATGCACAGCGCCCGGCGGAAGCCGCGTGACGTGATCCTTGTGACCTTCTTGCGCCAGGAAGGTTCGCGGAAGATGAGAAAAAATTGGATCGACGTCAGAAGCAGACAGTCGCTCGACCTCATACGTTCCCACTTCCTGCCGATCGCGATCTTGCTTCACCTCCCCACCAAACGCTTCAGCGGCAAGATGATGCCCAAAACAAATTCCAAGGATAGGCATCTTGCGGGCTCGCGCTTCACGCATCGTCTCCTCAATGGCATTAATCTCGTTTGAAATCGTCCGCTCAGAAACACAGTAGCCCCCACTGCCACCAACAATGAGCGCATCAAAACCATCGAGATCGGCTGGCTGAATCAGACGCTCAAAAATATCAAACGACATGAGCTCATCGCGTGTGAGTCCCATTTTTTCACGCACACAATCTTCCTCGTGCGCTTTCATCACGTCTTTGCGAATTTGAACCAAAAGAATTTTCATAAGTTCGTACAACTCTATCACTTCTGCAGACGAGCACAAACTCTTCCACAAAAGGGACGGCCGGAGTGTGAATCACTCCGGCAATGTGAGAAAGAACGATCAGGCAAAGAGCCGCTTCACTTCAGCCAGATACCATTCCGCTTCATCGCGGCTGTTGCCAACGCAGATGGCAACGAACTTGGGATCCGCAGGTGACTCACAACAAAAAGGGTTGCACACCAAGACCCCGCGACTGTTGCCGTTGAACCCGAGCATGCCGAATCGACGTGGAAGATCTTGCCACAGACAGGACTCAGGCAAATGGATGTTGCGCATGATGACGCAGGGTGAGGACAAACGTCCACTGCGCACAAGCTGCCAGCGGACTGCTTCTGGATAGCTCGCGGCCGTGTAGCGATAATTGCCTTCCAGAATGACACGACGCGTCCGATTGACGCGCAGATCAAAACCGAGACGTCCCGTGGCCGCGCCGTGGTGGGTGAGAGCCCAATCAATGAACGGCTGTACATCAGTAAACATGCCACGCGCCACCTGGTAGCGATCGACAAAGTCCCAGGACAAGGGCAGGCATCCAGTGTCTGAAGCGGCGATGAGATTTCCGGCGTGCACGTTCTTGTCCGGACCTTCCATGTACTGCAAAGAAGCGAAGAGTTGATTGGCCTGTCCTGCGGCATCGAGGTGGAATTGGATCGAACAGTCGATCATGGGGTCTTCCTTGGTGCCGAACACGCCCTCTTCAACGATGAGCTCACGCGCACCAGTCGCAAACTCGCGCAGGAAGGCAGTAAACGCATCACCGCCGAACGTCTCACGCGAAACCGGCATGCATCCGGTGCCGCTCTCAAGATCGGGACGCTTCACGAACACGATTTCGTACGTATCAAGGAGCGCCGCACAGGCGACACGAATTTCTGCGGGTTCAGTCGCATACCGAAACTCTGGAAAAACGTTCAAGGCATCAATGGCCCTTGCGAGTTCACGCAAATTTGCCTTGTCGTCAAGCTGTGCCATGACATGGCGAGCAGGACTGCGCAACTGCGCCGCACAGACGCCGAGCTCTTGATCGAACGCTTCACTCTTGGCACTCGTCGCGAAGTGCTCGCACTCAGCGCCGCTCTCAAAAAGATTGCGCAGCTCTTGCATGACCGAAGGATCCGCGCGGCAACCGTCGTACAAGTTGTCGCCGTCGACCTGAATCACACGCGAAGCCCCAAGACCGAATCCACGCAAGTAGCGATGGTAGGCTTCCCCACCTTCACGCCGCGGCACAACACAGATATGGTCGAGCAGAGCGGCGCGCCAAGCGTAGTTGATTAAGCTCACGACTCCGAGCGACTTGCCGTCAGGAGTGAGGCTGCCATCGGTATACAGACTCATATCATGAAGACAGACACGTTGATTTTTTGGCATGAAACAGTCTCCAAGAGGGGGAGTTGGTAGGAACAAAACGCCTCGCATGTTGTGCGAGGCCGATTACTTTCACAAAGAAAAAGCAAGCGGCCTTACGCAATCGTGAGGTTAATAATCGTAGAGGTGTTTTTGTACATCTTTGCCATAATCTAAATAAACCTTAACAGACGGGCTTAAAAAAATCAAATGCCGGCAGGAGACCCCAGCCGGCAAGAGAAAAGAGAGGTGACAGTCTGTCACGCATCTAGGACGCCGTAAGTTCGTGATGAAGGTGCGTAGGAACGATCACCTCGTCAAACTGCCGGCCTTCGAACCGACGCTTGATTTCGATCGCTTGCGCGACGGAGGCAAGGACCGTGTTGGCAACCGTGATGATGGTGAGCTTGGGGTGATGCGGATCCACTAAACTAATTGGATTGCCAATGAGCACGCCGCGACGACGGGCGGCATCGTAGGCGTCCACACCAAAAAGATCGAGCGCCTGTTCAATAGAGAGTGCATGTTCAAGATTCACCGCGAGCATGGAAGCGGCGATGCGCTCACCGGGAAGCATCACCTGCCGCATCACAGAGCCCGGGAAAATGCTTGCAGATGGCCGCGCGTTTGCTTCGAACAGCTTGTAGTGTCCATCTACGCGCCACTTTCCATCAAAACAAATCTTGCCGCGATACCCACGAAGAGACAGCTCTTTGAGCAGTGGATGGAGGTCTGCACGCAACGTTGAAACAAGGGCACTTCGATACGGTCCTGTAAACGTATCCTCGGGCTCACTGCCCACACAGTTCCCAAGATGCGTCACCGCATCGACGGCTCGCATGAACTGGCCACTCAAAAAATCAAGTGTCCATCCACGCTCACGCAGCGTGAACACCGCCGAGAAATCATTGCCGCCCCACCACTCTTCGACGACGAATTCGATCTCGCCGTTTACGTACGTCCTGAAAAACGTTTCCGCTTTCGGAGTCCGAAAGTCATCAGGGCTCTGCAGGACATACTGCCCTTCCCCACTTGCAAGATCTGGGTGCTTGACGACGACCCGCTCGCATCCTGCGTTAAACAATCGCCTTGCTTCCTGCTTGATCTGTTCACGCGTCCTGCCGAAGGTGTGTGCAGGAAAAACTTGGAGCAATTCGAGATCCCCTGCCAAGCGACGAAGGCCAACCTTGTCAGTCTGCCGTCGCAGTTGAAGAGGCTGATTGAGGATACGATTTTCTCGAAAACCGATCTCTTTGAGAAATCGCCATCCTTCAGGTCCGGCAATGTAGAGCTCTGCATCCCCATCTTCCTCTGCATGACGCACGGCACGCTTCAAGGCATGGCAGGATGCTCGCACACCGTCGAAGAGCGACGCTCCATTTGGGTACACGCACACCTCTTGGGGACCCAGTCCAAGATGATGAAGATAGGCATACCCTTCTTCCGTACCAGGACGATCTGGCATGAATGCCAAGCGCGCAGGGATGACCATGCCGCGTCCAGCGTAAGCGGCAACATTCGGGATATGGGTGATGCGATGACCGTGGGCATCACAACCGTACTCGGACAGGCAATGGAACAGGGCCAGATTGGTCATGGACATGGGAAACTCCGTTCGTTTAGGTAGGGATCTCCAGGGACCTCTGAAAATAAAACGACCTCGCTTTTTATGGGAGGCCGCCTGATTTCTGTCTGTAACAAAAATCAAACGGCCTCACGTAAGAAGGAGGTTCAAGGACAGGGACGTTGAATGATGGGTCAGACAATTCATAGGTCTACCAAAAGAGTACCACCCGTGTAAAAAACGATCAAGCCGGCCCAAGAAGGGGCCGGCTTGGTAAGAAAAGATTTACAGAAGCTGTGCCTTGCGCGATTCGACCTCTCCCACCATGGCCACAAGGTCCGCGGGGGTCTTCGCAAAGGTCACGCCAACGCAGACGCCATGCTCAGGGATGATCGTGAAAGGGATGAACCCCTCTCGATCGGCGCGACGGAACAACAGGCCTTCGAATCGAGCGGCAAGCGCAGTCGCAGTCATGCCCTTTGGGAAACGGAACGTGCGAAGATCGAACGGCTGGATCACGCCAGGTCCATACCACACCTCAAGGGCACGCAATGGATACCGCGGCGCCGAGATCCGCGCGTTGACCTCCAAGGCCCAAGCCTCGCCACGTTCAAGGTCAACCGCATAATCCACACTCGCGGGACCAAAATAATCCAGTTCTGCAAGTCCATGAGCAATGACAAGCGCGGAGGCTTTCATCTGTCGGAAGATCGCCGGTGGGATCACTGGCTGAGTCTGCAAGGTAAGCGTCGCGGGATAAAAATTCCCGCAATGATTTCCTTCCCCCTTGATGTGCTGCGCGATCACAGGACCGATTGCGAAATGGTGCTCGTTTCGATCGACCTCAATCTGGACACTCGCGTCGGCGTGCCTTGGCACCTCCACCTGAAGCACGACCTCATGGGTGGCATCCATCTGCTGTGGGAATGCGATCTCGGCCCCGAATGCAAAGATATGCTGATTCAACCCGCTTGCGGAACGTGCGTCCTTGAGTCGAACCGGACGTCCGTGCCTTTTCATGAGCGTCGTGACAGCGTCTTCAAGAAGCGCCACGGGACACACAGCACCAGGCGGAAGCTTGGCAGCCTCATCTTGCCCAAACCGCGTCTGAAACCATGCCTTATCGTTTGCCTTTACACACACGTGATAGGAAGGAGCATCCACATAACAATGAGCGCTATTTGCAATCTCCCACAAACGTTGCGCCGCTCCGCTGAAGGGTTCTAGTGTTGCGTCGTGCGCAAGTAAGTTGAGCTGTGTGGACACATGCGTCGGTGGCGGACCAACCTCGAGACGATTAAGAATCGCGAGTTCCTCATGTGGAAATGGAAGACCTGGCAAAATGACGCGATCTTCGGCGCCGGCGATAAGCAGGGACCGTCGCGCGTAGTGCACAAGCACGTCGCGATCTTCCTGCGAAAGGACAACGTCGTATCCGGTAAGGTGGCAGAAATTCGTCGGCACGTTGAGCTCCGGGCTTGAGAAGCGAATCGTCCCACAAAAAATGGGACGGTCTAGCGGCTCAAGAGTGTGTGCCGGCCCGAGAGAATCCCGGGCCGGCGCGACAAGGAGAAGAAGAACACTAACTCGCGATGCGCAACAGCTGCTCGGCCTGTACGATGCTCTTGTCGAGCGCGAGGCACCGATCGGGATCCTCGGCAAAGACGACGCCGTAGCAGAAACCAACTTCTGGCAGGAACGCGAACGGGACGAAGCCTTCGTTCTTGTCGAAGGAGAAGAAGTAGTCGTGGAAGACTTCTTCGAGTACACCGATCGGCAGGCCTACCGGAATCTGGAAGCTGCGCATCGAAAACGGCAGGACGCGGCCAAGGCGACGATGGATCATCTGCAACGGATACCACATTGCGGAAACGCGAGCGTTGACGTCCACGAGCCAGAAACGATTGGTCCGCGTGTTTACGAGTACGTCGACCGAACCAGGTCCCCAGTAGCCTTCCGCATGAACCAGCCGAGAAACGGCTTTCCAGACAGCCATTTTGATGTGGTCTGTAAGTGCGCTCGACAGGCCGGACACCGGAAAAAATCCACCCTGGTACTCACCATGTTCGCTCACGTACTGTCCAGTGATCTCGAGGATGTGGATACTCGGCCCTTCGTGTGGACCATCAGCGTCTGCGGTGACAGGATCGACACGGAACTGCACACTCACATCCATGTCCTTTTCGACGCGCGCTTGGACAATCCCGGGAAGCATGAGCGTCTGCTCGAGACTCGTCTCGTCCAGTGGTTCTCCGCGCCAAAACGTCCTGTGACCGATCCCGCTTGCGCTGAAGTCCGGCTTGAACACGACGCTCGTGTGGCGCGTGAGCAAGTCTGCGATCATGAACTTGGTCTGTTCGCCGTCGGAAACGGCGGATCCTTCCGGAACAGGAATACACTCATCATACCAACGCTGGAGCGTAGACTTCAGATTTGCCTTGATCGCAACGCGCTGACGACATCCGTGGAACCTGCAACGCGCAGCTCTATGCAGGGCGTGAGAGAGCGGCGACGTCGCGGTGAACGGGTAGATAGTCGCATGCGGATCGATGGGCAGGAGGGCGGCACCATTCAAATCTTCGGCGACGAAGAGCAGGTCCGAATCGTCTGGACCAAACCCCAGACGGCGCAGCAAGGGGAGCTCCACAGGCATGGCTCGTCCAAGCGACAGGATAACCGTGTCACCAAGCATGGCCACAGGCAGGACTCGCGTCTCCAAAAGAGGCAGGACGCGAGAGGCGGCCTCATCAAATTTGCAGGCTTGGATCGTGCGATGATCGAAAACGATCCTGTCAGTGTGAGTCAGTGCGGACATGGGTTCCTCGGGGTGTCTGGTGGAGTGATCAGGCGTGAAGAGTTTTCAGGACGGTTCTGCAAACTCTCATTCGACCGACAACGAAAGAACCGCCTGCACAGTGTGCGAGGCGGCTCTTGTGTAGCAGATTCAATCGATTTACGCAACACTCAAACCATCCCCGCAAAAGCGGAAAAAGAAATAGGTAAAGAGGGCGGTGTTGCGGTTATTCATAGAAGAATTGGTCAGTGATCTTACTGTACTGGAAGATCTCAGAAGTGTCAAAGAAGCGTTCAATTTCAGCCTTTGCGTTCTCCACAGAATCCGAGGCATGCACCAAATTGCTTGCAACGGCAATCGCAAGGTCGCCACGAATCGAACCCGCATCCGCTTCGTAGGCTTTGGTCGGTCCCAAAATGAGTCGCACGGCGGCAACGGACTCAACGCCTTCAAGCACCATCGCAATCACGGGTGAGGACATCATGAACTGCTTCACGTCTGTATAAAATGGCTTATCGGCAATATGTGCGTAGTGCGTATCAAGCACGGCATCGCGTAATTGGATCATTTTCATGCCGACGATCTTGAGTCCTTTGCGCTCAAAGCGATGCACAATCTCCCCGACAAGATCGCGCTGAAGCGCATCAGGCTTGAGCAAAATAAGTGTGCGTTGAATAGTAGCCATAGAGTTTCTGAAATTCTATGCTCTTCACAAAATTTCGTCAATCCTGGAAAGCAGTGAGCCACGGTTCGCCTCCGTCAGAGAGCAGACGGATATCGCCGTTTTGGTCCGTGCGAAGAATGCTCACGCCAAAGCGAGCAAGGCGATCTAGTGTCTCTTGGTGAGGATGGCCGTAGTCATTTTTAGCGCCAACGGAAATTACTCCGACGTGTGGATGGGTCGCTTCAAGCAGAGAGGTCGAGGTGGAATAGCGACTGCCGTGATGACCGACTTTGAGCACGTCGATTGGCTCATGCAAAAAAGGGATGAATTGCAATTCTGCATCATTGCCAATGTCGCCGGTAAGCAGAATCGACGTTTCGCCATAGCGCAGAATGCCGACGATTGAGGCGTCATTGACGTCTTTCACATGCGTCTTCTGCAGAGAGGTTTGTGGTGCAATGAGTTCAAACGTCACTCCCGCGCCAAGATCAATCGTCATAGGGCGATCAACAATCGTCACCAGCTCTGTGTCGCTTATACGTCGCTCGAACTCATGCTCAGAGCTCGTTCCATAATCCACACCTGTCGTATACACGTTCTGCACATGATAGCGATCCACTGCCTCCACAAGACCTTCCACGTGATCTTCATGCGGATGTGTGAGGAGTACGTCATCAATCGTGCGATCCCAAAATGGCAAAAAGCCACCAAGTTTATTGAGCACCACAGAACCAGGACCTCCATCAATAAGCATCTGCTCGCCGCTCGGGCTCTCAATAAAAATTGCATCGCCCTGCCCCACGTCAAAAAACCAAATGATGAGCCGAGGCTGACCAAATGCATGACCAGCGTGCAACCATTGCGCCGTAGTGAGGATCACAATGAGCAGCGCGAGGGTCAATGCGGAAAAAAATTTTTTGTGATGCATCCTCATAATGGGATACTCGCAAATGGAAGCTGAGCAAGAACATGCGTGATGGCAAGCATGAGTGTTTCAATCGCCCAAGCAGGAGCGCCAAAAAAAGGAGCGAGCATCGGAAGCACAAGAGCGGATGCAGCCGAGCAAGCAGAGAGAGCCATGGCGTAAGGGATAAACGGCAAGACGAGCAGATTTGCGATGGGAGAGACGAGTGAGATCGCACCAAACTGAAAAATGGTGAGCGGGAGGGTCGCGGCGGTCGCGGCAAGCGACGCGCTCCATGCTTCGCGCAAACCAAGTGTCTCGGGAATGAATGCAAAACGTTTTGACAAACGATCAGCCCACAACGTCATCCCGATCGTTGAAAGCATGGACAGCTGAAAGCCAATGTCGTCACGCAAGAGCAATGGATTGAAGGCGAGCATGACGCTTGCGGTTAATGCGAGCAGATTGCGCGGGGTGGAATGACGACCTGCATGTCGAGCAATGAGGACCGTGGCGCCCATGATGCCGGCGCGTATAACCGGCGCTTCAGCTCCAGCCAGCAACACATACAAAACAACGCCAACAAGAAGAGCAAAAATCGCGCGCTGGCGTCGCAGAAAAAAAATAAGCCCACCAAAAAGGAGCGTCAGCACGGCGGTTACGTTGTAACCAGAAGCAGCGAGGATGTGTGAAAGGCCAACACGACGAAAATCGATGGTGAGATCATCTGACAGAACTTTTTCACCAAGGAGTAACCCTTTTGCAAGACCGACGGTGGGTTCGGGGAGCGAACGCTGCAGGCCGAGCTCGATGGCGGCTCGTAGACGGTAAACAGAAGACCTAAAAAAATTACCTTGATCCTGTGCAATCACGTACGGCTCGTCATGAGAAAAGCAAACGAGACTCACCCCTTGAACATGCAGATAACGATCGTACGCAAAACCATTTATGGGGACGGGCGTTTCTAATTTGCAACGGAAAGAAACACGCTGTCCGTACTCAAGCACAGGATAGAGTGGAAGATGCGCGAGGAGTTTGGCGTTGATAGGCTCATCATTACCGGTCAGCGCATCAAGAACAACATTTTGATTGCGATCGACTGGCTCCGGATCGTTCACGATAATGCCTTCTATGCGCACTTCCTGGCCAAGCACAGTGGTGTTGTCACTCTCAAACGGCGCCGTGAACTGATAACGGGCAATGCCAAGACTCATGGCACAAAAAAAGAGCAAAAGCAGGCGCAGATCTCGACGGGAGATGATGAGTGCAACAAAAAAAATCACCAACGCGCTAGTAAGTGTCACTCGAGGATCAAACGCAAACGTCCCCCACGAAGCAAGAAAGATGCCGGCGACAAAACCGCACAAAATAAAAAAAAGCTGCCACGATGGGTAGCGAGCGCGGCGCTTAATCACGCTTGCCAAGTCCGACACCAACATACTCAAACCCCTGTTTCTCAAGTGCAAGATCCGCAAGCAGATTGCGGCCATCAAAAATCTTTAACAGCTTACAGTCACCAAGTGACTGTACAGTCCGAATTGCCTCACGAAATTCAGGCCATTCCGTTAATACGAGCAAAAAACAAACGCCAATGATACAGTCACTTGGTGACTGTGCGTAAGAAATTCGATCACCGAGGACACATTTAGCATTATCGATTGCCGTCGGATCGTAAGCAATAATCGAGGCACCTTTGGCAAGTAAAAGCTCAACGACGTCAATCGCCGCGGATTTACGTACGTCATCGGTTTGCGCTTTGAAGGCCAAGCCCCACACCGCCAGTTTAGGATTCGGTCCTGTAGCGGCGAGGACTTTGTCAACGAACCTCTGTCGCGCTCGATCATTGGCAACATGGGCCGCGCGCAAAATTTCAAAATCGACTTCGTTCAAGTCAGCAATTTTCATCAACGCCTCGGTGTCTTTGGGAAAACACGATCCGCCGTAGCCAATCCCTGCCCGCAAAAAGTGCGGCCCAATCCGCGGATCAAGTCCAATCGCTTTGCTGACATCGCGAATGTCCGCCCCAACTTTCTCGGCAATGGCGGCAATCTCATTGACAAAGGAAATCTTGGTCGCCAAAAATCCATTAGCAGCGTACTTAGTGAGCTCAGCCGAGGCGGTCGACATCGTCAGCTTGGGCGCGGCGATCGAAGCGTAGACCTCGAGCAACTTCTTCTTAGACACATCGTCCGCGACTCCAATCACCACGCGATCGGGATGCAAAAAATCCTGCAAGGCTCTCCCCTCGCGCAAAAATTCTGGATTCGATGCTGTGCCAAGTCGTACACATGTGCCGACAGGAACCGTGCTTTTGATCACCAACGTTGTCGTCGGCTCCATCACTGCTTTGACCGAAGCCACTGCCACATCCACATATTGCAAATCCGCACTGCCATCAGGCAACGGCGGCGTACCAACGCAAATAAAACACATGTCCGCGCCCTTCATCGCCTCAGCGAGATTCGTCGTAAATGACAACAACCCTGATGCCTTCCCTTTAGCCACCAACTCTGGCAAACCAGACTCCACAATCGGCATCTCTCCGCGATTGAGCCGCGCGATTTTGTCAGCGTCAATATCAACCCCAATCACTTGGTGCCCCCACTCCGTGAACCCCACACAAGCGAGTCCAACGTATCCAGCACCAACAACGACGATCTTCACACAACAAAATTAATCGTCCGGCCTTGAATGTAAATCACTTTTTTTACCAACTGGCCGTCGAGCCATTTTTTGACGTTGACGTCGGCGCGGGCTAAGTCTTCGACGACGGATTGCGTTGCTTCGGGCGAGGCTTGCACCGTACCGCGGTGTTTGCCCATCACCTGCACCGAGATCGGCACGACTTCGTCGACAATCAATGCTGGATCAAATACGGGCCATGGCTCCACGTCAAGCGAAGTTGTGTGTCCAAGCTTGACCCAGAGCTCGCTAGCCAGATGCGGCGCAAAGGGGAAAAGCAATTTCAAAAAGGTCGAAAATAATTTGGCACTAACGTACTCCGCGTCTTGCATGGCGTTGACGCAGATCATCAACTGGGCGATGGCGGTGTTGAACTTCATCGCTTCGATGTCTTGGCTGACTTTTTTGATCGCCTTGTGCACAGCGCGAGTCAACTCTTCGCCGGAAGCATCAACGATTTTGTCTGATAGCGTCATGACTTTATCGAGAAAGCGCCGCACGCCGATCAAACCATTGGTGCTCCAAGGCACTGGTTCTTCAAACGGACCCATAAACATGATGTAAGCGCGCAAAGCGTCGGCGCCATATTGCTCGACGATCTCGTCGGGGTTGATGACATTGCCTTTGGACTTGCTCATCTTCGTTCCGTCCTCGGCCATCACCAAGCCGTGGCTGTGGCGTCGCGCGTACGGCTCGCTCGTTGGCACCAAGCCTTGATCAAACAAAAACTTATTCCAAAAACGCGAGTACAGCAGATGGAGTGTAGTGTGCTCCATGCCGCCATTGTAGAAGTCGATCGGCATCCAGTGTTTGAGTTTGTTGGCATCGGCGAATTGTTGATCGTTGCTCGGATCAATGTAGCGCAAAAAATACCAACTTGATCCTGCCCAGTTTGGCATGGTATCCGTTTCACGCTTAGCTGGTTTGCCACAAGTCGGACAAGTGGTGTTTACAAAACTGTCGATCGTTGCCAGCGGCGATTCGCCATTATCTGTCGGCTCGTACTTCTCCACCTCAGGTAAAACAACCGGCAACTGTTCGTCCGGCACCGCCACCCACTTGTGCTCGTCGCACCACACCAGTGGAATCGGCTCGCCCCAATAACGCTGACGCGAGAAAACCCAATCGCGGAGTTTGTAGCGCGTGACTTTGTTGCCTTGGACTTTATTGATGACGTCGTCGATCGCCACCAGCGGACGGTCAACAATCGGCAATCCAAACTTTTCCGCAAACGTGCGATCACGCTCATCATGCTGTGGCACAGCCATGATTGCGCCGGTGCCGTAAGTCGACAAAACATAGTCTGCGACCCAAACTGGCACAGACTCACCGTTAAACGGATTGGTCACGGTCGCGCCGGTAAAGACACCTGTCTTTTCTTTGGTGTCATCGCCACGCTCGGCTTCTGAACGCTTGCGCGCCTCGGCAACGTAGGCAGTAACTTCGGCGCGATGCTCATCGGTTGTCAGCTCTCCAACCAGCGGATGCTCTGGTGCCAACACAACATAGGTCGCGCCGTCGATGGTGTCCGGCCGTGTAGTGAAAACACGAATTCCAACATCAAGGCCTGACCCCATCCGGAAATCAATCTCTGCGCCTTCGCTTTTGCCAATCCAGTCTTGCTGTTGCTTTTTGATTTTCGGCAAGTAGTCGACGGTGTCGAGATCCGTCAACAAACGATCAGCGTATTTGGTGATGGCGATCATCCATTGTTCT